>JAABUK010008954.1_pt1 | contig 13847 bp, 20 predicted proteins | sample 5559141 | NCBI WGS metagenome assembly JAABUK01 (sample SAMN10711869, study PRJNA513367) | rock metagenome | isolation source: Antarctica rocks | place: Antarctica: Victoria Land, Pudding Butte nord | collected 2016-01-03
CAAAGTGCAGGTTCATCAAGTGGACACAAGACACCTTCAAGACTGGTGGACACCAAGCAGAACTACTGCCGCTTCTGGAGCGGTGTACGCGTGAGCTACAGGATCGACCACAGTACAAGTCAGACATCAGATACCTGCGAGTTTGGATTCAGTATGTAAGTTACTGCAGAACCAAGGCGCTAGACAAATGCACTGCTCAAAGTCACAGCCCACCCTTACTTGAGTTTTCAGCATGCAGGCTGACTGCCTCCCTGAGCCCCGAGATGTCTTTAGATTCCTGAAGGTACATGGCAATTTGCTATAGGCTCCCTGCTGATGCTTGCATTGGACCAGTCTTGCCACCTGCAGGAGAACAACATTGGCCAAGACTTTGCTCTTTACTACCTGGCATATGCTGCTTATATGGAGTTGAGGGGTAATTTTGCCAAAGCTGATGCAATCTTTCAAGACGGATTGGCCAGGTGCAGTATGTAGCCAGGTCTACATGAACATGTGCTGGATGTGACTGATGCTGACTAACCGTTTTGTGTGCAGGCTTGCACATCCCATTGACAGGCTCAGGACGAAGTATGATGATTTTCAGCACAGAATGGTAAGTGTTGATCTTTTAGAGACTACTTGCTATACACTGCACTTCTCTTGTATTCTTGTTGATGCCAGTATTGTGCTCCTCAGGCAAAGCGCTTGGATCGCAAGGAGCAGGCGACGTCTGTGCCAGATGCATGTCAGGAGCCTGTGAGATCAAGTCTAGCCGTGCTGTCAGTCCACAATAAGCCCCGTGCACAGCAGTCAAGCGCAGCAGGCGCCTTTGCACTTGCAAGACCAAAGCGTAAGGCCACAGGCAACCCAGGCAAGGAAAACAATGGCGGCTTAGAGATCTTTGTGGATGATGAGTTCAAGCCAGGCAATCCAGAGCCTGGACCTCTGCCAGCTGCACCTGTGACTGGCCTATGGACCAAGCTTGGTGGCTTTGAGCAGAACAGGCAAGTATGGCGCTGCAGCCTAAGCTTGTGTCAAGCCAGAAGAGTAGAGCTTTCAAGCACATGTTGCATGGCATCATGCAGCAATTCCACTGCTAGTCAGCTTGGCATTCTGAACCATTGCATAGTTGGCAGCTGATCAGTAATGGATGACCACAGAATTAGAATTATGAATGTTGGACAGTGACACTATCAAGATAGAAACATCAGCTACTGCTGCATTAGCTGCCCCATGGCGGCAGAATCTGCTCAGCATTGTGCCACCTTTCGACTCTGATCAGAAGTGGCTGTGGCAGGAAGGAGAATGTGCAGAAGGCATCCAAGTGGTCTGACCAGCGGCTTGCTCAGAAGCCCAGCCTGGTGCAGCCTGCTATTCCAGTTCTGGACATCCCTGTAGATGAGGACATTCAGGACAGGCAATCACCATACACCGTCAACCCTGTACCCAAGGTGAAAGCTCAAGCATGATTGGTTCTTCAAAAATTCTGTGTCATTCCCACTTGTAGCAGTCTTGGCTTTTGATCCATGTGATACATGTCTGAGCATGCATGAGCATGCATGAGCATTCTCAATGTGATGATGGAAGCCCATTCTTTGTCTTGCATGCTGCACACAGGGCACCTTGCGTCAGAGGTTAGACCGCACAGCTGGCTCAGCAATGGAGGAAAGGTTGTTGAAGGACCCCCTGCAATTCCACAAGATGCAGCAGTAGACAATTTGGCCATTCTCAAGCGTCTTTGCTTGCATTTTGTAGACTGCAGCAATGTCTGGTTAGCATGGTCCCGTTTACATCATAATTTCAGTTTTTTTTCTCAAGGCTGTAACACATTCCACTGCATACCCACAGCCCCTCGCCAAATGCTAGCGCAAACATACTGTGACTTCAGTGATGCCATGCCTAGCAAGCCTTGCCTTATGCAGAGCATCTCAGGTCAGGGCATGCCTGTGGAAGCACTCACATGCCTCCCTGGCAATGATCTGCATCCTCCAGTAGCATTGTGGGATGCTGCACCTGCTGAAGCATGTGACAGTGCTGCATCAGCTGTTGGTCCAGCACGCCGGCCACTGAGTTTGCAAAGCAAGAAGCATGAGGTTGCAGCATACACAGCAGTGCATCTTGCCGATAGCCCTGGGCAGGAGGTCAGCTTTGAGGAAGTGCGAGCAGCAAAGTGGCTTGCAAGGCAGACCAATATCATGCCGCGGGTACGCTGCTCTTTCTTTGACATACCATACAGCGCAGAGCTTCTGATCCTTGTCAGCATATCACATGCAGCTTCATTTCGTCCATCAGCTCATGTGTGAGTTGCAGAATGCACTGTGATTGCTTTGAAGTCAGGTCATCAGACATCACGTCCAGCAGCTACCTGTGCAAGCTTGTCCTTATGAAAATGCAGGCACCTCTCACTGATGATCCTGTTGCTGGGTCTCAGCTTCATGACATCAAGGGTGAAACCTCTTCTGAGCCATCAGTGCTGCCACTGGCAAGCGTGAATGCTGCCCCCAGCGTCCCATCAACATCAGCTGATAGGCTGACTCTGCTGTCCCCACACAATGCAGCACCTAGCGTCGCATCTGCGGAACCATTGCCCATCTACTTGGTGTCTCCACCGAGCACTGCAGCAGCGCCAGTCCAGCCTGACAATACCTTGCTGGGTCCCAATTGTTGCAAAGACACTGTCAATACGCATAAGCCAAAGGTGGCCGCACACAAGGCTCCTCTGCACAGGGCTGGTGACAGTAGTATGCTTACCAGTAGTGCAGTCCAACAAGTGGCTGTCAGTTCACCAAAACAAGTAGCAGCAAGCTCACCAACTCTGAACACGCTCAGGCTGCCCGACATGACATCCAACGTCACCATGGCAACCAAGGATGCCTTTGCATGTGTCAACGCCATGTTCAGCAGCTCGCTCTGCCACGAGCCTAGTCACCCATCCAAGCCTGTGGTGATGGCAGAACCAACTGTCACCATCTCCACCCAGGCTGCCTTTGCTGAGCTGAACCAAATGTTCAGCTCCGACTTGCCACACCATAAGCAGCGCGCTGGGCCAGAGCAGCAGCAGATGCTGCAGCGTCCAGCACCCAGAAGGGCAGTAGGCAAACGGCTAGCGCCTCATGCAGCGGTTGCCCCTCAGATTGACCTCGGCACAGGGGCTTCAGGAGGTCCCAAAAAATTGGCCACACACAAGGGCTCTGGGTTCGTGCAAGCTGACGTGGCAGGTCTAGGTCTTTATGAGGACACTTGTTTTCTTGACAGCCCCAAGCCTGCAGCGGGCGCTGATGATGCTGCAACTGACAATGAAACCCATGCTGTCTACGAGGATACCAATTTCTTTGGGGGTCAGCCAGCTGTTGAGGGCAACCCATGCAAAGCTGAACACCCCAGCAGCAGTCATCCAGGCATGCAACACACGTCAGGCAATGACACAGTTGGCTTTCAGATGTATGAGGACACACAGTGCCTTGCACAGAGGCCTGGCTTGCCAGTGGACAGTGCTGATGATGACATGGGCTTTGGCATATACGAAGACACACAGTTCACCAATCAGGCAAAGCAGGAGCAGAAAGCTGCATCAGTCTCGCTGCTGCCTGATGGTTCTGGCATACAAGAGGACACACTGTTTGTCGGTGGGGCCAAAGCTGATTTTGCAAGGCAAGATACTCAAGCTGACCAACCGTGCAGCCCAGCTGGCTTTGGCATTTATGAAGACACCCAGTTCTTTGACAAAGAGAACTGTGATGGTGCCAGACTCATGTCCCAAGCTGCAGCAGCCAATGATTTGGAGCAGGCTGACGACAAGGAGAATCAACATGGACCTGTGAAGTAAGCATGACACAGCATGCTATTACATTGCATGCTACAGCATAGCATAGCATGTCATAGCAGATCATAGCAGGGCATAGCATAGCATAACATAGCATAGCATAGCATAGCATGGGACACGCATCAACTAAACTGGTCTGACATTGCAAACGTTCATGATGCTCATGGTCTGACTATGTTTTCTCAGCAGACATTTGTGTATGAGGTGAAACAGCTGCTTCCGTACATGTAAGATGCTTTTCATGGTTCACTGACAGTCTGCACCTTGCTTGCTAGACGAATTCTGGCTTATGGGCTGCAGGTCGTTTGCCAGGGACATCAGTGATTCAGCCGCTGACGCAGCTGCTCTGCAGCCACTGACAGGCAGGCGGGCAGCGCAGCTGGGCTTGACCCAGTTGGCAACTGACAGCCTGCATGCCAACATGCCTCTTCCCAAGAACAAGCTTGCTGAGGTACAACAGCTTGCAGCCTGTTGCCCTGGAAACAGATACAAACAGCCCACCCTTTCCCCACCCCAACATCCCAGTACAGCTGTGCTCTGTACACAACATGTTGCATGTGTCCAGGGCCTGTCATTCCATGCACAAAGCCCTGACATTGTCAGCTTTGACTGGTCACAAGAGACTCTGCAAGCTGCTGAAACAAAATGCAATTAATGCAGGTAGCCAGCAGCACTGTCGGTGATCAGTTCGACATTTTCCAGGATGAAAAGCAACATGCTGTGCCCACTCCCAAGCAGCGCTTGGCCACTCAGGTATGGTACTTTCATGCATGTAATTGATTCGCTCTTTGCTGCAGGGGCTTGTTCACTTGGTTTTACTAGGTAGTCTCATTGCGGCATCCTGGTTGGATGCCCAACAAACATCTTTGAAGTCACCACCATTTAGAGCAGGCATGTGTGGATGGCTGCAGGTTCAAGGGCTGGATGCTGCCATGCAGCACATGTCCCCCTTCAGACAGCGCCCCCAAAGCATTCAGACATTACACGCTATGGCTGCTGTAGACCAGCATGTCATCGACCCATTCAATGCTTCTCTACACAGCAGCCTGCTGGCTGGCCTGGAGCCGCCCCTTGAGCAGGTACCTTTGCTTCAGTACAGTACACGCCGCTGCTTGAGCGGGACCCTTCGCTGCAGTACATTACACGCATTGTCTCATAATTCATGCTCTGGAGGTGTTCACCAAAATGAGCTGCAAGCATTTTGTGTGCTAGCAACCAGTACTGAGCTGTTGATCTGTAACAATTTGAGACGGGTGAGGACTATATACTGTCTGTGGCTTGATCAGATTGCAGCTGGTCCCCTGCTCACGCCTCAAGACACACAAGCTGTTGGCCGGTTGATACATGCACACAGGGCAGGAGCAGCTGAGATCATGGCACAAGACAACATAAGTCAAGTCAGCATACCATGTCACCCAACTTTGTGATGTCGGCCTGATATCTCTGTGTGCGGTGCAGTGGGAAGACGTTCTGCTTGTTGATGCAAATCCGTCCGAGTTTGACAAGCTCAAGCAGGTTCGACGCCAGAATGTGAAGCCTATTTCCTTGCAGCTGGGCTCTCACACAATGATGGTGCAGCAGAAGCTTGGGCAGGGTGCATTTGCCAGTGTGTATCAGGTGATTGGTTGGGTAACCACCTTGCAGTGTCCCAGCTTAGTCCTCAACATAACCATGCAGGTGCACTGCCAAAAGCACTGACGCATTGTGCTTGCTGCACTGCACATCCCGGGTGTTGCTGGCAAAGCGGTAGCCATAATGTCTGGCAGACACGCAAGTATATAGTTACAAAGGGTGCACGCTTGCGCTCACATGGGCTACTCATGCATGGCACACACTGGTACCCAGGCAGAGTAGCACACATGCCGAGGAAGCCGAACATCCTTTCAGACTGACACATTCAACACTCCAATTTTCAGGTGGCTCAGGTTGGTAGCAAAACAAGCTCACCTCCTGCTAGCAGCTTGCATGCCATGAAGGTCCAGTCACCGCCCTGCCCTTGGGAGTTCTACATCTGTAAGGTGCTGCAAGGGCGGGTAGCACCTGTCAGCCGCAGCCTGTTCCTCAGTGCAGACATGCTGTACTTGCTGCCTAAGCACAGCGTCATGCTCACACCTTACGGCAGGCGAGGGACGCTTCAGGACATGCTGAATGCATACCTGAGGAAGGGCAAGGTGAGCATGTCATGTCCACAGCCTGCTTGCATGGCAGATGAACGATTGGTGCCAACTTGCTTGTCTGTATCTTTGACATGGTGCTGTCAGCCCATCAGAGCTGCTTGTAAAGAGAGGCGTCAGGCAGTGTGCAAGTCTTGCCACCTGTGCAGCTCATACAGAAGTCAGCACAGAAGCTGTCCTCCAAAACTTGCACTCATCAGAGGACAAAAACCCAGCCTGCTTTTTGATTGTCTTGCAGAGGATGGAGGAGGTACTGGTCATGTTCTATGCCACAGAGTTGCTGCACATCACAGCAACACTGCAGGCAGCGCACATCATCCACACTGACATCAAGCCTGACAACCTGCTACTCAGGGAGGCTGCCAGCTCAGCACTGCCAGCCTGGCATCCCAGCAGACCTGGTCTGTGGTCCAAAACTGGCCTGTGCCTCATTGATTATGGCAGAGCTGTTGACACAGCTCTCCTGCCTTCAAACACCAAGTTCAAGGTTTGCTGACAAATGTTGCTTTCTCAAGTTGCCTGAAAACCAGAAGCTGTGAGCATGCAGTGTTGCCAAAACATTATGCTGATTAGATAATGGCATGCACCAACTCTGTTCATCATCTTTCTTTGCATGCAAGGATGTACTGTGTTCTTGCTTTTTCCCTTCTTATTGGTTTCTTTGGGTTATTCTCCTCCTGTTCTTCAGCTTGATGCTCTCCACAAGCATTACAAAGCAGGTTTACCAAGCATTCTTCACATACTTTTTGCAGGGTGATTCGCAAACAGAGGCATTTCGGTGCATTGAGATGCAAGAAGGGCGTGCATGGGGCTGGGGTGTGGATGCCTTTGGGGTGTGCAGCACCATCCACTGCCTCCTGTTTGGGGAATACATGCAGGTGGAGAAGACCATCAGCCCTGAAGGTATGATCCTGCCAATTCTGTCCACAAAGTCAGGTCTGAATGATTGCATGCAGAAACACGTTTGGTGATGCACTGGTCTGCACAAGCCTGATGAAATGCCTGCATGTAGACACTGTTGTTGAACCATGCTCTTGCTTTCTTGCTGGTATGTGCAATCAAGTATCATTGGTACTGTGTAGCTACAGGGTGCTTTCTCAGGTGCTGTCAGAGGCCATGTATCAAAACATCAGCATCACAGTGTATCAAGCACAGAATGACAATACCATCAAACTGTGCACCATGTACACATTCAAGGACTTGTATGGAGTGTGTCATGTTGGGTGCACTGAATGGCAACACCATCAAACTGCGCAACATGTACACATTCTGAGACTTGTACTAAGTGTGTCATGTTGGGTGCAGGTGCAGTGGGTTACAGACTCAAAACCCAGCTCAAGAGATATTGGGCAACAGATCTGTGGCAGACACTGTTTGATGCGCTGCTGCAGCCTTCTGACTCATCAGATCCTCCGCCATATGATCGTTTGCTGGCTTTGTTTCAACAGCATCTGAGCAAAAATCCAGCAACAGCCAGCAAACTCCGTGCTGAGCTAGTCAAGCAAGACAGCACATGATCAAGAAGAGCAGGGTGCATCACCATTCATGTGTCAGCAAAGTGCTGTTTTACGCTGTCAGCACGTGAATCACACTCATGACGCCTCTTTAAGCAGGCCATTGTTGCAATAAGCTTTCTCATTGAAGTCCGACAAACATTTCCATAAGGGCCATTTACATATAGCAGCCGCACAATGCTAAGGCTTAGACCTTAAGTTAAGTGCACCAGGCCATCATCTTGATTAATTCATTTGCATACTGTCTACAGGTCAGCTCATGCATAGCGTCTTGATGCTCAAACACAATGCTGCTTCATCTTGCATATGCATGCCAAAGCAATAAACAAGTCATGCTAAGCATAAAGCCTTTATGTGCCTTTGACTGTGCACAATTCAGCTTGAGTCAATGTTCTGCCATTTACCTTACCAAAGTACAGTTGCAAGTCCACCTGGCGCACACGTCGCGTGAGCTGGATACCAGATGTCTGCACAGGTGTCAGCAGTGCAAGTACTTTGAGCGCAAGGAAAGTGTCGTTTAGACAGCTGGGCGACAGCAATATTGGGGATGCTTCTGTCCCTTTCCTGTGGGATGCATCAGTCACATGCATCAGTAGATGCCCTTGATCAGTTGCGAACGGCCCCTAATGACTGTAGGTACCAGTAAAAGCTTGGCGCTTCGCCATTTAAGTTCCTGCTGCAGAAAGGCAGCCTCGTAGCGGAAGTGGTGCTCGAGAAATGTTATCCGCAGGTTTGCAGTATTCTGGAGGTTTGAACTCCTTGCACCGGTCCGTGTTAGACAGAAGCAGTTTGAAGTCAGCGACCGTCCCATCAACCGTTCGAGTCGCAAGCAAGGGGCGCGTCCCCTCACATATCAGGTGAATCTGCATGATTGATTTGCCACACGCACTCTTTGACCTGTCCCCTGGCAAGCAGAGCGTGCAGCCGTGATGAAGTAACATGTGCTGCTCAACTGGATCTTCGGCAGTTGCCCAGCGTCCGGCCTTGATCTAGATCACAGTAGCAGACGCAAACGACACTGTTGCTGGTTGAATGTCATTTGCCAACTTTCACTGCCCTGCTGAAAAGGTAACCTGGACCGATGTTGTTGTGCTTTCTGCAGAGCTACCGCTCAGAAATCTGGCCAAAGAGGTCCAGCAGCTCCAAGTGCCCTCGCCACCATGGTACGCGCTGCGTCAAGCATGATCCACTATGCTTCATATACCTGCTGCCCACAACTTGCGATGTGCTGCAGCCAGCAATCGATGAGACTGTTGCCTCAATTGCCTATTCTGACGAGTGGAGAGCACTTGAGGAGCATCTTGGCGAGGTCAACAAGCTGTAAGTCTGCACCATGTTCAACTTGTCTACTGGGCTTGTGTATGCAGCATGCTGAGCCAGGGTTCTGCTGTCACCCACTGTGCACAGCGCCAGAGCAGTGTGCGTTTGGTACAGGCATTTGCGAGATATGTTGAGCGACGAGGCTAGGTGTAATGAACTTTTCTTTGAGCACAACGGCATCACCTGTGACTTCTCACGCCAGAGAGTGACACCCAAGACAGTGAAGGTAATCCTTGCCTTACACTTCAGGGTTGCACAGCAGAACTAAATGCGTGTGGTCACCTAATCAGCCATACTGCAGCAATCAGACGCAGGTCAGCCTATGCCAACATGATAGCGTAGCTCTAACGCTGAAAGTGCTTTGGATATGCAGCTGTTGAGAAACCTGGCTGGTGCGGCAAACTTGAAAACCAAAATCAGTCAAATGTTTGCTGGCGAGCATCTCAATGTGACAGAGGATCGTGCAGTTCTTCATCCTGCCCTACGGGCCCCTCGTGATGAGGTAAGCAGGATTGTAACACCTACCTGCAGCCTCTTGCATGTAGAATGACACCGACTGTGCACACAGTGCAGCAGCATAATGCGCTGTGCAGGCAATTGATACAGTCGCGCCTGTCAAATTCAGTGCCTGTCATAGCAAGCACTTTCTGTCAATGTACTGACCAACAGTGGTGATCTGTGTGCAGAAAATCTATGACGGCAATAAAAATGTGGTTCCTGAGGTGTGGGAGGTGTTGGATAAGATCAAGGGCTTCAGTGACAAGGTGAGCCAGGCGGCTGTGTCTGATTGAGACCACTCTCAACATCTTGAACGTAGCACATTGAATGTAAGGGTGGATTCACACAACCGAGCGCACATTATTACAGCACTTGCTTTTGTGATGCTGTTCATCTGCTGCACTCACACCGTCCTGTGGTTGTGTGGCTCAAAGAGTGCATTCACATCTGAGTTTGCTGCTACCCAAAAGCTCGCAGCTGCATGCTTGACTGCCTGTTGGTCAAGCTGTCAGTAGCATCATCAACTAACAAAAATGCTGCGAGCTTGGGTTTGGGACCTTTTGCAAGTCCTTAGTCTTACTGACATCCACCCCAAGTTGCATGACTAGATCAGCTTGATCAAAACAGCTCAACTGACTGCAAACAGCATACCTCAGTCCTGCCTCAACACATCTGGATATTGAACTTTGCAACATGTGCTCTGAAGTATGATATGCCATGAGGGGGAGAAAGCATGCTCATGGTTGTGAGCATGCATGCTTCAGGTTCGCAGTGGAGAGTGGCTGGGCGTGACTGGCAAGCCTCTCACAGATGTTGTTGCCATCGGTATTGGAGGGTCCTTCTTGGGACCCCTCTTTGTGCACACAGCTTTGAGGTGAGCTTGCTTTGTCCCCAAGCAGATGCATCAGCTTTGTGCCTGTGCATCTGTCATGATGCAGTGCACAAAGTCCATCATCGCTCTGCACATGTAAGATACAGTGGGCAAGCACTTCTGACTGTCTTCTCAACCATAACTCTGCCAGATGTGATTCACGGTCGTGCTGTTATGTGTAAGTCGGCGTCACAAGAGCGCGTCACAGGCAGACAGTGCTCAAAATCAAAACAAAGAATCACCCACTGGGTGGAGTCCATTGCTTGACATGATCAAGTGTGCTATAGGACAAATCATGAGGCTGCGTTTGAGGCTGAAGGCCGACAGCTACGTTTCCTGGCTAATGTGGACCCTGTGGACGTGGCCCGTGCCCTCAATGGCCTCAAGCCAGAGACCACTCTGGTGGTTGTGGTGTCCAAGACATTCACAACTGCTGAGACAATGCTAAACGCACGAACAGTCAGGTTAGATGAGTGCACAAGCATGTCCCTGTCTTGACTTAGCTGAATGACTGATATGGATAGGGGAGACAGGTGTGCAATACCAGATGCAGAAGTGATTCCCGTCTGCGCCTGGCATATGCCATGAAGTTAAAACATTTGGTTGATCTGACGTCTCACAATCAGGCTATCGGCATTTCCGTGAGTGGCACTGTTACCCATCCACATTTACACAGCAGCTGTCTAGAGGACATGTTGCTGCATAAGTGTGGTCGTTAAGCATGACATATGCATGCTTGAATCCTCCGTCGAACACATTGGTCGGTACAGACGCCAGAGGGCAGGGTGCGCCTATCTGAAACTCTGACAGACAAGTGTCATGACACCACCTGGGCAGTCGGGTATAATACTTCGCTTCTCATTAAGTTGATGCCAAAAGGCGCCGTCTTTTCTTTTCCCTTTGTTTTCTCATGACACCCTTTGCTATGCAGGACGTGGCTGACAGCTGAGCTGGGTGCAGAGGCTACAGCCAAGCACATGGTGGCTGTCAGCACCAACCTCAAGCTGGTCAAGGCCTTTGGCATTGACCCAGAGAACGCCTTTGGGTTCTGGGACTGGGTTGGTGGCCGCTACTCTGTCACCTCTGCTGTTGGCATGGTCCCCCTCAGTCTGCAGTACGGCTTTGAAGTCATGGAGACTTTCCTGGAAGGTGAGTTTGAAGTATGTTGCAAAATTCCTTGGTAGATTGGATCTCAGATACACGTTCCCAAGAAACACTGATATGCAGAGCTTGGTAAAGTGCCTGGATCATAGGGGTGTTGTGTTAGTGTTAGATACAGTAGGCAGTCAAGTTTGCTGCAATTTTGGCAATGACTCCAGAAATTGCATTGGCAGAGGATTCAGTTTCATCTAGCGTCAGCAAAGAGTTGCTTTCCCTGATTAGCAATTTGATCAATGGTGTTAGTGCTGTGTAGCAGCAGGGTGAATGCATGGTTGCTCTCATGCATTGTCCAGCTTGCCAGCATGTGACTGAGCTGCACTGGTGTTAATGCTGTTTGGATGCGCCACTCTGCCCCCACAGCATCACTCATCCTCAGGTGTCCTATTGTTTGTATAACATGCAAAGCTGCTCAAGATCCTGGTGCCGTGCAACCAAGCCTGACAACTCCAGTCAGTCCTCCCAAGATTGAACTGCTCATCGCCGCCAACACATCCATAGCTGACTGCTGCTGCTGCTGCCGTGAAAGAGCGAGTCAGACTAGCATGTCAAGTAATGCACCTGACATACTTTACTCACATCAATCGTGCAGCTTTTGACCTGGTATATTGCCTGCAGGTGCTTGGGATGTGGACACGCACTTCAGGGATGCGCCTTTTGAGGAGAACATTCCGGTGCAGCTGGGTCTAGCCTCCATTTGGAACGTCAGCTTCCTGGGCTACCCCGCCCGTGCCATCCTGCCCTACACACAGGCCCTTTCCAAGCTTGCCCCTCACATCCAGCAGGTACACACAAAAGTACACACAAACTGGATTGCTTGATTGATTTTCACCTGTGCCAGCCTTTGCTCTTGCATTAGCCAGGTAGGTATCGCAGCACTGGATGACCAAGTGTTATATGGCAGCTGTTGCGCTGTATGCTCCAGGCTGGCCAACTCAAATCACAAGCTGTTTGATCTGTTCACCATCTATAGTAGTCTGGTCTGCTGCAGAGATGCACCAACTAGCACAGTCAGCTTGCTAATGGTCTTGTTATGACAGCATGACTTCTTTTGTAGGCCTTTTGTAGGCACCCTATCTGCCTGCACGCCATGCCTGCCTGGACGCATTGACACACTGCTGTTGACAAGACAAAGTCATTGACGCACCAATGCTGCTGATTCAAGGTGTCTATGGAGAGCAACGGTAAGGGGGTGGCGATTGATGGCAGCCGGTTGCCATTTGAGTCTGGTGAGGTGGACTTTGGAGAGCCAGGCACCAATGGGCAGCACTCCTTCTACCAGCTCATCCACCAGGGCCGCGTCATCCCCTGTGAGTTCATTGGCATCCTCAAGAGCCAACAGAGCGTGTACCTCAAGGTACACTGTTGATTGAAAAGAAAAGAAAAGACTCGAAAAGAACACACAGTGAAGCGTGTACCTCAAGCTACACTGTTGATTGAAAAGAAAAGAAAAGACTATGCCTTTTGGCGTCAATTTGTTGAGAAGCCAAGTATTATACCAGGCTGCCCAGGAAACAATGTTGATACTATGGAATTTGGCCCTGCATGATGCTGTATGAAGCATGCCTGGGAGCTTAACAAACCACAGCATGCGCAAGGTACAGTGTTGATAGAAAAGAAAAGAAACGACTACGCCTTTCCGCATCAATTTGTTGAGACGCCAAGTATTATACCGGCCTACCCAGCAGGGTGTCAATACTATTGTGTTTGGCCCATCATGATGCTGTATGAAGCATGCCTGTGAGTGTCAGAGACCACAGCATGCACAAGGTGTGTTGTGTCACCACAGAAGCAAGCAAGCCCTTGTGCTTACTTGGCTTCACACTTCGTGATGTATCTGCCATGTTTGCATGGTTGAGGACTCTCTCCGAGGCTACTGATCTTCTTTAAAGCCCACAAAGCATGTGCTGCGATGTGTGCTGCCTGAAAAAAGGATGTTCAGTGTCAAAGGTATTCTGGTCTCGATAGTCATCAGTGACACTTGCATACAGCTAGCCTGGCTCTTGCAGTCCTTCACGCACTCCATCATTCAGATATCAGTGCATCATGATTGACATGTGGTCTTTGGCATGTGGGATACCTTGCCATGCAGTCCAATATATCATCAGCCACATATTTCTGGCAGCAGACCGAGTTCCACTCCAAGAGGAGGTCTCAACATTTTTTATTGTTGCGCAAACTGCACAGCATGAATTGCAACGATCAGTTGTAACATGGTGGTGCGTCTGCCCTTTCAGCCTCAGCACAGCCCGCAACAGGCTGTTGCAAGTGCCAGGTCTTGCTGCAGGCATTAAGCAGTCTTCTGCCTGCAGCATGCATACATGCTGCAAGGCTCAACACAATCTGCTGCAGCCTGCAGCGTCAGGGCTTGAAAGGATGCTCAAAGCCATGTGCATCATGCTCAGAATGCATCATGTGCATTGTTCTCAGTATTCTCCCAGTTGTTGTCTGTTGACTCCCCTGATGAGTCCTAAAGACACCTAAAGGCACGAAATGTAAATTGATTGATT
>JAABUK010008955.1_pt1 | contig 13847 bp, 12 predicted proteins | sample 5559141 | NCBI WGS metagenome assembly JAABUK01 (sample SAMN10711869, study PRJNA513367) | rock metagenome | isolation source: Antarctica rocks | place: Antarctica: Victoria Land, Pudding Butte nord | collected 2016-01-03
CTAACTATCAAGTTAGATTTTAATTCTAACTTTTAGAATTAACTGAATACTTAGTACCTACTTTTAGTATTAACTTAAATACTTAATAGCTACTATTAATACTAACTTAAAACTCTGAAATACTAAATATCTCTTTTAAGTACTAACTTAAATCGCTAAGGTAGTAATAATTAATACGGGCTAAAAAAAAGTCCTAAAAATAGTAAAATTTTTAGATTTTTTTTTATTACTAATCCCTACTATCTTATCCTTAACAATATATTACCTTTTTATATTACCTATAAAAAAAACCAAATATATTAGTAATATTACTTAGGTTAGTACTAGGAATAATACTATTTTTAATAATATTAGTAATATCTTTAGTTCTATCCTATCTAGTCTATTACTAATATTACTAAAAATAGTATTAATAATACTAGAAATAGTACTATTTTTAATAATATTAGTACTATTTTTAGAAATATTACTAATATATAAGTCTTAGTAATTCGAGTTACATTAGTAAACTTCAAACCTACTTAAAGTAAGAGATGAAGCTATAAGTTATATAAGTTATATTAGCTACTATAAGTAGGTATTAGTATACTAGAAATCTAAAAAGATTAAATTATGCGGGGACACTAAATTAATAGTTTTTAATTTAAGGTTTTTTAAAATTTAGGCTCGGGCTAAGCCGCTTCTTAAGGGAGGAGCCGGAAGCCTCTCTAGCTCGCTTATTAATTAATAAATCTAGAAATAGACTCTAGATCTAGAATCTACGCTAAAAACACACTAGTATAATATATTTATAGGCCCCCCCCCTACTAAGGGTAGGTAAATTTATTAAAAATTTATTAAAGTCTAAAAAATCCTAAGTTAGTCTAGTTAGCTACTAACTCCTAAGTATTTAGGCTACTAAAACCTACTTATTTTATACTATAATCCCTTAAGAGCGACGACATAGGATATTTCTATTAAACCTACTAAAACTGACTCCTAAGTACTTATAGTACTTAAAGTAGACTATAGATTTTTATAGATGTAATACTTACTTAATTCCTACTTTAGATATTAACTTGAAAACCTTAAATACTTAATACTTAATACTTAAAAGAGGTATTAACTTGAATACTTAGTACCTAAAAGAGGTATCAAATCGCTAAGACTTAAGTTAGGTACCTAACTCGAGTTTAAAGTACTAACTTAACGTAGTTAGTCTAACTAAGACTTAGTTATATAACTAGAGTTATACTATAATAATATACCTACTAAAATTAAAGAATAATAGTGTTCTTACTATTTATATATAATAGTAATATAATTATAATAGTATATCTATCCTAATTAATTAGAGTTATTACTTATATACTTATATATTAGGATTCTCTTAATCCCTAGATCTCTTAGGGGTCTAGCTCTTAGTTAACCTAGTTACTTAGGTCTTATAAAGAGGAGTATTAAGGATAGACTAGAAGTAGACTTTATTAAGCTAAACTAGTATTAGATAATATTTATATACTTAAGAAATATATTATAGGACGACTTAGTCACGTAACTAAGTTTTAGTATAGATACTTAGTACGTATATCTCTTACCTATAACTATGTATATTAGCTATCATTATTATTATTATTTATCTATATAATATATCTACGTCCTTGTCTTTAACAAATAGTAGTAATACCTATATACGGTACTACTACTTAGTCGCTTCCGCTTACTACTATACAACGCCTCTATACACGAGACCGTCGTTATAAGAATAGTACCTCCGCTCCTCTACTAGTACTTAGACCTCCTACTAAGTTATAAAATGCCTTAGTACTAGTCGCCCTCCTAGCTAACTCTACGGCCCCTTATTTAATAAGTATTAATCCCTTTATTAGGCTGTCATTATATACGTAGCTACTTACTAAGCTACTTAGCCCGCTATTAAAGCGCTAGTCCTTTATACTAATAATAAATATACTTAGCTGGCTATTATAGCTACTAGCTAATAAAATTAATCCTTAATAGGCTAGTTAACTAATTAGAAGCGAATCCTCTAGTTTAGCCTCCCTATTAATACTTAGTCCCGTAATCTATATACGAAAGTATAACTGTAGCCTATAGTCCTATATATAGTACTAATAGCTATTCTTACAGAGAATACCTGTACTATTAGCTTGTACTTCTCTTATATATTTCTATTTACTACAGCTATCCGTTAGTCCTAGTACTAGCTACTTATAGTAGGCCTTATAGTAATAATAATATTATAATCTAAGCTATTAATAACTCCTTCTATTAAGATAGTAAGTAGCTATCCTATATAGCTACGAAATACCTATATCTGGTATACTTACTATATAGTAGTATCGCTCCTATAGTATATTAAGTATATATTTATTTCTTTAGATAGATAGTCCTAGACGCTAAACCGTAAGAGGCCTAGCGCTATAGATTTGTATATTTCTAAAGACCTCGCTAATTAACTGGAAATCGCCTATTAGATATCTATTTATAATTGTTTTGGATCCGCTAAGACATTTATAGAATAGTCTAAATTTTACCTAATAGCTACTATATCTATATAATAGTAATGCTGAGGAGGTTTATAAGTATATAGGTAATAACTCTAATTGATTAGGACAGGTATACTATCGCTATAACGTCGCTATCGTATACGGATAGCGAGGACGCTATCATTTTTCAATTTTAGTAGGTAATTGTTATGGAACGACTCGGTCACGTGACTAAGTCTTGGCATGGATGCTTGGCACGTATATCTCTTACCTATAACTATGTATATTAGCTATTATTATCATTATTATTTATCTATATAATATATCTACGTCCTTGTCTTTAATAAAATAATATAAGTTAAATATAAAGTTCTTATATATTATAAAAGTAATATTATTATATAGATAAGGGAATTTATATTAAGATTAAATAGCTTAAAAGGCTTAAACCTTAAGCTTCTTAAGCTTCTTAAGTAATAACTTAACTATCTAGCTTTACTTAGTACTTAAGCCTACTTACTTAATTTAGTATACCTACTAAACTTACACTTATAACATAGTACTTCTATAACTATAGGCTAGAAACTTAAGCCTATTAATAAATATATAGATATCCTAATATATTACGTATCTTCTAATATTGATAGTTTAAGTATTAATAGTCTAAGTATTACTAGAAGAAGTTATCTTCTTATTAATATACTTAGGATAAAAAAAATTAATATCTTCTACTCTAAGTTTCTTAATAGGTATAACATTATTATTACATTATTCCTACTATTATTTAGGAAGGAGCTACTACTTAGGTTATAGTAATAAGAAATACTATTAGAGGTACTTAATACTAGGTATTAGATTAGTCTACTAGCGATATCAATTGAAATAGCTAAAATGTTATTCTAGCTTAGTATCTAGTATACCTGAAAACAGGATTATAGGACTACTAACTCGTTTACTAGAGAAGCTAGGAATAAGAGATATATCCTAGCTAATATATTACTTACTTAGACCGCTAATAGTAATAACTTCTCCGCCTATTTCTCTACTATTTTCTCCGCTTGCTTCTACCTATTCTAATGCTAGCGGGCTTTCTTTATCTACTATTACCTAGCGTTCTTTACCTTTCTTATCTTTTAGTATAATAACTAGCCTAGTAAAAGGATTATCCTAATTAGCTATTATATAGTATACTTAGGGGAGTAGTAGGTAACTAATATATAAGCGACTTTAGTATTAAGATAGGTAGGGGCTTTATAAGTAGGAGTACTAATAATAAGTAGATAGATTCATGAAAGAATATACTAATAAATAGGTATTACTACTATCTATTAAAGACGTAGATACATTAATATTAATAAATAAAATTAATAAAAATATCTACCTATATAGTTATAGGTAAGGTATCTATATACTAAGTAATTTATACTAAGACTTAGTTATATAACTAGAGTTATACTATAATATACTATAGTAGGTAGTAGGTTAAATCCTAGCCTCTTAGTAGACGCTAATTAAATTTCATATTTCTTCTAGAAGAATCTATATATATTTACCTACGTAATATTATATTCTCCTTACTTTCTATAAAGTACTAGCTACTTTATATATATAATTTTATTAGTATCCCTTAGTATACTAGGATTTAACTACCTAAATATATAGTATATCTTATATATCTTATATATCTTATAAAAAAATTATATCTTATATAAGTATAATATAAAGTTATAAATATACTTAAGATTAAACTATAATTAATTAATAATTTATATTAAAAGATTTAATAAAGATTTAACTTTTATATATCTTTAACTCTTAATTTAAATTCTTTAAAATCTTTCTTTAAAATCTTTATTTATAACCTTTATTTATAACCTTTATTTAATATCTTTATTTATATATTTATTTAAGTATATTAAGTTATTACTTTAACCTTAAATAAAATACTTAACTTAAGTTATAACTAATCTCTTTACTATAATAGAATATCTAGTAATTAGGACCCCTACTCTTATCTAAGCTTATCGATTAGTTAAAAGTTCCTAATTATAACCTTTGGCCTAGCGCCGTTTTTAGCGGAATATCAAGATTTTTAGTGACAGTATTTGCGCATCGCATGCACGTATGTACCCACGCACATGATTTTGATTGGCTAATATCAAAAGATGCGCCTCTTTGGTCGCTATCTGACGATGTAAAAATCATGTAGATCAAGGTATTATTGCAAAAGATACATGTAAGATAATGAGTTTGCATACCAAAATCCATGCGACAAGACCCCGCCAAGACGTTGCTAAAACCTTAACATACTGTCCAATCAACGTCTACCACATACGATATATATCCTAATGGTACAGGTGATGCGCATGGGCCTACGGAGCAAATCGCCCCAAAAATGACGTAAATCGGCCAATTGGCGATAAAGATATGACTGTCTTGGCACCGATTTGCCCGCTGTACTACTATGGCTACCTACCAACCAATCAACGTCCACTCATTATGATACAAATCCAAATGGTACAAATGATGCGCATGGGCCTACGGAGCAAATCGCCCCATAAATCATGTAGATCGGCCCATTGGCGACAAAGATATGACTGATTTCGTTGGTTTGCATACCTAAATCCATGTGTCTGACGACGCCAAGACTCACCATCGCCAGGTAGTAGAGGTGAATTACCTAATACACGTAAAAATCTGGAATTTTACAGGCATTTTCTAGTACTTTAATATTAATATTTAGGACTTAAGTATTTAAGTTAATTTATAAAATTCATTTATATATATATTTAATTATATAACTTATAAAATAAGTAATTAGATAAAGAAAGAAACTTAGCTTTTAATAATTATAAGGTTTATATTATAATAATAATTATAGGATTTATATAATTAGTAGCCTATTTAGATTATCAAATAAATTCTATTAATTAAATTACTAATTAAACCTTATTAATAATCTTATATAAATATAGTAATCCTCTTATAAAAGTATACTTAAGTACTTAGGCTATTAGTAATATCTTAGCGTAGTTATATTACATGAATTTTAGTATATAAGCTTATTATCTTATATCTATCTTTTATATTAATAGGCTGATTTATATAATTTTTAAAGTCCTAAGTAGTATAGGATAGTATATATCTTTTAGTATTAATAGAATAGTATTATATATATAAGTATATAAGTATATATAATATATAAATATTATTACTAAAATCTTAATATTCTACTAAAATTACTAAAACTAGCGCTAGGCCTAAGGTTATAATAGGGGACTTTTAAACTAATAGATAAGAGAGAATAAGAGTAGAAGTCCTAATTTCTAGATATTTTATTATAGTAAAGAGATTAAATTATATAATTTTAATTTTAATTTTAATTTTAATTTAATTATTCTCTTTTTTCTCTTTACTTTAGTATCTTCTATTTATAATATATAATTAAATCTTATTTTTTATTATTTATAATACCTTCTTTCCCTTTTTAATATATCTATGAATCTAAAAGTTTAGAAAAAGAGATTAATATAAAAAATATCTTTATAATTATTATAATTATTTATAATTTTTATTTAAAATATTATTTAAATATTATTTATAGTTTTTAGATTATAAAATTTTGAAAAAAACAAATAACTTATAAAAAATAACTTAGGCTAGGAAACCCTAGAATTCCCCCCTGTATAAATTTATATTAGCTGGGGGATTTTGTACTTTGGAATTCCACAGCCCGACCTGCTTTTTGCAAGTGGCGATGTTGAAGAGAGATAACAGATAGATATGTTTGGTGCACGCTATGCTAGAAGGTCGATCTTTTGGCGCAATGGTCACTTGGCACCACAGATGTGATATATAGGCGATGAATGGTCGGGCACCTGCGGGCGCGCACCTGCGCTCCGGTGTGCACACGCCCCACTGCGAAAAGCAGGATAGCTTAAGGATCTGATCGCCTCGCTATATCGGTGATGTTTCGGCCGTGTAGTGAGACCGATTCTGTGGTAGATCCTTGCTGTTAGTTGGGAAGAGTCGTGGCGGGGAGATGGATCGGTCGTAAATTTGGGAGATGGCTAACTAAGTGTCAGATTCACTTAATGTATGATCGAGGTGGCTGAAGGAAAGCTGTTGGTAGAATTGAATTATGCGACGACGAAGTCACATCAAGCAGGTGTCTCGATTACTACCTAGTAATATGGTGATCAATGTGACTCGTTGAAGGGATTAAATTTCCTAGTTTTGCTGGCATCTATGCCTCTGAAAATGCCATGAATGCTGCAGCCTCGAGCTGGCGATACAGACTGTACAACGCTATGCTTGGTCACACATCGATGGCGGCCATATGGATGCAAACCTCCCGGCCATTATTCTTACTTTGCTCCCAGACCTCCCGGCTCACGTGCGCACCTGCTCCACAGGCTTGACATCCGATGAGGCATCCGTTCCCTCCTCCGACGTGCTATCGTTCTTGAGCTCCTTTTGCTGCTCAACCTCTTTGAGGTTCTTAAAGCCCATTTCCCATGCAACGATCATGACGCTGCCGAACACGGCAATCCCGAGATACATGGTCCGATCAATCGCCTTGCCATAGGCCACCAGGACGGCGGCCAGTTGAGAGGGAGTCAGGCCCGCGGCGCGGATGTTGCGGGCACCAGCCTCGATGATGACATCGGGGCTGGGGCCGATGAGCGCCGCTCGCTGCGACAGTTCTTTGCGTAGGCTGTTGTTGAAGATGGCGTTGGCGACGACGACCCAAACGGCGGCGCCCACGTTCTGGGCGAAGATGACGATCGCGATGGCCGTGGGGATCTGGTTCAGGGGGACGAGGCTTTGGACGGCGATGTATGCCTAAATGTGTAGGGAGATGTCAGATTTGGAGCACGACCCGGCAATTGATTGGAAGCAACTTACACCTGAATTTCCCACGCCGCTACCGATGCCGTAGAGGCATAAGTAGCTGAACCATTGCCCGAAGGGAGTTGTGGGGCTCAGTAATGACATGAGTCCGTAGCTAACGGTTGCGATGGCGCTACCCGCTAGAATGAATGGTAGATAGTAGCCCGTGACTTGTATCAAGCCGCCGGTGACGAGGGTAAATATGACCAGGCCCAGTGTTACCGGAAGCAAATGCACGCCGCTCATCAGAGGCGAATCATTGTGGACGACCTGGAAGAAGATGGCCAGGTAAAAGTCACCGATGAGAATGCCGCCGAGGGCAAAGAATTGCGTCAGTGATGCTGATCGGACGACAGGGTTCCTGAGGAAAGCAAACGGGATCATTGCGCCGTCCCCTTCTCGGTGTTCCCAGAATAAAAAGAGCGCAAAGACAGCAGCGGCTCCGCATAGCAGGCCAATGACGACCGAGCTGTCCCAGGCATACTGGTTTCCGCCATACTCGAGGGCCAACAAAAGCATAATCGCAGCCGGGCTAACGAGGGCAAATCCGACCAGGTCTAGCGACTTGACGGCGGTGCCGAGAACGTGGCGCCAGGGAGGCTTGACACTTGCCTCTGGCACTTTATTGAAGACGAGGCAGAGGGCAACGACAGCACCGATGGGTAGGTTAATATAGAAGCACCATCTCCATGAGACGCCGGTTGTGAAAGCACCTCCGACGACGGGGCCGCACGCAAGACCGAGCTGGCCAATACCTATGTTGATTCCTTGGAACAACGGCCGCCGCTCTCTTGGGACGCAATTGGCGATGGTGGTAAGACAGCCAGTAAACAGGCCGGAAGAACCAAGGCCGGCGATGGCGCGGCCGATAATGAACATAGCTGACGATTGTGCCGCACCGCATATGGCCGAACCCAGCTCAAAGACGAAGAAGAAGGCGAGAAAGGTCCACTGGGGAAGAGCTAGGCTCAGTCAAGCGAGCGGATTGGAGGGGCGGCAGTCGACATACCTTGAGGGAGAAATAGGTGTAGATCTTGCCACTCAGTGGCTGGAGGGCAGCGCTTGCCAGTTGATAGGCACCCGCGTACCAGCCGATGTCTATCAAGGCGTCGAATTCGGTAGTAATGGCGGGCGTTGCGGTGGAAATGATGGCCAGGTCGAGGAAAAGGAGATAGTATGCCATGGTGGTGCCTGCCAGGATCGAGGCAAGCTTAAGGCCTGTGGGATAGTCGTAGCGGTGCTCGCCATCGTTGGCGGGATCTTGGCCTGAAGCATTCTCATTCTTCACGACGCTCTCATTAACTTGTGCAGAAAGAGTATGGGAAGAGTCCGAGGTGGGGGAATCGACTACGGCCTCGATGGGGATCGCAGCCCGGTCTGGCTCCATTTTCGGGCGGGAGTGGAAGAGAAAGATTGAGGCAAGGTGGAAGAAAGGTGGAAGAGAAGAGGAGGAGGAGGAGGAGGGAAAAGGTTGGGGGTGGTGTTATAGGTACTAGAGGGACTCAGCCGTTGGTTAAGCGATTAACATTAAAAGGGTAGAAAAGATGACAAAGTCTTGGCTTCACTGCACAACCAGGCCTACGTGTCGGCACCACCTTCTTTGCGGGAATCCACGCCGCTTGGTTCTTTGAGGTCATTCTGTGAAAGATCGACAGACTATCCGAATAGAACTCCAAATGATTGGCAAAAGATCGCAGCAGATATTGGTACAGATCACGAAAAAACCAAAGCCTTGAGGATACATATGTCGTTACGCTGATAGGCAAGGGTGGCTGCCAGACTTGGAGCTTTGACGATTCCGAACGATAGAATCCTTGCTCAGGCGACGAAGTCGTGGGGACTCACCATGATTTGGGAGTGTGCGACTAGGGGCAGTTGAACGAGGGAACTTTTCTGCTGCATCTGATTGGTGCGGGCAGGGGGTCTTCCCACCTGCTGAGTGACATGGAAACCAGATCCTTCGGGGAGGGTCATTGGACCGCACGCTGCTCAATGCACTTGATCAGGAATCTGGAGCTACGTTGAGATTACGAGTATGCCGTTCATGGGGCTATTAGCTAAGCAAAGTTGACAGGAATATCCTGGACATACTCTTCTAGACGCCGATATACCGTTTGTCTTACATCGATTGCCTTCCGGTGCTCGCCGGCTGCAACAAGCGCATCTTCCAGCAGCCACATCTCCCGGATGAGTCGCGGATCCGTCTTAGCATTGGCGTACTCTCGGAGGGCTACGACAGACCGCATCCGTCCTACAGTATCAAAGGGTGCCTCGAGTCTGTCATACTCAGCATTGAGGTCCATGGATGTCCTGACAGCACAAGCGACATTTGCTGCTTGCCCGCGCGATATCCTCGACCTCACCTCAATCCCCGTCTCCAACAGGTCAGTATTTGCAGGCCACTCTCCCAAGACTTTGGCCGTCACTAGGCCCGCCAGGATATGGAGCAACGTGGTGGCGTCACCAGGAGAAGTTGCGCTCCTGCTGAGGATGCATTCAGCGTGATCTCGAAGCACCCCAACGCTGCTCGCCCGAAGTTTGTCGTAACTCCGAGGTGGCGAAGTATTCACTGGCGGTGCTAATAGGTGCTGGAGCATCCCGTCCTCCTCGAAAGGTGTGATCTGGTAGTCGCCTGCGGTCTGATCCGCTTCAGCAGTAGTGCTGGAGATCTGCCGCGACGTGATGTGGCCAAGCCATTGTTTCGTCGCATCAATGATGGCTCTTGGGGGCTCGATCGAGCATGAGTCCCAGTGGATGCGTGAGTAAAGCTGGAACAGGCGATCGTCAAAGTGGCCGAAGAGGATCTCGGCGTTGAGTTTCCACGCCCGCTCAACCCAAAACAAGAAGGCGCCAGGGAAGAGCCAGGACCCGGAGGCGGGCAATGCTTCGTTTCCGTCGGGCGAGACGGTTGGCGGTGATGAGGTCAGTAAAGTGTTGCTTGGAGTGGTCCGCAAACTCTGTAAAGTGGGGACGAACACTCGCAACGCTTGGAGGATAGCAGGCAGGGGATGGGTCTTCGGCATCTGGCCCTCGACCAGTGCCACCAGATGAGCGAGCAGCCCCTGGAAGAGCTGCAGATGATTGGATCTCACCATGTGATGCATTATCTCGAGCATGTTCCATACCAACGCAGGCCCGTCGAGCTTCAACATCTCCTCAAGTAGCAGGAATGCCTTCCTGGCCAACCTGCCCGCCAAACTTCCCTGGCCGCGGTTTAGCATATCAATCACTAGCTTGAACGTGAAGTTCATCTCTTGAGTTAGCTCGGGCGGGAATTGCCGAATTGATGCTGAAGCTGTGTCATTGAGCGGTACAGACTCGTAGAACGACACGCTCCATATCTGCACACTGTTTAGGAATAGGAGCATGAGACTGTCGTCGTTGCCGAGTTGAGGAGAGATTGGCACCGAGCACAGACCACGGGAAGGACTGGACTTTCTGCTCACTACCGTCGTCATGGAAGTTGGCGTCGATGTAGCTGAGCGTCTAGAGTTCTTCTGGATACCCCACTTGGCGAATCGTTTCTTGTACATCTGTTGTCTGCCCACACCAGCGTCAATCCGGTTCTGTCGAGACCACTTGGCAGGTGAGATTTGATCTTACGTCGCTTTGAAGCCATACTTCGTCTCCATGTACCGCATAATGTACCGCAGCTTCCGACGCTCGCGAACGTAAAGCCTTTCAATCTCAGATTGTAAAGCTGTCCAGTCGTTGTTTGTCGGCATGGGTCGTGGTGCTGGCACAATACACCCGCCCATGCAGTGCGCCGAAGGCGCCAATGGTAGAAGCGTCATCGAAACAGGCACGAGCTGCATGGAACTTTTTCCTCGTACAAGTCGATGAAATTGAGAGCAATCTTTCAGGAAAACTGAATGAGCAATGAGCATAAATGCAGGTTGCTGAAGCATTGCCACACCAGAACTCGTCTAGCTATTGCCTCGATCCACCAATCAAACGGCAGGTAAAGGTTCCTTGCAGGACTAGCGCCTTCGTTTTGAGCCAAATCTAGCTGCAGAAGATCAGTCTTAGCTTGTGGGCATCATCTTGATCGTTAGCTCGCATTCACGAGGACAAGGACGAGAACGCGACGCTCCGACTGATCAATTTGATCAAGGCGGACTTTAGGCAAAATGGTTCCAAGGCCCATATCTCCTTCGATGGCAGCTGAAAATTGGTCCATGTCTGCAGCGACGATGAGTCTACAAGATGATTAGGTTGGACACCTTCTTCTTGACCCTGACTTCCATCAGAGCCAGCTAAGCAAGTCTCCTTGCATTCCGTACTCCCAGGCCTGGCTCATAGTCTTGATCTTCTCTCTCAATTAGCACAGACTTGAGATCTGTTGGCGCTTTCGGACTCCCCTTCATTCTGTCCTCGAAGCAACCCCATTCGATTGCTTTCCACCACTAAAGTCAATTTTCGCTATCGTCCGCTTTTGACATGATGGATGTGCATGACGAGAAAGCGGCCGTGGCTGGTGAGGACACCGATTCGTCCAGGCCAGTCTCCAATGCTGCCACTACGAAAGATTTCAGGGCTACCGACACTACAGAACCTAGGAAGCGTGTCCAGCACATAAGTGAGGACCAGTATCCGCATGGCTTGAAACTGGTTCTCCTCGCGGGAGGATCTATCGTCGCCGTCTTTCTGATCGCGCTGGACCAAGTGAGTAATGTCTCCCCACCGATGCCCACACCGCCGAAAACCCCACCAACACAAGAATTGTCTAGACTATCATCGGCACAGCCGTCCCTAAAATCACAGACGAGTTCCACAGCCTCGACGATGTATCTTGGTATGCCGCGGCCTACTTTATGACCTTTGGAGCTGCGCAGACATCGGCCGGAAAGATTTACAAATACTACAACCTCAAATGGACCTTGTTGGTGTCCATGCTTGTCTTCGAGGTCAGCAGTTTGATCTGTGGAGTAGCATCCAGCTCTAAGACGTTGATCATTGGAAGAGCCATCGCAGGACTGTGGGCGGCGCCGGCTTGTCGGTCGGTGGCACTAGTATCGTGGCCTTCACCGTGCAGCCAACAAAGCGACCCATGATGATGGGCGTCATCGGCATGACATACTGCCTTGCTGCCGTTCTGGGACCACTGTTAGGTCTGTCTCCTCTCACTCTGTTTCGCTATATTCATCCCCTGGCGTTTTAGGCGGCGCATTTACCGATCGTGTCACTTGGCGATGGTGCTTCTACATCAACTTGCCAGTCGGAGGCGCCGCCGCAGTGGTCTTTCTGTTCTTCTTCCACCTTCCAGCTTCTGGTGTGCCTCCTCAAGTCTCCTGGTGGAAGATCCTCCTCCATGTGGACCCTTTCGGCGTCGTGCTGGCGATGGGGGGCATCACCTGCTTCGTCCTGGCTCTGCAGTACGGCGGGATCACCCACCCCTGGAACAGCGGCCTGGTCATCGGTCTTTTAGTCGGCTTTGGACTCCTCGTGGCTGCTTTGGTAGGATGGGAGATTCGGCAAGGCGACTATGCCATGATGCTGCCTCGACTCTACAAGCAGCGCTCACTGTCAACCACGGCACCATACCAGTTCTCCTTCATGGGCAGCTACATTGTCCTCTTGTACTACCTCCCCATCTATTTCCAGAGTATCCTTGGTGTGAGCCCCATTCAGTCTGGTGTTCACAATCTGCCTCTGGTGCTCACAGCAGCTGTGTTCGCCCTCGCAGGTGGGGCTGTCGTCATGAAGACAGGGCGCGCGCAACAGGTCATGTTTATCGGATCAATGTTTGCCACCGTTGCCATCGGTCTGATCTACACGCTCGACATCGGTAGCTCAACAGCGAAATGGGTGGGCTATCAGTTTTTCGTGGGAGCAACCATGGCGTTTGCCATTACGCACGGCTTGAGTCTTGCCCAAGCAAACGTGGGCCGAAGACCTCGCTGCTGTCACGTCCAATCTTCTATGTACGTTGCCCCACCTGTACCGTACATTTCGCTCCTGAGCCACTTTGAGAAGCTAGCTGACATGGTGTACAGTTTTTCAAACCATTGGCGGCGCGTTCAGCACGGCGGTGGGTCAGTCAGCTTTCGTCAACAGACTGCTTGCCACTCTACCCCGTTCCGTCCCTTCGGTGACTCCACAGCTCGTGCTTCTTACAGGCGCTTCGGAGCTGCAGACTGTGATTGGGCCGGATGTGCTTCCTGGCGTTCTGACGGCCTACATGGTTGGTCTCAAGGCTGCCTTTGCGGTCGCGCTTTCCTTCTGCGGAGCTGCATTCTTGTGCTCTTTGGCAATTCCTATGCAAAAATTGCCGAGTCATACTTCGGAGGAAGCAGCTGTAGCCGTTCCAGACAACTAGTTAGCCGCGCCATCTGTCCTATGGCGTCGCCAACTTCCGATACGGCCAGGCAACTTTCCCAATAGTGGTGACTGTATTTACAACCAGTGCCCCCCTGCTTCGCTGCCTATGTCAACGCCATTGATAGACCATGAATGTGGGAAATCCTA
>JAABUK010008956.1_pt1 | contig 13846 bp, 12 predicted proteins | sample 5559141 | NCBI WGS metagenome assembly JAABUK01 (sample SAMN10711869, study PRJNA513367) | rock metagenome | isolation source: Antarctica rocks | place: Antarctica: Victoria Land, Pudding Butte nord | collected 2016-01-03
GGCTCGTCGAGCAGCAGCACGCCCGGCTCGCCGACGAGGGCCCGCGCGAGCGCGACCCGCTGCGCCTGGCCGCCGGAGAGCTCGTGCACCCGCCGACGGCCGTGCCCCGGCAGCTGCACCAGCTCAAGGTGCTGCCCGGCCCGCTCGCGGGCGGTTCGGCGACCGACGCCCGCGACCCGCAGCGGGAAGGCGACGTTGTCGACGACGGACAGGTGCGGGAACAGCAGCGGGCGCTGGGTGAGCATGGCGATGCCGCGGCGCTCCGGCGCAACGCCGGTCAGGTCGCGCCCGTCGCGGTGCACCGTCCCGGGCGTCGGGCTGCGTCGATCGAGGTCGGCGCCGGCGACCATGCCAGCCACTAGCGCGGACACCTTCAGCCCGGCCGCATGGCCAGGGCCACCGGCTACCGTCAGATGCTCACCCGCCAATTCACCTTAGAGCGGGCAAGCTGCGCCGGACTCCCAGGCGCCCTGTGCTCGTGTTAGGAGAAGCGTGTCCTCCCTCCCGTCCCGCCTTTCTCCCCGTGCTGTCCATACTCGTCACCCCCTGATCAGCGGCAAGGCCGTCCTGCCGCAAGGCGCAGGCAAGCGACATCTACCTGACCGCGCTGGGTGCCATGCTCACCGTCGTCTACCTGGCGGGTCTGGTGTTCCGGCCGCAACGGTAGGTGCTGCGGATGGGCGTGGACTCCCCGGCTGTCTTGGTGCTCTACGCGGTGGGCATCGTCGGCCTGGTGTCGCTCCAGTGACCGCACGCGCTGTCAGAAGACACAGAGCCAGGAACGGGCGTTCCAGGAACATGCCGGGACAGTCCTAAGCCGCGCAATGCAGCCCGCGACCCTCGTTGACAGGAGGAACGTCATGGTGGACCGGATCGAAGACATCTGGGGACAGCGGACCCCGCACGCCAGGGGGACGGTCTGGCCGGCCCGGGTCGACCAGCATCTCGAGCCGGGCGTCGCCGACGCTGATGTGGACCAGTGGGTGCACAGCGCCTGCGTGCTGTGCAGCAACGGCTGCGGCTGCGACATCGCGGTCAAGGATGGCCGGATGGTCGGCGTGCGCGGGCGGGCGACCGATGTGGTCAACCATGGGCGGCTTGGCCCCAAGGGCCTGTATGGCAGCACTGCGTGGGCTAGCAGCGGCGACCGGCTGACCCGACCGCTGGTGCGTGAGGGCGGTCGGCTGGTCGAGACGGACTGGCCGACGGCGATGGGCCGAGTGGTGGAGGCGTCGAAGCGGTTGCTGGCCGAGAAGGGGCCGTTGTCGCTGGGCTTCTACACGTCCGGGCAGTTGTTTCTGGAGGAGTACTACACCCTCGGGGTCATCGGGAAGGGGGGGCTGGGGACGCCGCACATGGACGGCAACACCCGGCTGTGCACGGCGACGGCGGCGGCGGCGATGAAGGAGTCGTTCGGCGCCGACGGCCAGCCGGGCAGCTACACCGACATCGAGCACTGCGATGCGATCTTCCTCTACGGCCACAACATGGCCGAGACGCAGACGGTGTTGTGGATGCGGATCCTGGACCGCACTCGCGGTGGGGACCCGCCCAAGATCGTGTGCGTCGATCCCCGCCGCACCCCGGTGGCGGAGGAGGCCGAGCGGACCGGCGGGGTGCATCTGGCGGCCAAGGTGGGGACGAACCTGGCGCTGATGAACGGCTTGACCCGCGAGCTCATCGCCAACGACTGGCTGGACCGGCAGTGGGTGGCTGACCACACCCTGGGGTTTGACGATTTGCAGGCGACGGTGGAGCCGTACATCCCCGAGGAGGTGGGCCGGATCTGCGGGATCGACCCGGAGGAGCTCCGCCGAGCCGCACGCATCTTCGGCGAGAGCGGCAACGTCCTGTCCACGGTGCTGCAGGGCTTCTACCAGTCCCACCAGGCCACCGCTGCTTCGGTCGCCGTGCACAACCTGCATCTGCTGCGCGGCATGATCGGCCGGCCGGGGGCGGGGATCCTGCAGATGAACGGCCAGCCCACCGCGCAGAACAACCGCGAATGCGGCGCCGACGGGGACCTCCCGGGCTTCCGTAACTGGGACAACACCGCCCACGTTCAACAGCTCGCCGACCTGTGGAACGTCGACGTGGCCACAATTCCGCACTGGGCGCCGCCTACCCACGCAATGGAGATCTTCAGCTACGCCGAGCAGGGCAGCATCGGGTTGCTATGGATCTCGGCGACGAACCCAGCCGTGTCCATGCCCGAGTCCGCCCGGATCCGGCGGATCCTGGCCGGCGAGCAGTGCTTCGTCGTCGTACAGGACCTGTTCCTGACCGAGACTGCGCAACTCGCCGACGTCGTCCTGCCTGCCGCCGGCTGGGGTGAAAAGACGGGCACCTTCACCAACGTCAGCCGCACCGTCCACCTGTCCGACCAGGCGGTCGACCCGCCAGGCGACGCCAAGAGTGACCTCGACATTTTCCTGCTTTACGCCGACGCCATGGACTTCCGCGACAAGGACGGCGAACCGCTGATCCGCTGGCGCACCGCCGAGCAGGCATTCGACGCCTGGCGAGAGGCCACCCGCGGCCGACCCGTTGATTACACCGGCCTGTCCTACGCCAAGCTCCGCGGCCCTACCGGTATCGCCTGGCCGGTCAACGAGCAGGTCCCTGAGGGCACCGACCGCCTCTACACCGACCCGGTCTTCCCCACCGCCACCGACCAGTGCGAGACCTACGGCCACGACCTGCTCACCGGCGCCGCCGTAACCGAACAGGAGCACCGGGCCATGGCGCCAGCCGGACGGGCATTCCTCAAGGGCTGCGCGTATACGCCGGCGCACGAGGAGCCCAGCACCGAATACCCGCTGCTCTACACCACCGGGCGCACCGTGTACCAGTTCCACACCCGCACTAAAACGGGCCGGTCGCGCTCCCTGAACGATGCGGCCCCGGACGCTTGGGTGGAGCTGTCACCGGCCGACGCCACCCGTTATGGCATCGCCGAGGGCGACGTCGTCCGGGTCGAGTCGCCCCGTGGCGCAATCGAGGTCCGCGCCCGGGTCGGCCAAGTCATGCCCGGGGCCGTCTTCGCACCCTTCCATTACGGCGCCTGGGATCCCAGCGACCTGGAGGGGAAGGACAACCCGAACCCGGGCGACAAGCACCGACAGGCCAACGACCTCACGATGACCGTGTGGGATCCCGTATCGAAGCAGCCGTACTTCAAAACCGCCGCATGCCGCATCCGCAAGGTCCGCGCCGGCGACGGCCCCGCGCCGGCGCCGACAACCGCCGCCTCCGCCCCTGCCGCCGGCGGCGCCGCCCCGCCCACCCGGGGCGGGGAGCCCACCAGCACCGTCGTCCCGTCGACGCCGCGTTACCCCAACGACCCGGCCCTGGGGACCTCGGGCCCTGCACCGACACGCACCATCGCCGGGAGGTCCTGATGCCACACCTGGCGACCTATGTTGCCCTACTGCACCGCGCCGAGCAGACCCTCAGCGACTCCCTGCGTACCGTCGGAGAGGGACATGCGCAGCACCCCGACGTGCTGTTTACCTGCCAGGCCCTGGCCGAGATGAGCGACCAGCACGTCCGGCAGCTCGCGCCCATCGCGCAGCGCTACGGCGAGCAGGCCGACGGCGAAGACATCAAGGAACCCGAGCGACTGCACGCGGCCGGCCTCGCCCACACCAGGAGTGGCCCGGTCGGCCTCCTGCGCGACCTGCAAGACCTCCACCTGCTCGCCACCCTCGTCCAGACGTCCTGGACCGTCGTCTCCCAAGCCGCCCAAGGCCTCCACGACAAGGAGCTGCACCAGCTCGCCGTCCACGCCAACGCCGAAATCTCCCGGCAGCTGTCCTGGCTGAACACCCGCATGAAAGCCGCGGCCCCTCAAGCCCTGATCGTTTCGGCGTAGGGTCTGTCCGATTAACGGTGGAAGTGGCGTTCATGGTTAGCGGTTCTCCGCTGCCGGCATGCGGGCGGCGCAGGTGATGGCAAAGGCGCTCAAGGCCGGCTTCCACCTTGCAGCTCGGGTGAAAGACATCGGTACCGTGGCGGACTTTCTCGACTGGTTCGACCTGGTGCGCGGTCCCTGGCACCGTAACTGGAACCCCGTCAACGACATGTCGCCAACTACGTGGACTACGGGTGAGATGCCGCCCGGGTACCGGCGCGAGGCGTTGTAGTAGGCGTCGAAAACGCGCCCTGACCAGCCCAGATGTGGGTTGCCGATAATAGATCTTATGTCAGGTAAGCCTGGCGAATGTCCTTGACGAGTCAGGAGTACCTATCAGGCTAGCAGGCATGGGATGGCTCACCGAGGACGGGCGGCACGAGGGCTACCTGGCACCGATGTTCGGCGACGGGCAACGTGGCCGCGGCTTCACCGCAGGGTCGATTCGCCGGACGAGGTCGTGGTGGGCGTCGAGACCCAGCGTGAGGACGGGTCCTGGGCATGGCCGACCCGGCCGGCCGGGGAGGTCACCGGCTGGGTGGTGTGCTGCGACTGCAACAGCAACACCTCGCTCGGCCCGGCGAGCAGCTGGATCGGCCCCGTCTTTACCCGGGTGCCCTCCAGCAAGGCTGCGAGGTGTACCTGCTACCGGAGGAGTACGCGGACCTAGAGGTCTTCCTGTAGGGCCGACCTGCTTGTCGTGGGCCGGCCGGAGCGGTGCCAGGTTTGGCCGTGTGACATGTCCCAGAATCGCTCGTTTCCGCTACAAGCCCATCGGGCGCAGGAGGGTCGCGACCGGCGAGCGTGCCTTATGTGCCGGAACTGGCGTACGGAAACAGCGTGTCACGCGGCTCGCCGCCGCACCTACCTGGCCGGGCTGGAGCGCATCGAGCGCGACCACGCCCCGACGCTGCGCTGACGGCACTTGGCGAGAGTCTCGCCGGCAGCGACCGGGATCGGAGGCGAAGTAGTGAACGAGGCAAGTGCGCTGAGGTCGTCCGGGCTGACCGGTCCTCGATCCAGACTGGGCTCACCTCCTCCAGGGCGCGGGCGATCTTCTGGGCGCTGGACAGGCCCCAGTCGGTGTGCACGTAGACCAGGTTCGGGAACTGGGTGCCCCGGATCGCGGACGTTGCGATTCGGTAACAGGGCCTTGACGAGGATGCGCCAGGAAGACATGCTTCGCCGCGTGCTCAAACCTTTCAGCAAGGAGGTGCGATGAGTGGACGACAGACTGGAGTGAAGGCCGTGAAGGCCGTCACGTTGGCGGATGTGGCGGCAGCTGCTGGGGTTTCTATCAGTGCGGTCTCAATGGCGCTCGCCGACCATCCCCGCATCGGTTCCAGGACGAAGAAGCAGATTCACATCCTCGTCGAGGAGCTGGGCTACGTCTCCAACTCCGCGGCGCGGTCGTTGCGGTCCCAGCGCTCCGGCACGATCGCGCTAATTGTGCCGAACACCGGGCAGCGTGTCTTCCGGCACCCGTACTTCATGCGGCTCCTGGCTGGTCTCAGTGACGTGCTGAACGCTCGCGCGACCTCGTTGCTCATCTCGACCAACCCCGACGAGCGACATGGTGTTGTTGCGTACGAACGGGTCTTGCGCTCTAAGGCCGGAGACGGGGCCATCGTAGCCTCGGCGGCCGTGGACGACGTCAACGTGCTGAGGCTCGTCGACTCGGGACTGCCGGTGGTTCTGGTGGGTCACTACCCGGCTATTGCCGATGCGGTGAGCGTTGCTGTCAACGACGTCGATGGCGCCCGTGCCGTCACTGAACATCTGCGAGTCGTCCATGGTCTCCAGGACATCGCGCACATCAGCGGGCCGCTGAACCACCAGACCGCTATCGACCGCGTGGCAGGCTTCAAGGTCGCACTTGGCCGGGGAGCCGGCAAAGCGCTGGCAGTCGCCGGTGACTTCAGCGAGGAGTCCGGCCGCGAGGCCGCTCGTGAGCTGCTTGACCAGCGACGTGGCCTGCAGGCGATCTTTGCTGCCAACGACGAGATGGCCTACGGCGCCCTGCTCGAGCTGAGGTCGCGTGGCCTGCGAGTACCCGCGGATATCGCGTTGGTCGGCTATGACGACTTCGGCGTGTCCCGGCTCACCACTCCTGCACTCACCACCGTCTCCGTACCAGCCTTCGAGGTGGGCCGGCGCGCTGCCACCCGACTGCTCGACCTGATCGAAGGGATCCCGCAACAAGGGCAGGAAACGCTGCCCGTCACCCTCACCGTCCGCGAGTCCTGCGGCTGCCCGCCCAGCATCTGAACGAGTCTTCGCATTCACCGGCCTTCCCTTAAGTCGAGCCGTTGATGAGTTCTGCCCGGCTCCACCGCACGACCAATGACCACGACCCGTCGCTGAACTGCTTCCAGTCAAGGAGAACCGCTTATGCGCAAGACCAGCTCTTCCCATCTCTACCTCGCCGCTGTCCTAGCGTGCGGGCTGACCGTGACCGCTTGCACCTCGAGCCCGGCCCCCACGACGGCAGCGTCGAGCCGGGTGGTGAAGCTGAGCATGCTGACCGGGTTCACCGGCCCGGACAAGCCGTCGTACGACGCCCTGATCAAGACGTTCAACGCGACGCACCCGAAAATCCAGGTCACCATGGACGCCGAGCCCTGGGACGCCATCGGGCAGAAGCTGCCGCAGGAGTGGGCGACCGGCCAGGGCCCCGACCTTGCGACGCCTAGCTTCGACCCCGGCTCGCTCTTTCAATACATCAAGACGAAGTCGGTAGTGCCGCTCACCTCGGCCGTGGGTACGGGTGCCATGCAGATCCAGTCTGCGTCGTTCCCGACCTCGGTCACCTCCGCGTTCACCGTCAACGGCCAGCTCTATGCCGTGCCGGCCAATTTCGCGACCCTGGTCCTCTACTACAACAAGGACATGTTCGCGAAGGCTGGTATCGCCGCGGCGCCTAAGACCCAGGCTGACTTCGTCGCCGCCGCCAAGGCGCTGACCCTGCCGGCCGGTGCCAGCAAGCCTTCGCAGTACGGGCTGACGCTCGCCGACCACGCGACCATCCAGATGTGGCCGATCCTGCAGTGGATGAACGGCGGCGACATCATCAACGCCAAGGGCTGCTCGGTGCTCAGCCAGCAGAAGAGCGTCGACGCCCTGACCCTGTGGAGCAACCTTGTCACCAAGAACCACATCAGCCCGATCGGCCAAACCGGTGCCGACGCGGACACCCTGTTCTCGGCCAAGAAGGCGGCCATGGAGATCAACGGTCCGTGGGCTGCCGCCGGGTTCCGGTCAGCGGGCGTCAACCTGGGCATCGCCCCGGTGCCGGTCGGCGCCGGCGGTCCAGTGACCCTCGGCTCCACCGTGCCTCTCATGGTCGCCAAGTCCGGCAAGCACGTGGCGCAGGCCGAGGAGTTCCTCGCCTGGTGGACCGGCAAGACCGCGCAGACCCAGTTCTCGAAGATCAGTGGCTTCCCGCCGCTCCGGACGGACCTGGGCTCGACAGTGACAGGTGACGCCACCACTTTCGCCGCCGCCCTGCCGAGCTCCCGTCTCTACCTGCCCGGGATCGCGACCGGCGCGAAGGTCGACTCGGACGTGTACGTTCCGCTGATCGGCCAGATCAGCCGTGGTGCGGACGTCACGAAGGCGACCAAGGCCGCGGACAGCCAGATCAACGCGATCACCGGCTGCAAGCCCTAGCAGGTCACCCGCTGCCCGGCCGCAGGTGCTTGACCCTGCGGCCGGGCTCCCTGTCTCGGAGTCCAGCAATGCCTCTCGCTGAAAGCCTGGCCCGCCAGGCGGTCGGGCCTACGGGCCGAGCAACGCTGCTACCACGGCGTAGGCGTGCCCGGTTCAACCCCGCCTACGTGTTCATCGCTCCAAGCATGGTGCTGATCGTCGTTTTCATCCTCGAGCCCATCGTGCAGACCGGCTGGATGAGCCTGCACGACTGGTCGATCGGCGAGGCCCACCACAAGTTCCGGGGACTGGCCAACTACAGCACAATGCTGCACGACCACCGGTTCTGGAATGCGCTTAAGGTCACCTGCGCCTATACCGCAGCGGTCTGCGTCGGCCAAGTGGTGCTCGGGCTGCTGCTGGCCGAGCTGCTGCGCAAGACCACATGGTTCAACGCCCTGCTCCGATCCGCGTTCTTCTTCCCGTACATCTCCTCCCTGGCTGTGGTGGGGATCGTCTGGAAGTTCCTCCTCGACCCGCAGGTCGGGCTGGTCGACGGCTGGCTCGGGACTCTCGGCATCACTCAGCCGGTCTGGCTGCAGTCGACCTCGCTTGCCCTGCCCACGTTGATCTTGATCGGTATCTGGAAGAGCTTCGGCTTCGCGATGATCATTCTGTTGGCGGGCATCCAGGGCATTCCCGAATACCTGTACGAGGCTGCGTCCTTGGACGGCGCCGGCGCCTGGGGCAAGTTCCGCCACGTGACCCTGCCGGCGCTGCGGCCGTCCGTGCTCTTCGTGGTCATCATCGCCACCATCACCGGGCTGCAGCTGTTCGACCTGCCCTACGTGATGACCAGCGGTGGCCCGCTGTTTCACACCGAGTCGATCGTCGAGTATCTCTATGCGCAGGGCTTCGTGAACTTCGACCTCGGCTACGCGGCGGCCATCGCGTGGGTGCTGTTCATGCTCATCCTCGCCGTCTCCCTCGTCCAGCTGCGTCTGCTGAGGTACCGCGATGTCGACTGAAGCCCTCCGCCTCGGCCGGCCGGCCAGGCAGCGGCCAGCCCTGTCGATGACGGCCAGGCTGCGTCAGGTGAGCCGCATCGCGGCGTGGGTCGTGCTCACGGTCGCGGCGATCGCCACCGTCATCCCATTCCTTTGGATGCTCGGCGTCGCGTTCCGCCCGCCGGCGGACCTGTACGCGCACCCGGGGCAGATCTGGCCGGGGCACTGGTCGCTCGACGGCTTGCGGGCTGTGACTACGCAGCTGCCGTTCGGCCGGCTGGTCGTCAACACGTTCGTCTTCGCCGGCGGCTCGACCCTGCTATTGCTGCTCTTCGACTCGATGACCGCATTTGCCTTGGCCCGGTTGCAGTTTCGTGGCCAGAACTTCGTGTTCATCCTGATCCTGGCGACGTTGATGGTGCCGTTCCAGGTGACGCTGATCCCGGTGTTTCTGACGCTGTTTCACCTGGGCTGGCTCAACACGGCGCACGGCTTGATCATCCCTCGGGCCACGAGCGCGCTTGGCATCTTCATGTTGAGGCAGTTCTTCTCACAGCTGCCCCGTGATCTCGATGACGCGGCGAAGCTGGACGGTGCAGGGACTTTCACCCTTTACTGGCGGATCATCATGCCGCTGTCCAGGCCAGCCCTGGCCTCGCTGTTCGTCATCCAGTTCGCCGCGCTGTGGAACGACTTCCTCTGGCCGCTGGTTGTCACCAGCGACATCTCCCACCGCACCCTGCCGGCGGCCCTGACGCTGTTCTCGAGCACGGGCGGGGTCGACCACGCGGCGCTGATGGCCGGGGCCGCCATCTCGTTGAGCCCGCTGGCCATCGCCTTCCTGCTGGCACAACGCTTCTTCGTCCAAGGCGTCGCGAGCTCTGGCGTCAAATGACCTCAGTCCAAACGATTCGTCACCACCTCTGCTAGGAATTTCTTGATCCTCTGCGACGTTACTGTCGATCCGACCTTCACCGTAGCCCCGGTGCCTCAGCGCCTGTTCGGCTCCTTTGTCGAACACATGGGCCGCTGCGTCTACGGTGGTGTGTTCGAGCCGGGGCACGTCGAGTCCGACGTCGACGGCCGCCGGCTCGACGTACTGAAGCTGACCCGCGAGCTAGGCGTCACCGTGGTGCGCTACCCGGGCGGCAACTTCGTCTCCGGCTACCGCTGGGAGGACGGCGTCGGACCGGTCGAGGCCAGGCCGTCACGGCTCAACCTCGCCTGGCACTCCACCGAGCCCAACACCTTCGGTCTCAACGAGTTCATGACCTGGGCCGAGCAGGCCGGGGTTGAGCCGATGATGGCCGTCAACCTCGGCACCCGCGGCATCCAGGACGCCTGCAACCTGCTGGAGTACACCAACCACCCGGGCGGCACCGCGATGTCGGACCTCCGCCGCAGCCATGGTGTCGCCGACACGTACGGGATCAAGCTGTGGTGCCTCGGCAACGAGATGGACGGCCCGTGGCAGCTCGGCCACAAGAGCGCGGAGGAGTACGGGCGGCTCGCGGCTGAGACGGCCAAGGCGATGAAGGCCATCGACCCGACGATCGAGCTGGTCGCCTGCGGCAGCTCGATGCCCACGATGCCGACCTTCGGCGCGTGGGAGGCCACTGTCCTCGAGCACACCTACCAGCATGTCGACTACATCAGCGTGCACGCCTACTTCACCAGGGACTCGGCTAACCGGGGCGACTGGCTGGCCTCCGGGCACGCGATGGACACATTTATCGAAGGCATCGTCGCTACCTGTGACCACGTCGGTGCGATGAAGCGCTCCCGACGCAAGCTGCAGCTCAGCTTCGACGAGTGGAACGTCTGGCACATCGCGCCGACGCAGGCCGCGACGGCCGAGTGGATCCCCGACCCACGGCTGATCGAGGAGGAGTACGACGTCGAGGACGCCGTGGTCGTGGGGAGCCTGCTGATGAGCCTGCTGCGTCACGCCGACCGGGTCGGCATCGCGGCCCTGGCGCAGCTGGTCAACGTCATCGCGCCCATCCGCACCGAGCCGGACCGCGCCGCCTGGCGGCAGACCACGTTCTTCCCCTTCGCGCTGACCGCCCGCCACTCGCGGGGCGACGTGCTGCTCACCCAGCCGCGGGTCGCGACCATGGCCACCAAGACCCTAGGCGACGTGCCCGCCGCCGACGTGGTGGCGACGTGGGACGAGGAGACACGGAGCCTCAGCGTCTTCGCGGTCAACCGGCACCAGCAGGACAGCGTCGACCTGCGGCTCGACCTCCGCGCGTTCGGCGGTCCACTGCAGGTGGTGGAACAGCTGGTGATGGGTGGTCAAGACCTCGAGGCCACCAACACCGCCGATACCCCGGAGCGGGTCGCCCCCCGCCACGACAGCACGACAACGGTCACGGGCAACGGTCTGACGGTCGCCCTGCCGCCGGTGTCGTGGACACTGCTGCGTCTGACCACGGGTCAGCCTGGATGAGCACAAGCATGCCCTGCGGTCGGGCGTCCGTTGAGCTGGTAAGGGTGAGGTGGCGAGCGACGAGCGCGGTGACCATGCGAGTGGCGGGCTGTGAACCGTGCGCTGTGCGTGGGGACAACGCCGCCGGTTGAGGGGGGGCGGCGGCGATCGCGGTCTTGAACGTGACGCTGCCCCGCTGGCCCGACGAGCCGAGTCGCCCGAATCGGACCGCTTGGCCCTGTCGCGACGTGTGACTGTCGAGGGCAACGCCCCGTCGCGTCGTTCCTGGCCGGGGTCAGGAAGAACATCGTGACGGCGGCCGGAACGCGTCGCCGCTCTGGCAATCGCACTGCACCCGGGCAACTCGGCCCGACGTGCCAAGAGCCAGCGGAATGCGACTCATGCCTGGCCTTCATCCATCGCCGGAGCGGACCGGGCGGGTAGTCGCTGTGGCAGTGGCTGCCCAAGACTGAGATGAGCCGCAGGCGTTGCTTCAGGGGAGGACCAGAGCAGAGTGTTGAGCTCGCTGTCCGCAACCGCGCCGACGGGCCGGCCGGCGAGGTAGACCTGCCGGTCGTGCTCCTTCTCCTTATTGGTCATCTGGCCGACCCGCATCCCGTCGGCGAAGTAGCTCACCGTCATTGCCTGGCGCAGGGTGCTGGAGCGGTTCGCCTTGGCGGCGTGCAGCGTCCACCCGTAGTGGAACAGGGCATCGCCTGCCCGCATCGGCGTCATGTCCACGACCTCGATGCCGTGCTCGGCGATCCAGGTGTTGTAGTAGGCTTGCGACTCCTCCGAGATGGGTGCACCCAGGTAACCGTTCCGGTGCGACCCCGTGGCGTAGCGCAGCACGCCCATGTCGGGCTCGATGTCGACGAGCGGCAACCACACGCCGCAGGCCGTCTCGTCGTCGAAGGGCCAGTAGTAGAGGTCCTGGTGCCAAGGGGTCGGGTTGTCCGGCATGGACGCGTCGACCGGTTCCTTGAACAGCGCCTGGTCGTGAAAGACCCGCACCCCGTCCACGCCCATGAGCTGTCCCGCGGCGCCGGCCAGCCGTCGGGACATAGCGAGACGGGCCACCTGCGGGTCACGCAGCCGCAGCTGCTGGGTCTGGAGGAATGCTTTGCCGAACGCGTCTCGGTCCGCGAGCGCGCGCGCCTCGCGGTTGTGCTCGGCCACCGCGTGCTCCACCACTACGCGGTGGGCCGCGACCTCCTCGGCGGACAGCAGACCCTGCACGCGTACGAATCCGTCCCGGCGGAACGCGGCCACGGTGTCGGGGTCCAGCACCCGGTCGTCGTCGAGGTCCGGCAGGTCCTGGCGCAACGGTGTGGTCGTCATCTGGTCCTCTCCCGTAACGCGGACAGCCGTCCCTCAAGCCCGCAGCGCTGCGGGCGAGCGAGTCGGCGGTGAGCACGCTGCCGTCCCTCGCCGTCCCAGCTCAAGGGGTGACGAGTCGGGTCGCGAGTCCGCGCCGCTCGCCAGGCGCTTACCTCGCCCAGCAGTACTTGGTCGTCCTCGATGGCGACCAAGCGCCAGCCGTCCGGCACATCAAGACTGGGCCGGAGGCTATCGGCACCCATCTCTGCGCCGGGGACAGCCGTCCAGGTCGAGCAGGACAGCGGCTACACGGCACGGCCTCATGATCTTGACAACGTGCTGCGTCTCCCGGCGCGCTTGAGTCTGCCGCTGCCACCGCCGCCAGCCTGAAACGATTTGGCGATGGCGACCAGAAGGCCGAGGATGCCGCATGGCTTGGGACATACCGCTCACCGAGTTCGACGCCGATTCTGCTGCGTTGATCGAGCCGCGTCCGGGGTCGATCTCTGGTGAGATCCCCGAGCACGCTGTCGTCTGCTTCTTCGGCGACGTCATCGACCAGGTGTGTGGGGATGGCCGAGCCGAGGTCGTCGCGACCTTCGCCGGGGAGTACGGCACCTGCGAGCTGTTCAGCCTCCGGGTGGGTGAGCGCCGCGTCGGCGTCTTCCACCCCGGCGTCGGCGCGCCGCTTGCCTGCGGCGTCTTCGAAGAGGTGATCGCGACCGGCTGCAACAAGTTCGTGGCATGCGGGGGTGCGGGTGCGGTGGTTCCCGGGCTTGCGTTGGGGCACGTCGTCGTCCCCGATGCGGCTGTTCGTGATGAGGGAACGTCGTACCACTACCTTCCGGCCAGTCGCGAAGTTGGCGCCGATCCCGCTGCGATCGCCGTGCTGTCGGCCGTGCTCGACGAGGCTGGCGTGCCGTACGTGGTCGGTAAGACCTGGACCACAGATGGGTTCTACCGCGAGACGCAGGCGAAGATTGCCGCGCGTCGGGCGGAGGGCTGCATCACGGTCGAGATGGAGACGGCAGCGTTCCTCGCTGTCGCGCGCCACCGACGAGTGAGGTTCGCTCAGTACCTCTACGCTGGTGATGACGTCAGCGGCGAGACCTGGGACCACAGGCACTGGCATACCTCCTCGGCCCGTCTGGACCTGTTCTGGCTGTCTGTTGAGGCCGTGCTGCGGTTCTAGTCGCTGGCGCAAGACTCAGGCGGGATGTCACCTCAGGCCAACATCGCCAAGTGCGACCGGACTTGCTGCCGCGTCGGGGGATAGTCCACGGCCAGAGGCTCATGCCGCTACCCATCCGAAGCTGACCTGGGGGCCGCGTCTCAGTAGACGACCGGCCAGCGGCACAAGATCACCAGTCAGCGGGGCTACGAGCCGGAGCAGGACCGGTCGTCCCAATAGACAGTGAGGATGTACCTGGCACCGCCTGCTGGGTCTGACTCGCCAATAGACCGACGCGAACCTGCTGTCCTTGACGGGATCGGTCGGCTTGGTGGGTGGTGCAGCTGGCACGCGAA
>JAABUK010008957.1_pt1 | contig 13844 bp, 14 predicted proteins | sample 5559141 | NCBI WGS metagenome assembly JAABUK01 (sample SAMN10711869, study PRJNA513367) | rock metagenome | isolation source: Antarctica rocks | place: Antarctica: Victoria Land, Pudding Butte nord | collected 2016-01-03
GCTTGCGGCCCTCCTCGGCCAGCACGGTCTCGATCACCTTGGACGCCTCGCCCTTGCTGAAGCCGCGTTTGCGCAGGAACTCCGTCCGGTCCTCGTCGCTGCGCGCCACCACCTGCGCCCGCGCCGCTCGGATGCCCTCGACGAACGGCGCGGGCGAACTCTCGGCAAACCTGGTCAGCGCCGGCGCCGCCTCCCGCGCAAAGCGACTGGCCGCGAACTTGGAGTGCCGGATGGTGATCTCCTCGAATTGCTCAACGCCCCAGAGATTGCGATTCTGGCACACCGCCCGCAGGAAGAACGACGCCATGCCCAGCGTCTTGGCGCCAACCTCCGAGTTCCAGCAGTAGAACCCCCGGAAGTAGAGGTCGGGCGAGCCGTCCGGCAGCCGCCCCGCCTCGATCGGGTTGAGGTCGTCCACCAGGAACAGGAACACGTCTCGGTCGCTCGCATACAGCGTCGTCGTGTCTTGGGTGATGTCGACATGCGGGTTGTAGACGCCCGTCCCCCAATCCAGCGTGCCCGGCACCTTCCAGCGTGTGTCGCCTACGCCATCGCCGGCGATGCGCTGCACGGCGGCCACCAGCTCGCGGTCGTAGATGCGGCCGTAATCGGGTCCTGTGACGGCGCGCAGTTCGACCCGGCCGTCGCCACTCTCCAGCGTCTTGACCTGCTCGGCCCGGTGCGAGGTCAGGCCGTATTGCAGGTTGATGCCGGCCAGTGGCGCCGGAAGCTGGCGCAGGTAGGCGGCTGGTGCCCCAACCAGGGAGGCGAGCTGACCGAAACTCCAGTGCGTGGGCGCGACTGGCGCGTCGGAGCCGGGCAGGACCAGCGTCAGGCGTTCGGCGTCGTCCCGGCTGGCCTCGACCCGCACGGCAGCGCTCTCGACCGTGCGGGTCCGGCTGCGCTCGGCGCGGCCGTTCACGGACTCAAACAGCTCGGAGAGGGACAGGAAGCGCTCGTCCGCCGGGCGGGAGAACCATTCGGACGACACCCGTCCGATCCGCTCTCCCCGGGTCACATCCACGTTGTAGCCGCCGGCCGTACCACGCTTGGCGTCCAGCACATCGATCTCGGTCATCACTCATCTCCGCGACGGGCCGGCCGGGAGACTTTCTCTCGACCCTAAATCCGTCACGGCGACAGCCGCCACCCTCTTCCTCTCTCAGCTCAGGCTGCGCTCCAGGTGTTGCGAGGGTGCCGCCTGGCAGCTTGGTGCCCTCTGGCGGAAAGGGGTCACCTCGCGGTTTGCTCAAAGCCGCACACGATAGCCAGTGCCCGTCATTGCGGCCCCGGCGCCTCGGAGGGTATGGTCCGGGTACGATGGTCCCGCGTAAGCGGGTCAAGAGGGAATGCCGTGCGCCTCGGCCGGATGCGTTCCGGAGGCAAGTCGGTGGCTGCCCCCGCAACTGTAGGCGGCGAGCGGCCGGACCTTTCTGCTTTGTCCCGCGGCTGCGGGGCGGGCGGGCCACTGGGCTGCCAAGCCCGGGAAGGCAGGGCCGGACGCGACGACCCGCAAGCCAGGAGACCTGCCGTCGTCGTCCACCCATTGACCGCCGGGCGGGGTGATCCGGCGCAGGAGACAGAACATGCCCATCACGCAAGCTGCCGGTTCCGACACCCGTGCCCATGCCGCCCCAGTCAGCGCCGTCCTGCCCGCCCTCGCGGCCATCCTACTCGGGCTATTCGTGGTGGGGACGGTCGGCTTCTCGCACATCGAGGTGCTGCACAACGCTGCGCACGACGTGCGGCACGCGAACGGCTTCCCGTGCCATTGACGGGGGCCGTGCCATGCACCTGTTCCGCAGCATCGTCTTCTCGTCCGCGTTCGCCGGCCTGCTGGTCGGCTTGGCCGTCACCCTGGCCCAGCAGGTCGGCACCGTTCCCCTGATCCTTCGAGGCGAAGTCTATGAACGGGCCGCGGAAGTGACGGTGCTGCCCGCCACCATACCGGCCGCCCACGACCACGCCGGTGCAACTGACCACGATCCTGCACAACCGGCCTGGGAGCCGTCTGACGGCCTGGAGCGCACGGCCTATTCAGCGCTGGCCAACATCCTGACCGCAGTCGGCTTCGCTCTGGTACTGTGTGGGGTATATACCCTGCAGGGCAGGCCGGCATCCTGGCGGACGGGCCTGCTTTGGGGGCTGGGCGGGTTCGCCGTGTTCGTGGTGGCGCCCGGGCTGGGCTTGCCGCCGAAGCTGCCGGGGATGCCGACGGCGGCATTGGAGCCGCGGCAGGCGTGGTGGATCGCCACGGCCGCGTCCACGGCACTCGGGCTGGGCCTGCTCGCGTTCCGCCGGACGTTGCCGACCGTGCTGCTGGCGCTGGCGCTCCTCGCAATGCCGCACTTGGTCGGCGCCCTGGGGGCTGCTTGGGCCGCTCACTGGGGCGACTTACCGCTGGGTGTCGGCGTAAACCTTTAAGACGGACTGGGGACTACATTGGATGCGCTTGTGGCCGTAGCAGGGCAGGTACAAACATGACCAACGGCCGGAGCGTGCCATCCAGCGTTCGGGTTCGGGTTGCAGCAGCAGGTGGGCACCACGCTTGGTCCATTGCATCTGCTGACGCTTGGCGAAGCGCTTGCTGATGACGGCGTTTACCGTGCTTTCGGCCAGGCATGAGGAGATGCGCTCGCCTGAGCGGAACCGTTCGCCGTAGTTGATCGGGCTGCCGACGTTGCTGGCGATGTAGACGGCAAACTCGTGCGCGGCGCGCTTGAACTTGCCCAGGTTCGGGTAGTCCACTTCCAGATGGTCCACGTCGTCCTCCAGGAACGCGATCTCCTCGCCGGCCCGGTACTGGTTGCCGTGCCAGAGCAGCCACTTGATGCTGTCGAGTGAGGCGAGGAGACGGGCGCCTTCGGCCTTGTCGTGCTGCGCGAGGCCGCGGGCATACTGGCTGAGCACGGTCAGGCGCATGGTGATGTGGAACCAGTCCAGCACATGTTCGGCCTCCGGCGTGACCAACTCCGTTAACGCCCGCACCTCCTCGCCGCCATCGGTCAGGAAAGTCACGTCCTGATTGGCTTGCAGCCCTTGGCTCTTCAGCACCTCGAACAGACGGCGCTGGGCTTCTGATCGTAGCCGTGCACCAGGCCGAGATAGCGCGGCGCGCGGTCCTCCGGCACTGAGCGGCCGACAATCAGCTCGAAGTTGCACTTCCGGTCATCCCAGTTGCGGACATAGCCGCCGTCGAGGGCTGCTACGATCCGGCCTTCCGGGATCGGCAGCTCAGCCCACTCCGCTTGGCAGCCGTCGATGGAAGCAAGGTCGCTCGTCCCCGAGCTCGGCCTCTGCCCGTTCCGCCACACGCAGCGCGTGTTCCCGCACGGTGGTCCGGTTCGCGCCGGACGCGATCGGCAGCACAACGGCCAGCAACCCGGCTGCCGCGGGATAGGGCACCAGCGAGGACCAGCGTGCTTCCAGGTAGAGCCGCTCGGGAGCGACGTGGCTGGAGATGAGGTCCCGAAGCGGCGACACCGTGGCCGGGCCGTCCGCAGCTTGGCACGGGCAGCGGTGTAGGCGCGGACTGTCCAGTTCGACATCGCATACAAGGAGCGGAACACAAGCGGGTAGCTGCCTTTGCCGCGCCGGCGCTTGCCGCAGGCGGAGCAGCACCGCCGCCGCCGCGACCACGTTGTTGCCTGAGCAAGAACCGTTCGGGCCTGGGCGGCCGCCAGCATTGCCTTGCCTTCGGCGATCGAGAGGCCGAGGTCTTCCGGGCGCTCAGTCGCCTTTTCAAATGCAGTCACTTCCTCGGCTGGGCCGATGGCGCCGTCATCGCCGATGATCTGGAGCAGGATGCTGACACGCATGGGTGGCCTCCGATGCCGGGTGGGGTCGGCGAGCTTTCCACAAGCACCGGAGTGGAAAGCTGAAGGCCGGTTCGGCACCCCGGCTTGGGCTTGTTCTGGTCCATACGGGGCATCAAGCGCCATTGGCTTGCACTCCGTGGCCCTTCCCATCGGATCGCCAGTCCACGGTGGAAGGCATCCGGCCGAGTAGATGTAGGCGCGGAGTTGTGGGTCAAAGAGAGCCGGTGTTCACCGGCAACGAGTTGCACCCGCTGAACACCCGTGTGCCGCTCAGAAGCTTCTGGCTGCAACCTCGCGGGGCAAGGTCAGCAGCTGCGGCACTCGACTATGATGGGCGATCCACTCCCTTACCTCTTCGGACATCCATCCAGTCGCGATCAGGACGCTGTCGTGGTCCGCCGTGAGATGGCGCGAGAAAATCGGTTCATGGTGTGCGATCCGGTTCCGGAAGGTGCGAAGATAATCGAGCCGCGCGTGGACGTCGGCACGACGCAACCGCGCCCGTGGAAAGGCCTTGTGGAAAGCAGGCCGCCACAATGTCATGTCGTAGTCGCGCTTGGGTCCTGCCGGAGAAGGACCCCGTCCGCCTCGGCCGAGCAGCGAAACCCAGAAACCAAACGAGAGGGTCGCAACCAGGTGGGGACTGTCCACCTGATAGCGGCTCCGCCGCAATTCGTCCTTTGCGGAGCGGATGCGCTCCAGGGCGCCTTGGTCGAGCCCAGGTGCCGGGTTGTCGTACCATGCCACGCCGTAGAGGCGTGACAACTCCCGGTGCATCGCATTGCGCAGGGCAATTTCGAGCCCTTGAAGTGGGCCATAGAAGGCAGCGCTGACGGCCGTGTTCCAGGTGTAGAGTTGGAGGGCTTGGCCGCGATCGCCGCTTGTCGCCGCGAGATAGGTTGCGAAGCGTTCGGGCGAGAGCGACGCCTGAAGCGCATCTAGGACGGCGTCGGTCGGTGCATGCGGATTGAAAATCATCGGGGATTGCGCTATGTAATGTCTCGTATCCCCCGGGTCCGCCTCTGCCGCAAGGCATGCGCCCGGGGGCAAGCGTTTTTAGGGTCGGAACCCAGCATGACGTGGGCTGGTCCAAAATACAGCCCCAAAAAACAAGTCCCCTAACGCCCAGCGAGAGCAAGCCAGGACGTGCGGTCCGGGATCATCTATACATCGTCGCCCTGCAGCATGACACGAAGCTGCAGCCTGCGGGTGACGATTAAGACAGGACGACCAACGCCAGGACGGTGGCAGCAGCAACCAGTTGGAGCCCTACCGATCATCTCCGTCCTTCCAAATGTGATTCAGGGCTCGCGCTCCACTGCGATCGATCCGAAGTTACATCAGGTGGAACGCTTGTGGTGCAAAGAAGCCTACGCCGCCGAGGCCAAGCCCACCCACTCCTAAGAAGACGCTTAGGACGGCCAGCATTGGAACCCCCGTGACGATGGAGGCGGAGGCGATCACAATGGCGATCTCGAAGAGGGCTGATGAGTATTCAAAGAGGTGGTATCGCGCCAACGAGCGCTCGCGCTTGTTCTCCGCCGCTTGGGCCCGCTGCGACAATTCCTTGCGGCCTTCTCCCGTGCCGGGTTCACTTTCCCAACGGGCGGCCGAGTCCTGCCACGCCTTTTGTTGAGCCTCGATAGCCGTGCGGGTTTCAGGGTCTGCGGTGCCAGACCTTTGCAACTCAGCTTGCTCGACTGCGGTCCTCACGGTCGTCTGACGAATCGTGCGGGCCTGGAAGAAAGCCCACAGGTTTGCCGACGCCACGTTCTCGGTGATCACCTCGGTTTGGGCGCTTTTCGCGCCGGTTTGGACGAGGGCGAGGAACAGTGCCAAGACGGCGATGAGGAGTGCTATTCGCTTGTCGCCGCCGCCATGTTCTGTGTGTCCATGTCCAGTCATCATCGCCTCGACGGCTAGGGTTTCGGGGGAGGTCGCTACAGCAGGCTTGCTGCGATGTTGACGGTCAGCGCGACAATGACGGTGTTGAATAAGAATCCGATCAGCCCGTGCGCCGTCGCCAGTCGCCGGAGCTTCCGTGACGTGATCTGCACGTCAGAGACCTGGAAGGTCATGCCGAGCACGAGCGCGAAATAGACGAAGTCCCAGTAATCTGGCGCCTCGTTGCTCGGGAACGCGAGTCCGCCATCGACCTTCGATGCACCGGGCTGAATGGCGTAGTACTCGTGCGCATATCGAAGGGCGAAGACGACGTGCGTCACCAGCCACGAGAGCAGCAGGGTCCCGGCTACCAGGCCAACATGCAGGGTGCGGGTGAACGTGTGCATGTCTTTGGCATTTGCCAGTTCGGTCGTCAGCGCGACGAAGCTGAAGGCGACGCCGGCGAGCGTCACCCAGAACATGGTCCACTCGCCCTCCTGCTGTTGCATCGCGTTTTCGGCCATGCTGGCGTTATCGCCTTCCCGTAAGAACAGCAACGCTGCCAGCGCCAACAGGACGAGCGCGCCGATGTCCCAAGCCATGACAGACCGGGCCGTCCGACCCAGATCGGTGGGCAAGAGGAGATAGGCGACGATGCCTGAGACGGCTCCCGCGATGATTCGTGGATGTCCTGCGACGACGCGGATGGGCCATGGCTTGGCTATGGCTTCCATGAAACCTCGTGGCATATCCGGGCACGAAGGCCGGTCACGTCAGGGTGGCCAAGAAGGTCATGGTTTTTACGGCGGACGGTTCGGCGTTTCGACCAGCCACGGCCGCGAAGGTCAAGCCGATGCATGCGCGCCTGCTTCGTTCGGACATCAAATACTCCTGGGTCAGGGTGGCGTGTCAGGCCGGATTTGGCCCGATTACGTCGCGGAGCGCTCATGCCAACGGCCACGTACGTGCCTATCCCACAAACGACGGCGGCATCTGCCAGGTTGAAGGCCGGCCAGTGCAAGCTGCCATAGTGAATATCCAGGAAGTCTGTGACGGTGCCTTGGCGCACGCGACCAAGCACGTTCCCAAGTGCTCCGCCGATGGCGGCACCAAAAGACCAACGCTCGGCAGAGGTCCGTGCCTTGAACGCGAACCACGCCAGTACTCCGCAGATTACGAAGGAACCTGCCGCGAGCAACCAGGGCCTTGTCACGGTCGCGCCCGACAGCATCCCGAAAGTCACGCCTGGGTTGAAGACGAGCACCAGGTTGAACACCGGCAGGATGGCGAGCTTGGCAGGCCATTGGGGCAGAAGCAGTGGCGCGAACACCTTACTTCCCTGGTCGACGAGGAAGGCCAACGCAGCCGCGATCGACAGGCCGCGCATCCAGGCCATCAGCCGATCCTCGCGAGCACGGGAAATGCCTGCATCAGCCACCCGGCAACGGTCGTCAGTTCGCCCGTCATCAGCGCCAGACCCATGATCGACACGACAACGCCGGATCCTCTCTGCAGCCAGGCACCTAGCCGATTGAGGCCCCTGCGACGCGCCTGGTCCAGCAGCATGGGCAGGTAGAAGGCCGCGAGCAGGAATGGCACCCCTAGGCCTGCCGAGTAGGCTGCGAGCAAGGCCACCCCGTCCCCCAAGCCGGCCGCCGACGCGGCCAGCACCGCCGCCAGGACCGGGCCGATGCACGGGGTCCAACCGAATGCAAAGGCCGCGCCTACCAACAGCGCCTCCAATGGCGTTCCACCGACGAGCGTGGATCGGTGGAACGCGGGGCGGAGATCTCGCAACAGGAACGCCGGCAAACGGAGCAATCCTGCCTGCATCAGTCCGAGCAGGAAGACCAGCGCGCCGCCGATGAGCGCTGCCTCGCCGCTCCAGCGTCTCAACAGGCCGGAGAAGCCGGTCGCCGCCGCACCGAGCGCTATGAACACCAGCGAGAAGCCGAGCACGAAGAAGAGGCCGAGGCACACCGTGCGGGCACGTTCCTCCTGTGCCCTGGCCAGGTTCGCCCCGGCGACCCATGCGAGATAGCCAGGCACAAGGGGAAGCACGCAGGGCGAAAGGAAGGAAAGGAACCCTCCCCCGAAGGCAAGGGCCAGTCCCAAGGCGGAGACCTCGATCATGACAGCTTGCGCCATGAGACAACGGGTCCGAGCGGCAGGACCGCGGCAGGAAGCTTCACCACTGGTGACGGCTCATACGCCAGATTCGCAGTCCGACGTGGGCAAGGCGATACGATGCGTGCAGCCAACGGGCGATCCCTCGGTGTCCGATCAGGCCGTAGCCGGCCAGCATGGAAACCATCCTCACAAGCCATCCCGCCCCGCGAAAGCACACCTTGGCCATACTGAGACGAAGGGCAGGCTTCCATGACGATCGGACGAACACACGACGGCCCTGGTAGCCGCAGGTCAGCCGAACAGCCGGACGAGAAAGGAATTGTGCCCGCCGCGACCGCCATGGCCGCCTCCATGACTGTCTCTGTGGCGCCCACCATGGCCGCCACCGTGACCGCCCTGATTGGCTGGGTCGTAGCCTAGTCCCCATGCTGGTGCCGCGTAGCCAGGGGGCAGGGCTCCCTGTGGAACCCAAGGGCTTGGGGCAGGCAGGTTAGCGGGCTGGGACTGGGGCTGCGGCTCCGACGCCGGGGCCGCCGTATATTGCGCATCGCGCTCGATGATCTTGTCCAGCTGGCCGCGGTCCAGCCAGACGCCCCGGCATTGCGGGCAGTAGTCGATCTCGATGCCCTGCCGGTCGCTCATGACCAGGTCCACCCGGCACCGCGAACAAGGCATGCCGGCCTGCACCGATGCGGGCGTGGTATCGCTCACGCTGTCGCTCCAATGGTTGCCGTGCTGGGTGTCGCCTGCGGTTCTGCCTGGCGTGCCGGGCCACCCGGCGGCGTGCCTGTCCCGCTGCCGACCGGACTTTTCCACCCGAGCAGGCGAAGTGCATTGAGGGTGACGAGGACGGTCGCCCCGGTGTCCGCGAGGATCGCCAGCCACAGCCCGGTGGTGCCGGTCAGCGTTGTGGCCAGGAAGACCAGCTTCAGCCCGACAGCGACCGCCACGTTCTGCTTGATGTTAGACAGCGTGGCGCGAGAGAGGGCGACCAGCTCGACCACGCCGGATACCTTTTCCCGGAGCAAGGCCGCATCGGCGGTCTCGAGCGCCACGGCCGTCCCGCCCCCCATCGCTACGCCAACGCTTGCCGCGGCGAGCGCCGGCGCGTCGTTGATGCCGTCACCTACCATGACGACGGGGCCGCGTGCCTTGAGCGCCTCGATCTCACGCAGCTTTTGATCAGGCAACAGCCCGGCCCGTACGTCCATACCCAGGTCACCCGCGATCGCCCGGCCAGTCCGCTCGTTGTCGCCCGTCAGCATCACCGACACCACACCCATGGCCTTCAAGGCGGCGACCGCGCTGCGTGCGTCGTCGCGCGGCTCGTCCCGTAGGGCGAGGACGCCCAGAATGCGGCGATCGCTGAGTACGACGACCGCGGTCTTGCCTGCCTCCTCGAAGGCTCGGACCTGGGCCGACAATGCCGACAGGTCTGCCCCCTGCTCGGCCGCATAGGTTGGGCTGCCAACGGCGATGAGCGCGCCATCCACCATGGCAGTCGCCGCCTTGCCTGGCACGGCGCCGGCCTCCGTTGCCGAAGGCGGCTGGATGCCGCGCGCTTGGGCTGCTTGCAACACGGCGACCGCCAGCGGGTGCGCGCTACCTGCCTCCACCCCTGCAGCCGCGCCGAGGAGCGTTGCTTCTTGCACTCCGGCGGCCGCCAGGACGTCGGTGACGCGGGGCCGGCCAGCCGTTAGCGTGCCAGTCTTGTCGAAGGCCACCGTCGCCGCCTTGCCGATCGTCTCGAGCGCCGCCCCGCCTTTGACCAGCAGGCCGCGACGGGCACCGGCGGACAGCCCCGACGCCATGGCGGCTGGGACCGAGATCACGAGGGCGCAGGGGCAGGCGATCAGCAGCACCGCCAGGCCGCGATATACCCACGTTCCCCAGTCGCCACCGAACAACAGCGGGGGAATCAAGATCACCAGAGCGGACACGATCATCGCACCCGGCGTCCAGTAGGTGCTGAACTTCTCGATAAATCGCTGCGTGGGCGCCCGGCTCGCGGTCGCCTCCTCGACCATCTTCACGATGCGGCTGAGTGTGTTGTCGGCGGCTGTCGCCGTGACGCGGATACGGAGCAGGGCGGCCGTGTTGACCGAGCCAGCCACCACGGCCTCCCCGGGTCCGCGCGCCACGGGCACGCTCTCGCCGGTGACGGGGCTCTCGTCCACTGCGGACTGTCCTTCGACGATCACTCCGTCGCATGGAATTCGGTCGCCGGGACGAGCATGAACGATGTCGTCAAGGCTGAGCCGGTCGGCCGGCAGCTCGGCGACTGCGCCATCGCGCTCGACACGGGCGGTGCGGGGAATCAGGTCGGCCAATGCCTTGATACCGGACCGGGCCTGCCCGGCGGCGACGTTCTCCAGCATCTCGCCCACAGCGAAGAGGAGGACGACGATGGCCGCTTCCTCGGCGGCGCCGATCACGACGGCGCCGAGTGCAGCCACGACCATCAACGTCTCGATGGAGAACGGGCTGCCTGCACGGGCCAACGCCAGCGCTCGGCGCCCGAAGGGAAAGACGGCAGCCAGGGTGGCCGCCACGAAGATCCAGTAGGCTTCCGCGGGGAACAGGAGGGAAGCAGCGTAGGCTACGGCAACGAGCCCACCCAGGAGCCACACGAGCGTGGCCTTTCCGGTGCGCCACCAGGGCACGCCGGGCTCATCGTCCTCATCTCCATGAGCATGAAGGTGCCCTCCTGCGTGCGAATCGCCAGCCCCATGGTCATGCCCCGAATGGTCGTGACTCGCGTGGTCGTGGCCTGCGTGGTCGTGGCCTGCGTGGCCGTCATCCGTCGTGCGGACCTCCCGACTGGCCGCTTGCCGCAAGGTCGCCGTATAGCCCAGGGCGTCCACGGCACTCACGACCGCCATCGGGTCGGCGCTTGGGCCAAGCCGGGCTGTCAGGGTTTCCGCCATCAGATTCACCTGGATGTCGTCGACACCAGGCAGCCTGGAAACTGCTTTCTCGACCTTCGCGACACAGGATGCGCAGTCCATCCCGCGCACCTTCCATGTCCTGGCTTCCCCAAGCCCCTCGCGCTCCGCCACGTCCGGCATGCCATCGCTCCACGACTGATCGGAAACCCATGCGACCTGTAGCCACTAGAGGTGCAAGCCCTTATTCAGGACACACCAGGCTGTGAACGGCACCCCAGTCTGGCTGATCGCATTCATACCGGTGCTCGCCACCTTAGGAGGGGCTTGGCTGGCTTTGGTGCGTCCGCCGGGGCGCGCCACCGTAAGCGCGGTGCAGCACCTGGCCGCAGGCGTCGTCGTCGCCGCTGCCGCTGCCGAGGTATTGCCGGGGTTGAAGCATGCTGGAGCCGAGTGGGCGGTGGCCCTGGGCGGTGGCGTCGGCCTCGCCTTGATGCTGGGCATCCGCTGGTTGGACGAGCGATTGGAAGGCACGACGGGGTTGGTAGCCACCGTGGGGCTCGATGTCCTGGTAGATGGGCTGGTGCTGGGCGCCGCCGCGACCGCCAGGGAGCGGGCTGGCCTCCTCCTGACTGTGGCGCTGACTTTGGAGGTCCTGTTCCTTGGCCTGTCGCTCGCTCCCGAGTTGGCGGAGAAGATCGGCACAAGAGGAAGGGTTTTGGCCGTCGTGGCCGCACTTCTTCTCCTTTTGCCGCTCGGTGCGGCAGGCGGGGGGCTTATCGCCGGCTTACCACGGTTCTGGCAGGACTGCTTCCTCGCCTTTGCCCTGGTCGCCTTGCTCTACCTTGTCGTCGAGGAGCTGTTGGCCGAAGCGCACGAGCAGCCGGACACTCCCCTCGCGACCGCCTTGTTCTTCGTTGGGTTCCTTGGCCTTCTCATCCTGGATGGGCTTGCCTGAAGGCGCGGGGGTTGATCGCGGAAGGCTCTTGCCGACATAGCTGTAGCAACTACAGGAAAGACACAGGCATGAGCGCGGCCGTCTATGCGATCGGGGACTTGGCTCGGCAGACCGGCACCAAGGTGGAAACTATCCGCTGGTACGAGCGGGATGGCACCATGCCCCCGCCCGCACGCACGGACGGTGGGCGTCGAGTCTACACGCGGGCACACCTGGACCGGCTTGCGTTCATCCGGCATGCACGCGAACTCGGCTTTCCGCTCGAGGACGTGCGCGCACTACTACGGCTTTCCGATGATCCCGACCGGCCATGCGCCGAAGCGGACGGGATCGCACGCGGCCACCTTGGCGCTGTTCGCAGCCGGATCACACGACTGCAGGCGTTGGAAGCTGAACTGGAGCGGATGGTGGAGGCTTGCGGACATGGCAAGGTCGCGGAGTGCCGGGTCATCCAGGTGCTCGCCAGCCTCTTGCATGAGCACTGCCTGAACCAAGGTCATGGGGGAAGCGGCCTTTGACGGGCGGGCGTTGGCTGCTGCTTGCATCCGCGCTGACGATGGCTGCGGGGATCAGCCCTGTTCGCGCCGAACGCTTGGCCTTCGTGCTTAATTCCTCGGACGCGTCAATCAGCCTGATCGACGTGGACCGCATGGTCGAGCTGAGGCGCGTTCCCGTGTTGCGGGAACCGCATCACATGGCACTTACACCCGACGGCAAGTTCCTGCTTGTCGGCGACACCGCCGGTAACGAGGTCATGTTCCTGGATCCCGCAACCGGCGACGTGCGCCGCCGGATGACGATGTCCGACCCGTACCAGCTCACCTTCAGTCCTGATGGAAGGTGGCTGACCGTGGCGGCACTTGCCCGCAACCAGGTGGACATCTACGACGCGGCGACGCTCACCCTGGCGAACCGGGTCGCGATGCCCTCCATGCCTAGCCACCTGAACTACACGCCGGACAGCAGCGTCGTGTATGTCAGCCTCCAAGGCAGCGACAGCCTCGCCGCGATCGAAGTCCGGACGGGCAAGGTGCTCTGGAAGGTGAAGGTCGGATCCACGCCGGCTGGCGTCCTCTGGCACGACGGCCGGCTGCTAGTGGGGATCATGGGCGCCGACTACGTCGCGGTTGTCGATCCCACGGACGGCAAGGTGGAGCGCCGTATCCGGACCGGGCGAGGTGCGCACGTGCTGTTCGTGCCGCCCGACCGCAAGGCAGTCTACGTGACCAACCGGGTCGACGGGACCGTCACCATCCTGGACCCCGCAACGCTGGACCCGCAGCGCAGCTTCAAGATCCCCGGCGGACCCGACGACATGGTGTTCGGCCCGGACGGTCGCATTTGGGCAAGCCGGCGGTGGGCGCAGGCGGTTGCGGTGATCGACCCTGCCACGGGCCAGATGCAGCAAATACCCGTCGGCCGGTCGCCGCACGGCATCTGGCTGAATACCGCAGCCCAGTCACCTCCCGGTTAGCCGACCTGGCGGGAGGGTTGCCGCAGCGCCCTCCCGGGTAGCAGGGCTCAGGGCTTCGGCGGGGCGCTCTTGTCGCGATGCCCATGCTCATCGAGGTCGCCGGGCTGATGACCAGGGTGGTCATGGTGCGGTCCGGGCTTTTCCGACACGCTTTTGTCGCGATGCCCGTGCTCGTCGAGGTCACCCGGCGTGTGACCCGGATGATCATGGTGTTGGCCCGGGACCTCCTTCACGCTGGTATCCCGGTGCCCGTGCAGATCGAGGTCGCCGGGCTTGTGGCCGGGGTGGTCGTGATGCTGGCCGGGAACCTCCTTCGCGCTTTGATCCCGGTGGCCGTGCTGATCGAGGTCTCCCGGGACGTGGCCGGGGTGATCGTGGTGCGGTCCTGGTGTTTCCTGCGGCATGGTGTTCCTCGTCTGTCTTCTGGTTGGACGTTTTCCCGGAGGGTTCACCTCCGGCATGGCGCCTCGGCCTGGAAGCCGCGTGCTTCACCAGCCGAAGGTCAGCGGCTACATCCTCCAGCCACTGGAGAAGCAAGGAGGTCTGACGTGTCCCACGACATGGTGATCGGGGGGGTGGCCAAGTTGGCCGGTGTCAAGCCTGGAACCATCCGGTACTACGAAGGCGTCGGACTCTTGCCGCAGCCGCCCAGCACTGAAGGAAATCGGCGGACCTATTGCGCAAGCGACGTGCAG
>JAABUK010008959.1_pt1 | contig 13843 bp, 22 predicted proteins | sample 5559141 | NCBI WGS metagenome assembly JAABUK01 (sample SAMN10711869, study PRJNA513367) | rock metagenome | isolation source: Antarctica rocks | place: Antarctica: Victoria Land, Pudding Butte nord | collected 2016-01-03
TGGCAGAGCACATGGCACTCACTTTGGACCAGATGAGGGAGGGGGCAAGACTGCTTGCCAGTCACACAGCCAAACAGGACCATCATGCACTCACAGCTGAAACCAGTATCACTTTGGGACAGTACAGGCAGGCAGTGCAGTGGGCTCACCAGCAGATCACCAGCAAATCTCTGTGTCAATAAGGCTGCTCCATGTTCAGTGAAGCTGAGGCACACTTGAGACAGCCAGCACCTCACATTAGCTAACTGAAATCACCAGCAGTGACTTGCTGCACTGTTCTGGTGTTGCTGCCTATTACACATTTGGCAGCGTTGAAACTGATCATCAGACAGAACTGGACCATAATGTAAGAATGCCAAATGTGGGTTACTGATCAGTGTCTGTGAGAGCAGCAAGACATGGACTTGGCATGTTTGCTCTGTGACAGTTGATGACTTGATAAAACAAGTTGAAAACAAAATTGATCAGCTTTTGACCGGCATCAGCCTGAGTGCTATGCATGTAACATTGCTGCACACATCAGAATCATGAGCACCTCACCAGCTGAAATTGCAGACTTCATTCAACAATTTGTCAAAAAACAGAGTCAGCAAGGAGCAATGGGTAAGCTGACTGGAGAGAAAGGATACAAGAGTGTGGATTCAGGGTCAAGGTATCACTTCATCATAGGGCTTGTCATAGATTCAGGTAGCAAGACAGTACAGATGGAGATCACAAAGGGACATCACTACCAGTGTCTGGCTCCATTGCATCAGTATGTGCTGGATTCTTTGGGGTTTGAGAGGGGCAGTGGTCCTGTATTCAGCTATGAAGATGTGGATGCAATCATGCTTCACTCAAAGCTGGCAGTAGATGTGATTGATACCCTGTTGAGTTTACAGCAGGCCATGTCTAGCATTAGGATATGATCATGGTGACCTCTCACTAGCCATACAACAGATATGGCATGAGCAAGAAGGACAGAGAGAAGCAGAACTTCTCTTTGTTTCAAATCAGTGATGTTGAACAGACTTGTCATGGCTATGTTGTGCTGATGTGCAAGCTAGAGCTCTTCATGAGAGTACACACAGAGTACGGGATACCTTCACGAACATGTTGATGCCATCAACAGCTTCGAACAACTTCAACTACCTGGTCACTAAACCGAACGGAACTCACGTTTCTGGAAAACGCAAAACGCCAGAAATTCTGTGGTCAGAAAAGCATGCAAAACAAGCCAGCTGCAGCAGGGCTGGTGGTCACAAGCCCTAGGGTAGCTACCAGCCCACAGCTACCAGGCATAGCTACCCTAGGCCTGTTGAGCCAACGAGCAACAGCAGCTCATCAAGGATTGAGAAATTGTTCGTTGCCAAGAGTGGCTCAAAGGTTTACCTGATACACGTCTGCAATTCCTTTTAAGTTGTCTCCCTCAGGTTGAGCTACCATAAATTTTTGACCGTCCTACTGGGGATCTGGCCCCCGCTTCAGTAGACAGTGTACCCACGCACATGCTCCACCTGCTCACGGTGTAGGTAAGACAGGGGTTGGGTGATCTGATGTTGACGCGGCTGTAACCCCAGGCGAAGATCTGAGGGACTGTTGCTGTGCTTGCAGCATGGCAAAACGTCTATTCTCCACCGCCTTGCCCTTCAGGACGTTTTCTTGAAACTTGGTGCTAAAATGGACTTTACGGCAGGGGTCGGTGTGGCAGTATTGACTTTTGCCTCCACAGCAGGTTTTGTTAAGTATGCATATTACTGCTTTCATACTTAACAAAACCTGCTGTGGAGGCAAAAGTCAATACTGCCACACTGACCCCTGCCGTAATGACATTAAGCAGCTAGACAGTAATATGCGAGATGACATGAAGCAGCTAGACAGAAAGATGGACCAGCTGTTACTCCACATCGCTGGCATCTCATCGAAAACATTGAAGGTATGCCGTAGGTAGATCTACGTTGCTGTCTTCATAGACATGAACAGGGTTACTGAAAGAGATGCAAAGTTTGGAAGGGTGCAAAGTCGCACCAGTTACACACAGCCTTCTGAGCTAATTGTGTCCATATGACTCAGATGTCATGCTGATGTTGCAGGTTGAAGAAAAGAAGTAAGCACGACTCTCTCAAGTTTATAGTTCCCTGTTAAGTTCACTGCTACCTCAAGTCAATGTGAGTAGCGCAGACATGAGATGGAGCTGCGCTACAAGCATGTTGCTGGAGGTCACTCTTGAGGGTGTTCCTGGCTTAGGATAGCCAGTCAACTTTGACACAATGACTTTTGCCATATGAGATGGTCTGCTGATCTTTTTGATAGGGTACAAAGTCTGAAGGGTTATCATTCTGTGTAACCTTACATGCCAGCTGTAATGACACTGGGTTTTGACAGGGGCAAAGGCCCTGTTTTTATGTATGAAAACGTGGATGCATCACGCTTCACTCAAAGCTGGCAGCAGATGTGATTGATACCCTGTGAAGTTTACAACAGACTATGTCTAGCATGAGGACATGATCATGGTGACCTCTTACTAGTCATACAGCAGACAGGGTCACCTTGAGCAAGTGTACAGAGAGAAGCAGAGTTTCTTTGTTTGGAATTAGTGATGGTGAACACACTTGTTGTGCTGATGTGCTAGATGTGCAAGCCAGAGCTCCACTTGAGGGCAGTCACTTCATGAGACCACACACTGAGAGCACTCACTTCATGAGACCACACACAGAACACAGTGATGGACCTTGATGGACCTTCATAAATCTACTAGCATAACTGTCAAACAGACCACTTACTGCAGTCCAACAGCAGCATCCATCAGGCTCTTGATGAGCTGCCCTTTGGTGGCTGTGTCTGAGGGTGTAACATGAGTGTAGTGCTGCACAAGACCCATAAGCTCACCTTTACTAAGCTTCTGGAAACGCCATAGCTTGGCAGTCTTCAGGATGCTGGGGTTAATGAAGTCTTGGACTCCCAAGCTCCCAGCTGAGCTGGATGCAACAGGACCTGAGCTGCTGCTGACCTCTGGGCTTCCAGCTCTGCCTGAAGCACCACTGACACTGTTGGGCAGGCTGCTGCTGTTGCTCAAGGCAGGTGTGCTCTTCCTCTGATATTTCTTAGTTATTTTCACAAAGGTAGGTGGGTTGGCAATGATCTTTTGTTGTGTGATGATCAGACCTGTTGCAAGAGCCTGTTTCATGCTGCTCTCATCAACATCAAATGAGGTGGTAGAGAACTGTTGATGCAGTTGCAAACACACCTCCTTTGCCAGCTGGCTGATGACAGCTTCCTTGACTGCCCTGTCATCAACAGATACAGTTATGGGTAAAACTTTCAAAGCTTGTTCAAGATCTGACATGCTGTCCATGATCAATGAAGATCAGGAGGCTCACAGCAGCTTGAGTATGATTGGAGAAGCTGTGAAAATGCAAGTAGGCTGCTGAGGTTACCCCTTTGATCAGTGGCAGAAGTGTCATCAATTTTGCTGCAATGCAAAATCAATGATGTCATGACACTGCACAAGTTGAGAGGCCAACCACTTCACTTCTCAAGATGAACACAACTGAACAGAGAGCATTCCAGCAGCTGCAAGAGATCGTCAGCAAAGTGGGTTCAGAGACTCAGCTGTCTGGCTGGACTGTAAAGATTGGCAAGAAAGGACTCTACTACTGGCATGAGCCCAGTGCTCTTGCCTGTCAGACACTGGGGGCCACCAGGGTGGCAGTGCTGGCCTTCAGCCAGAGTGGCCTCACAGGCACAGCCAGTGTTGCTCCAGAGGATGATGAGGATGAAGAGAGAGATGAGATGCTCAACATTTGCTCCTGTCTGGATGGGGTGATTGGTCAGCTGCAGAAGCAAATGGAAACCCTCAACTCATACCAGAGGTAGCCTCAGCAGTCTGCAGAGACCTCTTGGGCTGTTCAAAGCAAGATTGTGGACATGTATGATATGTGTGCATATGTGCATATCAACAAGACAAGCATGGTGCTGACACAGGAAGACACCCTGTTGCAGAGATCAACAAAGCTGCGCTGTCAACTCTTGCTGGCCACATGTGCAGTTTTTGCCCAGAAGTTGCTGCACAGATCCAGCTACACATCAGGCTACAGGCAGCACTGCATGTACACATTACTGCAAGAGCTCAGACACACTGGTGCAGACAACCCCGCTCTGGCCATGCTGGTTGAGCCTTTGCTGCCACTTGCTTGGAGAAAACAGCTCGATAAACAGAGATTCCTGAAAGGTGATGAAGACACTGACCTTTTCTCAACAGGCATTGCTGAACAGGACATACAGCAAGCATCTGAAGAGGAAGGCTTACCCTTGCAGGATGAGTTTGTTGTTCCTGAAGGTCCTGGGATGGCCAAGCTGTCCCTGAAGCTGACAAAGATATCTGCTGTTCTTGACCTTGTTCCTGTGAGCAAAAGACAGCTGGTGGAACAGGCAGTAGGACATGCTATAGGTCAAGGGCTGGACAGTGTGATGGAGTGCTGCAAAGATTTTGAGACCAAGTATGGTAACAACAAGTACCACCAGGATTGGCTGTGTGCTCTCAAGCAAGCTGTCTCAGAAGAGGATTCAGCTAGAGAAGTGGGGTCTGAGCAGCAGCTGTTGCAGGAAGCTCCCTAAAAGAGGCTGCCAGTCAAATGTCAACCAAACTGCCTATTTGAGAGAATTGCACATTTGATTGATGGGCAGGCAAAATTTGCAGCAGAGTTCTCATCAAATTTGGTAAAACTGCTGCAATTTGAATTCAGATGGATTTTGGTGATGATGATTTGAAATCCAAATGTGCAGTTAGCCTGTTTTGTTTGTGAAGTTCATTGCATTTCACCTTCACAAAGCTGTATGTAAATATTGAGGTGTTAGGATCCAGCTGGGATCCTAACCTAGACAAATATCACACATGCAGCCAGAGACTGCATGACAAACATTGACAGTGTGGATCCAATCATACAAGCCATCTTGAGAGCTGATCATCTGAGTGAGGAGACAAGATTAGGCTACTCCAAAAGATTGGCCCTCATTGCAACAGCAGCCAGGAACAAAGCACTTCAACCAGTCCTGACCCTGCATCCACAGAAGGTGCTGAACTGGATCTTCAGAAGCTATACAGAAGTTGGCACTCACCTGTGGTGCAACATCAGTAATACACAGCTTTAAAGCCAAATTTGGACGTCCACTGTAACGCACAAAAGTGTAGACTTTGGCTGCATGCACACCTTGCGCTTGCAAGTGTAATCAATTGATTACATGATGGGTGGCTTTTGACCAGCTCAATGAATGCTCGGCTAAGCGGACTACGCAGCACTGTATAGGCGTGGCCATGCAAAGATGCACCCTAAAGATTGCTGCGCAGAAATGGCAGGATGAAGTGCTGCAGCCAGCCAAAAAGTCCGGTCACATACTGGGCAATAAACTCAGGCTGGCTAGAGAGAGAGAGACATTACATTGCTTTAGCCAGCCAGCCAGCCAGCTAATGTACCTCGCCATTTCGAATTTGTGACACGATGGATGCACAAAGTCGAACAAAGCTTGAGATGTCCCTTTGGTCAAATGCCTGCGTACCCTTACGGTTGCCCCGCAAGCGCATCGCACCATGGCCACGCCTGATGTAGCCTACTGGCAACATCCAGAGTTTTATCAAAGACGGATTCTGTACAGCAGCTTTCAGAGTAAACCACTCCAGAGCGTACCTCCTGACCACCCTGCAGTTGACCTATCCGTTGATCACTGCGGTACAGTCCCCTCATTACTGTCAGTATGGGTGACAAAAGCATTGTAGATCAGGCCAAAGATGCTGCAAGCACTGCAGGTTAGCACTGCCTGCTGTGCAAACTTTTTGCGCTGCTGAGCGCTTGCTGCAAGTGATCAGGGATGATCTCGCACGTGTCGCTGCCCAGGACAAAAAGTAGCACAAGGCGCCAAGTCTATTACCGGCGTGACTGCCGGCAAGGTAAAAATCATAAGTTACGATAACTGCACGCTGCACTCCTGTCAGGGACTCTGGTTTTGATGCAAGCAAGCTTAACCCGAGTGACTGGCTGCAGAAACAATTCCTGGAGTTTCTGCCTGGGAAGGTCTGTGTCGTCACAGGGGGAAGCAGGGGCGTGGGTCAGGCCATTGCTGAAAGATACGCTGCTCTTGGCTTTGCTTTGATCCTCACAGCGCGTTCAAAAGACCAGCTTGAGGAGGTACGCACTCCTTGCATCTAGGCAGGTCCTGCAGCCCTAACGCAACTTTCATCTGGTTGCAGACGACTGGTCCATCTCGTTCAGCAAAATGATGCATCTATCATCTAGCACCACAACATGAGACACCTGTCCTTCACTGTGTGTAGACAAGTGTTCAGTCCTGTGAGCCCTGCATTTGAGCTGTTTATTTAGCAAACGCCCTAGGCAGCATACTTTGAAGTCTGCTGTCATAGATCCAAATAGACCAGGTCACTGCTGAGGAATAACTGTAAAAAAAGGAAAACAAGGAACACAAATAGATTAGATGCAATACCCAGAATGAGGTTCTTTGGACTTCTTTCATCTTTGTTACATCGCAACTCAAATAACTGACGGTCTTTATGTTGAAACGGTATGCATGGCTCTTTGCAGACAGCAGCAAGCTGCAAAGAGAAGGGAGCTCCAGCAGTTGATGTTCACAGCATTGACCTGTCAGAGTCTTCTCAGGTCCGCAAGTTCGCAGAGGACGTCTTGGGCAAGTACAAGAATGTGGATGTGCTGGTCAACAATGCCGGCATGGGGCCCTCTTCTGGTGGCGGACCAGTCAAAGGTAAAGAAACCATTGTACAATATTGTACATGTACCATCTTTGCCCTCTGTTTTTGCCCTTGAGCACAAGCAGATATACTTGCATGGGGATTTGCGCATCAGCAGCCAAGAGCAAAACCTGCTGTGGGGTTATCATCAACAATGTGCCGCCCACTCATGATTTTTGTTGTGATAGGCTTGAGAAGTCCTTGAAACCTTCCAATAAGACCTTCAGGAGCTCACTGACTACTCATGATCTTGTGATGCTGCCTTTGAGAAGGTCAGTGCCTTCACAGCATGTGTAATTGCCATGTAACTGCTGTGTAACAGCGTGTGTAACTGCCATGCAGGTGACTCAGAGCAGTGGGAGCAGTGGGAGCTGCGTGAATCTGAACCTAACGGCTCCCATGCTTCTCACTCAGGCCTTTGCAGCTGGCATGGAGAAGAAGAAGGTGAGAATTTAAGCAATGGGTTTCATGTTTGCAAACTGCAAGGATACTTTTGAGACCCACTCAGTGGGCATAGGTTGGTTCATCAAATTAAAGTTCTGTGCTATTCAGACAAAGCAGTAGTCTGTGTGCATGCAGCAGGTTTTCTGTCCGTCTGTCTGTCTGTGTGCCTGTCAGCGTGGTGATACATGCAGCACTGCTGTCAGCAGCTCTGACTGCCACAGCAGCTTCTCTAGCTTTTAATCCTCTCTTGTAACTTTCAATAATCTGTCTTGTGAGAGGTGCGCCTCTCATGCGTCCTCAGACCAAGCAAGCCAGCCAAAAATTTGGGAACTTTCACAAATCTTCAACATCTCAGAAGCCTTTGCTCCAAATTCTCACTTAGCCTGATCAAAATTGGATACTGGTCTGTAGCACACGCAATTTGCTGCCCCACTTTTAGTGTATACTTGTTTTCATGATGGAAAGGTGCTCTTGAGAGACAAAATTTGTCTTGCACATACCTAGCTCATCATGAGCTGGAAAGCATTTTCAATCGTTTTATTGCTAGATGTGCTGTCTTGCAGGCCGGCTTGATCATCAACATTGGGTCCATAGCAGGAGAGATGGGCTTTGCACCAATGGCTGTGTATGCTGCCACCAAGTGGGGTCTCAGAGGCTGGAGTCTCAGCTGCTATGAGGTCTGCCTTCCCTCTTCTGCATGTCAGCCTTCTCATTAGTGCCCTTTGATTGGCAGCCCAGTATAGTACTCGGCTTTTCATTTAATCGACACCAAAAGATGTAGTCTTTTCTTTTGTTAGTGCCCTTTGGCTTGCCACTTGGCTTCAGGCTGCCCTGAGAGCAAAGCCTGAACTGCTTGATCAGCTGCTTTTTGCGCTTTCTCACCTTGTGAACACAGTTTCTTTTTGCCTGTCCATCCGTCTGCCGATTTGTGTATGCTGCCAGTGAGTTGGATCTTCTTGTTGAAGATGTAGCTGCTATGACGTTTGCCGTGTTTGCTTTTCAACAGTATGAGCATTGCCTTGCAGTGTCTGGCTATTAACATAACTTTGTGTATGCTACCTGGTGAGGCTGGTGTGACACCACAGTGAAACAGAACAGTAAATGTAGGCTGCATATGTTTGCAGGCATTGCGGACGAGTAATATCAAGGTGGTCTTGATCAACCCTGGTCCAATTGCAACCGATATGACTAAGGTTAGTCATCAGTATTGCACAAGCAAATCTTATGCATGAGATGTCCCAGCTGAATGCTCATTGTGTACTTCACCACATGAAGTATGCACAGCAGGATGTGTTCCAGGATGTGTCTGATATGCACTGGCATGGGAATCTTCTGGTTGGCACATACTTTGCATTTTGTCTAGCCTGTAGTCAGCAGGGTTTAGGTCAGATTTGCCAAGCATGCTCAACAGCTGCAAGACATGGGTTGACAGACAGGTCACAACAGAATCAACAGTAATTTGACAGAATGGGGCATTCTGTGATAGCACCAAATGTCACCCTTTGTTTGCAGTTGAAAGTTTTGTACTTTGGTTATGGCACCTTTGCGTCACTATGATGATGTGTCTGGCTGCAGGGGGTCATGAACCAGGATTTGACATTGGAGGCAGAGGACATTGCAGAGGCAGCAATGTTGCCATTGATCACCACGGCTCTGTGTGTCCCTAAGGAGATCACTTTGGACACCACACAAATCCCTGGCTAATCAGGCCTTCTGTACAAGATGTTCCTTTGTACAACAGATAGGAACATGTGCTTGCAAATTTGTACTCATGCATGTGAAACAGCAACGCCACCCCTTTTTCGTGTTTTGTACAGTGTAGGAATTAGAAGTAATGCAGGGATGATTTAGGCGGCATGCAGTTCAGCAGACGTAGCTGTTTGATACTGTAGGAACTAGAAGTAATGCAGGGATGATTTAGGCATTGCTTTGGTTGTGCTGTGATTGTCAACAACTTTACATGTGCCATCAGGAGGAAGAAGAAGATCACGAGCTTTGGCCAGCCAGCTAGCCTACAAAAGCATGTCTGGTGTCATCTGTATTTCTGCATTAGATGCAAATAACTGGCAAATAACATGTTATCATCATATGACAGTCTGAGCATTGCCCTGTAGCTGCATATGATACCACGGTCATTGCATGTTTGACGATCTCGCGAGCTCATACTGCTGATGCATCATGTGAGGTCTCGTTCATAGCTTGCGAGACAACTTCTTGTTCACGTGGGAAATGTTCCTTCGTGTCAACAAGACAGCATAAGGCACCACCTATATGCTTGCCTACTTTGTTCTCCAATTGCAGCTTGTCACAGAAAGCTGGCGCAACTGCATCCTACTCTACTGCTAAAATAGCCTGCCTGTTATAAGCTAACATGGTGACCGCATTATATACAACATATCACAGCAGCGTGTGTCTGTCAAATTTGCAGATACAACACCGTGCTGCTGATTGCCGCTTATTCTTCCCACACAACATCCCCAACGTCATAAACCTTTTGTGGTGCTGGCTTTCCTGGCCTCTTTCTCTGCTGCTTTGCCGCCACCAAGCCACTTGCAATGATGATACGAACCCACAAGAGGTCTTTCAAATCTTGTTGGCTGCAGTTGATCACGATGCTGTACTCATCTGAGCTGCTCAGCTGGAAACGGCCTGGTCCCTCTACATATGCCAGCTCCTGTCCTGAGTTGTCCTCAACCAGCAGCAGCTTGAGCTGTGATGTGATTGCTGAGGATACAGACAGCACCCATCTGCATGCATTTCTCATAAAGTCGGCATATTGAGTGGTAAAGTGAAGAGCATGAGAGCAATCACTTGTCATAATTGATCTAGCACACATCGCTGGAGTCGGGCTGTAGGGCTTTGGCTTGTAAAAGACAGTCTTGAGGTAATGGTAATATGCTAGCGACACCAGTCCCATTAGTTGGGACAATCAAAGGCGTGCAAGAGCAAGCCCTGGGGGTATGGATCAAGCCCCTGAGGGTGTGGATCAAGCCCCTGGGGATATGAATCAAGCCTTTGAGGCTTTGCATCAAGGCATGACAAGCATGAGTAAAGCAGGACAGAGCATGGCAGGCGCATGAGAACTTTGAGCAGCAACTCCACTACAAGCAGGCCAGGTTACATGTGGTTGTATGTCAAGGCTTCAGCTTAAAGCACACCTGTAGGTTCTGGATCTCCAGGTGATAATGTTGGCGGCACCCAAGAACTGGTGCATGGTCATCAGGTGATGGCCTTTGCATGACTCAAACACAGCTGATCTGTCAAACATGCCTTGTCTGACAAATATAGCATCTGCAGATGCCTGATTGGCGTCGCCGGACAGACACCAGTCTATGCGGTGAGCAAAGGACAGCTTGCCACGGTCGCTCAGAAAGTACAAAGCCTTGGCATCCTGCACTACGCACAGATGTGCATGTGTGTTGCAGCTGCAGAGTATCACCCCAAGGCTTCCTTGCACGTGCAATCAGTGTAAACCACATCTATTGGCTGAAAGCTGTGACTGCCAGCTTTAATGTGCATGAAGAGCGAGCATAGAGCACAAACACACCTTGGAAATGATGGACGTTCGGTTATTGCCCTGTTTGCTGGGGTTGGCGACGCAAAACGTTAATTGATTTGTCTGCATTGCTTTGGTCCCTGCGCATGCGAGCATGGTTGTCATACTTGCACACAGTCAGCTGATCAGTATACGGGTGCATGTGCACTCAAATCTGCGCAAATAAGCGCAAAAGGTTCTGCTACTGGCTTTCACCTGGAGTCAAGGTTGCGTTGTTGAGGGCACCGATGCCGCAAGAGGTCGAGAGGTCGTCCTGATGTGCTCCGAAGCTTTGTTGCATGTCTTGACGTACGCAACCTGACTGCAGCAGGTAAATATGACCAAGAGAGGTTTGCCCGTGTAAGGATCGTCATTGCGGTTATACTTGCTGCGGCGCGGGTAGTTCGGCAGCGGATGGTAACTGGTTGAAGTTGTGACTTGACCGAGATTGCGAAGCTGAAGGTGAAGCTGAGTCAGGCAGCTGCCATGGAATCCAAGCTGACTGGCTGACAGCCAGATGTCAACGCTTGGGCGCATGCCTTCTGTCCAACCTAGAGCAAGGAGAGAGCTTGTTGCCAGGCATGAAATCCGCAAGGAAGCTAGAGCATCCAGTGGATCAGGCCAAACAGCAAAACATCAGAAAGTAATACTAGCAACAGGTTGAGCTGCAAACTTGATGACAGTGAACATGTGCGGATCATCATCATTACAGCTTTGATCTCATAAGTGCGGAAGAAGCTGTCAACATGAGCTCATCTACTCAGGTCACATGCTAATTGGGCTTGACACTGGCCAAATGATGCACTCATACAAGTTTTGCATCAAACATAGCTGCTGCAGGGATGGCTACGCGATGTAGAGTGCAGCAGGCATTGAAGATAGTGAAAGCTACAGACAAACAAGCTATCACCAGACATCAACCACAGGTTAAATTTGTGCAGCCGAACGCAAGAAGTAAATACCAAGCAAGCACAACATTCCACTACCCAAGACATCCACATGATAATGACACCATCTAACCGCTGCGCGCAGGGCTTCTGCTTGCACTCCTTGACTTGCTGCGTGGTGAAGCGCTTCTGCTGGCACTCCTGCTTGCAGACCTGCAAACATTACAGATTGATAGACTGCCACAGCGCTGGATATATTGTCCAACAACAGCATTTGACAAATGTAAACCTGCACACTTCACAGCGCACGCTGCATTCTGCAACACAGAGCACATGCAGCAACCAAAGCCACATTGCTAGACAAAATTACGGCTGTCCATGGCTGTGTCTGACCTACAACACTGCGCATTGACATGCACACATTGTGCAGGGATGCAGGGCCAGACCAGTGCATGCTGTCTTAAGGTTATTTTATGCCCAAAACTGGCAGGTGCTGCTACCAGCAGAGAGGCAGCGGATTGGCTTGCTTCAGCATAATAACTTGAGCTGATGCTGCTATTGGCTCAGGTGACTAATAATTACCTCACAGGACTTCTGCCTCGGCTCCTGCAGCGGGATCTGCTGGCAGGACTCCTAGACGCACTCCTGGACACAGACCTGCATGCAGCATATCTGATTAAGCAGGTTGGCTTGAGATAACACTGACATCACAGGCTTTGCCATGAGCTCTGACAGTATGCAAGTCAAGCTGCCTGACAGGTGCGCTTCACACCCAGCGATTAAAAGGGTTTGAAGGCAGTAGAGAGCAGGCATAGCATCAAAGTAATATCTACGCTCATGATGAGCTTCACATAGTTGCAGCACAAGCATTGACAGCACTCATGTCCTGAAACAACACACTTAAGCTGTTGCTCTATGTTTGAGCTAATAGTTGTCTCCGCAAGCCTGTTGAGGTGTGTGCCAGCAGCAAAAGCAGCTTGTATGGGCAGCATGACACAAATACCAATAATGACAGCAAACCCTAAACCCTAAACAAACCCATATATAACATGCAAAGGCCTGACCTGCCACGCGGAGAACGGCTACGGCTGCGGTTGCCCCTGTCATCTGACTCATCAACCACCCTGATGTAAGCTCTGTCAAAGGGGTTCTTGAACTCTGTGTCGTCCAGTTTCCTGATGGCCCTCTCCAGGTCCTCCCTTGTATCAAACTCCACAACTCCCAGGACTCCCCCTCGCTCTCTGTACACATTGGTGTAGGCTGGCTTCACAATGGACCTGAAGTGATCCTGCAAACACACATCAAGACTCATCAGAAACATCTTTCTCTATGGTACTTTGTGGTCATTGCTTACCCAGTGATTATGATGTGTGTCCATCAGATTTCAAGCACCTGCTCTGCATACAAAGATGTTGGTCGGACCAGGATGGAAACTGGCCAAGCCATGTATGTGCACAAGAGCAAAGAAGTTGGTATGACTTTCCAATACCTCAGCGTGCTGCACATCAGACAGCTGGCATTTGACCAGCCAGTGTCAGCAAAACTTACGACAGCTTGGCAGTATTTGTGGTGACAACAGGCCGGTCTGGCTGAGTAAGCTGATTGGAGCAACATGGCACTCACTGACCTTCAGATCCTGCCAGGAAGCACTGATAGGAAGACCCTTGATGAGTACACGAAAGCCAGTGCCTCTGCCTCTGAAGGTAGGAGGGGCTGGGGGTGGGCCTCTGTCTTTTGCTCCTCTGGACATCTCCACCCTGAGGCGGTTACCAAAGAAGTCATAGCCATCACGCCCTCTGGCAGCGTCTTGAGCATCCCTGCAGGCAGCACATACAACAGCCACTCAGCAGCAGGTACAACTTGTCTATGATAGAAAGCTACAAAGAGCACGTCTTAGGTACACCAAAAGATTAAGTTGGGACCATGCAAACGTGGTTTCTTTTCTGCCTCTGTCAATTTTGTTGAAAGCTTTAGGCACTTTGTGCCATCACCTGGGCAGCCTGAAGCATGCTTGCGAGCCAGCCACAATGCCCACAGCGACCGTGCCAACAATACAGTGAAAAGTTCCAGCCACGCAGTCCAGTCAAAATGCTCCACTTGGTGCGGCTGCCAATAGATCCACAGAGTTCCATGCACAGCTCCTAATTCTCCGGATTGAAACCAAATGAGAGTCCAATGCTCCAGAGTCACCATGCAAGTCCGCATACGATTCTACCTTGGATCTTCGAACTCCACAAAGGA
>JAABUK010008960.1_pt1 | contig 13842 bp, 15 predicted proteins | sample 5559141 | NCBI WGS metagenome assembly JAABUK01 (sample SAMN10711869, study PRJNA513367) | rock metagenome | isolation source: Antarctica rocks | place: Antarctica: Victoria Land, Pudding Butte nord | collected 2016-01-03
CAGCTGACAGCCCAGGTATTTGCATGTGCCATGTCACATCACGTTTCACCAGGCATCAGGCCAGCTTTCAGCACTCTACTAGACACCCTTGCTCGACGATAGGCCGCAGACCAAATCTTGTTTCATTGATTGTTGCTTTGTCTCTGCTGGTTTGCTCATGCTTCACGTCCTCTTGACCTAGTTTGCGTGCTGCTATTTGGCAGCAGGCATGCATGTCAGTACTCAGGAAGCAATCCCACAGCATTGTCTGGGTCCAGCTGCAGTGAGTGTATCTGGACTATGTCTTCATGTCCATTGCTTGCTGCCATCATACAGAACAGGACCTGGTGCAGGTAAACTCAGTACGGTTGGTCAGGCCACATCCCCTATTCATGCTTGGCTTTGCGTCTGACATACTGAAATGTCTGGCAGAGTGTTCTAGCCGGCTGCATAAGTGTGTATGTAGGTGGTGCAACTTTCTGGTCTGCTGGATTGGCTAAAAGCAAGCCTTGATACAGGGCCAGGCAAACGTAACAGTCTGCTTCGTGTACATGTTGAACAGGTTGTAATTTGATCTGTTCCCATCAAACCCTTTCTGTTCCTTCAGAAAATAAAGGTGCACTTGGGCACAATGATACAGCAGCTGCCTGCTCAGCAATACTTGGATGCTTGGAACTGAATGACTGCCAAAACATGAACTTAGGCGTAAACATGAACTGACATCATGTGATCAATGAGTGCAGGCAATGCTGTTAGGGCACCGTGATGCAAGCACACTTAATCTAGAGGACATGAGCTGGCACAGCCAGCAACCAACCTGCCTTGTGTACACTAGCTCAGCTGTCACGTGTGTCTGCTGAAGTACAAGGTGAGGTGCTGCACCAGATCTCATCAAACAGCCAGCAAAGCTCCTCCTCTTGATTTACTGATCACCTGCTGCATGCAGGGATTTTGGTTCAAGCAGCAGTGACTGTTCCTGTGCAATGACTTGCTGCAAATTGATGACTTGTTTGGTCCAAACAGCAGAACAACAAGCAAAATGACTTTACAAGAGTTTGCTAGGTGTGCTTGGGAAGAGTGCTGAGGTCTGTTTTGCAAGACAGAAGCGAGCCTAATAACGAAACTCTAAAACATATTCTGTGCAGCATGTGGCAAGACACAGTCAGCAACACAGACGCCTGAGATGCCAAGCTGACAAACAAAAACAGAATCAATCTTTTGCAAGCACAAAAGATGTTCTACAGTACTATCGAATGCTGGTCCGTGTTGAACCCAGAGTATGCAAGAAGGGACTTCTGCATGGTGTGCAGGAAGGGGAGGAAGTTGTGAGGAAGCAGGAGCAGGAGACAGCTGACAGGGACACTGCAGCCAAAAAGGCAGAAGCTGATGCCAAGAGGCGCCAGCGGGAAGCTGCCCACAATGATGCTGTCGCTGCCTTCCAAACCCTCCTAGCAGAGACTGTCAAAGATTCCTCTGCAAGATGGCAGGTGAGCACCTCATCTGCTTACAGGCTTCAGTCCTTGAGTCTAGAACTTCAACAACCTGCCACAGACTGCTCACAAGTTTCTGAGTTTCTATCACTGCAGCGTAACAATAGCCTTTCAGTTGCATGTGATAATGTTCCTGACGCATGTATGCTGCACAGCGTAAGTACACAAGCTTCTGCTGGCGACAGTACCTGAGGGTAGACAAGCTTGCTATTCCCTGCTCACAGCTGCATCCTGCAGCACACCTGATTGGCCATGCTGTCTGCTGCACATGAAAGCACTGAAGTTGTGCCTGCTCCATGCTCACAATTCTGTGCAGTTAGGGGCTGTCCAATACAGGCAAGCCGGCTACTCCCTGCTCATCTCAACAAATACTTCCTTGATGGATACATGTCAAGCTTCAACTTTCTGACTCTGTGTGAAGTATGTGAAGCTCCTGACAAGACGTTCCTTGACTAATGTCTTTTCAGGTGCTTCACATACTTTGTGTACAATCAGCAAGTTGAAATTTACAGTAGAGGGTTCATCAAGAAAGTGGTTGTGGACATTGCGAGCTTGACTGGCAGAAGGTTTGACCTAATGCAGAAGCCTCTGATCTTGAAAGTGCATTTGTGGGCATTGGGCAAGACCAAGTGTCTGCTGATCAAGTGGTGCTGCTCATCTGTCTATGCAAAAGGGGGACAGCTTTGTACGATGCATCTAAAATATGCTGTGTATGCCCGTCAGGATTGGAAGACAAAGCTGGGCAAGGACCCTCAAGGCAGAGCAGACAACAAGGACTTTGCCCCCAGGGAGCAGCAGTCCCTGTTTGAGAAGTACGTCAAGGAACTGGGCTTCCAGATTGAGCAAGACTTCAGGAGTCTCATGGACCAGGTAAAGCATGCTTGGTATTAGCAATCTGTTGGTGTTGCACCTGAGAACACCTGAGAGCCACATTGCATTGCCTCAACCTGCAAGAGGCTTCACAGCCGCCATTTCCAGCCTGTTGCAATTGTGGTACAACTTGCACACTAGTTGTGTGTGCATTTTTGCACATACCATAGTCCACTTACGATTCTACTATGGAAACTGTCAAACAGACTGATGCTGCGTTTGCTCTTTGTGCAGCTGCGCAAAACAACCAAAAGGCGTCACAGTGTCTGTTGGCTTGATGTCCATTGTCAGGCCAATTCTGCAGTCACGCTGAGCAGTTCACGCCCTGATCGGTCTGTACCCCCTGCATGCTTCTTCTGCTTTGGTACTCATGCCTATCTTGCTGAAATATGTTCAAAAGGCTTTCCTTGCTTTAAGGGTATACTCTTTGCACACTGCAGATGCTGAGGCCAATGCTACCTCCTGAGCCTCAGGCCAAGACTCGCCCAGCTCCCTTGGCCACCTTTGAGGCAGCCTCAGCACTGCTGGAGAGCGACCTTCGGTGGGATCGCGTGGCAGAGCGTGACAGGTATATGCTGTCACATCTATGTGCCTGCACATTCATAAACTCTGCTACTGACCTGCTTTGGAACCAAGTCACGCATTGCCCATGGTGCAGGCAAGCTTCCCAGTGATGCCTGTCAAGAAATTGTAAAATGGGCTTGGCAGTGATAGTGTGTACCAAGCTGTGTATCCTGGAGCCTATAATCAGTTCAGGTGCATTGTCAGCAGTAACCCCTGCATGCGCAATCAGACATTGCAATGTGTGATTGCGCATGCAGGGATTACTGCTGCCAATGCACCTGAAATGATTATAGGCTCCAGGTTACACAACTCAAAAGCTGCACATGTCGCAGTTGGCAGGGCTTTTCCCCGACTTGCGCAACATAAAAGACCTGCACCTTGAGTCACTCTGAGGCCTTGTTTTGCAGACAACGACTTTGGCGAGGCTATGTGCGAGATATTGTACATGAACGAGACCATCCACAGCAGCACAACAGACTAGCCGCAAGTGGCAGAGCTGCCGAGAGAGACAAGGGCCGCAGTGCCAAAGATGTTGGGGATGTTGTAGACAAGGCCTACCTCAGGGAATATATTGAACCAGATCAGAAACGCGTGCGCCGTGAATGATAATTATGCGCATTTGTGCTTGCAGCAACTCTTCAAGAGTCTTGGCTGCACGCCACTTGTCCTGTATTCTCTTCTGTCATCTCGTTTCTCCGACCTGCTGGATTTGCTGAAAGCAGCTCGTACAAGCACAACGTGTATGCAAGTGCTGTTTGTCTGACCTGGTTGACTCATTTCATTTACTACTCAAGAGCATGCACAACCATTTCTAAGAGAGGTGAGGGTGTGCACCCCCCCTCCCCCCAAAAGCCCGCTTAATGCAGCCTTCAGTAGTACCAACAAATTGAATATGACCTCAGCCTTGTCCTGGATATGAACTTCGCCCCGACAAGATTGTGGGGGAGAAAGAGAGGGATTGCAATGCGTCACCCAGCCGATCATTTTGATCATAGCATGTTTGGTCTCAGTCTGGGCCCTTTCAGTCTGGGCCCGTTCGTCTCGACAGCTTGGGCCAATGTTGAGCTAAAGCTGCGCTCCTGTGCAACAAATACGGGACGTCACATCATACGATCATTGTCATTACCATGAGTGGTTGTAACGTCCACAGAGGGCTGGCAAGTGGACGCGTTCCCTGATATCGTGCCGGGAAGCATCATTCTCGCTTTGATCAAGATGCCGTGCAAAGCTTTGCTTCACGCCACTCAGCAAATCCATAACCCTATGCTTTGCCGACAACCGCTCAGACAGCACATCGCATCTGATAGAAGCCCCATCTCTTCCGCATGGCCGAGGCAGACCAGAAAGAAGCATTTCTCAACGACTGCTGCGTGCACAGTCTGCTACTCCAGCAACACTCCCCAGGCATTTGACACTGGCAGAGGCAAGATCCGGCTTCCCACGCAAGGGGAGTCAGTTGTGCAGGGCAGCGGTGGTCCAGACACTATGTTGCAAGAGCTGCCAAAGCCCCCAGCTGATATTGACTATCTAGCAGTAAGAGCAAATTCATGTAGCATGCACTCAGGGCTTTGTCTGAGTGTTCTGTATGCCAGTAACCACGTGCCGTTGTGCAGGAGCTTATTGCAGTGCAGCAGAGTGGCCCCAAAGACATTGGCTTCTTTGGGACCAGAAACATGGGCTTCCTGCATCAGAATCTCATAGAAGTGCTTAGCTATGCCATGGTGCTGACGGTGTGTGCAAACAGGATTGTCTAGTCTGCCACATTCAGAAAAGAATGTGAGGAGTCAGGCCTCAAGCTGATGTCTCTGTGCAGAAAAATCATGTATACACCTCAGGAGCAACAGGAACAAATGCAGCTGTAATCAGAGGCGCTCTTAGAGCCGAAAAGCCTGATCTGCTCACTGTTGTCCTTCCTCAGAGCCTGTCTAAGCAACCACCAGAGAGCCAGGAACTGCTAGCACAGGTGTGCAGATGCCATCAAGAAGGGCATCAGTGCTGGAGTCTTTTGTTGGTCATGCATGCCCAAGCTCCATTTCTTCACATTTCTTTGCAATTCTGTGAAGGTGCAACATGTCATAGAAATGCCACACAACAATCATCTCCCTCTTGCACAAGCCAGCAGGTAAGTTGGCGTCAGGCGACACCGATTGCTCATTATGACTGCCTGGTGTTTAACTAAAATGGTTCCCTCAATCAGTTTGATGCGTATGCAGGCTGTGTAATCGTGACATAGTGGCTCGTGTACAACAGGTAATATGCTTTGCATTCCATGACAGCAACCTTCTGCTGGAGACGTGCAATGAAGCTAAGGAGACCCGCAAAATAGTGACGTTGTTTTATCTGGACTGAGCAACATTCACTTTGACAATTATAACTGCAGATGTTTAGTGTAAAACGTGCTGCCGTGTGCCTTCTCTCAGCCTACATTGCATCTGCTCTGCCCAATTATATAGTGCATTTCATGAGTCTCTCCTGCTTCTCATAAGCATAAAATGAGTCAAATGTTCAATGGCAGTATGCACCCATCACCCTGGCACTGTGCGAGTGGCTGATAACATACTTCACAATCAGAAGTCAATACTGGTTGATGTGTAAACCTCCGGGACACAAAATGATCATGCAACATTGCTGCACCAGCACAAAAGGTGGGGGAAATGGGCGGGGGGAGGTGGAGCTATACTGAAGGCTTGCAATCATTACTTCAGGTCACTCAAAACTCATCTGAGGTAAAGCACGCCAAAAACTCAGCACAGCAACCAGACCAGATCACCAAAACACACATAAGCTACACAACACAAATATGATATCAACTATCTACACCAAAATCACTTGGTCTGCCCATGAACTTTCTGAGCAACCCAGGCCAGGCCTTCCTGCAGACCCTCCCCTGTTGTAGCACATGATGACTGTATATGATAGCTGTGGGTCTTGATGGTGTGCAGTCCCAAGCATTCACTTAGCTCTGCTGGCCTCATGGCGTCTTTCAAATCTTGCTTGTTTGCCAACACTAGCAGTGCTGCGCCTGACAGATGTTCATGGCCCAACAAGCTGAATAGCTCGTTCTGCAAGCAACCACCAAACCTTCTGGCAGAGGTCCAAACATGTCACAGCAAAGGAACAGCACCATGTGACCATGTTTGGCCGGTGCACAAGCAATGTCAACAAAATGCAGAGCATGCAAAGATACCTTTGCTATCCCAACACGCGCTCTGTCAGTGCTGTCTACCACCATAATCACAGCATGTGCTGCTTTGTAGTAAGTCTGCCAGGATGGTCTCAAGTTTGCCTGCCCTCCCAAATCCCATACCTTCACCAAGGAGATGTGTAAGTTCCAGAGCGCAAAACACAAGCACAACATTCACTGGCAAAGCAATGCCTCTACCTCAAATTGCAAATTCCTGAACGTGATTTGCTCCACATTACTTCCAACTGTGGGATGTGTTACCACTCCTTGACCGAGGTGCAAGCGATACAAGGTTGTCGTTTTGCCTGCGTTGTCCAAGCCTACAAGGACCAGCTTGTACTCCTGATTTGGAAACCAATAAGAGTAAAATGAGCTCCAGGTCTGTCCCATGCGAGGCAGTCTTGGGGACGGTGGAGTCTGCAGTCCGCGGCTGCTGCCAACGGTCACCCGCACGCGATCTTCTAACCTTCGTCACCGCCTGCTCCACAGTCCAGGCTTTGGATGCCGAACACAGGTACGGGTAACACTTTTCTGATAGTACAGATCAATCAAAGGTGCTCGCGATTCTCTGTATACGTTGCTGGTTGTGCAACTTTGTTCGATCAAACGGGCTGAGTCATATCACGTGGAACACTGCTGTTTGTGCTGCTGTATACACTGCTGCAAGGGCTGCAACCATACGGGCTGCACTAACACACTGGTGATGGCGACATCTGCTCTATTGCTTGAGCAATGTGTCAGCTACCGCATACCCTTTGCGTCGCCGATGACCCGGCACAGACCAAGGAGTATAGTGCAAGCATTCGCTGCGAGACGCAGTCGTCACGGGTGTGGTCGACATTCGTCGCAATGTTGTGCGTGTGTCAACGAGCACATGCAGATCGCCAATGGTTCCGACACAGCTTCGGAGCAGGGCAGGCTCTTAGATCGTGCACCTGTGAATAGGAGATCACTGGGAGTGGCCGCTCTGATACTGAGCTTCATGACTCCTCTGCAAACATTGGCTGGTGAGTGAGCAAGCATGCAAGGTAATTGCGCATCGATCTGAACCACCCATAGAATCCCAAGCCACTCAACGTCTGGAAGTTCTATACAACTTTGACCCAAAGGTTGGGCATGCAGAAACACCAGGACTGAGTCAACAACCAGGTCTCGTTGAGTACGTAAACCCCAAGCAAGGATATCGAATAGACCGGCCTTCCTCCTGGGAACAGACCAGCAAGGCAGGTGCAGATGTGCTGTTTGCTGACCCTGCCAAGAAGTCCACAACAATTGGAGTTACTGTCAGCCCCATCAAGATTGCTGGACTAGAACAGTTTGGAGATGTAGAAACAGTCAGAAAGAAGCTGATGAATACCGAGAAGCAAAAGGTACTGGAACATATGTGCACCAGTGTGCAAACAAGATTGGCATCCAGCTCATGCAAATTTTGAGACCCTGGTGCATAAGTGCAGGAGAGCACAAAGGAGGTGACTCTGGTGCAAGAAAGCAGTCGCAAAGGCAAGAGTGGCACCCTTATATACGACATTGAGTATGAACTGGACAGCACCAGGGGTCGCAAAAGGATCCTGTCTTCAGTAGGCATCGCTCAAAAAAAGCTTTTCATTGTCAACGGTAACCTAAAGTGTGATGCTTCCGGCTGCACTGATTCAGATGGCAGGGACATTGCAGTCCTGCGCCAGGTTGCCAGCACCTTTGATATTATCTGAAGCAGCTACACTTTTGCCATTACCCTTGTCACAGGAGTTGGGTAAAAGGCTGCCTGAATGTTATGAACCATGGCTCATGTGATGTTTTGTGTGCACAACTCTTGCTTGTGCAACTTGGCAGCTGCCACTCAGGAGCACAACTGTTACTTAGGCTTCACGGTACAAACTTCAAACTCCTAATTTTGCAAGCGCATGTGAGTAAAGCAGTGCAAGGGCTGCAGTAACAACAAGCATTGGTGTTAAGACACGCAGCCCTCACACAAGGCAGACTCTGAGGGCTGACCATACTCTTTTGCTTCATGGGCAGTATGCAGTCAAACAGCTGACTACAGGCATGCATTCAGTTGAGCGACACAGCTGGGTGCACGTTGAGACTTGCAACACAGTCTGTCCCACTGATGAACAAGCTCAATCATGCTGCAACCAATGTTGGCTGTGCTGATTGACTGCTTTGCCCTTCCTTTGGCTGCTTGCAACCCACCACAAACTCCCTATGGTCAACACAGCATCAGGCTTGCATAGTTTTTCTGAATTTGGAGCTAAAGCAATATTGGCACAAAAACGAATCACCCTGATCAGCAGGCTCAAGCATGCAGTGTACAGACCTCACCAGATCACAGTTGCTGAAGTTGTGTCAGACACTACATGCTGTAAAAGTTACCACCAATGAAGTGCAGCAGTAACAGCTTTGCAGAGTAAGCATTACACAGCACATCATAACATGTGGCTTGGAAGCTATCCCCGGGTACATGTTGGGGGATTCATTTGTGACAAACATCAGTAGGCAGCAGTGCTCACCCTGGGTTGATGGCTACAGACTTGGTAGCGTTGTTGGTCTTGTAGATGCCCACAAGCCGGTCTGCCAGCTCAAACATGTTGTTGCGCAGACTAATAATCACAAATTGCGCATTCTTGGTTCGCTCCTTGATATAGTGTGCAACGATAGACACGTTCTTGAAATCTGCAGACACAAGCAGGTTTCACCTGAAGACATTAGTGCAGCGCTGGCATGCCATGCCAAAGCGTGTCTACATTACTGCCCAGGTTGTGTTGTGCTATGCAGGCACGGACATATCAGCAGCAAGCTGGCTGTCAAGTGGCCGTGTGCACACAGCTGATAACCGCTGCAGTGGCGTGAGCTCCCAGACACAAAGGTCATACCCAACAGGGGGGGACCCCAACAGTCTGATTGGCAATTTGCTGAGGTCACAGTGCAGCAGCAGCAAGTCAGCAGTATGAAGCATGACAAGTGAAGCAGAAGGTCACCATCACGCACGCCACAGGAGTGTTGTGCATGAAACAGTCCCTGAAGTGTGCTAACATAATGTGAAAGGCCAATGAACTTACTCCTGCTATGCGATTTGCCAGGCATGTGCACTTTTGGAGGTCATAACACATGCTTTCCCAGCTCCGTCTGGCATATATGATTGTCAAGCAAATAGTGGCAGAGCATAAAGCGTGGACCAGCCAGGAAGCATACCTAGGGCAGCATCAATCTCATCCATAACATAGAGGGGTGTGGGCTTGTAATGGTGCAGGGCAAAGACCAGAGACAAGGAGCTGAGGGTCTTCTCCCCTCCTGACAGGTTGGCAATGTTCTTCCAGCTCTTCTTTGGTGGCCGCACACTGAACACTATACCCTGTACAGCCACATGTCCCTGCTTGCAGATGTCTTTCATGACTAGAACCACAGGTCGGGAGTTGCTGAGGCTTGTGGGGATGCTTTAGTCATAATGCAAAGCTGTGAGCTCAGAGGGCTGCAAATGGTGTCTGCCAGTTGTGAGAATCTACACACTGTGATGCATATGACATTCTTCTGGAAGTTGTGATGGTGGCTGCGCTCATAGTCTATAATCACTCAAAGGGCAAGAGTCAAAAGGCTCAAAAGGCAAGGACTGAAAGGCAAGCAAAACATAAGGCAATCAGGAAGACAATATCAACTGCCAAAGTGGTATACCGTTGCCCAAAGGCATGGCTCAAAACGCAGGGAGTGAAAGGCAATTGAATCAAGAGCCAAAAGGCACAAAAGGTAGTGCCACAAGGCAGGGAGCATGCCTCTGAGAAGGGGTCTAGGGAGTCCACCAGCTCCAGCTCTGCATCACCACCCAGAGTGATCATCTGGTACATCTCCTTCAGGCGCAGGCTGATGCAGTTGAAGCCTGCCATAAACTCATCCAGACGCCGTTTGCGCACGTCCTCATGCTCTCGTCGCACCTGCCACACATGGGAACACATGTTGTGCTCGTGCTTGCTTGAGGCCTGAGTCATCCCAAGAAGTCCAGACAAATGCATGACCTCACACATCGGATGCACGTAGCTGCTATTACAGTAGAGGTAGGGATGTTGTTCCTTTGCAATGATATTGGACAGGCTAAGCAATTTGCCCCCATTTCCAACTCCTGGCCTCCCCCAAACCTCTCTAACCCCTTCCCCCCACCCTCTTGCTCACATCAAATCTTGAGGTGCTTAGCAGCAGTAGAGTTTGCTGCTCTGAGAGGCACATATGCTGCACAATGTCATACCACTGACAAGCTATATGCATCTATGCTGCAACACGCAGTGCCAGCTCACATTGTCGCGCTCAGCAGTAACGGCCTCAAGGTCGCTGACTCGCTGAGCATACTCGGCCTCTTTGGCTTGGAAAGCAGCAATTGCAGTCATGTCTGGGTTCATCCTGCCCAGCTCCTCCTCTAGCATGGCTACCCTGTGCACCACCCAACCGCATTTACAGCCTCTCTATGCAACAGATGCACTTTTGGTGCAGAATGACAATGAAGGTTGCGAGCAATGAGCCTTCTGTGACTTCAATGTGTGTTCCTGTTGCATACATCCAAGACCGGCGGTGCATTTTTGGGCAATGCATCCCCATATATATGCAGTAGCCTGTCATTCAATATGGTGAACACAGGCTTGTGTCTAGTCTCTGAAAACAAAGCTGAAGATAAGCTGACTCTACTCAGCTCTTTTGCTGAGACTCCCTGCTACTCCCAAGTTGCAACCTGCAGTACTCCACTGTACGTGACAGCAAGGGAGTCACAACCACAACCAATTCCTAGCTAGTGACAGTACTTCACCGCCAAGTTCTGCCTCAGGTCCAGGCAATATCTGCCCCATGGCTGACAACATACTTTGAGCAGCATGAGAATGTTTGCAAGAGACATGCATTGCTGGCAAAAGCAAGCAGAGCTGCTTACCTGTATTCCAGCTGTTGTACATTCAGCTGCAGCAGCTCTTCTTCTTCTAGAGTGCCCACCAGCACCTCATCTCCTGCAGAGCAGCCACGATGCCAGTCTGAGCCAGATTGGCAGTCAACACAGACCCCCTGATTCACGCAGATGAAGTGCAATTCAGAGGATGCTGGGTATTGCTGAACCAACACAGAAGGGCACATTGGACTGGATCCCAATCACAGACTTACACAGTTGATAAGCACCCCAGCAGCACATGTTGCAGCTGCTGTGCCTGTCTAGAGCATTTCCACACTGAGTTATGCATTGTGCATTCAAGCATTGCCGCTGTAAGCTGTTATGCAGCTTGCATGCACGAGCAACTCAAGATACCTCTCAGACCAGGCATGCATGATGAGTCTAAGCCATCATGTTTATCCGGCATTACACAGACAACTGGTGCTGCCTTGTCTCATGCTATGCCAGCCGTCCTTCATGTTCATTGTATATGTTCTTTTCGTTCAAATCAGCTTTGTGGTCGTGTTTTTTTGCCCTGAAGCAACAGATATGCGGTGCTGTGAGCACCAGCTGCAGAGAAGATCTGCAGAAGCAGGAGATGCTGACCTTCAATGGGGAACTCTGCCAGCTTGGCCTGCACATCCTTGTCCAGCGCTCGCCACTTCTTCAGCTTGGCAGCCTCCTCCTTGTGGCTGTCCCTCAGGTCCCTCAAGGTGTTGTCCAGCTCCACCTCCACTTGTCTGATGATGCCCACCTGCAAGCACAGTACGCCACTTTGCAGCAACACATTGTATAGGGAGTTGCAGCCTTTGCTGCTGCATGTGAGGCGCACAGGTTGAAGCCCTCCTGGAGTGGGCCTTCCCAGGAACAGAGCTGGTGTCTTGTAATGGTCAAGACAAGCACGCCGCGACCATTACACGCTGTACGGCAGGGTTCTAGGGCTTGTCTAGGTAGGGAAGGTAGTATACAAGGGCCTGTGTGGATACACATGGTATGCAAGGTACTAGGTAAGGGCCTGCATAGGTTTGCAGGTAGGCAGTATAGTATGCGAGGGCCTCCCAAAGGACCTAGGTAATTCAGTGTAGTGTGCAGCATCATGCCAGATGAACCAGGTGTGAGATAGCCTATGACTACGGCTGACTGCAGTCACTGACCTCAATGCATTATGGTGCAACCGCTTTGGTGCAGGGCTCAGTCCTGTAATGCTGATGGTCACTTGTCAGACACAGAGAACAGCACAACTGCGCAATCTATGAGTGGCAATGTAGCAGGCAGCACCACGATTGTGCAAATCTGCGAGGGGCAACAAGGCAGGTGGTTTGCACCACCAAAATGCTGTCTTTGGGCAGATGTAATGCAACCGCCCTACCTCTCTGCTCTTTTGCTCAAACTCTCCCCGGATGTCAGCCAGCACCTCCTCTTTCTGCTGCAGCACCTGCTTGGTGTCTTCAGCTGCTTTGAGCACCTTCAGAGCTGCTGCATCCATTTCCTATTTTGACATACAGAGGAAAAGATGTTGTCATGACGTGTCAATTGGAACATGTGCAGAGAATACTGTGTATAGGAGTGTTCATACAAGGCAACCCGATAAGAATGACATAGATGCAAGGCATTTCTAAAGAGTCAAACACTTGCACTTGTACAAGCACTCATGTATGTAGTACCCAGGAACGGGCTGAGGTAACTTGCAAAGCTGTTGAGCATGGTGCTTGCTGAATGCCGATTCTGCCTTCAGCATCAGCACCCCGGGCTGACATGCTCAAGCACAGTACAAGTCTGTCGAAAATAGCATTCTCGTTAAGTAGGCAAACACCCTGATAGAAACATGCAAAATGCATAGCATGGTACTTGCAATCTGCTAAGTCCTTCTTCTGCAGTCCCTGGTGTCTGTCTGTGCATACCTGCTGCTCCTGTTGCTTGCCCTCCAGGTCAGCATTGGCTTTGTCCAGCTCCTTCTGAGTCTTGATGCAGTCCTTACTCAGCTTCTCAGCCTGTTTGGCGGCAGCTGTGATCTGCACTCTGCGCTTTGTGATCTCGCCCTCTGTCTCTGCAATTGCCTGCAACAAGGATAGAGCTTTGTTTGCTGCAGGCAATAATGTGTAACTACAGACGTATTGCAGGCTTTGGCTCATTCTTTTGCTGGTATGCCAGCAGCTGTCAGCCACAATGTCAACTTTGTGATCTCACTATCTAGTATTGCCCGCTATGTGTGGCAAAACATGTCAGTAGCACATCACACGTGGGTATGCATGCGTCCTTGGGCATTTGTGTGCAGCATCTCAGCTTGCTTGCAGTTTGCTATGGTCTGCATTCTGTGATGTTTGAGCACATCTGACTTTGCCGGCACTGGTGACGGTTGCAAACTTGGTGGTCAGGAAATAGTCTGATGCAACGACCGCTCAGCTCTGCAGCCAAAAATCAATGATTTGGATCCCACACGCACATGGTGTCAGCGCAGGTAGAGGACGTGTCACTGCCATGGTAAGCAGCCTCAGATACAGGTTTTGGGAGCCAAACAATTGATTTGACTCCCAAGATCTGAATATGAGGTTGCTTACCATGGCAGTGACACCTCGTCTACCTGCGCAGACACCATGTGCACATGCAGATACTGATTGTCTTTCTCCAGCTTGCTGCTGATGGTAGCTCTGTTGTGGTTCGTCTTCAAGAAATGTTTACTGTTCATTTTGGGGATCAGCATTGTTTGTGTTGGGGATCAGACTGTGTGTACTTTTGCATGTGCGTCTGTTAGTCACCTGCTGCAGCGCAGAAACTTCCTGCTTCTGCTGTTTCATCTTGGCCCCTCCTGCATTGTCAATCTGCCCCTGCAGCTTCTCTGCCTGCCCCACCAGGCCCGCTGC
>JAABUK010008961.1_pt1 | contig 13841 bp, 11 predicted proteins | sample 5559141 | NCBI WGS metagenome assembly JAABUK01 (sample SAMN10711869, study PRJNA513367) | rock metagenome | isolation source: Antarctica rocks | place: Antarctica: Victoria Land, Pudding Butte nord | collected 2016-01-03
GGCTAGCCCCAGTGCGATACCCTTGCGATACCCTTGCTCCAACGCAGCGCGCTGCTCCCCATCCAACTCAATGCTCTTGATTCGTCCCATGGCATCCAGTCTAAACTAATTCTGTCTGACTACTTACCTGCAAGTACTTGAGGGGTGTGCACAAATCCAGGAGCGCCTACAGGGACTTTTGGCGAGTGCGCTGTCCGCATCCGTGGAGGAGTATCAATACACCGATGCCGACTGCCACAAAGCGATCCAGCAGTCATCTAACTTCGCCCGCAAAAAGCTGCAGAAAACTCGCTGAGCATTTGTGCACACCCCTCAAGTACTTGCTGCCGCAGGAGTTCGCCTCTGCTAAACATCACGAGGCAAGCGGAGCCGAGGCAAGCGAAAAGGAATTCGAGATGAGCTTTGAACTAAACGACCCGGTCGTGATTCGGCGCGGCGGCATCGACGGCTTCGCGCAGGTGAGCCTGGCGGGAATCCCCGGACGCATCTGCTCCACGCACTCGAACGCGCTGCCGGGCATGGTCTCGGTCTGGGTCGACTGGTCCAAGACACCCTACGCCAACGTGAGCGGCCTGCCCAACGTCATCAACAACTTCCCCGCCGACATCGCGCCCGACAACGAGCCGCCCAAAATCCCGCTCGCCAGCCTGAGGTCCGCCGGCGCTCTCAGCAGGGTCGCTTCGGGCAGCACGCTCAAGAAAACGCCCGGCAGCACGCCTGACGAGCCCGGCAGCGAGCCCGACGATGAGCCGGGCAGCGGGCCGCCCGCCCTCAAGCTGGTCTAAAGCCGAGCTTAGGCTGCCAGAGAGTTTTCTGTGGGAGCGAGCAGGCGAAAGCTCGGCGGCCTGTCACTGCAGCGAACACCGCTTCAAGCGCGGCTGCCCAGGCGCAGGCGGAGCTGATCCAGCCCAACAGCCAGCAGCAGCACCACGCCGCGCGCGACCTCCTGGTAGTAGCTGGTGACGTTGAGCAGGGTGAGGCCGTTGTTGAGCGTGCCCAGGATCAAGACGCCCAGCAGCGTGCCCGCGATGGTGCCCTTGCCTCCGCTCAGGCTGGTGCCGCCCAGGATGACCGCCGCGATGACGCTCAGCTCGATGCCCGAGGCCGCCACCGGAGCGCCCGCACCCAGCTGCGAGGCCAGGAAGACGCCGCCCAGCGCCGCCGCCAGGCCCGAGAGCAGGTAAACCCACATCTGCAGCGAGCGCACCGGCAGGCCCGAGAGCCGCGAGGCGTGCGGGTTGCCCCCGATGGCGTAGATCGAGCGCCCGAAGACCGTCGCCTTCATCACCCACGCCGCCACCACGAACAGAACCGCCATCACAAGTACTTGGAAGGGCACCCCGCGCACGAAGCCGCGCCCCAGAAACCCGAAGCTCTCGTCGTCAATCGACTGCGTCAGCCCGCCCGAGAACACAAACGACAGCCCGCGCGCTATCGAAAGCGAGCCCAGCGTCGCGATCAGCGGGTTGATCCCCACCCGCGTGATCGCCACGCCGTTGAACAGCCCGACCCCAACCCCAACGCCCAGGCCAAGCCCAACCGCCGCCCCAATCGGCATCCTGTGCGACAACTGCGCCACCGTGACCCCAGTCAAGGCCACCACTGAGCCCACCGATAAATCAATGCCGCCCGCCACGATGACCAGCGTCATCGCCACCGCGATGATGCCCGTCGTCGAAACCGCGACCAGGATGTTCGAGAAGTTGTTGAGACTCAGGAAATAAGGCGATTTCAGGCTCAGCACCACGATGAGCAAGGCGTAAATCCCAACCAGGCCCAGCAGCTCCTGCCAGTTCAGACGCTCGAATGCGCCGCGCGCCGATCGTTGTGCCGGCTGCTTTGAGGGCTGCTTTGAGGGCAGCGGTTTCGCCGTGTTTGCCATGCTTGTTCCTCGCTCAATCCTGGCTCAATCCTCTCCGGCGGCAGCGGCCAGCAGCGCCTCTTGAGTCGCCGATTCGCGGTTGAACTCGCGCGCGATGCGCCCGCGCACGAAGACCAGCACGCGGTCGCTCAGGGCCAAGACCTCTTCCATGTCGGTCGAAACCAGGACAAGCGCCAGCCCCTGCCCGCGCAGCTCTTCGAGCACGCCGTAAATATCGGCGCGCGCCCCGACATCGACGCCGCGCGTGGGCTCGGCCAGCAGCAGCAGGCGCGCCCCGGCTTCGAGCCAGCGCGCCAGCACGACCTTCTGCTGGTTGCCTCCGCTCAGCGTGCCGACCACCTGAGCCGCGCCGCCGCGCGCTCGGATGCCAAGTACTTGGGTCCAGTGCGCCGCACGCTCTGCCTCGCGCGCCCGAGCGAACACGCCGTGGCTCGCGACCGCGCTCCAGTTGCCAAGCGTCAGGTTCTCGCCCACGCTCATCCCGAGCACCAGCCCCTCGACCTTGCGGTCCTCGGACACGAAGCCGATGCCCTGGCCCTTGGCCTGGCGCGGCGAGGAGACTCTGACCGCGCGCCCGCCCAGTGAAATCTGCCCCGCAGCCGCCGCAGGCGAGCCGAACAGAGCGCGCACCACTTCCATCTGCCCCGCGCCCAGCAAGCCATACAAGCCCACGATCTCGCCCGCGCGCACCCCGAAGCTCACGTCCTCGAAGCCCGCGCGCGTCAAGCCCGCGACTTGCAAGACCATCTCGCCAGGCGCGCCTTTGCGAGCCGGGTACAGCGATTCGACCTCGCGCCCGACCATCATCCTCACGATGTCGCCCCGGCTCAGCTCGCTCATCGGGGCGTCGCCCGCGACCGCGCCGTCGCGCAAGATGGTGACGCGCTGCGCGATCTGCTCGACTTCATCGAGCCGGTGCGAGATGTAGATGATCGCCACGCCGCGCGCCGAGAGCGAGCGGATGGTCTCGAAGAGCAGGCTGACCTCGCGCGAGGTAAGGGCCGCCGTGGGCTCGTCCATCACCAGAACCCGTGTGCGCGGCTGCGCGAGCGCCTTGGCGATCTCGACGAGCTGCTGCTTGCCCACGCTGAGCGCCCCGACCTTCTCGCGCGGGTCGATGTCGGCCTTGAGCAGCGCAAGTACTTGCGCGGTGCGCCGCATCGCCTCGGGCCAGTCGATGACGAAGCTCAGCAGCCCCGGGCGGCGCGGCAGGTGCCCCAGCAGCACGTTCTCGGCGACCGAAAGCTCGGGCGCGTAGTTGAGCTCCTGGTAGATGACGCGCACGCCCTCGGCCTCGGCCTCGCCCGGCGAGTGGAACTGAACCGGCGCGCCATCGAGGAAAATCTCGCCGCCGTCGCGCGTGTAATCGCCGCCCAGAATCTTCATCAGGGTCGACTTGCCCGCGCCGTTCTCGCCCATCAAGGCCACGACCTCACCGCGCGCCACCGCGAAATCGACGCCGTGCAGCACCTCGACGCCCGCGAACGACTTGCGGATGCCGCGCATCCGCAGCAGGGGCGCCGAAGCCGAGCCGCCGGGCTCAGCCGGGCTCGCCTCGGTGCTGGGCTGCGAGCTGGGTTCACTTGGCATTGTTGGGGTAGTACTTGGCGATGTTGTCTTTGGTCAGGAAGACGTGGTTGGTGTAGAACTGCGCGGGCAGCTTGCCGCCCTGGAGCGCCTTGAGCAGAACCGGCATGATCTTCGCGCCGTAGTTCTCGGGGAAGGAGGCCGTGGAGCCGATCTGGGGGCTGTCGGGCTTGAGGATCTGCTCGCGCCCGCGCTCGGAGGCGTCCACGGCCACCACCGCGATGTCCTTCTTGCGGTTGGCGGCTTCGGCGGCGGCGATGGCGCCCGCCGCCGTGTCGTCGTTGATGCAGACGATGGCGATGTGGTGAGCCGAAGGCAGCGTGGTCAGGGTGTCCGAGATCAGCTTGCGGGCTTCTTCGAGGGTGTTCTTGGAGTCCAGGTGCTTGACCTTGGCCTCGGGAATCTTGCCGACCACGGACTCCAGCCCGTCGCGCTGGCCCTTCATGCGCGCGGCTGGGATGGGGCCCGACTGCGGCAGCTCCAGCATGATCAGCGCGTCGACCTGGCCGCCCCAGTTCTTCTTGACCCAGTCGCCCAGCCCCTTGCCGGCCATGCCGCCGGCCACGGGGTTGTTGACGCCGAAGAAGGTCGCGCCCGGCATCGGGATGTCGATGGCGATGACGGGAATGTTCTTGGCCTTGAACTTCTCCATGATGTTCTTGCCGAACTTCTCGTCGGTCTGGAACTCGATCACGCCCTGCACGCCCTGCGTGATGAAGTTGTCCGCGTTGGCCAGCGCCGTCGCGCCGTCCAGCTTGTTGTCAGCCGTCACCAGATCGACGTTGCCGGCGGCTTTAGCCGCCTTCTCGATGCCCTCGCGCACCCGCACCGCGAAGGGAATGTCCTCCGTCAGGTTCGCGAACCCGATCTTGAACCGCTGGCCCCCCGCAGCTGAGCCGCCCCCAGCCGAGCCGCCCGCCGAAGCGGAGTTCGAGGCCGCGGTGGAAGCCGAGGCTGCGGGCGCGGCGCTGTTGTCGGAGGTGCTCTGCGCGCCGCCGTTGCACCCGGCCAGCAGCAGCGAGGCGGCCAGCCCGGTGAAGGCAAGCCCTGAAGCGGCGAGGCCGGTGAGGGCCAGTCGTGGCGGTAGGTTCAGCAGACGGTTGGGCAGCATGGTTTCGATTCCTTTTGGGCTGAGTTGAGCTGGCTGAGTTGGGCGGGGCTGGTGGAGTGGGCCAAGTCTAACGGGGCGCGGCCCTTTGTTCATCCTGCTGCTCATCCTGGCGCGCCTCAAGTACTTGCACGGGCCCCAGCAGGCCCGATTCCATCAGCGGCGTGTCGCGGGTCAGCTTGCGGATGTTGGTGCGCGTCAGGCGTTGCGCCTCGGGCAGCGACTGGTCGCCGATGATGCGGTTGGGCCAGAAGTTCACCACCTCGATTTCGAGCACGTTGCCTGTAGCCTTGACCGCCCTGGAAATATCGACGCGGAACGGCGGCGCCCACACGATGCCCAGCGGCTGCCCGTTGAGCCGCACCCCGGCGACTTCGTGCACGCTGCCCAGATCGAGCGCCAGCCTGCGTCCGGCGAGCAGTCCCGCCGGCAAATCGAAGCTCTTGCGGTAGGTCGCGGTGCCCGAGTAGAAGCGGATGCCCGGCTCGGGCCGCGAATTCCAGCTCGCGAGCTGCTCGAACTGAGCCGAGGCCGGCCCGCCCCAGCGCGGGTCGAACGAGACTGTCCACGGCCCATCCAGCGTCGCGCGCGGCGTGAGCTGCAGAGTGTTGGGCTGGCCTGTCGCCGGGTGAGCCTGGGCGGGCGCGCGAAAAATCACGAACCACGAGCCGCACGGCGTGAACTCAAGGGGCAGCGTGGTGCGCCCGTTGGCCTGCGTGTAAGCAGTCGCGAAGCGATGCTCACCCGTGACGGCGTTCCAGAGCTCGGGCGCGCGGTCGGCCACGCGGAAGGTGCACCTCGCCTGCGCTGCCCTGGGCTCGGGGTTGGCCACGAAATAAATCTCGGTGCCGCCATCGCGACGGTGGATGTAGCTGAGCGCAGGCGAGCCGCCGGCTTGGCCATTGGCCTGGGCCTCGAAGTCGGGCCGCACGCCGTCCGCCGCAAGGACTATGCGCGCAGGCAGAGCGCCGAAGACGCGGCCCTTGCCGACTTTGCGTGGGAAAAGATCTCTGCTCCACAGCTCGCTCGCGATTCTCTCGACCTCGGCGTCGCTGGCCGGGAAGCCGTCCAGGCTGGTGCCCTGGCTTGGCCGCGGGCCGATGATGGTGGCTCCGGCCTCGATAAGTACTTGCAGCCGGCGCAGCACGGGCAGCGAGATGGCGGGGCGGCTGGGCAGCACCAGCACGCGGTAGCTCATGCCGTCGGGCAGCACGAGGCGGCCATCGCGCACGCTCAGCCGCGTCAAGATGGCTTCTTCGGTCAACACGTCGTAGTCGTAGCCCGCGCCCAACTGAGCCGGGTCGCTGGCGCGCAGCTGCGTGAAGTTGGGCACGTGGTCGCCGTAGTAGTAGGCGGCGTCGGCCACGAACAGGCCGCGCTGCATCAGGAACTGCGAGCGGTCGATGTAGCTCAGGAAAGGCCCCGACTTGGGCCACCACGTCGTGTTGGGATTGAAGTGAGTCCCGGCAAAATACTGCTGCCCCGGCAGCCCCATTTCGGCGGGTGAGTTGACGAAGGCGTGCCAGACGAGCAGGTTGAGCCCCTCGCACAGCGCGCGGTCGAAGGCGGGCTTGAGGTTGTCCCAGATCGTCTCCTGCCAGTGCGGGCCGATGGTCGTGAAGCCTTCGGCGGCGACCAGATTCTTGCCGTAGACGTGGGCGGCTGAGGCGGGCTGCTTGACGAAGAAGCGGTCGGCGTCAGTGATGCGGTGCCGCCAGGAGCGGGCCCAGAACTCGGACATCGGCACGTCATCCCGGCCCAGCGTGCGCTGAGCGTCGATGGGAACCGCGTGCGGCCCGCCCGACTCGGGGTGAATCTGCAGCCCGCGCGCGTGCGCCCAGGCCGCGAAGGGCTTGAAGTGGTGATCCACGGCCAGGTCGCCCAGCGTCTTGCGGAAGTCGTTCAGGAACAGGTTGCTCTGAGCGCGCCCCTCCACGATGCGGCCCGCGATCACAGGCAGGTACCGCAGCAGGTCGTAGCCCCGGCGACGGCGAAATTCCTCGCGCAAAGTCGGCGTCCAGTTGATGGCCTCGACCTCCCACGAATCGGTGTGCAAGTACTTGAGCGTGCGCCCCGCCAGCGGCCCCGCATCATCAATCAAGGGCGCCACAACCGCGTCCCAATAACGCTTGAAGGCACCTTCATCGAGCACATCGAGCGCGTAGCCGCCCCAGCCCTCGCTCGAAGTCGAGACTCGCGAGTGATCGCCCACCGTGCAGCCAAAGCGCAGGATTTGCCAGTCGCCCGCAGGCACATCCCACTGCAACGTGCCGTCAGGAGACAGCTTCGAGGTGAGGTCAAGTACTTGGGCGGCGCGGGTGTCTTCCTCGCCGGGCGTGGCGGGGACATCGCTGAGCAGAGGCGAGGTGTCGGGCGCGGAGGCGCTGAGCGTGGCGCGCATCGCCTTCTGCTCCAGGTTCTGGATCGGGCGGCGCACAGCTGCCGCGCCCGCGCCTGGCGAGGGCCACACGGCGTCTCGGCCCGCGGCGTCCTGGCCCGACAAGCGCAGCTCGGCGATCTGCACGTTGCGCGGAGTGTCAGGGAAGCGGGGGTCGAAGGCAGAGAAGATCAGCAGCCGGAAGTACCTGGCGCGCGTGGGAGCGAAGGTGACCGAAGTCTCGCCGCTCGCAGCGCCGCGCAGAATTTGGACCAGGCGGAAGACCTTGCCGTCGTCCGAGGCCTGGAGCGCGGCGTGGCGCGGCCCGTAACCGGCGCGGCCCGTGAAGGTGAGCCGGTTGGCGGTGAAGGGTGCAGGCAAGCTGAGCTGAAGCCACTGCGGGCGCGCGGGCGAGGGCCCCTGGCCCGGCTGGTCGCTGCCCGAAACCCAGAAGCTCTCGGCGTTGCCGTCGGCGGCCTGGCCCGCCTCGTGGCCGGCTTGCTGCGAGGAGGCCACAAACTCAGCCGAGGCGCTCGCAGGAGCCGCGCCGGGGACACGGTAGGCGACGACGAAGAGGTCGCGATAATAGGCATCCTGGTGCCTGGGCTGGGGCAGCCTGGCCGCGAAGCGAGCGCCTCCGGGCGCGGTGGCTTCGGACCAGACGAGCTTCTTGGCGGCGTCCGAGGCCCGCACCGTGGGCCCGCCCAGGTTCCAGCCGCTCTGGATGTTGAGGCTCATCTCCAGGCCAAGCCGGCTGGCCTCGCGCAGGGCGTGCTTGTACAGCTCGCGCCACGCCGGGCTGAAGAAGGTCGGCCCGTGCGGAACCGGGGCGTTGCCGTCCTGGGAGTCGCCGCCGGCGTCGCAGATGAGCGCGCCGCCGAAGCCCTTGGCCTTCATCTCCTCCAAGTCGCGCGTGATCGAGGCCCTGGTCACATTGCCGTTGAGCCACCACCAGTACGCCCGCAGCCGCGAGCTGAGCGGAGGGCTCGCCCAGCCCGCCTCCAGCGAAACGCTGCCCGCACTCCCTGGAGCCGCCACGTCGTGAGCCGCGTTTTGAGCTCGGGCAGCAGGCGCAGCGGCGAGCAGAGCCGAAGCGAGCAGAGCCGAAGCGAGCAGAGATGAGGCGGACAGGTTCAGCGAGTCATTTCTGAGCTTGATCATCAGCAGATTTGCACGATCTCCATTTCGAGCAGCGAGGCCAGCTTGTGCAGCCTGGCCGCGACGTGGCCCACTCCGACCGCGCAGTGGTGAGCCGGGCCCTGAGCGTTCCACTCGTTGACGAAGCGCCGCGCGCCGATGGAGAATTTGTAACGCGAGTTTGTGTTACCGATTTCCAGAACCGGGCCGGGCACCGATTCGCCCTGAGCGCAGAGCAGCTTGAGCGTGCCCTCGCGCGTTTGCACTACGCAGAGCAGCGTGACCGGCCCGTGCCGCACCGACATCTCGACGCTCAGCCCGCGCCCGACCTTGCCGTGGAAGACGCCCAGGGGCCGCACCTTCGTCTTGCCCTGCGCGATCTTGAGGTGGCCCGGCCCGTCGTGGCCCATCAGCACCAGGTCCGCGTTGAAGTCGAGCGCGTAGTATTCGGTGAACGAGCCGCCCGCGCCGAGCAGGTCCATGATCTTCATGGCCTGCGCGTTCTTGATTTCCATCTCGCCCGCGCACGGGACGCCGCGCGCCGTCAGCAGCGAGTTGCCCAGGATGATCGAGCTGATGGCGTCTTCGTTTTGCGCGTTGCCCGTGCCCATGTAGTAGTAGGCCAGCGAGCCCAGGTCGTGCGCCTGCACCAGCCTGTCGAGCGCGACCGAGGTGCGGGCGGCGCGCGCCAATTCCTCCGGCTCGCAGTCGCTCTGCACCTCGAATGCCTCGTGCAAGTACTTGGTGCGCTCGCCGATTTCGTGCGGCGTGACCTGAGCCCGGAGCGCGGCCAGCTCATCGACCTCGATGATCTCGGCGTGGCCGCCGAAGTGGGCGATCTGCTGCGTCAGATCGGAGTAGATGTCGAGCATCCCGTTGTAGTAGTGGCCCATGACGCCGAGCCGGTTGTGCTCCAGGGCGTGCGCCACGCGCGCCGCCTCGATCCACTCGCCGACCTCGCGCCAGCACTCGGGGTCGCCCTCGAGCACGCCCGTGACCTGGTGGAAGGCGATGCCGCAGCGGTTGAAGACGTTGGCGATCTCGGGCACCGGGCAGGCGGCGCAGAACGCCAGCCACTCGCCCGTCATCGCGGCGCGGTCGCCCATCGCGTTGAAGCTGGCGTAGTCGATGGCGGCTGCGGGCTGCAAATTGAGCAGGATGACCGGCACGCGGGCGCGCCGCACCACGGGCAGCACCGTCGAGGAGAGCGCGTAGGTCGTGACGTGCAGGAAGATCAAATCCACGTCCTGGCGCCTGAACTCGTGGCCCGCTTCGAGCGCCTTCTCGGGCGTGTCGATGAGCCCCAGGCTCACCACCTCGACGCCCTCGCGCCCCAGCCTGGCCGCCACCTGCGCCACGTAGCCCTCCAGACGCTCGCGCAGCCCCTCGAACTGAGCCCAGTAAGCCTCCAGCCCGATCCCGAAGAGCCCGATCCGCACCTTTCTCTCCATTCGCGATCCACCCAGCCCAGCTCAACCTAACAGAACGTCCCCGCAAGATGACAGCAGCCTGGAAGGCTTCTATTGTGCCCCACACGCCGCCGCGCTGCATCCAGGCGCGCCCCAGCCAGCCGCCGGCACGCAGCAAAACAGGGCGTGCAAGTACTTGCACGCCCTGCCAACCGGATATTTTTCCTGCCGCCGCTGCTCAGCTCAAGCTCAGCTCAGGCCAAGCCAAGCTCAAGGCTTGTCGCGCAGCGGGGCGCTGATCTCGTGCAGGTAGTCCATGATCTCGCGGTAGGAGCGCAGCGTGCTCGTCTCGTAGTAGGCCACCGAGCGATCCTGGCAGAAGTCCTTGACGATGCGCTGCAGCTCGCGCATCCGGTTGCGCGGGATCGAGGGGAACAAGTGGTGCTCGATCTGGTAGTTGAGGCCGCCGTACATGAAGTCGGTGACGGGGTGGGCGCGGACGTTGCGCGAGGTTAAAACCTGGGTGCGCAGGTAATCCTTGCGGCTGTCGCCTTCGATGAGCGGCATCCCCTTGTGGTTGGGCGCGAAGACGCTGCCCAGGAAGACGCCCAGCGACATCTGGTGGATAACAAAGAACGGCAGCGCCCACCAGCCCAGGGCCCAGGCCAGCAGCGGGAAGTAGACGGCGAAGTGGATGGCGATCAGCACGGCTTCCATGGCGCGTCCTGGAAACTTGTTCTGCAGCATGAACTTGATGCCGCCGCACTTGAGGTTGAGCCCGGCCAGCGACAGGATGGGGAAGAAGAAGTACTTCTGGCGCGCGATGATCCACTTCTGCCAGCCTTTCTTGCCCTCGATCTGCTCGGCGTCGAAGGCGAGCACGGGGTAGTCGAGGTCGGGGTCGTTGTGGATGTCGTTGGTGTTGGAGTGGTGCCTGTTGTGGCCGTCGAGCCACCAGCTGAAGCACACGCCCGACATCAGGTTGGCCACGAAGTAGCCGACGCGGTCGTTGCCGCGCGCGGTGCGCGCGACCTGGCGGTGCCCGGCGTCGTGCCCCAGGAACGAGACCTGAGCCGAGGCGAAGCCCATGAAGGCCGCGTTGAGCATCTGGAACCAGGGGTTCCTGACCAGCACCATCAGCCCCACGCTCAGCGCGAGCAGCCCGAAGGTGAGCGCAAATTTGTAAACGTAGAAGCCGGTCTGCTTGTCGAGCAGCCTGTTCTCCACGATGATCCGCTTCAGGTCCGCGTAGTCGCGGTTGGAAGGGGCAGCAGGAACCGATGGGGCGGGGTTCTGGATTCTGGGTTCAATCTGGGTCAGGTTCAACACAATCTCCTCGGGCCGTGTTCAGGATAACAGCTCCCTCGCACGCGCCACAGCCACCAGCCCCGGAGCGCCAAACGTGCCAGCCGCATAAACCCAACGCGGCGGCTGGCATCATCGGCGTGTTCAACCGGTTCCTCAAGCTCAAGGCAGCAGCACCAGGGCAACGGCAACGGCCTCGCGGTCTCAGCCCACGAAGCGCCCGGCCAGGCGCAAGTACTTGCAGCCCGCCACGAGTCAGGTTCTACGCTTCCTCGTCTTCGGTTTCGCCTTCAGCCTCTTCGTCCTCAGCCTCTTCGTCTTCTTCTTCGTCCTCGGTTTCTTCGTCCTCGGTTTCTTCGTCTTCGGTTTCGCCTTCAGGCTCTTCCGCTTCAGGCTCTTCCGCTTCAGCCTCTTCCGCTTCAGGCTCTTCCGCTTCAGGCTCTTCCGCTTCAGCCTCTTCCGCTTCAGCCTCTTCCGCTTCAGCCTCTTCCGCTTCAGGCTCTTCGTCTTCGGTTTCGTCTTCGGGCTCTTCTTCGGGCTCTTCGGTTTGGTCGGTGGGGGCTTGCCAGCGTGCGGTGAGTTCGTCGATGAACTTGCGTTCGGGTTTGGCGAGGCCGTCGGCGGAGGCGGCTTCTTCGATGTGGTGGGCACACAGTAGTTAACATTCCGAATAGTGGAGACTGCTCTTGTGATGCTTGAATTGTCCTGTTTTTGTGCGCGCCCTGCTGCCTTTGGGAGCTTCACGGGTCTGCGGGTGGAGGAGTTCGAGAGCCTGGTTGAAGACATAGTGCCCCATTACGGCCCGCACTACCGAGCGAGCCTGGAGCGCCCTGGTCGTGCGCGTGCCGTGGGAGGTGGGCGCAACGTGGAGATGGCGGTGCCCGAGCAGATTCTGCTGACCCTGGTGTGGCTACGGCTGTATCCCACACAGGAAGTGCTGGGGTTCTTGTTCGGCGTGAGCCCGACCACCGTCTTGCGCACCGTGCGCCGTATCCTGCCCCTTCTGGAAGTGGCAGGCCGCGATACGATGCGTCCCCCACAGGCGGGCTCCCGGCGTCGGGGCCGCTCGCTGGAAGAGATTCTGCACGAAGTGCCCGAACTGGCGGTCATCATCGACTCCTTCGAGCAACCGGTACAACGGCCCAAGCAGGACAAGCAGCAGGACAAGCAGCAGGACAAGCAGCAGGAGCAAAAGCCACGCAAGAGGCGGGCGGATGCTTACTACAGTGGCAAGAAGAAGAAGCACACGCTCAACAGCCAGGTGGCCGTGGATCGGGCCGATGGCACCTTCGTGGATGTGTCGCATAGCGTGCCTGGCCCCACTGCCGACCGGACCCTGCTCCAGAGCAGCGGTCTGCTGCAACGGCTGCCGCCGGGAGTAGGAGCGTGGGGTGACCTGGCCTATCTGGGGCTGCAAGCTTTGCATCCTCAAGGGCTGGGAGCCACGCCCCGTCGCAAGCCGCGGGGCAAAGAACGTCCTCCTCAAGACCAGGCTTACAACCAGGCCTTTGCCCGTGAGCGGGTGCGGGTCGAGCACTCCATCGGGCGCCTGAGACGCTACCAAGCCTTGAAGCAAGCCGACCGTCACCACCGCCAGAACCACACGGCCCGCGTGGTTGCTGTGGCCGGATTGGTCAACAGGCAGATTCGACACCGAATCCCCTGCGCCAACTGACACAACCACAAAAGGCCCACACACCGCCTAACGCTTATTCGAAATGTTAACTAGTAACTACTTGTCAAGCTCGGAATCTTCCCAGTGAGCAATCGGAAACTGGGAAGATTCGCGCTCAACCTGGGCCTTCTGTCGCCGCGCCTCGCGTCTCTTCTCTTGATTCGAGGGCAGGAAGTAGATCATGGGCCAGCCGATGACACAACCAAAGGCGAAGAAGCCCAGGATGGAGCCGATTGCCTGCACAGAAACATGAGCCAAGAGCGGGCCGATGCCAAGCAGCAGGACGCCAAGGCCGCCGACTAAAGCACATCCTTGCGCCGGGCTTCCCTCAGGCTTCAACTCGTTTTTCATTCTGCTCAGCATAAACGAAAACGCGCCCTCAGAACATCGAGGGCGCGTTTTTTTCATCGGCTTGCAAGTACTTACCGGGGCTACGAACTCACTTCATCGCGCTACATCGCTCGGATGTCACTCAGCTTGAAAGTCACTGTTCGGCTATTCATCATAGCGCGAAATTTCCAGCGTGCTCCAGGTTGTAAGTTCGAGATATTATCCCAAGCCGTCCCAACTATGTTGCCTTGTCCATCAAACAGTTGAAACTGAACTGAGACATAATTTGCCGTGCGATTGGATTTGTTGGTTATCACGCCTGTCACATAGCTAAACATTCCATCGGCCTCAGAGCCCAAGTCGCCGACCGGCAATTCGTCCACAGTGAATGCTGTAGTGGATGTCGTGCCTACTGTGGTGCTATGTGTTGGGTAGCGATGGACATTGTTCATAACCGCTGGCCAGCACAGGCCCAAGCCAGCCAGCCAGAACCAGGCGTAAGCGTTGCTCTCACCTACTATCTGAGCCCGTTTGAGCAAGTAGGTTGGTGCGAACCATTTCCAAGCGCCCATCGCCGTCAGATCGTACCCAGCTCTTTTCAGCATGGCCTCATCACGCCATTGGCAGATCCCCTCTGAGACAAAGAGAACCATGAGGAACGTCATCATGGTTGGATCAGGTCCCGCCATACCTTGAGCGAGAAGCGCAATCAGGGGCGTGAAAGCCAAGAGCCAGACGACAGTGTTATTAACCTGGGTGGCGCGCGCAGAAGCCAAAGGCGGAAATCCGGGCAGAGGTGCCACCGGCGCTTTGCCTTGAGGCGTGCTTGGCAGAGAAGCGGGTTTGGGCACACCCTTGCCGTGACAGCGAGGGCATTCCTTATCGAAGTCCGACATCACATAACTAAGTAGTCAGACAGAATTAGTTTAGACTGGATGCCATGGGACGAATCAAGAGCATTGAGTTGGATGGGGAGCAGCGCGCTGCGTTGGAGCAAGGGTATCGCAAGGGTATCGCACTGGGGCTAGCCA
>JAABUK010008962.1_pt1 | contig 13840 bp, 11 predicted proteins | sample 5559141 | NCBI WGS metagenome assembly JAABUK01 (sample SAMN10711869, study PRJNA513367) | rock metagenome | isolation source: Antarctica rocks | place: Antarctica: Victoria Land, Pudding Butte nord | collected 2016-01-03
CCGCCCTCACCAACTCGTCCCGTGTTGCCATGCTGATCCGCCTCATGCCTGTCTCCGCCGAACCCCGGCCGGGAGCATTTTAGGTGAGGCAACGGGTCAGCGATCGGGAGCATTCCAGGTGAGGCAACACGACCGGCCACCAATGCTGTCGCGCTACAGCCAGAAAGCCCAAGGATACCTCCACCGAGTTGCCCGGACCAGGACCACGCAGCGCAAGTGGAGCGCGCTCAGGCGCAGCCTCCCGTGTGACCTGCACCGGCATAAACACCGGCATCGCCTCCGGCGACAACACCCCGGTGCGGACCTGCTGCCACCAGTTCCACAGCAGGCCGCGACTCACCCCGCGCCGCCATCACCAAGCAAGTTCATGCCAGCCAGGCTGGTGCCCGCCGGACGAGTACCTAATGTCAAGCACCGATCACGGAACATAAGCGTAAAGACGTTTAGCTTGAGCAGAGTCCCAGGCCTGCGATCAGCTAATCCGAGCAGGAAGCGGAGATAAAAGCGAGCAGAGCCTCCAACAACATCGAGCGGCTATAGCCTTCTCTACGCAGCTATTGGACCAGAATGTGCTTACGCGATCGCAGCGTCAGTGATAGACCAATCAGGATCATCAAGGCGCAGGTCCAAGTAAAGAATACGAGGTCGTAATGTGCGTGAACTTTGGAGCCGAACTGGCCCTCTCGAATAATTTCCAGTGCATGGACACTGGGCGACCACAACAGGACTGACTGAAACGTTTTGGGCATCCAGTCTACCATAGTAAACGCGCCGGAGAACGGAAGGGATAGATACATGAACGCACCAACGAACTTCTCTAGTACGTCTCCCGCTTCGGATAAAGGCGCAAGGATAAGCGCACAGGCAACGCAAAACACAGCCTCGCAGAATATGCCGAGGTACAACAAACCAAAGTCGGTCGGCATGTCCATAAAGCCGATCAAAATTGCCCCAGCGCCAACCACAATTCCGGCAATCAGCGCACCTATGATCTCCAGCAGGCAGCGTGCCAAGATAATATCCAAGGGTGTGACCTGTCGGTGGAATAACAAACTGCCATTGGATTCGAAAGCCTTGACGCTTCGTCCAACGCAGTGCCGCCACATCGTCAAAGGCACATAGCCAGTTATAACAAACGCCGTCACCGGAACCCCATGCTCATGTGCCGGGCGGATGGCTGTCCACATGATGGCGACACCTATGCAAAATAGAAACGGCTCTCCAATAACCCAGAGATATCCTATGTTCTCACGACCATAGCGAGTATGGATCTCCCGCATTAGCAGCGCGGCAATTACCCGCGACTGCAGCCCAAATAGGCGAAAAATATCCATCACTTAATCTCCCTCATAACCCAGGATGTTCTCTCGTGTCGGCGACCAACAGCATGTCAAGGGTATATAGACCGGAGCAGGTTGAAGGCACGATGTCATACCGGCGAAGCACTAGGGCTACTCCCATTACATTAGCGGCAACGTTCTTTGAAGGCAAGCATGCTGTGCATGTAGGGGAGGGCTATCGCACTTCGAAACAGTTCGAAAGATTTGTTGAGATAGGCATCGTCCATCCGGCCCGTTTGAGTTTGCCGCGCAGGAGACGTTGTTGCATGTGCGGGCGGCCGCTTGGGTGCAAGGGGTCTGCTGCGTGATCTGACAAGCGGTGCGATCGCGGTCATGCGTCCGGCCTTTCGACGCGGCACGATGATTGCTGGCCCAGATGGGATGGAAGGCCCAAGCCTGCGAAAACGTACGGTAAGAAAGAAGAACACAGACAGAATTCCTGTGATTTCGGCCCAAAAGTGCTGATTTCATCCTGACACCAGTACGGACTGGCGGTTTATTACGTACAATCATGGAATGCAAGGCGGAATGGCCGCGATGTTCCCGCTAGGGCCAGTGTATTGCACGCAGCAAACGGGGATCTAACGCGGGGGATGACACTGCGTACAATACCAGCGTCTCGGCCTATCTCATCTCGGCCGGGCCTTGCTGGATCAGGAGTTTGCTCCAACGCCCACGTCGACCCATAACATTGCGTGCAAGCTGCTACCGTATGTTTTCGCGCCGCTAGGCCTTCTGACCTAAACCGAGCAACGCTGCCCTGCCGATTCTGGGTTGCCCTGTCGACAAAAGTTGCTATTCAGAAGTTTTTACGGAAGTGGATAGAGAACTCGTTCAACAGGCTGAAAGACTTCCGCCGCCTCAGTCTGCGGCTGGACAAAACGGACATCAACTTCCGCGGGTTCCTCGCCTTCCGCAGCCATCCTGAACTGGCGGCTAACGGTCAGGCTTTGCGCCCAAGCCCAGTCCTGTTAGTAACTTAGGTGGTCCGCAAAAATTTGCCCCTAGACACTAGGAGGCAAATATATGCTAACTTAGCGAGGTAGCCGAGAATCTGGTAGTAGTTCCCGTTTAGGTTAAAATTACGCCAGTCCTACACCCGGTGGTTACGATGTGACAGCATGCATATGCCTCATCGGGAATGCACGTAGGCCTCGTGGGTGGCCGTGTTCTTGCCTGCGGCCACTCACAATGGTTGTAGTTCTATCCAAACTCTGTTCCGACGCGCGACAGTAGAACCACCGCTCCCAGTTCACAAACATAACTGAAATTAAAAGCTCGCCAACGCCTAGAATATTTTTTACTAATTAGATGCTTAGAGACAGTTTTCACTACTACCATGGGTTGAATTTGCTTGGCAGCTTGGTTTGAACACCTGTGTTCCCATTTTATGTCTCCTGACCTGGAGTACGGCGTTGCACACGAACATCTTGGACCTGATCGCAAGGGTGATGGAGCTGTGCGGGGAGCCGCAGGCGAGTGTCCGCGGCCCTGGCCACCCGCCGACGGAGACGATGCGGATGCTGGCGACCTTGCGACGGTTCCGGCGCGAGGGCACGCCGTGGCGGAGCCTGCGGGCGACGGACGACCTGGCGAGCGGCTCGACCTTGTGCCGGTGCATGACGGGGTGGGCGAAGACGGGCCTGCCGCGCCGGGTGCATCGGATGCTGGTGGGCCTGCTGAGCGGCGGCTGCGAGCTGATCGTGGACAGTTGCTGGGTGCGGACCAAGCGCGGCGGGGAGCTGACCGGCCCCAATCCCACGGATCGGTCCAAGATGGATACCAAGTACCATATCGCGACAACTGAGGACGGCATCCCCGTCGCGTGCGAGGCGACGACGGCCAACGTCAATGACACGCTGATATTCAAGCGGTTGGTCCTGGCAGGCGTGGCCCTCTTGGCAAAGGTCAAGACGGTGTTCGCCGACAAAGGCTACGACGCTGAGGGCCACCGCACGCTGTGCCGCGTGCATGGCGTGGAACCCCGCATCCACAAGCGCAAGCAGCCGCACGGGTCAGGCTTGGGCAAGCGGCGCTGGCCTGTGGAGCGGACCAACGCCTGGCTGCTGGAGAACAAGCGCCTCGGCCTGCGCTACGATCGGCTCGGGTCTATCGTCCAGACCCTGCTCCAGGCCGCATGCATACTCGTGGTTGCACCGCGCCTCGCTCGGGAATTGTGAAAGCTGCGTCTTAAGGGTATGTCACTTTGGTTACTCGCGAATCAAAGTAAGGCCTTGATCGATGAAAAGACGCTCTAGCAACTCAGTCCTAGCTATTACATCCTGTTCTGGGACGTAAGCTACAAATACCAACCCTATTACAAAATCTCGAGGGCCATTTTTAGACTTATCGTAGCTCCCTCTAAACTGGACGCCAACTTCGACTAATCCTTGCTCACCAACTTCGACTTTAAGGCGTATTTGTACGAGCTTATTAGGGCTGACTTCGACTTCGATGGTCTCCACACCTATGCCCGACAGCAACAATCTTCCCATTACAAAATTGTCCGCCGCTGTAAAGCAAAGGTGTACGATGGCTCTGGCGCCCATTGACAGTGATGTCGCAAATTTTACATGCCCGGTCGTACCTTTCATCCAGGCACCGAAGTCCTCAGCAGGATAGTAAGATTCGGCGAGCAACAAGCGGTGTAGTTTCTTAAAGACAGGTATGGGTGTTGGCCTGGCATGACGGGTCATCGTGCCAATCCTAACGATCTCTCCCACATCGAGATTGCTAAGAAAGCGCTTTGCACCTTGGGTTTGAAGAGATTTTTGCAAATGTTTGGACATCGAAATGAAATCACGTGACACATCATCCCACGAACGAGGCTTAAATCTACTTTGAATGGCGTGCTCGTATTCTTCTACTCTGGCAGGCTGCGTAATGAAATGCCGTAAAGTCTCTAGACCAGATCTCAGATTTAAAGGGTCAATATAAGCAACTAGATCCCCGCCGACTTCGGGCATAGATGAGGTATTAGATGAGATGCATAACTTGCCATAGATCAGGCTTTCGCCGACTGGAAGACCCCATCCCTCTACAATACTTGGGAATACTGTGAACCGACAATTGCGATAAAGAATTTCAAGCTCTGCGTCGGATAGGTCGTGAAGAATCTTCACGGAACCATCCAAGTAATCTGAGTCTTCCAACTGAGCAAACAACTCATCCACACGCCAACCCCGTCGTCCGACGAACAAAAGGTCCGGAACATTTATTCCTTGCTGCTTCAACATTCTCCAGGCATCAATAAGGTAGCGATGATTCTTGCGTGCTTCAATTGTGCATACGCATAATGCATAATCCTTGCCTTCCAGACTTGCTATAGCACTGGTCCAGTCAGCCTCATAAGTGTCGTATGCTGGCAACCCTGACGAGCCAGTTAGGCTATGTGCAAGTGGGACAGCCTCAACGGGGATATTTGGAAACGAATTTGTATGAATGAAGTTACGAACCGTATTCGCAGTGTAGTTAGAAATGGCAATAGCATAGTCAACGAGCTGCAATGCTTCACATAGGTCGCGAGTAAAGTCAGTCGTGAGCTGCTGAACACAGTACTCGGGATGTGTCACGGGAATAAGGTCGTAAAGGTAGAGTCCGATTGACGTACCTTGATTTCGCAGACTTGCCATAAGGAGCGTATTGCCAGGCATGCCCCAGAAGGCACCTAGCACGATGAATGTATCGCCACTTCCAGGCTTCACTATTGCGCCATCATTGAAGATATCGTCTATAACTTTGCGGAGATACACGCCATCTACGTCAATAGCTTTGAGGAGCTCGATCATTGACCGCAGTAGTCTTGACGATACTCTCCAAACACGCACGTCATCAGGGTGATTAAACACAAACTCAATTGAAGACATTTCGTCTTTATGTGCAGGTGTCAAGTAGTAGGCTATTATGCCAAGCTGGACACGTTGTATTCCCGAAGGTGTTTTGTGAATGCGGAGGAAATGTAGAAGATCATTGATTTGTAAATACATTGTTGGTTGATGGGATGCCGCCTTCAGCCTACCTAGAAGGCGATCTGCTCGAACGGTCTGTCCCAATGCCACCAATTCACGATAGGCGGTTGAAGTTGATTCTAACTGCAAGGCCTGTGCATAGGATGTAATTGCCTCGTGCGTGCGCCCCATTTTCTTGAGCAAATGGCCTAGTTGTAGGGCGACATCTGCGTCCTCGGGTTGCAAATCTTTAGCCTTGAGGTATGCTAATTCTGCGGCGGAATGGTTGCCGCTTTCTTTAAGCGCATGGCCCAACTGCACCCAGATGGGAGCATCTTCTGGGTGCGTACGAACGTAATTTTCGTAATGATGGATGGCGTCAGACCATACTTGCTTGTCACGAGCCTGATCACCGGCAGAGCGCGAATCGTTTGCGGCTTCCAATCTTGGTGCAGGCGCGAGAGTGCCAGAGCTCGACTGTGATGGCCTACTTTTGACAGCTCGTTCACCAGAGGACAGTATCTGTAGCAGTTTTCTCATCGATTCCATCTATGTTGCACTACTCTACAGGAGCTTTGACCCAAAAGCGAGAGCGCCTAGGACAACCTACTACAGATTGTGAGCTCTGGGATAGCTCTGCCATGACGAATTCCAAGCAATTGAGGCTGAAGCCGATCTTAAACCGGATGTCATGGTTGCGTGGATTGTGATCCGGGCAGAACGTTATAAAGGCACAAGACACCGTAGCTGTAAAGATGGTGGTTAAGCTGATCCTGAAGTGAGCGTCCGGATCTGCGACAGCGCACAGCCACACTCTGTTTAGCTTACATTTGAGACTCGTTTCTTATTCAAGGCAGCAAGCGCCGCCTCGGGCCAAGTTAGCTCCAGCATTGATGGCATTCTAGCCTCCTTACGATGGCGCAGCACAATGTCGGCCATGTCTTAATTATGGATGAAGCTCTTGTCGGGGTCTGGAGTGTTACCAGGCGGAGGAGTAATTGGTGCTTCTGACGAGCTTCTGATGTGATGAAAGCGACGGGATAATCGACCGCCCGTTTTCATTCGAGGAGCTCTGGCGTTTATGGCTGCACCCGACCTGGTCAATCTTTCCGGCCTGATAGACGACGCCAAGTGCTTCGCCCTCGTGTGCCAGCAGAGCTGGCTAGAGGGCGTGCAATGCCCCCAGTTGCGGCAGACCTGCGGTGATCCGGGGGCACCGTCAACTTGGCTGCTTTCCACGTTGCGAGATGCGGCTGATCTGGGATAGGCGGGCTGGATGAAGACACCTGCCTGCCCGAGCTACGCCGGCTACCGGTTTCCGGCCGAGGTCATCAGTCACACCGTTTGGCTCTACTTCCGCTTCCCGCTCAGCTTGCGCATGGTAGACGAGTTGCTCGCCGCGCGCGGCATCATCGTCAGCCACGAGACCGTCCGCCAGTGGGCGCTGAAGTTCGGCCAGGCATTCGCCAACCAGGTCCGGCGCAGGCTGCCGGCGGCCGGCGACAAGTGGCACCTGGACGAGGTCGTGCTGACGATCGCCGGCGTGAAGCACTGGCTGCAGCACGCTGTCGACCAGACTGGGATGGTGCTGGACATCCTGGTGCAGAGCCGGCGCGACACGCGGGCCGCCAAGCGCCTGCTTTGCAAGCTGCTCAAGCGGCAATGCCGGGCACCTCGTGTCATGATTACGGATAAGCTGGCGAGTTACGGAGCGGCCAAGTGCCAGGTGATGCCCTCGGTCAAGCACAGGAAGCACAAAGGGCTGAACAACAGGGCGGAGAACTCGCACCAGCCCACGCGACGACGAGAGCGGCAGATGAAGCGGTTCAAGTCGCCTGGTCAGGCACAACGTTTCCTCTCCGCCCATGACGGGATCAACAACCTCTTCCACCTCCACCGCCATCAAGTTCCAGCCGCCCAGTATCGAGCCGCCCGGACCCAAGCCATGCAGGTTTGGGCCGAGGTCACCGGCGTCGCCGCTGCGGCGTAACCACGAGCACGCCGTCCTGATCGCGGCCTATCGCGACCTCAGTCGAACAAGTTGACGGTGCCTCTCCGGCTTGTTCAATGACCCATAAATCATAGCCATTGCTATCCTGACCCACGACATCGCCTGAAAGCCGCTACCATACGTTTTCGTGCCCTTGTGCCTTCCGGCCCATCCTGGCCACCTCGGCGATTACCCACTCCGGCTTTTCTGCTCTCAGAACCCTGGCGATGGGCTGCTGCGCCGCACCGCCTGCATGGCCGGGACGGACGGCTCCGGCTGGGGCTGTTGCGGCACTGGCCGCCGCCGTGTCAGTGCGGCCAGCGCCACCGGCGCCATGCGCCGGACGGCGGTGTCCACTGCCCCCTCCAGTCGCCCGGCCCGGCCCTGTGCTGCCCGCCCGAATGCCGCCAGGCCTTCGCCCTGCACCCGGATGGCCTGTTCCAAGCCCCCGAGCTGCCAGGCCACTGCCCGCCGCACAGCCGCCTCGGCCCGCAGCAGCCGGCCCTCGGCCGCAAAGCGGGGCACACCGCCCCCATGCGCGTGGGCATGGCGCTGCACCCGCTCGCACCCCTCGATGAAGCGCCCGCTGGCCTGCTCGCCGTCGGCCCGCACCTGCGCCAGCAGGTCCATGCCCAGCGGCTTGCGCGGCTTCTCGCTCATCGTCCGCCCGATACGCTCCCACAGGTCCTCGGCCGTCACCGCCCGCGGGTCGCCCAGGGGCCGGGCTGCCCGCTCCGCCTCCCGCTCGGCCGCCTCCCCCACCAGGGTCCACACCTGCGACACGTGCCGGCTTTCAGCGACATACGCCTTGAAGGCCGACACCCCGGCCGAGCCGCGCGGCATGGCGTTGATGTGCTCGCCCGAGGTGATGCCCTGCGCGCTGTCGATGGTCAGGCAGTGCCCGAACCCCAGCAGCAGCCGCCCGGTCGCAGGCTCGGCCAGCCGCGCCCAGGGCACATGCACGGCCGGCGCCCCGCGGCGCGCCGTGCTGCGCAGGTGCAGCCCGTCCGCGTCCCGACCCGCCACCTCGACCACCTGGCCGTTGCTGCCCAGGTGGGTGCGCTGGCCGTCCACCGTGCCCCAGGTCTTGCGGTAGAGCCGCAGCCGGTCGCCCCGCGCCACTGGCAGGTCGTACTCCGCCCCGCGCCCGTCGGCGGCCTGCAGCACCACCTCATCGCGCCCTAGTTCGCCGCGCGCCCGCAGCCGCTCGCGGATGGCGCCGCTGATCGCCGCCGCATCGGCGTTGCTCGGCGCCGACACAGTGACGCCGCGCGGGCTGCCCTGGGCGCGCAAGGCGTCGCGCCGGGCGATGACGTGATCGGCGATGCGTCCCACCACCTGCTCCTCGTCGCCCCCCACCAGCACCGCTGTGCCGTCCGCGCGCTTCATCGCCAGCGCCTCCCCGGCCCGCCCGTCGCGGAACAGCCCGGCGACCCTCCGTGCGCGCGCCGTGTCCTGCCGCACGGTGGACAGCAGCTCCGGCATCGCCGCCGCCGGCAGCACCCGGCGCAGGATCTCCATCGTGTCGCCCGCCTCGATCGCCTGGCACTGCTCGGGATCGCCTAGCGCCTTGATCGTGCAGCCCGTCGCCTGCTGCAGCTCCAGCAGCTGCAGGAACTGCCGCGGCCCCACCTGGCCCACCTCGTCGATGGCCAGCACGGTGCCGCGTCCCACCTGGACGTCGCCCCGGCGCACCGCATCCAGGAACGGCGCCACCGCGTAGGTCGTGCGGATGCCGGCCTCGCCCAGCGCGTCTGCCTGCCGCCAGGCCAGGCCCAGGCCGATCACCTCCCGCCCGCGCTCCTGCCAGGCGCGCACCAGCGGCGCCATCAGCGCCGTCTTGCCTGCGCCGGCGACGCCGACCAGCACCCCGAGCCGCCCGCCCTCGCCCAGTGCGTGCATCGCCGCCCGCTGCGCCGCCCCGTGCCCCTGGCCCTGCTCCCCGTCCCGCCCGTGCCCAAAGTCCAAACCCGACGCCAGGGCCGCCCGCGCGACCTCGCCCGGCAGCAGCGCCCCGGTGCGGTCGGCCGCTGCCACCGCTGCGGCCTCGACCACCCCCTGCTCGATGGCCACCTGGACGGTGTTGGTGGCCGACAGCGTGCCGTTCCGCATCCCGAACACCAGCCGCGCCGGTGCGCCGTGCAGGGCAACGCCGCGCTCGCGCAGCGCGTCCACCACCCGGCCGATGTCCTCCGGCCCGTCCAGCCCGGTGCCGATCAGCGCCCGTGCCGCATGGGTCCGCACGGCATCCATGCTCAGCACCGCCGACCTGTGGAACGCCTCGCCCACGTGCCGCGCCGCGTGCGCGTAGGCCGCATCGAGCCGCTCCGCGTCGGACAGCGCCGGCGCTTCCACCTTCCCAAGCACCGAGCGGTGCTGCCAGCCCAAGGTGGCCGCCGTCGCTGCCCAGGTCTGGCGGTCGGTCATGCCGTCGTTCTTGGCCAGCCGGTCGCGCACCGCCGCCGACTGCATCAACCCCTGCTTGCGCTCGGCCGGCAGGTCGTCCCACGAAAGCCCGAGCGTGCCGGCGATGGCCTTGGCCTTGCGCGCCACCTCGCGGTGCCGGTTGGAGAAGGCGTCGCACACCTCCTGGCCGATGCCGCGGATCGCCGCCGCCTGCTCCCGCCCGTCATAGGCCATGTCCACCCCGAGCGCCCGCAGCCGGCCCGCCAGACGCGCCTGGTAGTAGGCGCCGAACTCATGCACCCGCCCCTGGATGCGCAGGGTGTCGAGAGAGCCGACCCGGCCGGACGCGGTCACCACGGCGTTGAACAGGGCGTTGTGGCTGTGCAGCTGCGGGTCGGACGGCACCGCCACGTCCGTGGGCACCGTCGCACCGTCCGGCCCGTCCTGCACCAGCACGGTCGGCCGGCTGGTGAAGTGCAGGAACCGAACCCAGCCCACCTCGCCCGGCTCGGCGCCCAGGCAGCCCGCCTTGCCGCGCCGCGCCCAGCCGACCTCCTGGGCGACGTAGCGCATCGCGTCGTCCACCGCCCCCTCGTGCGCCCGCACCAGCGCCGCACGTTCGGCCTCCGTCGGCGCGAACGCCATCGCCAGCGACACCGACTTGTGCGCCGAGAAGGTCAGGTCATAAGCAGAAATCTGGCGGGCGTGGCGCGACCAGGCGCCGCCGTCCTCCGCGCGCTTGGCCTCGAACAGCCGGTCCAGCGCCGCGTCGTCCGGCGCCTGCGACGGGTCGATGCCGAGCGCACGCGCCACGCCCGGCGCCAGGTCGGCCTTCCAAGCGGCGCGGCTGTCCTGCCCGGTGTAGTAGCCAGCCAGGCCGCGCTCCGCCTCCGGGATCGACTGCTCCGTCATGTAAGCCCGGATCAGCCGCCCCGCCGACCCCGCCGCGATCTTTCGGAATGTCATCACCGCCGGGGCACCGCAGCCGTGGCCATGGCCGTAGCAGCAGCCGCAGCCCGCTTCTCGGCCCGGATGAGAGCCCCGTCGAGTGCCGCGGCCATCCGCTCCGGTAGGCGCCCCATCGTTTCGTCCAGAATGTCGCCGACCTGACGCAGCTCGCCGCCGATCTGGCCGACCCGGTTGATCAGCTGCGCCATCAAGGTGCCCAGGTCGGGGCCATCCCGGACCGGCTCTTCAGGGGTCAGCAGCACGACAACCTGCGTCAGCAGCTCGCCCTGCCGGCGCTGGGCGTCGCTTATCAGCCGCAGCGCTTGGACCACGCTGGCCAGGTCGTCGGCCATCGCGTCGAGCCTGGCATCCATCGCTGCTTCCGTCGCTGGGCTGCTGGGCATGGCGGGAACCACCGGGCTGGACAGGGTGCACGCGGGAGCTTACGGGTGGGCACCATAAGGTGCAATGATGCATATATAGTGACCTGCCTGCCCCTTTCTCTGTTACCGTCCCGCCCAGGCCGGCGCCAGCCTGGGCCAGGGTGCTGCGGCAGAAATACGAGAGCGCTCCTGAGACGCAGCTTTGGTGATGCCAACCTGCTTCGCATGTGATACCTCTACGAGACCAGATAGCTGTGGAGGTGCGGCGTGAGCGTAACCGGGAAGGATGACCCTGGGCCTATAAGGGCCGTGCTGTCTCCGCGCAGCCTGCGCGAGGAGCTGGAGGCCAGCGGCGCCCAGCCAAACAGCCGCCTGTCCGCCCTGTCCCGCTACATGCTCGACCACCACGACGAACTGCACGTACTCAAGGTCGTCGAGGGCTATAGCTGGCAGGCCATCGCCGCCGTGCTGTCCCGCCAGGCCGGGATTGCCGGCGGCGATGGCCTGCCCGTCACCGCCGCCGCGGCCAAGCTCGCCTGGTCGCGCATCAGCAGGCGCAGGCAGAAGGCTACAGCGGCATCGGCTGCACCAGCAGCGCCGGCACCTGGGTCAGCATCAGCATCTCGGCCGGTGGCTGCAATTGGCCCAGGTGCCGGCGCTGCTGGTGCAGCCGGGTCAGGTCCCTTGCCCGGGATGGCGGCAGCAGCGTCGCCGGCGCCACCAGAGGCACCAACGCCGTCATCACAATTGGGTGATGCACCATTCGTAGGGCCGGACCTGGCCATGCCTGACATCCGGCCCGCCCGGCCGCGCGGGGCGCCTGCCGCACCGGCTCCGACGCAAGACGCAGCAAGATCAACGCTTTCCCTACTCAGCACGGAGGAGGTCGAGCGCCGCATCGCTGATCTGGCCGCGCGCCAGGGCGGGCCGAAACTGCCCACCCCCGGCGTGCTCTAGGCGAAAATAATCGCGCCCGTTCGCGCCAACGGGTGATCTGTCTCTGGGCCTCACACCTTAGAGGACCCTTCCGTGACCAAGCGCCAGCCCCCTACCCCGAATGATGTTCCGCCCTTCGAAGCGCAGGACGGTCTCATGCCCGCCCCTGCCGGTGTCCGGCGCCCCCGCTTGATCGTACTCGCCGGACGAGGCGGCACCGGCAAGACCTTGCTCGTGCGCTGGATCTGCGAGCGCGCCTTCGACGCCGGACGCACCGTCGTCATTGCCGACGGCGACCGCACCAACCGTAATTTGCCTTTGTATTTCGACGGCGTGCTCGCACCTTCCAGCGCCGACGACTCCGCCGTCCGCCGCTGGGTCGAGGCCATCATCAACCGCATGACTATCGAGCGCTTCGACGTCGTGCTCGACCTCGGCGGCGGCGACATGGTGCTCAAGCACCTCGCCGCCGAACTCGACTTGTTGGCCATGCTGGAGGAGGCTGGCATCGACGTCACCCTGTTGCACCTCGCCGGGCCGGAGGTGGAGAGCCTGGGCTACCTCGCCTCCGTCGAGGCACAGGGGCCGCACGGTGTGCCGCTGTTCGCCCCCGCCCGCACCGCCGTGGTCCTCAACGAGGGCCTGGTGGCCGAGGACCTTGATCCCGCCGAGGTGTTCCAGCCCATCCGCGGCCATGCGGTGTTCCGCGCCGCCCTGGCCCGCGGCGCCGAGGTGGTGCCGATGCCCCGCCTCAAGGTCGCCTACGAGGTGAACCGCCGCCACCTGTCCTTTGCCGCCGCTGCCGCGGGTGCCGCTGGCGACGGGCTGCCGCCCATGACCCCCACCGACCGCCAGCGCGTGAAGCTGTGGCTGCGCGCCATGGACGCGGCCTTCGCCGGCATCGCCGGGTGGCTGCCATGAGCGCCGCCGATGCCGGGGGTGGCAAGCTCTCCGCAACCCTGCGCACCATGTTCGACGCCATGCTGCGTCCACACGTCCACACGTCCGCCCGGAGCCGGGAGCTGCCGCGCCTGCCCCGGCCGCCCCTCCCGGCAGCGTTCCGCCCGGAGAGGGGCTGCCAGCCCAGCAGCCTGCCCCGCGCATGCTGACCGGGCCGGGGCCGGCAGCGGCGGCCGGCCTGGACGGCGGTCAGGCCCCGGCCAGGCCTCCGGCGGGTATGCTGGTGCAGGCCGGGTTCTTCGAGCCGCCAGGGGCACAGCCGGGCAGCCGGGCCGTGTTCCTCAAGGACTTCATCGCCCGCTACCACGAGGCCATGCGGCGCGGTGGCCTCACCGCGCGCGACCCGCTCCACCCCGTGCTCACCATGCTGGGCGAGATGCTCGTCCACTTCACCCACCTGCAGGCCGACCACACTGCCGCCTCCGGACGCGCGGCCGACCACATCGGCGGCCGGGTGCGCGAGGAGGCCGCACGGGCGCAGGCCGGCATCGCCGGCGAGGCCCGGGAGATCAGCCGCGCGGCGGCACAGGGCGCCAGCCGCATTGAGGCGGCCGAAGCCGACGTCAAGCAGGTGCGCGCGGAGGTCCTGCAGGGCTTCCACAAGGAAGCCGAGGCCCTGCTGCTTAAGGCCGTCGCCACCCAGGCCAGGGCGCGCACCTGGCGCGAACGCCTCGTCACCGGCGCTATCCTGGCCGCCGCGGCAGCAGCCCTCGCCGGCGGCGGGTTCTGGTATGGCCGCTCCGTCGAGCGCGGGGACATGGCCCTTGCCCTGGAAGCTACCAAGGCGCCCCTCGTGGGCCGGGAGGCCCATCCGCGTAAAACTGCACGGTAAGAGGGGCTGTTTAGGGCTGTTTTCTGGGCTACCGGCCCGGAACCGGCCATTGTCGGTCCGGCACCGGCATGAAATGACTATTTGTTGCGTGCAATCAT
>JAABUK010008964.1_pt1 | contig 13839 bp, 9 predicted proteins | sample 5559141 | NCBI WGS metagenome assembly JAABUK01 (sample SAMN10711869, study PRJNA513367) | rock metagenome | isolation source: Antarctica rocks | place: Antarctica: Victoria Land, Pudding Butte nord | collected 2016-01-03
CAGGTGGGCGGCCAAATGCGTCCCCGTATAATTGCGTGGAGTATTGAGCAAAAAGTCAATGTAGGTACTTTGAGTTAGCATAAAAGGTCATTTTTAGCCCAAATTACGCCTTGTGCGTAAGTCCTATTTAATTTTTATCTTACCCAATGAAAAAAATTCTTTTCGCCGCACTAGCTTCTCTCACTTTGGCAACCGCCTGCAAAAAGGACGACGCGACCACACCGGTAACTACCATGCAGGTTTCGGGCACATTGAGCAGCACTAATGAAGTGCCCGCCATAACGCCCGTACCAGCGGCTACCGGCAGCTTCACCGGCACCTATGACCCCGCCACGAAGACCTTGACGTACACGCTAACGTTTTCTAATTTGTCGGGCAACGCCACTGCGGCTCACCTGCACTTTGGCGACCCGAAGCACAAGGGTGGTGTGTGGCTACCTTTCGCCAACGTGCCGGCCGCTACCAGCGGAACCGTTACCGGAACGACTATCCTAACCACCACGGCCGCAACGACTACCACGAGTGCTGCTTCGCAACCCGACTCACTGACGCTGGGCCATGTGTATGCTAACGTTCACACGCCTAATAATCCCGGTGGTGAAGTCCGGGCTAACGTAGTAGTTAAGTAATTTTTACGCATTTAGCAATCAAAAAAACGAGCCGGCCGCTGTCTTAGCGGCCGGCTCTTTGCGTTTGGGTTGGCGCGTAGCAACTTTGCGCGGTGGGCCGGGTCTTTGCGCCCTACCCCCTCCTACCCCTTCGCCCTTTAGTTTTTGTTGAATGAAGCTTCTTTCTGCCGCGCTGCTGCCAGGCTGCCTGCTGCTGGCCCTGGCTGCCCAGGCCCAGGCTCCCTCTACCCCTATGGCGGCGGCCAATGCGCCCTACCAGCCCTCGGCCACCAAGACCAACGACCTGGTGCACACCCGGTTGGCCGTGCGCTTCGACTACGCCAAGCGCTACCTCTACGGGCAGGAATGGGTGACGCTGAAGCCCCACGCCTACGCCACCGACACGCTGCGGCTCGACGCGCAGGGCATGGACATCAAGAGCGTGGCCATTATGAGCGGCGGGGCGCAGCAGCCGCTGAAATTCGACTATTCCGATAAGAATAACCTGCGCATTAACCTGGACCGCCTCTACAAGCCGGGCGAGGAGTACATGGTGTACATTGAGTACACGGCCAAGCCCGACGAGCTGCAAGTAAAAGGCTCGCAGGCCATTACCGATGCCAAGGGCCTGTATTTTATCAACCCCGACAGCGCGGTGGCCGGCAAGCCGGTGCAAATCTGGACCCAGGGCGAGACGCAAAGCTCGTCGGCCTGGTTTCCGACCATCGACCGGCCCAACCAGAAGACGACCGAGGAAATTGCCATGACCGTGCCGGCCAAGTACGTCACGCTCAGCAACGGCCGCCTGGTGAGCCAGAAGCCCGCCGGCCCCGGCCTGCGCACCGACACCTGGAAGATGGACCTGCCCCACGCGCCCTACCTGTTTATGATGGCCGTGGGCGACTTCAAAATCTACAAGGACACCTGGCGCGGCAAGGAGGTCAATTATTACCTGGAGCCTAAGTACGCGCCCTTCGCCAAGCAGATTTTTGGTAATACGCCCGACATGCTGGAGTTTTTCTCGACCCGGCTGGGCGTGCCGTTTCCGTGGAATAAGTACAGCCAGATTGTGGCCCGTGACTACGTGAGCGGCGCGATGGAAAACACCACCGCCACCCTGCACGGCGAGCAGGTGCAGCTGACGGACCGCGAGCTGCTCGACCGCGAGTACAGCGGCGAGTCGGTAATCGCGCACGAGCTGTTTCACCAGTGGTTTGGCGACTACGTTACGGCTGAGTCATGGTCCAACATCACGGTGAACGAGTCGATGGCCGACTTTTCGGAAGCCCTCTACGCCGAGCACAAGTATGGCCAGGATGCCGCCGATGCCCACAATTACCGCTACCGCCTGGCCTACCTGGCCAGCCCGCGCGACGCGGCCAAGAACCTGGTGCGCTTTCACTACAACAACCGCGAGGACGTGTTTGACCTGGTGAGCTACCAGAAGGGCGGCGCCATCGTGCAGATGCTGCGCACTTACCTGGGCGACGACGTGTTCTTCGCCGGCTTGCAGAAGTACCTCACCGACAATAAGTTCGGCAACGGTGAGGCCCACCAGATGCGCCTGGCGATGGAAGCGGTATCGGGCCAGGACCTGAACTGGTTCTACAACCAGTGGTACTACGGCAGCGGCCAACCAGTGGTGAGCATCGACTACAGCTGGAACGCGGGCAGCAAGACGCAGAGCGTCACCATCAAGCAGACGCAGCCGGGCGAGCCGTTCCGGCTGCCGCTGGCCATTGACTACTACGTGGGGGGTAAGGTGCAGCGCCAGCGCGTGACCATGACCGAGGCCACCCAGACCTTCACTATGCCGCTGGCCGCCCGGCCCGAGCTGGTGAACGTGGACGCCGAGAAATTTACCCTCTGGCAAAAAACCGACAACAAGCCCCTGGCCGAGTACGCCTACCAGTATAGCCACGCCCCGCTGTACGTGGACCGCCGCGAGGCCCTCGACGCCGCCCTGGCCCAGCAAACCAGCAGCCCCGCCGCCCGCGCCGTGGTGCTGGCCGCCCTCAAAGACAAGTTTTACGGCCTGCGCATTACGGCCATTCAGGGCTTGAAGCTGGATAATAAAGCCGTGGCCAAAGCTGCCACGCCTACCCTGCGCCAGCTCGCCGCCACTGAGGCCGACACCCACGTGCGGGCCGCCGCGCTGCTGGCCCTGGGCGAGCTGAAAGACAAGAAGGACGCCAAAACCCTGACGGCCGCGCTCGGCAGCCAGTCCTATGGCATCCAGGGCGCGAGTTTGCAGGCCCTGGGCGAGATTGATGCCCCCTCGGCGCTGGCCCGCGCCAAAACCCTGGAATCGGAGCCGCACCTGGCCTCGGCCGTGACGGGCGTGTACGCCATGCACGGCGGCCCCGCGCAGTGGAACTACATGCGCACCACCTACGACAACGCCACCGGCCGCAGCCGCTACGGCCTGATTGTGCCGATGGTGCAGATGCTGGGCCGCCTCGACGACCCCACGGCCTTCGGCGAAGACGTGGACCGCCTCCAAAAGCTCGCCCTCACGCCGCAGTTGCGCGCCTACGGCTTCGACAAGCGCATGGTGGAGGCCCTGCAAAAAGGCGCGGCGGCTCAGTCGGGCACGCACGCGGCCCAGAACCAGGCCACGGCCGCCGCCGCCGTGCAAGCCATTCAGGCCGCTAAGTAGCCCGTTGAGCCAAAAGCAAGGGGGTAGGGAACGCCAGCGCGACGCTCCCCTACCCCCTCGCTTTTGCGTGAGCTCCAAATGAAGCGGCACTGTACGTTGAACTATCCCGGTGGGTTGCGCGTCGGGGCTAGTATGCGCAAGACCACTCCGCTGGTGCTGGCTGCCCTGCTCGCGGGCCGCCTCACCCCCGCCCTGGCCCAGAATACGCCGGATGAGAACAACGAAAACGCGGCGACGCCTTTCGTGCGGCACATTCGGCCCGACCGCCCCGGCCAGACTATCACGGCCGGCGTGCTGCGGCCGGGGCAGTTTCAGCTCGAAACCGGCTGGCAGCATTACGCGCCCGGCGGGGGGGTAAGGAGCAGCAGCCAGGCCACCACGCTGCGCATTGGCTTTTTCAACAGCCTGGAGCTGCGCGTTACGCGGCCCTACGTGTTTGGCACGCCCGGCACCCCGGCGGCGGTAGGCGAAAGCGGCGCCCCGCGCCCCGACTCGGTAGGCTGGGCGCCGCTCACCATCGGTACCAAGCTGATGCTGACACCCGACCGCGCCAGCCGCTTCCAGGTGGCCCTGCTGATAGAAGCGGCGCTGCCCAACACCGGCCAGAACGGCCTGCGCCGTAGCACCTGGGCCCCCGCCGGCCGCCTGCTCGTGAGCCAGCAGCTGGGCCGCCGCGCCGCCCTCGAAGGCAACTTCGGCTTCGTGCAGAGCGGCATAACCCTGACCGATATTTTTAACGGGCAGATTGGCGGGCAGTACATCGGCTCGCTGGCCCTCACGGCACCCATCACCGACCAGGCCGGCTACTTTGTGGAAGGCTACGGCCGCGGCCGCGATAACCTGACGACCGGCGCCAACGCCGGCCTCTACTACCGCCCCTGGACCGGCCTGCGCTTCGATGCCACCGTAGGCCGCATCCTGGGCGGCGTGAGCGCCGGCGCCACCACCGTGGGGGTAGGCCTGGGCTTTCGGCTGGGCGGCAACGGCGGTAATTAATCATTCCCTACCCCCGCACTATTACCCAGGGCGCACTTGGCTGATAATCAGCAGAAAGCTCCCCCTTTCAATAAAAAAAAGGCTGTCCTAAGCAGAGCTTTTTACTACTTAGAGCCGACTCGTAACGTATAGTTACGAGCCGGCTTTTTTTTCTGGCTTTTTTCATGCGTCTCTCCGCCTTTTTTCTGTCCTGCCTACTGCTAGCCGGAACCGCCTGCCAGCGCCCGACCGACCGCGGCAATACCGCGCCGCCCGTTACCAATATTACCCCTGATGCGTCGCTGCGCGATACGCGCTGGGTGCTCCGCCAGCTCTCCAGCCAGCCCCTGCACGAAACCTTTCCCGAAGGCCAGGAGCCGTTCCTGTTTATCAGCGCGGCCGGCACGGCCGAGGGTCAGGGCGGCTGCAACCGCTTCCGGGCCGGCCTCAAGCCGGTCGAGAACGATGGCGAGCTGCAATTCGCGCCCCTGCTGAGCACCCGCGTAGTCTGCCCTTCGCTCGATACCGAGCAGAGCTTTACCCAGGCGCTCGAAGCCACCCGCGCCTACCGCATCACGGGCAATACGCTGATGCTCTTCGGCAACTCGGAGCGCACCGGCGAGCCATTGGCCCAGTTTGAGGCCGTGCATTTGCGCTAGTTTACGCTACTTCTCGGGGGCCACGCGGGTCGGCGTTTGCTGGCCCGCCACGATGCCCCTGGCACTCTGCGCGATGGCCTGGATAACGGCTGTCATGTTCGTCAAGTCGAGGCTGCTCACTTCGTCAGCTACGCTGTGGTAGAGCTTGTCGGTCGGAATCTGGTCGGTGCTAATGGTGTGGGCCGGCACGCCCAGGCGCGCCAGCGTCGCGTTGTCGGAGCGATAAAACAGGTTTTGCTCGGGGTAGGGGTCGGGCTCAAACCTGAACCGCGAGCCTTGCAGATTTGCTTGCAGCAGCCGGCCAAAATCTGACTTGTCGTAGCCCGTGATGAACGCCGTGTTGGGCCCAAACTTGGCCGGCTTGCCAATCATCTCGATGTTGAACATGGCCGTCAGGTGCTGAGGGTCGAGCTGCTTAGAAAAAAAGCGGGCCCCGAAGCCCCCGATTTCCTCGGCCGTAAAGGCCACGAAAATCAGCGAGCGGGCGTTCTTTTTCTGTTTCTTGAAGTACTGCGCCAGCGCCACTACGGCCGTGGTGCCGCTGGCATCGTCGTCGGCCCCGTTGGCGATAGAGTCGCCGTTGATGACGGGCTTAATGATACCCAGGTGGTCGTAGTGCCCCGAAAAGATAACTTGCTCGGCGGCGTGGGCCGGGTCGCGGCCCGGCAGGTAGCCCACTACGTTGCGCAGCGTCAGCGTTTTAGTAGTCGTAGTGGCCGCTACGCGGTACATGAGGGGGGTAGGCGCGGCGCTCGCCAGCAGCCACACGCTCGAATAGGCATTGCCCGCCTGCTCGGCCCGCAGCTGCGGCTTGCCAAACTGCGTTACCAGCGACTTGAACTCCGCCGCCCGCACGGGGTCGAAAATGACCAGCAGATTTTTTTCGGGCCGAAATATCTCCCGGAAGTGCGGCTGAATCTTATCAGTCGGGCCGAGAATCAGCACCTGCACCTCGTCCGTGTTGGTCCAGCTGAGCGCGGCCTGGCTGGTGCGGGCAAATACGTGGTCGGCGGGCAGGGCTTCCCCATTAAGCGTAGCCTGCGCGCTGGCCAGCACCGACTCATACGCCGGAAACTCCTGCATGAAGCCCGTGGCCCCCGGCAGCGGCCGCAAGCCAATGCGCTTAAACTCAGCGGCCAGAAACTCGGCGGCTTTCAGGTTGCCGGGCTGGCCGGTGGCGCGGCCCTGCATGTCGTCGGCGGCCAGGGTCGTGAGCACCCGCTGCACGGTGCCCTTGGCCACGTGTTGCGCGGCGGCCGGCATGGTAGCGCCAGCCAGTGCGCCAACCAACAGCAGTCTGGCAATTGATTTACAACTAATTAGCATAGCAGTTTACTTTCCAGGAACGGTTAGCAAAGGGTCTGTAACCGCCAAGGCCGCCGCCAGCTCGGCTTCCGAGCTGAGGCCACCTTTGCGCGCTTTCAGAGCCGCCAGGGCCGCCGGCTGGCCGGCCAGGGCCTGCTCCAGGCTGGCGCGCTTCAGCTTGAGCGGAGTGAAGTGGCCATCGGCGGGCCAGCGCAGGTAGTAATGGGTCTGCTCTTCCAGTACGCTCATCGTATTATTCGACGCGTAGGAGCCATTATCAGCTGACTGCTTGGCAATCTCCTTGCGCACGAATTTCAGCAATTGGGCGTGCGGACCATCGAAAAGCACCTCGCCGCAGCTGCCTCCTTCGGCGGGTAGGGCCGCCGGGGAATAGCACAGGAAACGGCGCGCCGGACCACCGGCCGTCAGGCTGAATTCGCGCACCTGGGCCAGGGGCACCACCACCGAATCGCCTTTGGCCCGGCGCACCCGCAGCTCCTGCCGGTACACATCATACTTCAGCGGCGTGGCAATGGGCTGCGTAGAAGCGCTTAGCAAAATTGTAGCCGGCGACCAGGAAGTCAGCAAGAATGGACTGCCTTGCAGCGTATTAGCTTCGGCAGGTGGTAGAGAATAGCCATTGTTGAAATTACCGCCTTTGTCACGGGCCAGCTCCGAGCCCTGCGCGTGGCCCAGCAGCGGCAGCCCACACCCGAGGGCTATGGCTACCGCCCTGAAAAACGTGTTTACCGTAGTCATGAATGCAAGTATAAGGGTCGGCCTACCATTGGCTACGCGTTGACCCTACGCCACCGTCAACACTAAGTCGTCGGCCTGCACGCGGGCCCCCTCGCCCAGCGCCAGGGTGCCCACCGTCAGGTCTTCGGGCGCGGTGATGGTGGTTTCCATTTTCATGGCTTCAATCACAAACAGCGGCGCGTTGCGGGCCACCTGCTGGCCAGCCTCGACCAGCACCTTGCTCAGCATCCCTTGCAGGGGCGCGCCAATCTGCTTGGGGTTGGCGCGGTCGGCCTTCTGGTTGTGTACGGTTTTGACTTCCACGTGCCGGTCGCGCACCTCCAGATTGCGGGTCTGGCCGTTGAGGGCGAAGAACACCGTGCGCATTCCCTCCTCGTTGACCGGGCCGATGGACTGCAAGCGGATGATAATCGTTTTGCCCCGCGCGATGGTGATGATGGTTTCCTCGCCTTCCTTCAGGCCGAAGAAAAAGACGGGGGTAGGCACCCGGCTCACGTCGCCGTAGTCCTGCCGGAACTTCCAGTAATCAGCAAACACCTTGGGGTAGAGTAGATTAGAGAGCAAATCGGTGAACTGCGCGTACGGGTGCTCCTTCTCAAACGCGGCCCATTCCTGGTTAAAGTCAATGGGCGCCAGGTGCTCATTGGGCCGGTCGGTGAAGGCCGGCTCGCCCTTGAGCACCACGCGCTGCATATCGGCGGGCCAACCGCCCAGCGGCTGGCCAATGTCGCCGCGCAGCAGCTCGCGCACCGACTCCGGAAAGCTCAGGCTCTCGCCCCGGCTGATGACCTCCTCGGGCGTCAGCTTATTGGAAACCATGAACAAAGCCAGGTCACCCACGACCTTCGACGACGGCGTGACCTTCGGAATGTCGCCCAGCAGCTGGTTGGCATCGGCAAAACGCTGCTTCACTTCCTCAAACTTGTCGAGCAGGCCCAGCGCCGCCGCCTGGGGCCGCAGGTTGGAATACTGCCCGCCCGGAATCTCGTGCCCATACACCTCGGCCGTGCCCGCCAGCAGGCCCGATTCGAAGGGGTAGTACTGCTCGCGCAACGCCTCCCAATAATCGCTGAACTCGTTGAGGCTGTGCTGGTTGAATTCGCGGTGGCGGGGCGTGTGGCGCAGCATTTCGACCAGCGAGTTGAAGTTGGGCTGCGAGGTGAGGCCCGACAAGCCGCCCAGCGCCACGTCAATCACGTTCACGCCCGCCTCCACGGCCTTGAGGTAGGTGGCCGCCTGGAGGCTGCTGGTGTCGTGGGTGTGCAGGTGAATGGGGATTTTCACCGTTTCGCGCAGCGCCGCTATCAGCTCCTGGGCCGCGTAGGGCTTCAGCAGGCCCGCCATGTCCTTGATGCAGAGGATGTGCGAGCCGGCATCTTCGAGCTGCCGGGCCAGCGTGAGGTAGTACTGGAGGTTGTACTTGGGCCGGCTGGGGTCCAGGATGTCGCCGGTGTAGCAGATGCTGCCTTCGGCCAGGCCGGTCGTTTGCCTGCGCACGAAGTTGATGCACGGCTCCATGCCCTTCATCCAGTTCAGGGAGTCGAAAATGCGGAACACGTCGATACCCTTGGCGCCGGCCTCGGCCACGAAGCGTTCGGTCAGGTTATCGGGGTAGGCCTTGTAGCCCACGCCATTAGCGCCCCGGATGAGCATTTGCAGCAGAATATTCGGCACGGCCTCACGCAGCCGGGTCAGGCGCGCCCACGGGTCTTCGTGCAAAAAGCGCAGCGCCACGTCAAACGTGGCCCCGCCCCACACCTCCAGCGAGAAGGTCTGCGGGTGCTGGTGGGCGTAGCGGTCGGCCACCCGCAGCATGTCGATGGTACGCATCCGGGTGGCCAGCAGGCTCTGGTGGGCGTCGCGCAGCGTAGTATCGGTATAGTGAATAAGCGGCTCCGCGCGCAGCCACTGGCTGAATTTTTCGGGGCCCAGCTCCTGGAGCTTCTGCTTGGTGCCGGCGGGGGGGGGTAGGGAGCAGTCGGCGGCGGGCAGCGGGGCCGGGCGCACCTGGCGGCGCTCGTCCACGCGGCCCTCCACGTCGGGGTTACCATTAATCACCACCTCGCCGATGTAGTGCAGCAGGCGGGTGGCCCGGTCAAGCCGGGTCTTGAATTTCAGTAGCTCCGGGTTGTCTTTAATGAAGTCAACCGTGGCGTGGCCGGCCTGAAACTCGGGGTCGCGCACGATATTCTGCAAGAACTGCATGTTCGTCTTCACCCCGCGCACCCGAAACTCGTCCAGGGTGCGCAGCATTTTCTGGGCCGCGCTGGCCAGGGTGGGCGCGTGGGTCGAAACCTTCACCAGCAGCGAATCAAAAAACGGCGAAATCACCGCGCCCTGGTACACCGAGCCCTGGTCGAGCCGGATGCCAAAACCGCCCGCCGAGCGATACGCCACGATGGTGCCGTAGTCGGGCTTGAAGTCGTTGGTGGCGTCTTCCGTCGTGATGCGGCACTGCACGGCCACGCCCATGCGCGGCACCGTCACGTCGGGCCCCAGCCCGATTTCGGGCGATTCGAGGGGGTAGCCCGAGGCAATGTAAATCTGGGTTTTCACGATGTCCACGCCCGTTATCATCTCGGTCACGGTGTGCTCGACCTGAATGCGGGGGTTGACCTCAATAAAATAAATACGGTCCAGCTCCGGGTTCACCAAAAACTCCACCGTGCCCACGTTGTCGTAGCCCACGGCCTTGCCGATTTTCAAGGCGTACGCATACAGCCGGCTACGCAGCGAATCCGTCAAATCGACGGCCGGCGCTACCTCCACCACCTTCTGGAAACGGCGCTGCACCGAGCAGTCGCGCTCGTAGAGATGCGTGAGGTGCCCGTGCTGGTCGCCCACCAGCTGCACCTCGATGTGCTTGGGCCGCTCCACGAATTTTTCCAGGAATACCGTGTCGTCGCCGAAGGCATTGAGCGCCTCGTTGCGCGCCTCAAAAAAGCCCTTGCGCAGCTGCTCATCGTCGCGCAGCACGCGCATGCCCCTACCCCCTCCGCCCGAAGCGGCCTTCAGCATGATGGGGTAGCCGATGCGGTGCGCCTCGGTCAGGGCCACTTCTACGTCCACCAAATCGGCCTCGCTGCTCTCAATCAGCGGCACTTCGCATTTCAGGGCCACCTCTTTGGCGGCCACCTTGTCGCCGAGCGCCTCCATTACCTCGGGGCGCGGGCCCACGAAGATGATGCCTTCCTCACGGCAGCGCCGGGCCAGCGCCGCGTTCTCGCTCAGAAAGCCGTAGCCGGGGTGAATGGCCTCCACGCCGTTCTCCTTCGCCACCGCGATAATCGCCTCCATGTCAAGGTACGGGCGCAGCGGCTCGTCGTCGCCGCCAATCTGGTAGGCTTCATCAGCCTTGTAGCGGTGCAGCGAGTTACGGTCCTCGTAGGTGTAGATGCCGACCGTGGAAATACCCAGCTCGGTGGCGGCGCGGAACACGCGGATGGCTATTTCGCCGCGATTGGCGACGAGCAGCTTCGTGATTTTCATACGGATTTTGGTAGAAGTAGCGGCAGTGTAGCGGCTAAGCTACGCCGGGGGCTGGCTAACTTGATTACCAGGGGGCACCTGACCGGCGAACCCATCACGCTTGCCAAAAAATATTCTAGGACTTACGCAAAAGACGTTTGTCATTGCGAGCGAAGCGCGGCAATCGCACCAGAACGATGGATGAACAACTGGCGTGGGTATCGTTTTGGTGCGATTGCTTCGCGTTGCTCGCAATGACAAACGATTTGCGTAAGTCCTATATTCATAAGTAACTACTGGTACGCAAGTAACTTTTAATTGCCAGCTATGACAAGTTGTTGCTGGCTTCTGGTTATTGGTTTCGAGTTGATTAGCAGCAGAAAACAAGAAGCCAGCAACCAGAAACCAATAACAAAAGCAGATGCATTAGCAGGTACCGCGTAACAGTAATAAATATTTTTTAGATTTTTTACTTCATAGTTTGCTCATTTTTACTATCTTTGGCCGGCGGCGGCCCGCTCCCGGTGGCCTTCTTCACCGGTTCCGGAAAACCGCTCCTTTATTTTTCACTTTTACCCCTTTTCCACATGCAAAGCAGTACTACCTTTTCGCCCCGTCGGGTATTCCCGACCAGGCTCCTAACCGCCCTGGCAGTCGTTTTCCTGCTGGTGAGTAGCTGCCAGAAGCGCAGCCCCGAGCCAGCGGCCCCCAGCGCCACCAGCACGGCCACCGACCAGCAGGCAACCGGCAGCAACCCTTTCGCGGTAGCCACCATGCAGCAAGCCTACGCCAACCTGATGCCGGATACGCCGTCGGACAACATCCCCGTGCAGGGTACTCATCTATACGTGCGCTTCAAACCCGCCAACGTCAACCAGTTGGCCGACCTCGACAGCCTGGGCTACCGGCTGTCGTGGGAGCCGATGGATGAGTCGGTAGCGGCCACGACGGTCGTGAACCGCGACACCGACGAAATACCCTGGATTTATACCGTCGTGCCGGTGGGCACGGTGCTCCCGGCCGCCATTCCGCACGAGCAGCTTCAGGAGCTGTTCCTGTTTACGACCGAAGACGGCGACGCGCAGGATGCCGACCCGTGGGCGCCGGCTCCTACGCCCCCGCCTTCACCCTGCGGCGCGCAGTGGGACCCTGCGTGCCAGTGCTACACCGACGTGTGGTGCCAGCCGGTTCTGATTAATAGCCTGGCTATCAGCCTGGCTAAGCATAAGCCCGCCAAGCCCGGCAAACAGGCCGAGGCGACCAAAAAGCTGAAGAAAGCCAAGGTTTCGCCGCACGCCCTCTACAACGAAGCCATGCGCCTGAGCGGGCACCCCAAGGAAATGGTGGCCGACCCGGCGGCCCCGGCGGGCACCGCCGGGCAGCAGAGCTTGTTTGGCTGGGGCGGCACGCGCTACCACCCGCACGGCCGGCTCACGGTGCAGGATACCGACCTGGGGGCGCTCCCGCTGCGCGGCGTCAAGGTGAAGTCGCGGCGCTGGTTCAACTTTGATGATACCTATACCGACGACCAGGGCAATTTTTCTATCAGCTCGGGCTACCTGAGCCAGGTCAACATCAGCATCGAATTTAGGAGCAACCTGGCCACTACCCGCGGTCTCATCAGCGGGCTACGTTTCTGGGAGGCCGTGTTGCCCATTGAGGCCGGCCTGGGCGACTACCAGAAAGGCGACATGGAAAACATTAACTACACCATCACGCACCAGGGCGGGCCGAATAACTGGCAAAGCAAAGGCGCCTCGACCTGGGCCGCGGCCACGCTCTTCAACAACCTGGCCGAAACCCAGACCTACGCCACGGCGCGCGGCCTGCCCGGCCCCGCGCGGGGCATCAACGTGTGGCTGTTTCCCACCATTACCGAAAAAGGCGCCCGCGCCGGCTCCACGCCCATGCTGCGCACCATCGCCAGTACGTCGCTTGCTGGCCGAGCCATTGACTTCTTGCTCTTAGCCACCGGCCGGGCCGACCTAGCGCTGGTGAAGCAGGTGATGCAGCGCCAACTGCCGGACATGACCATCTTCTACGCGAATAAATCCTTTGGCCCCTACAAATCGCCTGGCCTAAACGGACTGCTGTTCCACGAGTTGGGCCACACGCAGCACTACCAGCAGGCGGGCAATGCCTTTTGGGCGGTCTATATCGGCCGCATTATCGAGCACTTTGGCTACGGCAAGAAATCTGACGCTGGCTCGGGGCTCATTGCCGTCAGTGAGGGGTGGGGAAACTATACCGAGCGGCTTTTCACGCAGGACAGGTATAATATTACAGTCCCATCCTACGCAGCACTTGCCCTGAGAGAACTGGAATATCAGGTTCCCGGCGATGAGGGGGAAGACTGGTTTGTGCAGGGTATGTACCACGATATGACTGATAACACCATTGAGCCGACCGCAAGCACCCGCGTAACCGACGACGTCACGGCTTATTCCAGTGCCAGCGTTTTTCACGGCTTGCAGCCGGGCATAACTACCGTGCGGTATTATCAGTTTCGCGTCAACAACCAGAATAATTACGTGCAGTCCCCGCAGCTAGAGCAGCTCGTCACTTCGTATCGCTGGTAGCCATGCAAGCACCTCAGTTTTTCGCCCGCCTGGGCTTGCTGCTGGCCCTGGGCGGTTGCGGCCCGAAGGAGGCGTACCCGGAGTTGGTGCCAGTGGGGTTTCTGCCTGCCGTCACCCTTACCCCCAGCAGCCGAACCATGCACCGGGGCGATACGCTCTGGCTCGAAGCTAACTTCTCCGACTCCCTGCTCGACTACCACAGTGGGCACCGCTACCGCGTCCGACCCCAGGATTTGCCGCTGAGCTCTTTTCTTCTTTATAGAGAACTGTTAGGTATTGGCCAAGAGCCAGTTGGCATCGCCCCCACGTTTCGCCTGGTAGAGAAGGTGGGGCACGCCTCCATAGACGGGGCATTTACGGGTAGCTTCGAGCCGGTTTACGACGGCCACTACTACCGAGCTAAAATTGGGCTGATTCCTACCAAGGCGTGCATCACTTCTATCAACCTGCTCATTGCTCCGGCAAAGAAGAGATTAGAAGATGTACCGCTGCTCTCCTTCATCCAACTGCCCCGTGACGCGCAGGGCCGCGAACAGAAAGCGCAGTTGGACAACTCATTTTATAGCATCAACGACGGCAAGGCTAACAATTTAGACTTGTTCCAACAGTACTCCAAGACGTTCTCTCAAGGGCCGGGTGCCCTGCCCATAAATGTTATCTACGAGCAGAAAAGCACATTCACCGTCGAGGTGAAATAGAAGCTAGTAACTTGCTCCACGTCAAAACAGGCGCTGTTCGGTTGAGCAGCGCCTGTTTGCTGTCACCCGTTGTACTTCTGCCAATCAGGAAAGTGTCTTCTCTGCCCTTATGCCAACTGCCTTTTCTCT
>JAABUK010008967.1_pt1 | contig 13837 bp, 22 predicted proteins | sample 5559141 | NCBI WGS metagenome assembly JAABUK01 (sample SAMN10711869, study PRJNA513367) | rock metagenome | isolation source: Antarctica rocks | place: Antarctica: Victoria Land, Pudding Butte nord | collected 2016-01-03
CATTGCCTGTGCGCACAAATGCTCAATAGTTCCCTTGATAAAATATTAGAAAGTTGTTGGATTCTTATCCTAGCATCCACCCAGGTGCAATATGTGTCAAATATGAATGTTAATTAAAACTTTCAACTGTCACCGGTATTGAAAATTGCTCCAGGACATAAGCCCAACGAACTAAGCCTACCACAAGTCTGCATTATACCACTATTATACTATAATATGCAACAATCACCAGTGTGCATGAGCGTTCATTGGCATTGACGCCTACACAACTATGCCAATCAAGCAAAAGGCTACATTTGGCGTGGTCCCCGAGCTCCTGTTCCCACACGACCCCCGTCAACTTTGCAAGCCTTGAGTTCATCAGCAGTCTCACAATATCTCATCAAGCAGGCCCTCTCGCCACAACTGCTCGGCTAGGAAAGCTTTGTCAGCTGCTGATATTTTGATTGTCCAAATGGTTAGCACAGCACTCAAGCTCATGCTCTCCATGGCAGTTTCTACACAACATCTTTTCACAATGTTGGCATTCTTGTGTGTCTTGACGGCACATGACTTCGCCACAATGGCAACAAACCTTGACCAGGTCAAAGTGGTCTCCGCAGTACATGATTTTCTCACAGCAAACACAGCTGCTGCAGAAGTGGAAGTCGTCATGCTCGTTTGCATCAAGTGCACAGTCACGGCAGTACTGTTGCTGACAGCCAGATGCTGAGCAGCTCTGCTTCACTTTGCCACACTCACAGGCCGCTGTGTTTGCGACCACAGCTGCTGCAGCATTATCTGCTGGCTGGTCTTCTTTGTTTTCAACGCTGCTGATGATGGCAGGTGACTTCACATCATCAGCAACTTCAAGCATTGTTCTGGGTCTGTCACTACCAGCTTCGTCATTGAAATTTTGTTTGGGTTTGTCCCTACCAGTTTCATCGTGGGAGAGAGGTGTGTATAGGCTTCCGGCAGGTTGTTGAGGCACTGCTTCACCTGAGCATGCATAGTTTGTCAGTCTGGGAGAGTAGTACAACTTTCTGGTCGTAGCACTATCACTGCACGGCAAACACTCAGCAGGCAATGCCGTTGGTGTTACGGGGCAAGCGCGGCTGACTGACCTTTGGACGCCTGAAGTTGACCGGATTCATGGTGACGCGTCTCGCTCCAGGGCTGACAGCCTCTGACACAGTGTCTCTTGCTTGCTGCATGCACACGCTATTTCGAGTCTGAATTTTCAGAGACGCGGTTCAACGGCTGAATAGGTATCAGTCTGACTCAAAAAGCTGACTGGCTGGGGCGAAGCAGATACACCGGTCAAAAGAAGCCTGGCAGCTGACTCTCCTTTGCTGTCCTTAAATTTAAACTGACTTCCATCACGCACGTGCACCCTCCCACGCACTGCGCTTGAATTAAACATCCCGGCCAAGAGATCACCAAATCCCCGCCAACCCTTAAAAAGGCAACACGTAGTTAGACAGCCTGGAAATTACAGATGCCAAAGTGAGAACATTCAATGATTATCATCTTGCCTCCACCTTATTGCCCCATGACATGACACAATGTTGAGGCGTGATCTCCACCAGCACAGCTGTCGAAGGAAGACTTTAAATTTGTAATGATGCTTGGACAGCACCTGTCACTGGAAATGCGCAATACGGTCGATGGCATGTCTGTTGGGCACAAATATTCAAACACAATACACAGCTACTAAGGAACGTTTCACGCTGAACGTCTAGACCTTGACCCTCAGTAGTACAACACATATAAATCTACGGTGCCCTACAAATCTCCTGCCAACAGAGGCTTGACCTCGTTGACACTAGTCTTGCTGCATGACTGTTGCACAGTCCCTTGTGCACAGCCACATCAGTCATACATGGTGGCAACTTGTCGAACAAATCCTTGAGATTTGTCTGTTCCTGCACACTCCCTATGGGAGGCACGTCTGTGTTGCACAGCATCACTCCATCCAGCCTCCATGGCTACTTTCGAAGTTCTCCACTTTCAAACTTTGCCCAAGCTGTCTTCAAAACATCAAACGCCATGTCAGCAATGACGATTTGCTCGACTGTGCCTCCTTTTTGCTTGACCTGTACATGCATAGCACAGATTATTGCAGCATGATCAGCAAGAAGCCCATCAATGCACACCCCAAACTGTGCTAAGGCCATCCCAGTCAAAGGGTGATCACAATACTGTATGTAACAGCAGAGACAGAGAGGAGCAAACAGATTTTTGATTGGCAATCAGGAGTAACAGCAAGCCTGTTCTGCATTGCAAGCCACTTGCCTACTCGTGTACACAGACAATCCTCAAAAACAACAAGTTGCCACAGCAGGCATCACAGCATGGCACCTGAAAACATCAGTGCTGAAGGCCAAGGCTAAGCCATTAGTGCATTAGAAAGAAAAGAAAAGAAAAAGGAAAGACTACGCCTTTTGGCGTCAATTTAATGAGAAGCCAAGTATTATACTGGGCTGCCCAGGCTTTAGTGCATTACTTACTGCACAAAACAAGGCCAAGAAGGCTGAGCCATGAGTGCATTGATCAGTCCATTGGCAGCCCGGTATAATACTTGGTTCTCATTAAATTGACGCCGAAAGGCATAGTTTTTTCTTTTTCTTTTCTGTTCTTTCCATTGATCAGTGCAGACATTGATCCAATGTGGGGAGGCAACAGCAGAGGCAAGGAGGCAGCAGCACAGGCAGAGACACAGGCAAAGGGCAAACCTTGTCAGGGTGAATGATGAGGTTGGCCTTCATGTACTGCTTCTTCACTTTGCCAGTCTCCACCAGGTCAGTCATACCTGGAGCGTTCCACCCACTCCCCTCCCACAGCACTGTGTGCAGAGTACTCAACAGAGCCCGGATGTTGTCCTGCATGACGCAATCAACTTGCAATCAGAACAGAATAGGAAAGAGGAGACTACACCTTTCCAGGTCAATCTAGTGAGAAGCCAAGTATTACACCAGGCTGCCCAAAAATGTCCTAGCTGCCTAGAAACTTGTTGCCTTGTATGTCTTTGCATGCAATCAGCAGCAGCAGCAGCAGCAGCAGCAGCAGCAGCAGCAGCAGCTTCAGCGTGCGTTTCCAGAGCACAACCCTGCGGGCTTCTTGCTGCGCTGTAGATGAACAACCTGTAGGGCAACACTGAGTGCTTGGCAGATCTATAGACAAGGGCCAGTGCACAGGGCTTTGGCCGTACAGAGGCCTGGTGGTCAGGGCTGGGGCCGACAAAGGGCAGGTGCACAGGGCTTGTGCCCTGCAGGGCCCAGGCATGCAGGGATGACAACAAATGCACCATAAGCAATGCATGACATACACAAACGAATGGGGTACACAGCTTAGCACACATCACATTGACATCGTAGTTTGCTGTCAGTTTCGATTTGGCCTACCAACCAGCTTTGAAGGGTGACGCCAGCCCTCTTGCAGGCTCTAATGCTTATGTAAAGTTGTTCCTAGGCAACATGTGAAAGGCTGCATGTGGTGTGTACAGTGACATCCTGACAAACATCTAATATGAGCATGTGATTAGGTATACCTTCTTCCCTTGCGTCCAGGCATCGATCCTAGGCTTCACAACCCTGCCTCGCAGATCCACCTTCTCTTCTTTTTCCGATGACTCAGCAGCGTCTCGAGCCAGCTTCTCAGCCAGCTGCGATTGCATGCGCTGATGCATCTCCCTTAGCCTCTTCTCCCTCAGCTCCTTACGGTACGCCGGCTCCCCTGTAATGACAAATTGCTGCTGTTACTGTCACCCTTACATAGCTGTTACTTACATTACTGTAACTGTCACCCTTACATTACTGTTACTGACGTTATCTTCACTGCAAATGCTGTTACTGTCATTGTTGTTACTGTCAGTCTTGCTGTCCTTGCTGTGTATCCTTTGGCTGCTTCAGATCCTCACAGCATGCTTGCTGACGCAAATGTTGCATACTCAAGAAGGCATGGACAAATTGTCCAAGCATGCGGACTATCCTAACAAGCGATGTGAATATGAGTTGCTGCTTACCACTTGACCTGTTCACACTCTTGCAACATGCTTGCTGTTACAACTTCTGCCTACTCACAAGCACCCTGACCGTGCTTCCAGTGCGCTGACCATGCATGCATGTGTATGTGACTTCATGCATTGCTGCTGTGACTGCATGCATTGCTGCTGTAGTGTGTTTGCATTGTGCTACATGCAGCACTCAGGCACCACAAGCAAGCTGATCAACTACCACTGCATATGAGCGACATGCAGCACTGAAAACGTACAGGCAAGCTGATTACGCACCAGCAAGCCCTGCAAAGCTAAGTGAAACAGGCTTGACAGGCAGGGCTTTGTTCACAATGGCAATTCACCTGCAACCTATTCTTAGCCCTCCAACGCTGTGTGGGAGTGCTGTGCAACAGGCTACACATGCCAGGGATCTATTCACAATGCCAATTCACAATGTCAATTCACCTGCAACCTCTTCCAAGCCCTTGTAGAGATCAGGGTTCTCAGCCAGAAGCTTCGCCTCATCCCCAAAGTCGATCATGGATGTAGGTGCAGCTTTGGGGACTGGCTTGGGGACAGCTCTGGACCCAGTCCCAGCCCCAGCAGAGACCCCACCCCCTGGACTTTGCCTGCTGTTCTGTGACGAAGAAGCAGCAGGGCTGGCTGCAGCAGCTGGTTTCGGAGCAGGGGCGCTTGGCCTGGGACCCGCACTGAACATGTCGTCTATGTGGGCAGTGCTGGATTGTGCCCTGCCCCCTGAAGAAGAAGAGGCAGCAGCAGGGGCACTGAAGAAGTCAGCTAAGCCGTCAGGGGTGGCAGCCTGAGGGCCTGGGGGTGGTGGGTAGGGCGACTGGGAGGGCTCAGCAGCAAAATCCTGAGATGAGTCAGCCGGTGGTGAGTCAGGCATGAAAGTTTCCTCGGCAGCTTCCTGGCTGCTGCCAAACCCTAGGAAGTCAGCTTCTATGGGAGCTGCATAGCAAAACGAGAAAGTTATAAGTCAGTTTTTGCTAATTGCAGATGTACATATGTTCATAGTCAAGCAATCTGCAATAAAGGTAGACAGTGCATGCCTTGAGCAAACCCCAAACCCCATACTCCAAACACTTTAAACAAAGTCTCATGTGCATAATTACTTTAGTGCAAAGCAATTGATTTGCATGTGTAGACATGCAAATGCTGCTTGCCCCTGGCTGATGTGCACCATCTGCATCTTGGCAAGATATGGCAGCACACAGTTTGTGCCCTGTTCTTGTTTTGTTGATACATAGTTCATCAGGAAAGGAATAAGATTCATGCCAAGAAGGCTCAAAGCTGATCCTGAACCCACTTCTGCCTGGAGTGTGACACTGCACACACCTGATGGCTGTTGGCTATGCCCATATTGTATTACTACTGAAGTTTGTTACTTACCAGTTTACCATGATCATGATACTTACTTATACTGTGATTATCCACAAGACTACGGTTTAGGCACACCTAGTAGGCACCTGGCAAGAACGTTTAGCCGGAACGCCGGTAAATTATTATTGTTGTTATTATTATTGCTTGTAATTATTTTTACATACATTACATTTCTTGTCTTTAGGACTCAACAGGGAAGTCAACAGACAACAACTGGGAAAACTCTGATAATGTCAAGTTTGAATGATACAAGTCATTCAATGCTGATGTAGTTATTTGTACGGCATACAGCAGAGGGGCTACCTGGCTGCTGGGGTCTCTGCTGGCTGTGCTGTGCTGGAGCAGATGTCCTCTGAGGAGCTGCTCTCACAGGCTCAGCCTCAGCTACTCTTGACTCAGCTAGTCGTGACTCAGCCGCTTGTGACTCAGCAGCTCGTGACTCAGCACGTGTCTCCTCCAGTTCTGCGCTGCTCTGACTTTCAAAATCAAAAATGCCCAGATCTGCCGCCGACTTGGGTTTCTGCTGTGCACTAGACTGCCCCCTGGCTGATGCACTCTCTGCACTTCTTCCTCCCTGTTCAGCCTGAGCTGCCTTCCTAGAATCTCCCGCCCTTTCTGCCTGAGGGGAGGCAGGACGTGTGGATGGGTGGGAGTTTCCCGCCCTGGAGGTTCCCGCCGCCCCAGGGTATGGCGGGGGCGGTGGAGATGCGTCAGATCCTGTGGGGCTGACAGGGCGCGTGCGACTACGCTGGCTGTGACTAATCCCTGACATGGCGCTGTCATTACTACGCTGCACTGCAGCATGGTCTAGGATGCGCTGCACGATCAGGCGGTCTTCTTCTCCCAGCTGATCCAGGACATCAGCTTGGCGGGCTGGGCTCATGTCTTGAATCTTGGCGGCCCATTGGTGGTAATAGGCGGGAACCTCCTCGCCATCATCACCAACCCTCATGCCCTTGCCTGAACATGCAAACAAGGTTCCTGTTACAAAAAGATTACAAAGCACACAGCCTCACATCAACAGCATGCTCCTCCTGGACTAAAGTTTTCAGTCTTGAGCTGCCCTTGGGTGATGAAATTGAGCCTGCTATATGACATTCTGAATTGGGGTGAGGCATACCTGATACCTACCTGGCTAATGCGTCAGCAATGGCTGGCACAAGTGAAAATCAATCAATGAAATCAGTCCTGAGCTGCTCTGGAGAAGCACGCTGGTTGTCTCTTCTTTCAGTGCTAACAGGCGTGTGGATGACGTGCATGTGTCAGACAGCTCAAGGAGACTGACAGCTTTACGAGACTATAACACACACCTTTCTGCATCTTGACATCTACAGTTTCCAGCCGTTTCTGGATTTCAGATGCGCTCTCTTTGGCAACAGTGGCCAGCTTCTTGCCAGCGCTCTTGAGCCACTTCTGGCCACCGGTCAGCCATTGTTTTGCAGTCTGCTCCACATTGCCAGAGCCCTGAGCGCGTCCACTACTTTGTCCACCACTCTGCAGAAATGGGTGTAAGGTGGGTGGGTGGGTGGGTGGGTGGGCGGGCGGGCGGGCAGGCGGGGGGGTGGGTGGGTGGGTGGGTGAGTGAGTGAATGAGTGAGTGAGTGAGTGAGTAAGTGAGTGGATGAGTGAGTTAGTGAGTGAGTGAGTAAGTGAGTGGATGAGTGAGTTAGTGAGTGCTTTGATCTTTTGCAAAGATGACAATGGCCAAACTGGCTTGACAGCTGACATTGAGCAAGAAACTGAAGCATTGAATGCTTACCATGTAAGGGTCTTCATGCATGTAAGGATCAGGATGTCTGCCCCCAGAAGCTGCCTCAGCAGCTGGGGAGGCACCTTCCTCCAGAGGGCCCTTCCTGCTGCCCCTGCCATCATCAGAGGATTGCCTGCACATGTGGATCACATGTCAACGACCTGAGGGGTCGCTATTGTCAGTATACTGCATGAGCATTGCTGTACCAGCAGGCAAGGATGCATTGATTGCATGTCACTGTTGATCTGCCATTACAATTGACATTGTTGCAATTGATTCAGGCCTGGTGTGTCATGACAGCTTATGCTCAGGTTTCCCCACACTGACCATAGGGGATACACAAAAATCATCATCATCACTAACACAATCCCCAACCACCCCGACGTTTTCAGTTATCATACGTCTGAAGCATACTGATTGTTTGCAAAAGACGTCCAGGCAATGTGCGTATGTTGTCCACCAGTGCAAATTTGGACAGATTCGCCCATCCCCGATTCAGACATAACAATGGCCTACCTGGTGCGTAGTGACGGTGTACGTTGGGGCCTCCCCAGGCTTGACAGTGGGGATGCACTTGTCCCTGGGGACCCTTGCACACCAGCAGTGGTGTCCAAACTGCTGCTACTGCCATGCTGTCTAATGGACCCAAGAGCTGAGGCGCTGCCAGGTGTCGCCCTGCCGGCAGCCGTCTGTCTGTCTGTAGCCAAGGATCCTAGAGTGAAGGAATCTGGAGCAGAGCTGCGGCTGTCTGGAGAGCCAGCTGTGGTGAAGGAGCTGGAGCGGCGGGGCAGCGTGGAATGGCCCTGCTTGTACAAGTATGCTTTCATGCTCAAAACAACCCACAAGGCTGCATGAGGCAGATGCTAGTGACACACAGACCAAGGTCGACAAGTGCCAAAACACACAGCTTCAATATTCACTTGGTGTCTGTTCGTACAGAACCCTCGCAGCCAGGCAGTAGCAACATGTGAAGCCCAGGTGCTCAAGGAGCAAAATTTGCCTTTCAGGTAGGCAACTGTCTGTCAGTCAGCAAGGCCTGAGCTGCCTCTTAACCCACCTGGCTTTGAGGGGGCTGCCCATAGCTGGTGACTGACTTAGGTGATCTAGAGGGTAGCAGGTCCTGCCTTTGGGGCTCAGGGGTCCTTGCAGGGGGGCTTACAGGGTGGCTGTCCTCTTGGTGCTGTGCATGACTAGTCGATCCTGCAGAGATACATCAGATGATTTGAGGATAGTGAAAACACTTGATAGGCACTTCATGCCTTGCCAAAGACTCCATGTCTTGCCAAAGACCCACAGCATTGAGATGGCATGCTCGGCAGTGTACACAATCCTCAGCATTGGTGCTAGCTTCGTCTACAGAACCAACATTTAAATTGTTGGTTCTGGATACAAAGCTAGCACCAACGCTGAGGAAAATGGCTCTTCCACTGCTGCCAGACAAAGCAGATGGCTTTGCAGCAGATGACTTACCCAGCAAAAGCCTACTTTAAAGTAGTGTAGTGAGCAAGGTCTGCAAAGCATGGCCGCCCAGACACTGTCAAAGCATGGCCGCCCGAACAGTATCACAACAACAGGGACATCAGCCATGGTCAAACTGCTGCTTTGCAGCAGTCAACAGCATGCCTCTCAATAAAACTGCCTGACCTTGATGGCCTTGAATGTCACCAAACAGCCCATCATCTGCACTAGTTTCCTGACTAGCAGCTGCCAAGGGTGCTGGCACAGTGGACCCCTCCCCAAAAAGGTCAAAAGGATCCATGGCAACTTGCTGATGCTGCACTTGACGAGCAGATGCAGCTGAGCTTTTGCTAGCAGACTGTGGTGCTGGACTGAAGTTGCCAAAGAAGTCAGCATCTTGCTGAGTGTCGGGATGGCCCAGGCTGGCAGCAGGGGACGCCATGTTTGCTGGAGACGGTGCATACGAGCCTGCATTGCTTGGAGCTGCCGACGGCTTGGCAGAGCCAAAGAACGAGTCCAGATCATCAGCTACTGCTCCTGTGTGTAAGCAAGTGCACATGGCAAAAGACTTCAGATTCATGCAGCAAGAGCACAAGCATGCGTGGCAAGATGACAATCGTGCAAGAGGCGTCCGCTACAGCAACGTATACGCAAGGCATGTCAAGCGCATATGCGTAGCTGCTGCACTCACCAGAGCGCCCAGGGTTAGCCTTAGTAGCAGGAGACCTTTGTGAGGAGAAGCTGTCCGACGGACCGGCCTCCGAACGCACCGGACTTCCGACAGCGGCTATAGTGTCGGGTCTGGGCGCTTGAATGACAGGTTTTGGTGGCACAGCCGGAGACTGCTGCTTGTTCTTAAGCTGACCCATCGTTGGCTTGTTGAACAGATTAGGATCGATGCCCCCAAGGCCGCTCAGCAAGCCAGCCATGGGATCGCCCTTGCCACGTCCTGCTGCCATCTTGGCAGACTACCCACAATGCAGGAGCTGGATTCACAGGAGACGCTGGACAAGTCCGCCCGGGGGCACAATCAGCTGTAGCCGAGGCTGATGGACAGAGCTGCAGCAATCGTGATATGCACGGGCGACGACAGTCGACGAAACAGCTTAAACGAGTACGTCCGAAACCTTAGTCTGACGGGCTGAAGCACTTTCTGCAGCTTCTACGAGTGCAGCTTCACACAATAGGACGCTCCAGAATCCCTTGCATGCAAGTGATTTTATTTCCTCCCTCTTGCCATGCCTACAGGCGCAGCTAGCTGCAGGTGCAATGCCATTTCAGGCAGGCCAAGATTGTGCGATCGCCATCAGGCCAGATACGGTATGCAATACTAGTGCTCGAAACAGCAACTGCAGGAATCAGAAAGTTGCTTGGAGAAACTTCGCACCTGATCAAGGTGCATGGCAGAGGGTCCGTCCGAGCCTAAGCCTTCGGCAGGCCGTGGCATCCCTACAGAGGTACCGAAGCCATATACAGTTCCTGGGGGATATGTGGCTCCTAAGATGTCTGAGCTCTGGCTCTATGTAAGGCTGTCGCTCCTTGTGCCTGTGGCCTCGCCAGCGTATTTGAAGCAACCAACAACGTCTTATGCCACGCATGTGTGTATTCAGGCAAACAAGACGCATCCTTACTATAGATATGGGTACTCGCTTGCACTAGGTGTAGGGCTTGTGGCAGGAGCATATGCTTTGTACTCCAGGCAGGACAAGCCTTTAAAGGCTACTGAAACTTCTTGAGATAGTGACGCGAAACGCTGCACCTGCACATGCATTGGCAGGTTTTGCATGCAGCACACAGACACCATATTGCATCAAGTTCCTCACGCGATATGACTTTTGCAGCTAACATCTTTGAAATGAATCATTGCTCTTTTGAAACTTGTAGCATAATGCATAAAGGTTGTAGCGTGATATGCAGTATATGACCATGTCTGCATGTATTGGAATGACATGAGTAGCATCATGCCATGTTTTTTGCCATGGACACTCACCTTTCTAACGCATTCAGCCTTTACATGCATGATGTGCCTTTTGCCAACTTCCCTACAAAATGTGGTGTCAACCTGTCTTGGCCTGGTGCTTTGCTTTGCAAAGGCATAAATAACAGGAGGCTGCATTGTGAAGTGCGTGCCCCAGCCAAAGCTGCTACAGCATGTATACATGTGAAGGCCGTCGAGTGGTCCATTGCTAGGCACACATTATGCTCACTTCGATGATGCAACCTTCAGATGAAGTTTTGCTGATCATCATGGTTTGAAGCTCATATAGATGCACTACTGTCTGAAGCATGCTATTGTAGCGTTGTTACCAAACACAGCCATGCGTGCCTGGCCCCCAACACCATGCATCTACATAAGTTCTCTGTGATGTACACATACACATTTCACCAGGCACAGCAGATTCAGTGCATCCTTGGGTAAACGTGTATTTCAGATCCAAACAATCATGGATATGCATACAAAGGCTGTTATGGTGGTGCTCACCAACCTCTTTCAATAGTCAAATTTAGCAGTAACAGTACGTTGACATCGTATCAACCTAGTGTGTGAAATGTGTGCAATGTCAGCACAAGCCTGAGCATCTAGTAATATACTACCCACAAAAAACAGAATTTAAGCGTTTTGAATCTGCACAGCTTTGCAATGATTGTGTGGCTGCAGAGAAAGACATTTATAAATTGTTCTCTTGCAGCCTTTGTGAGCTCATGATCCCACTCAAACGAAACAAAATTGTGAGCAGCAAGCAGTTCAGCATGACGTCTCTCCTGCTCATCCAACCCTTCAGCTTGAGTCAATACCCAGGCAACTCATGCTTGCCTCTGTCCAAGATATAAGGAGAGGCTGCAAAAAAGGAAGCGCAGCATGAAGCATTGGACTGAGCTCTCTAGGACCAAAGATTCTGCTTGAAGACATAACACTACATATCATGCGTTAGCAAAGATTGAAGCAGCGCATGGACCTGCAGGCCAAGCTATGTCCAGACACGAACACTCTATTCTGACAATTCATCAAAATAAATGCCTAAAAGTGTACTAGAGAGGGAAAAGACACACAGTACCAGACAGAATAGGCCTGATCCACCATAGGTCAAGGACCTTTCCTTGGACTATAATAGTAGCCCTGGCCTGCCGCCTGAAGAGGCTACCACTATGAAAGCTGAAAAGCGCAAACTTCTCTTTTCTTTTCATGCTTGCCTCTCAGAGGCAGACTCGTTTGCGAGTTCACAGTCCTTTGCTAGCTGCCATGGCAGAGGTGCCGCTGAGTGCAGGTGGTGCTGTGCACTCTCTCGGCTGCTCACTGCACATTCACCTTCCAAAACACCACTGTGACTGACCGCATCTGTGCCTTTGTCTGCAGGCTGCTTGCTTTGAGGGCTTGCAGAGGGGCCAGGCCTGTCTCCATCCTGCCCTAATGCATTCTGCCCTGCCCTGTGTGCATCTTGCCCTGACCCCTGTGCGCCCCCCACATGGCCGTTTACATAAAGCCCCCCCTGATGCTCTGCATCAATCCCTGGGATTGAGGCATCATGCCCCTGTTCAGGTGGATCCTGTCCCTGCCCATGTACGTCAGATCCCTGGGTCTGTGGGGCATCCCCAGGACCAGGTGCATTTTGGCCCTGCCCATGGAGGTCAGGTTCATTTTGCCTTGCCATTTGCCCTAAGGGCAGGATCTCAGTGGGGGCTACAACTGACCCCACACCAGACTTTTGCTGATAAAGGGGGGCATCAAGTTGGCCTAACCCCTGCTCAATTTCCCGGTCTGGCATGTTTGCTGGAGCAATGGTGCGTAACGCTGTTCCTGCCAGCATAGCAACAATCATGCTGATCATGACATGCATTCACTAGTGCTATTTGTGTATATGGACATGCACCGACAGAACTGAATATATACACATACATATGTGAGGCAACATGTTGTGATGTTGGCAATGTGTGTATACTATGTTGATGGTGCAGCCTGTTCTCAAATAGCTGCAGGAGTGCTATTTGGCCTGATCATGTTCCATGGCCATCATCAAAAGGGAGCAGTGAAAGTCACCATACTGATTATAGTTAGAAGAAGCTAGCAGGCCCTGTCTGTCAATGTTGCAAAGCTAAAATTGCAAAGAGGGATAACGGAATTGATGACATGATGAAGTGGCAGCATGACAGGTTGTGAGTGGGCATGAGGTAGGCAAGCATGCAGGGCAGGCCTGTCATGACATAATGGCATCATAATGACATCATACCATGACATAATATCATGACATAATATCACGACATAATATCATGACATAATAATGACATGATACCTGCAGGCATGATGCGGGCACGCTGATGCCTCTGCTCCTGCCGTTGTTGCTGTTCATGCCTTCTGCCATCTGCATATGAGCCTGGAGCACTGCATGTCCCATGGCCTTCCAGAGGGGCCATTGGCTGCAACCAGATTGGGATCTTATCAGGCTTGCTGCTCTCCTGCCCTGCTGAGCTGGGGTCAGGGTCAGCGACAGGGGCCACTGAGTGTGGCCCTGGAGAATCGGCCTGGCCTTCAGGGGCATGCTGAGCTTGTCCTGCTGAGTCAGTTCCAAGATCATCTTGATGCTGCTCGGATGAGCTTGCAGCAGCATTAGAGGCTGTTTGAGGCTGCCCTGCTGGCTGCTGATCAAGGGCATTTAGATGAAGCCCTGCAGAGGCAGCTGCATGTGCCTCCTGAATCTGCTCACTGGAACCTGTTGTGTGCTGCCCCTGAGACTGATGCCCTGAGGCTGTTGCTTGCTGCCCTACCAATTGCCCTGTTGACTCCCTGCCATTAGCTTGTTGCTGACCATTGGTAGTTGACGCATTGGCAGCATGTGATACCTGACCTGGAGGTGCAGCTGAAGCTGAGGTGGCAGCTGATGTAGTCATGGCAGTGGCCAACATGGGCAGAATGGTATCAGCACTGCCCAACACCTCCAAAACATCCATGGCCCCTGAGACACAAGCAGAACCTTGGTAATCCCTGGGCAGCCCAATATAACATTTGGCTTCTCATCAAGTTGACGCCAAAAGGCGTGGTCTTTTCTTTTCTTTGCTTTTGTAAATCTTGGTGGACAAACCCCACACAGGGGTCTGGGTGCATCCACAATGTGTAGCTGCATGTGGCGCTGCACTAGCTGACATGATCATTGCCTATCATGGTCGGCAGCACAGTATAGCACAGCACAGCACGGCACGGCACAGCACAGCACAGCACAGCACAGCACAGCACAGCACAGCACAGCACAGCACAGCAC
>JAABUK010008968.1_pt1 | contig 13837 bp, 9 predicted proteins | sample 5559141 | NCBI WGS metagenome assembly JAABUK01 (sample SAMN10711869, study PRJNA513367) | rock metagenome | isolation source: Antarctica rocks | place: Antarctica: Victoria Land, Pudding Butte nord | collected 2016-01-03
TCTATAGTGTTGTATGGCCTCATCGTATCTTGTCTGGTTGTAGAGGCACCACGCAAGACCTTGGCGACATTTGAGAGTGTAGCGATGATGGGCTCCCAGCAGTCCTTCTCCTAATGACAAGACGTGCCGATACTGTTCAGTTGCTTCATCATATTTCTTTCTACGCGAGAGGCACCATGCTAGGTTATGCCTCATTTGAGTTGTGTTATGGTGATCAGTAACGAGGCTTTTCTCTTGAATTAGTAGCGCTCTGCAACAAAGTTCCTCAGCTTCTTCATACTTTCCAAGACTGATCAAGGTCACTGCCAGGTTTACCATATCTCGAAGTGCGAGCGAGTGTGTGGGACCAAGCAAATGCCCCCGGATGCTGAAAATTCTTCTCTGCAGCTCCTCAGCCTCGTCCAAGTCCTTTTGTTTGTATAAAGTCCATGCGAGACGGCTCAAACTTCTGAGGGTGTCCGGGTGGTCAGGACCAAGCAGCTGCTCCTGAGCAGCACTACTTCTCCGTAACAACCCCTGAGCTTTCTGTCCTTCGCCTCGCGCTTCTAGACACATCGCATATGTGGTCATACTGGAGAGCGTTTCTGAGCTTTCCAAGCCCCGAAGACGCTCGAATATTTCCATGGATTCTTTAGCTTCAACTAAAGCAGTCTCATTATGGCTTCGGTATCTGTCAAAGGAAGCTAAGTGCTCCAGAAGCTTGGCGCGATCGAGCCGGGCATCAGTCGAAAGAAAATCAAATTGAAGCATCGTACGCGCGTGGGGTGAGAGAGCCTCCCAGTAACGCCAATTGTCAATCTTGTTGCCATTGGGAAATTGCTCCACCAATATGTGTAGCGCTTCATGTCTCCAAATTGTAGTAGTGTTCTGAACTTCTAGCCATGCCTGTGTGGACAATTGGACAAGCCGATGCATCTCATAGGTCTCACTATGAGCTCCTTTGTTGACCAAGGAGAAATTCTGCAGCATTGCCAACGCTTGAATGAAGACACGTTTTGGCTCGTCTTTATGTTTGAACAGGGTAGGAGGGATGCCTTGCCGGTCAAACATGGCCATCAGTGAGAGCATCTGAGCTGCTCTGGGGTTCTGTTTAGTAATTAGATCGAATGACAGCTTCCAAGTCTTGATGACCGAGTTACTCTCCCTATCGGTTCTTCTATCGTCGTCGAGACTCTCGCAGAGTAATTCTTGTATGTCTTCGTCTCCCTCCTGAAGCATCGAGAGATAGTCTTCGACAGTTATAACTTGTTCGGTGATGTACGCCGCGGCTTGCGTGATTGCCAGAGGTAGTCGATCTAAAGCTTCGACGAGCCTTTCGAGATCATCGATGGTCACATTCATCGACGAAACAAGATAAGAACGTAAAAGCTGCACACTTTCTGTCGTTGTCATGGTTGAGACAATCGTCGTCTTGCCTCTGACAGCTAAACGTTCCCCAACTCTTTTGTCCCGAGTTGTAACAATGATAGCACCGTTTGTTGCTCGTGGGAAGTACTGAATCAACGAATTCTGAATTACTGAAGATGGTAACGGTTCATCAAGAAGCTGTATGTCGTCGAAGTTGTCAAGTATAAAGAGCCATTTTCCGTTTTGATTGCTACTAAGCCAGTGATGAACAAGCTGCAGGACATCTCCTTTTCGGTCATTCCACCCTGGTAAGCGTAAGTTTTCAGCGATATGTTTGCACGCTTGCACGAATTTCGTGAGTGTTCCTGCATGAGCCCAAAATATCTGGGCTTCTGAATGAGTTTCGAGGAACCTGTGGCACATTTCGATGGCGATTTGGGTTTTCCTATATTTATGGATTAGTCTAGAATCGGTAATAGTGCTTGACCGATCTCCACAAAACGAGAGCTGCTATTCAGCATGAAAAAGCCCGTAGTATATCTAGCGTACAAGAAGCAGGAAAACGCGAATAGAAAGTAACATCCTTGTAACAAATTGCTCACCCGACACCTCCTATACCTGCCAACGCAGCACGACCATAATGAGTCAAGTTACTCTGTAGCTCTTCGAATATTCTTGGGCGATCGATGAAATTGGGGTCTCTCTTGGCAGGTATCATGCTAACCTGATGCATGGAGAGAGATTGCGGCAATGCCCTCGAGGTGCCACTGGTGTTGTGGAGCACCAATCTTAGTAGGTAGCGATCCAATTCTAGTAATAAGCTCCGGACCTCTTTGTCTTTGCTAATACTCCGGAGTGCTTTGGTTTTTCGAGTCCAAGAAGAGTCCTTATCCGTGGGTAGGACCTGGTCCAAAATTTTGTCTAAACGCCGAATCTGAGATTGACATCCCTTGAGTGCAGGCGTTAAAGCCTTCTGAGTGTCTGAATCCACATTTCCTGCTTGGGCTTCAGCGCTAGTTCGTTGGAGACTGTTAATCGTGATGGGTAGTTGGGCCTTGATGTGCTTGAAAGCCTCAGGCACCTCATGCGCCTTTTCGCGGAAGTCGTTGAGCCGACCCACCACTGTGCTCCCAATCTCGATCAGCGCAGCCACTGCTGAAATGAAGGATATCACGGCAACGGCCTCCGCCATTTCTAATAGAGGCTGACACGCAAGGGCTCGTTCCAGCAGGCACTTTTGAACATGTCCTGTTGGCTCATAACAGAATATAAATTTTGATCGCTCTATCATAGGTCGTCACTAATCAAGTCAAAGGATGTACATAGAATGGCAATTGTGCCAAGGACACAGCAAAGTAGCGCACAACGACAGCAACAGTACCAGAGGCTTGGTCGTCTTTTTTGATAGATGAGAGTAAAGGAAAGTACCGGTAAGAACTCTAAAAAGCCTCTGGAAGGGTTCACCTAACAGTCTTCCAGCCCCATAGGGCTGATAATCCGTCTTTCATATTCTATTGCTTCAAAATATTGTCGTGGGGTGGAGCCACGCACCTCGAGAGTTCACGGAACATTATTGGTCCGGGGATTTTGACTACTACTTATAGGGGTTTCCCGAGCTACAGTCAAGCATCGAAGCATCATTCCCGTCACCTTCTGCCTGATGTTTGACCCACCCTACCTGTATCTAGCCTACCTCCTAGATCTACCCACTACTACTACTACTACTATGCCTTCTGAGCTCTGACTACTAGTTGAGACATGTCACCCCTCTACACTATGAAAGCAATAAGATCTAGACGTGAAAGTCTGTGATTTATTTGATAAAATATCTAGTAATCAGATGTGAAAGACTTATTACGATGAGATAGTTTGAGCTAAACGTTGATTCAAAAAAGTTACTCAGAGAATTAAAGACAAGAATAAAAAGTTAGAAAGTCATCTTCAAGTGATTAAAGAAGTCACGTCTTTGAGTTCTATTTATTTTCTTCGCAATCGGACTGAGATGAGTCTTCTGGTCTCGCCATTGATGTATTATTTTGTCAGAGGCACCCTTGCTCAGCCAACCAGATATTCCAACAGCGTCCGTGGCGGCCAGTTGCTTCAAAGTATGCAGGTTGGTTCTCCTTGCGCTGTGGGCATACAACCTCCGATATCTCAGCGTGGCTCGATGGCTGCCAAATCGCCGAAGGAGTTGCGATATGGACTACCGCATTTAGATAATGTGGAGGATGTGGAGAAGTACACGAGTGGGGGATTTCACCCGATCCATCTAGGAGACGCTCTCAAAGGCGGAAGATATTGCGTTCTGCATAAATTAGGCTATGGAGGGTTCTCTACCGTCTGGCTGGCTCGCGACAAAGATCAAGACAGGCTGGTCTCACTCAAGGTGCTCACTGCCGAAGCCTCCCGGCAACCCACGGAACTCACGATACTTCGGCATCTCGATGAACATGCCCATGCCAATCCTTGGCGTAGCAGCATTATCGCTACACTGGATGATTTCATCATTGACGGGCCCAACGGCAGACATCTTTGCTATGTATCGCAGCCGGGGGGTCCAAGCCTTTCCGCGATATCGGATTCTCCAGGCGAGATAGCGGGCACCCGCCGCCTCCGTGCTCCCCTGGCCCGTAGATTAGCTCGACAACTGGCAAAGGCGGTCTCTTTCATGCATGATGTCGGTATCGTTCACGGAGGTACGTTGGAAACAGGAGGAACTGAGAGGGTGTGCTGACCGCTGGGGTAGACATTACGCCTAAGAATGTCCTTTTACAACTAAAAGGTGTCGACACATGGCATACGGAAACGATCTACCAGCAAGTTGGCCACCCAGTTAGAGATGGGGTCTTCAAGACTTCCGGTGAAAAGCCAGACCTATCTGCACCTGAGTACCTCGTGGAGCCAGCATCCTTCTCTTGCATCGATTTCGAGTACAGTTCCGAGCAGGTTCTACTCGTTGACCTGGGCGAAGCTTTTCTCGAGCTGTCTCCACCATGCAATGGTGTCGGAACACCAGTTTCCTATTGCTCTCCGGAATTGATATTGGATAGCAAGGCGAGCAGAGCATCAGATATCTGGGCCTTAGCTTGTACAATATTCGAGATCCGATCTGGGTTTCCACTGTTTGAATCATTTGTGGGGTCGTCCACTGAGATCCTTGAAGAGATAGTGCGAACCTTAGGCATGCCTCCGGAATCATTTCATTCGCTTTGGATGAAAGATGGGATTACCATCACGGGTCACGCACAGTTGGACGGATCTACTCTAAACGATCGGATAAAGGAGATTGGTATATACGATCAAGAAACATCCATTCACGAAGCCGATATTGCCTCTCTGAACCACCATTCGTTACTGGAACCTTCTGGAAGGAGGGTTACTAGAGACGAGGCATTTGACCTAACCGATTTGCTGCGAAGGACATTGGACTACATACCCGAGAAACGTCTGTCTGCGGGGGAAGTCGCGAACCACTCGTGGGTATGCGAATAGGGAATAAATCACATACCACTCGTGGGATTAGCTTGGTGCTGCTCGTTCATATTTCAACTGCGAAATCCTGGAACCCTTTTTCCTCTTTACGGGCACTCAATAATGCATTGGTACGGGCACCCATTGCTCACAAAATGAGGTAAAGCTGTAGGAACAGATGGTACACAGTTGGATGGACTCTGCAGATTTCAAATATCGGCCAGTGGCTTCCTCTGGTCTTGTATGCACTCAGAGCAGGCGTTATGAGAAAGTGACGTTCGAAGCTTGGCGAAATTCAATCTGCGCTTTTGAGTCCTTTCTGCGCAGGACGAGGGGAAAAAGCGAAAGCTCATCGGGCAAGAAGAGGTAGAAACGAATGAGATCAAGCGTACAAACATTGGTACCTAATAGAAGGATTGGATAAGTGTGATTAAGTATGAAGAAAGTGGTCGGGCTAGTCGTGTGAGTACTCGTACATAAGACCTGTCGTTCGCCGCATTTATCCTGCGACTGTATGTGGCCTTGTGGGTGATTGTGCCGAGTTCGGATCCACGGGTTCAAAAGGTAAGGTGTTGATCTTTGACGGGTCTGGTATTCGTAACCCGCACTTTCGCTCATTCTTCGCTTAGAATTGTTGACGCAGGCGCGTTGCTTGGGGAGATGGAACAGATGGCTTCAGATCGTCGCTATAATGCTAGAATACTTACAGGACGCATAATATAAATGTCACTGGGCCAGAAATGGCTCCAGAATCGCTTTGCAGTGATAAGTCTTAAACCCCGGCGGCTTAAATTGTCTGGACGGAACGCGGAGCTTTACGATTTATCCTTGACTACAATGGCGACAACAACACAAATGTCATCCACCTTGCCTCCATGAAACTCTTCATGAGGATAATATTTCTGTACTTCTTTAGCAAACGGACCATCAGCTTTCGTATTCAAGCTCGCCAGCTTTGCTTCTCCAGTAATAGCCACTGCTAAAGCCGCCTGGAGACTATCCTCATACTTCTTTGGGATACCGCCTTTCTGCGTAAGGGCATGTATATTTTCAGAAACAGCCAAACCCTTCTCGCCGGCTTCCCAAGCCTGAAATCCAGTCATGTGCCGGCTTACGATCTTCAATAGATCCAGGGAACTTAGGTTGTCCCAGACACCATCTGTAGCAAATAATAGAACATCCCCATGCCGTAGCTGATGGCCCGAGACACTGGCATCCTTGGGGTAGTCGCTCAGTGGCTGACTACCCAAAGCTCGAGCTCTAGCCAGAATCTTAGGAGGGATTATAGATAGCTGATACGGTGTGTTGAACGCATGTGTCTGTGGATTGGAAAAATGGTGGACAGCATTAAGCCGAAGCTGAACAAAGCCAGAATCCCCAAGGCTGGGAGAAGTATCATCAGCTTGCACAGGTGAAACCAATCCGCCAGGTGGCCTTACTTTGCAACCTCCAGATATCCGTCATCCCTTCCAACTGCGATGCAGGCGGTACTTCCGCCCCCAGGAATGCTGGAATCAGCGACCACTCTATCGTACCCCTTTTGTAGGAGTTGGCGCGGCCTTAATTTCCCTTCAGATTGGGTCTCAGTCCCTCTTGCAGCCCCCGTCATCTGCTCACATAACCCATGGGAGAAATGTGCCGAATCAATGCCGGAATCTGCCCATCCTCCAACGCCATCCGCGACACCAAATGCAACGTTGCTACCATTTCCGATCCTGCTGACGAAGAACGCATCCTGGCCGCTGTTCGGCCGCCCCGTGAAAAAATCTTTGCCAGTTGTAGTAGATTGTAAAGGATCAAAGGAGTAGAGGTCATTCTTGGGGTTGAAGCGCCGGCCTTTAGCGGAATATGCAGCCGCAATTTTGTACTGGTATTCGTAGGTGGGGGTGGAAGTTGATGGTTGTCGTAAGGGAGCTGCGGTTGAGGATGCACGCCTCAGGTCATGGCCTGTAGGTCCGTTCAAGTAAAAGCACTGCGGGCGGAGATCCTGCTGTGAGAACAGAGGTGCGAAACGACAGGCGGAGCATTGAAGTATTGGCGATATTCCTAAAATGCTAATTGTTTTTAGTGGAAGCATCTTGCCCACTAAGGAGCAAGGCGTCATAAAATAGAATATAAGGAAGCCATGATGGACCTTTTAAACGAACGTGTCACCAGCGGGAAGAGCGGCCTGCGGAATGAGAACAAATGACGGAAGAGACGAAGGGAATAAATGCATGCGAGATAGCTAACGGAAAAGCAATAGCTGTACTCTCGTAGGTAAGGGTAGTTGAGAACTTAAAGGATCTTTGCCAGATCGTACGGTTGTGAGAGTACCGCTTTACCCTCACAGCACGCTAGCTCAGGGCTTGCTGCAAGATACGGGTAGCCTCGGCACCTAGTCAGATGAGGGTTAGAATAGCCTCAAAGGAATGTATCGAAACCTGAGCAGCCTCACATATGCTAAGGTACCTACTTTACCTGCTCCATCCCTTCGCCATCACCCAAACTATCAAGGAAGGTCGGAAGCCTGAGACGCCAGCGAGCACGCAAAAGGTGCAGAGCTGAAAGGCTATGATAACTGTGCCGCAGCCTTCAGCTGTTTGTCGTAAATACAGCATGCAAGGCTCTCGGAACCAATAGTAGCAAAGTTCGAGTCCTTGTGTGTAGTCCCTAGAGTCCTATATCTCATCCCTTTTTGCGTGTGATGACTTGATAGAGAGAGCGAATAGATCAGCCATGGCAGATCCTTTGAGCATGGCTGCCAGCCTGATTACAGTCGTGCAGATCAGCGGGCAAGTCATATCATACTGCTACGACTACCGCCAAGGCTTGAAAAATGCTTCGAAGGACCTTTTAAGAGTGACTGCAGAGGTGACAAGCCTGAGAAATGTTCTAGAGAGTCTTGTTGTCCTTGTCGATAACGAGAGGAATATCAGCAACAATTTTCTCCCTATGCTGACAGATGTCCTGTTGACCAATGGTCTTCTGGATGTATGCCAGCGCGATCTGAGAAGCCTAATAGAGAAGATTGAAAAACCTGTTAGCGAGTGGAAAGCATTGGGTAGGCGCTTGATCTGGCCGTTGCATGAGAAGGAGATCACCAGGACGCTCGAGAGCGTACACCGTACAAGAAGCGTGCTGGAAACAGCTCTGATGGTTGACAATACGTGAGTTGTGGAACATTGTTGCTTTATGTGGCAATAAAATTTAACGCGTTGAAGAGCGTCGATGATCGAGATACGTGATACAACAAGGGATTTGAGGCAAAGGGTGCTCGATTTCACGCGCAGGATAACCCTTGCTCCTGGTTCGTCATATCCTCAACAATGTGGCGGCTGCTTTAGTATTGACCTTTAGCAGAGACAGAGTTCCAAGTCGTTGTGGATTGGCTCAATGGCCCAGATCCTTCTATCAAGCATAAAGCAGTGCGGGAAGCTCGTGGATCTCAGACCGGCAAATGGTTTCTACAGCGAAAGGATTATGAAGTTTGGCAAACAGAGGTAAACTCTTGTTTCTGGTTGCATGGTATTCGTAAGTCAATTTATCCAACTTCCTTCTTGACCAAGCATTTATATGGTTTCTAGCTGGCTGCGGCAAAAGTGTCCTGTGGTAGATATACCTTCCGCAGTCCGACATCCTGAATACTCAATTGACCTTCCTAAGCTCTTCAATCATCGAGGATATATTTGCCCTGCCCCCCCGAGAGCATCAGTCTGTCGTTCTGTATTATTACTTCGACTTCGCCAATAAAGCTGTTAGTTCCGCGGAAAGTCTACTTCGCTCATTAGTGACACAAATGGCGAAACAGACACCCGATCTTCCAAAAGCACTAGACAGAACGAAGTGGGAGAAATTTAGCCGCACTCGGTATGGAACACGCATGGAAATGCAAGCCGATAGCGTTGCTCAGCCCTCCTTTACAGAGCTCTCGGACATATTGCATGATAGCATTGGGGGATTCGATCACTTTTATGTTATATTAGATGCCTTAGACGAATGTGTGGAAAGGCAGAAGGTCTTATCACTGGTTAAGCAGTTCGTCAAGTCAAGGACCGGCAAAGTCCATGTCCTAGTGACAAGCCGGTATGAAGTTGATATCGAGGAGCAGCTCCTCCCGATCATTACGGAACAAATTCAAATCGAAAGCCACTTGATTGAGCCCGATATACGCTCTCACATTCAGCAGCAACTTCAAACTAATCCTAGACTGAAAAAGTGGCCTCAGAAGGTCAAGGAAAGAATGGAGTCCGCCCTCGTGACGGGCTCGCAGGGAATGTGAGTTGCGACATGGCCCCGATTCAACTGTCCTATCTAAAACTCGTTATAAAAGGTTTCGATGGGCTGCGTGCCAACTTGATGTGCTATCAAGGTGCAAAGTACTCAAACAGCTTGAAGTCGCGCTAAGAACGCCCCCAAAAGATCTGTCAGAGACGTATCAAAGAGCGTTACAAAATCTCGATCCGGAATCGTATGACATTGTGTACAAGTTGTTAAGATGGTTGACTGTCGCTCCACACCCTGTGAGGAGTCCTGTCACAGAGCCTCTTCTAACCTAAGTGGACTGTCAATAATGATTGCGCTAGGTACGCCTAGAAGAGGCCGTAGAATTCCTTGCTGTTGACGAAGGAAACGGAGAAGGACTCGTCTTTAACCCTGACATGAGACTCTTTGACGCGAACGACATTCTGACGATGTGCACTGGCCTTGTTTCGGTTTCCCGTATCTTCATCAAAAGCAGAGAGGTAAGCACTTCTGTGATAATATCCCCGTCAGCTGGAGTCTATGACGCCTCGAGACCCTTTCATTGTGCAATTCTCCCGCTCTTCTCACCTACTTTGCCGGCAATTTCCTCCTTGAAAGTATACTGACTCCAGGAGCACCAGCAAGGGGCTATCGTCCAACAAGTACAGGAAATTCGTCTCGCGCATTCTTCAGTGAAAGACTTTCTGCTCTTACATTTCCAAAACCAAACCCTACCACCCGTCTTTGGCAACATTGATTCTCAAGCTTATGTTGCGGAGTGCTGCTTGGCCTACCTGCTCCATTTTCCAGGTCCTTTGCAACCCGCGGATGACATCAAACAGTACCCATTGGCCAGGTACGCTGCTGAATGGTGGATGCGCCATATGCAGCACTCACAGTCGAAGATCTCGCCGCTGGGGACACAATTGATGCTCGAATTGATGGATGAGAGCAGCGCGGCTTTCTTAAATTGGATTTGGCTTTACAATGCCGACAAGCCCTGGCGGGGCGTTGATGCTAGTGCAGCAGACCATCCGTCAGCGCTTTACTACGCCTCGCAAAGTGGATTCGAGTATCTGGTTGACCAGCTTCTTAGAGCTGGATCCAAACCAGACTACGGCCAAGGAATGTTCGGCACACCTCTCCAGGTCGCTGCCTACAACGGGCACCTACAAGTGGCGAAGAAGCTCCTTTCCGCTGGGGCTTGTCCGAATACAAAGGGCGGCATGTTCTATACGCCGTTAAAAGCAGCAGCAGCTATTGGGCATGTCGACATAACCCGGCTCCTCATTAAGCATGGAGCCAATCCGAACGTGTCCGATACGAGCTCTGGCACAGCTCTACTTGAAGCCACGAAGAACAGACATCCCAACGTTACGCGAGTATTGATAGATGAGGGACAAGCTGACGTCAACATCGTTGGTAGTCGAAAAGCAGCGGATATATATGGTACGAATCCTCTAGAAATTGCTTCCCGTACTTGTGACATTGAAATAGTGTCACAAATACTCCCCAAAGCAAGTAAAAGTGTTATTGCAACAGGTATGCAAGCGGCTGCTCGGACAAAATCGAGAGAGCTGCTGGAGCTTTATGTATCGTACGATCCTGATAGCGTCCTTCATCACGCAGCCAAATTAGGTTGGGCCGACTTGGTGACAAATCTTCTTCAGAAGGACGCAGCCACGACTACCTTATTAGACGGTGGATACGGGGGACAGAAAACTGAAAGCTCATCTTTGGTGGTCGCAGCCGCAGGGGGGTATGAGTCAATCGTTCACGAACTGATATCAAATAAAGCAGATGTGAATGCGGCCTCGGACAGAAGATACGCGCTAGAAAGTGCCGCCGAGAAAGGGTTTAGCTCTATCATAACTCTGCTCTTAGAGCATGGTGCAGATGTCAATGCATGTGGTATGGATGGAACAGCTCTGCAGAAAGCTTCACATCATGGCAACATAAACATCGTCAATCAGCTTTTGGAGCATGGAGCCGACATTAAATTTGTCGACGGTTCTTATGGCGGGCCTCTTCAGGCTGCAGCCATCGGCGGGCACTACGAGGTAGTCAAATTACTCTTGAACCGTGGTGCTGATGTCAATGAACAGCCTGGACAAGGTTGGCATTTCTGGGGTATCCCTGTGTGCAGTACTCCGTTGACTGCGGCTACGTATCGGGGCGACATCGAGATGTTCGATTTACTGTTGAACAAAGGTGCTAGAACTGATTTGCAGGATCGGATGCATCCTCCCGCTCTACACGTTTCCGTAGAGGAAAACCATCCTGCTATCATGGCTAAACTCTTGGCTGCTGGTGCCGATATCGAGGTTGAGCATCAGGGTAATACACCGCTGTCGGAAGCGATCAGTGCAGGGAACTTTGCAGCAGCTCAAGAGCTTCTGAAAGCCGGTGCCAACCCAAACCACAATATCCTACAGTATAATCACCTTGATCGAACGCTTCTGTATCAAGCGATCACGCACGATGAAGGGGAGTTGTTGAAGCTGTTGCTTAATTTTGGCGCTGATGTCAACGCTCTGAGTGATGTCGGACAGTCTTCAAAGGAGCCTCCTCTTCACACAGCAACAGAGGAAGGTTCCATGGTTACGGTACAGGTCCTACTCGAGTATGGGGCAGATTACAACTGGCAGGACGACACTGGCTGGACAGTATCACATCTCGCAGCACGGTGTCATCCAGAAATTTTGCGTCTGCTCTGTGATGATTACGGAGTTGATCTCTCGCTAAGTCTCTTGAACGGCAGTCTTCCTTTTCATTCTGCTGGCTCCGGTGGGAACGTGGTGTGTATTGAGATACTACTTGCCCACGACGTCGATATCAATGTACGTAATAATCACGGTCGCACGCCTTTGCATTTCGCGGTGGAGAAAGCAAATCTTCAAGCGGTGAAGTTGTTTATAGAAAGAGAAGCGAGACTTGACATTCAGGAAGAGGAGACTCAGATGACGGCGTTGGATTATGCGAAGATGGAGTTGATCAAGGAACCTGATAACTCGGATAGGCAGACTATTGTTGAGGTTTTGGAGGAGGAAACAATGTAGCTCTACACATACGGATTTACCGAAATCTTTGCAAAATGTTTTCATAGCTCTGTACCGTATATCGAGTAGCGTCGAAGACTACCTTACCCTTGGCCTGGGCGAGCGTCAGGGGCGTCAGGATAAACTGATGAACAAAGTTAGCCCGCACCCTAGCCGCCTTACATGCCTCATCAATAAAGTAATGTTATCATTACATTATCATAAGCAGTAAGTTCAGCCAGCAATCTAGCTGCTTTACGGCAGGGTATTTTGCGCATCAGGCTCACCCTTGCGCCTAACAGCGCACGAACACCATCGCAAGCATGATGCACCCGTCGAGACAAGCGTACGTTGAAGAGGATAACCCCGAGGTAAGCCACCATCACGCCGCTATATACACCATTCTATGCAGCAATGTTCATATCGTCTCTCAGAGGAATACGGGCCTTCCACTTGGAGAGCCCAGCTCGAAACCATACAGGGAGCGACGGCTGATGGGATGGCTCGAGGTGACAGAACAATGAGGGGGTGGATCTTGCAAACATACGTACGTCTATTGTTCCTGAAGTGCCTCTTTCCAAGCTAACGTCTACCAGCTATCGATCGCGACTACCTACTCCCCTCTGGCATTGCGGGCATTGCCCCCGAAAAAGCCTCAGCGATCTTGTCCCAATTTTCTCGACGGCGGCGCGCAGCAGCAATAGCAGTTCCAACGGACGATGGCCGCGTTCGAAAACAATTACGCGAAATCGGCGAGCCCGTTACGCTGTTCGGCGAAGGCCCAGGCGACCGTCGAGACCGACTACGAGAACTTTTGACCCAGCGAGCTGAGCTCGAGGCCGGCGAAGATGGCGAAGGCGATGTCCAGATGGGTGAAGTCGCGCAAGACTCTACTGCGCAAGGCGAACAAGAAGAGGAATTCTACACAGAAGGTATACAGGAATTGCTCGAAGCCAGGAGAGCAATAGCTCGGTATTCTTTACCAAAAGCCAAGGAGCGAATCGCAAGCCAAAAGCTCGAATCCACCATCCCCCTGCGCACCCACATCAAACATCGCAAAGCCCTGAAAGAGCGCCTATCTGAATTCTCCCTCTTCGGCTCCCAAATTGCCGGTGACCGCCCTGTCAGTATCGCCCGCTTCAGCCCTAATGGCGAAACCATTGCGGCCGGAAATTGGGGCGGTGGGGTAAAACTCCTCTCGGTACCCAATCTCGAAGAGACCAAAACCTTACGAGGCCACACCGATCGTGTAGGAGGAATATCCTGGTACCCCGGTGCGACCCTCCCTGGCACAACCGTCTCGGCCGACAGCGTCAACCTCGCCTCCAGCGGCGGGGAAGGAAATATCCACCTCTGGTCCCTCACGCAATCCACCCCCATCTCCACCCTCAGCGGCCACACCGCGCGCGTCTGCCGCATCGAATTCCACCCCTCAGGCGCCTACCTCGCCTCGGCCTCCTACGACACGACCTGGCGCCTCTGGGACGTCGCAACCACGACCGAGCTCCTCCTGCAGGAAGGGCACTCGCGCGAAGTATACGCCCTCTCCTTCAACGGCGACGGCTCCCTGCTCGCCTCGGCGGGCCTCGACAGCATTGGGCGCATCTGGGACCTCCGCACCGGCCGCACGGTCATGATCCTCGACGGGCACATCCGCGAAATCTACGCCCTCGACTGGTCCCCCGACGCGCACCGCGTGCTCTCGGGCTCCGGCGACGGCTGGGTCAAATGCTGGGACGTGCGCATGGTGCGCGGGA
>JAABUK010008971.1_pt1 | contig 13835 bp, 12 predicted proteins | sample 5559141 | NCBI WGS metagenome assembly JAABUK01 (sample SAMN10711869, study PRJNA513367) | rock metagenome | isolation source: Antarctica rocks | place: Antarctica: Victoria Land, Pudding Butte nord | collected 2016-01-03
GGCCCGAGAGGATCATTGTGTACAGAGACGGTGTGAGTGAGGGCCAGTTTGATGCAGTTGTGCGTGAAGAGCTGCCTCAGGTGGGCTTACACTTCTCAGAACAGTGCAGTTGTCAAGCATCATACCTTCTGCATCTTGCTAGACAGCCACTGACAATTTACCGTATGGTCATTATGCTTTGTCAAGCAACACTGAAAAGTGCCCCGCGCTTGCCAGCTGTACAATGTTGAACTCTCACTTCAAATGAGCATTGCATTACATTCCGGTTTTTGATTGGAATGCTGACGGTCTTGGGTGTGTGTGCAGCTGGCTGCGGCCTGCCTGGGCATGGGGGACCCCAATTCTGAGTACAGGCCCCCCATCACCTTTGTGGTGGTCCAGAAGCGCCACCACACGCGCCTCTTCCCTGGCCGCCCCAATGAGGGGGACCGCTCTGGCAACATCCTGCCTGGTGAGCTGTTATGCAGTGTGTAGCTGCAACACGTCACCATGCACTTGTAACATCTGTTTTCTTGCCATGATTTTGTGCACAGTACTGTCCTGTGTGGCTGTTTGTGCTGTTGGCATGTAGTGCTAGGTCTGATGTGGTGTGTGTCACATGTTGTTGGTCGTTATTTGTCTGGCCACCAATTGAACAAAGTGCAACATGTAGGTGAGTCATTGACCAGCTCCATGATGTCATCAGCTTCTGAAGTGGCAGCTAAATTACAACTTGTCGGTAATTGACCTGCCACTTGAAAAGCTGATGACATCACCGAGCTGGAAAATGAGAAGGCATGTGCGCCTCAGTCAGGGCCGATGTGACAACGATTTTCCCTAGCTTATTTTTGTTTTACAGAACACGTGGAAATGCCATCTAGTGGTGTTGGATCAAAGATCCATTTAGCTAGACCTTGCAATTCCAAGCAGGCTGCTGAGCATGCCAGAATTGTGGGCCTGCCTTTGAGTATTAATCAATGTCAGGCCCACAATGTCCGTCAACTGTAATCATCGTGTTTCAAGGCTTGGTTGCACAAGGCTTAGGTGTGCTCAAAAGCCTGTCAGCAACTTTGGCCCCAGAAAGATCACTGTGGATCTGATAAAGAACTGGCTTCATTCACAGCAGCTTCTGAAACACATTTGGAACATAACTATATCTAATATGCTGCATGTGTGTACAGATCAAGAGTTGGCTTCAGCTGTAGGCCACAACAACAGCTTCTGGTACTTGCACACTAACTGTCGTTTGTTTCAAATGTGTGCCAATGCAATGAGCTGTTGTTTTTGCCTAGATTACAACTTTGAGTACAGCGGTAGGTTCATGAAATTGCAATGGACGATGCAGCTTTTTCACTAAACTGAAAGTGGTGTTTGTGCAGGCACTCTGATTGACAGGGACATTTGCCACCCCACAGAGTTTGATTTCTACCTGAACAGTCATGCTGGCATCCAAGGCACCAACCGGCCTTGCCACTACCATGTGCTGCTGGATGAGAACAAGTTTGGCGCCCAGGAGCTGGCCCTCATGACCTTCAGGTGGGTGTGTGTTTGTCTGTCTGTGTGTGTATGCCTGTGTGTGCCTGTGTATGTGTGCATACTTTGCGCTTTTCTGGCTTGTGCTAGTCTGTCCTGTGCATGCTGCTATGAAACATACACTTCTCTGTGCACATGGTACATGTACATTGTGCAAAAAGCTACAATGTGCATGTGCTTATGCTAGAAGGCTGCGACAAGCATATTGATGTTGCCATGATGATCCATGTCACCAGGGATCACTCTGGCATCTGCCTGTGCATTAACAAGCGCTGCAATCTACATCCTACATACTGCTTTGTGTGATCATGACGCCAGCAAAAAGTCTGATATCACCAGCGCATCATGATCTGAGTCCAGATCAGGCACTCAGGCTCACCACTGTCTCTGTGCCACTTGCAGGTTGTGCTACCTGTTCTGCCGCGCCACCAGGGCCGTGTCCGTCTGCCCTCCTGCCTACTACGCTCACCTGGCTGCCTTCCGCCAGAGGGAGCTGTGCCAGATGAGCGACTCCAGCGCTTCAGACACAGAGAGCACCATGTCAGGCACTGGTGCCGATGCCACTGTCGAGTTTGCTACCTGCCACAAGGACCTGGGAGCCACCATGTACTATGTCTAGGCATGTGTGCACTCAATCCTATGCCAGAGACAGATGCTGTCCCCTGTACTCAGTCAGAGCAGCTGATCAAGAAGGAGCTAGGGGGGTGCCTGCGGCATCTCTGCAGCAGCAAGTGTAGAATGAAGATGAGAACACTGTCCTAGTAACAAACGGCCCATGTAGTCAGATAGCGTGTAGTGGGAAGCTATGGCTTGTAGATTGAAGGACCCTTGCAGAAACCTTTTCATCAGTTTTGGAAGGTTAGCAACAGTACTCTGTGTTGTGTAGCTGCAGTCTGGGTGGTATGTGCGTGCGTATCAGCACTCATGCTTCAAGCGAGCCTGCTGTGTTGGTGTTGCAAATTGACAATGCCCAGCCTGAAGCAAAGCAGTTCCGTACACTGTGTTTTTGGGTTTTTAGACAGACACTGATGTGCAATGTGCAGCATGCTATGCTGCACAGCTACTATTCTTGCCTTTTTGTATAATATACGAGGATTGTCATGATGTGTCATGATGTGTACTTGCTACGTGTGCATCATTCACATGACTTACAGTGACAGCTGCATGACAGATCCAGCACTGCAGAGGACTCTGCGCCACACCGCTTGCTTGTGTGGCATCTCAGACAGCAATCACTTCAGATCAGCCAAAAGCCTCAAGGGACCCGCAAGGCTAGCTGCCTGCCTTTGCCAAGTAAGCTGTCGTGTTCTGACAAAGCTGGGCATACTTTGTCCTTCAAATGTGCTCAAGTCAGCTTTCTGTGTTGTTTTATGTATCATATCTTCACTTGGTTTTTTTTCCAAAAGCATGCTCTTGTTTTTGTGTTCCAAGTGATGCACGCACAACATGTTGCCATGTCATGTTGGGACTGTCTGCAAGGAGACAGCTGGCGCATCAGAGGTGTTGGCCAGGTGTTGAGCATGTTAGTTGCAAGCACACCCATGCCGGCACAGCATTTATGGACAGCAGAGCAATGTTTAGAGGTAAGCTGCATTTCTGCAGCTGTCTGTTATGCTGGTGTTGGGCGTTCCAGGCATGTATCTTGCACATGGCTTGCAATCTGCTGCTTGTTGAAGTAGTTGACAGCTGTGCCCCAGCAGTGTGTTCTGACTCTGTTTGATAGTCAGCTCTAGCAAATGACCAGAAGGCTTTTTTGCTCAATCATAGGCTAACTTCGGTTGGGTCTGCCACTCAAATGGATACCTGCACCTCGTGCGCAAAGAGAATGGCTGCGCAGCTGGGACTCGGCTGCCTTTGCATGGTGAGCTCACTCAAGTGATTATCTGCTGCTTGCATCTCAACTCTCAGCTGTGACCTTCTGCTGGTGGCACCGAAATAAAATTTGTGCATTCATATTGTGGTACTGTGGTAGCAACACACAATTGCTCTTTGCGAAACTCATTGCAGTCAGCAGCTGCATATCTCATGAGGCAAGCTTTGCATCACTCCCAGCAAATCAGCTGACAAGAATCTCTGCTATTGCAGTTTTAAGAAGGTCATAGGATGTCCCCAATCACTCTGCACAGTCTATGGATGCGGCGTTGGACAGTGCTGATGTCTCCAACCGTCCCATGTCTTGAGACTCCTCTCGGGCTTCCTCTCCCCCATGCTGCCGCTGCGAACCACTTCTTGCTGCAAAGCAGTTGTGGGCAATAGGACACAGGTATGCTGCTTGCTTGAAACCTATGCAATATGCTGAACCCTATGACTGTCCTGTACTTCAAGGGGGTTTTGATCAGTCACTGTCGCTTAAGGCCTTGTTGGCTTGCGGTCGTGTTATAACACATAATTAGTTGGGCTAAGAGAAGGTCCCCTCAGCAATTAGGCAGGCAACGGCTGTTAGGAAGGATCATGTCTACTGTGTCCTGTGAACATGACATCCCTGTACTGCTGAGGGGCATGCAAGACACAGCTGTAGGCCACAGTGGTGTTGGGCGGTAGGCACTTCAACAAGTATGAGAGGCTGGCAACTTGTCATGCATGCTGATGTGCTCGTCGCTCTAAACCATTGCGGCCTTCTTCACCTTAGGCCACTTGTTCACTTTAGGAAAAAGCCTGTTGCTGGCAATTGTGCATTGCATGCAAGGCTTGCAAGAAAGTCAATGGTCAAGTGACCAAACAGAGTGAGCTTTCGTAATTGTTACAAGCTTTTCATGTAGTGCTGACAGATGCAGCTTGCGCTTCCCTACAACACTGCAGACAATTTGCATTGAAAAGCCATTCTCACCAAAGTGCATGTTCAAATGTCCACCTAGCAAATGTCATATGGACACCACAAAACTTGATTGTGCAGGATTGTCAGAAAGCTTTGGAGAGTTTACAAACAGTTATTGTGATCCTCATCGAAATTTTCTGGTCAACCCTGCATAATAAAGTATTGTGGTATCCATAGGACATTTGAACAGGTGCACTCAGTCTGACAAACATGGCTGTTGAATGGTGCGACGCAAAATGTCAACAAACATGTGGTCTTACTGCTGGTCTCCCAAACTCAGCCAAGAGGAGACCATTGTTTAGCATCGTGACGAGCATTGAGCATCGTCTTTATAAGTTCCTTCTGCGCAAGCTTCGCCTGATTCATGAAGGCTCCAGGCTCAAACCAATGCGCCACATGTTGTCGCTCAATGCCCCTGCTTGCAGAGCTGCAGGCTGTAGTTCTGCATACCTTGATAAGCTGCATGAAGAGCCCTTGTGCTAGCAGTATGTGTTCATGATCACTTCATGATCAGCTGGACTGTCAACATGTTGGCTGGTATGTCAGCAAGTAGTGTGACTCATGACAGAGATGGTGTCATTTGTAGCCCTGTAGGCTGTGATAATGCAATTCTGGCTGCGCTGATTGGCGGTGATGGCAGCGTTGTTGGTGCCATGCATCAGCTGATCACTTGACAAGTAAGATATCAGTGGTATGCGCAAACCATCCCTCTGAGGGTACTTTTAACAGGTCCTCCTCTGCCAGTATGACATTGCAAGCAAACAGCCCTTTGGTCTTCTTTGTATGGGTTGGGGAATTGCAAATCAGTATAAACAAGACTGGCAGGCTGGCTGTTGGCAGCAACGCTGCAGCCCAAGCTGCAGATTTCAATCATCACGCTGCCAGGGGATCAGGAAGTGCTTCTGCTTCTGATTGCACATCCATGCAGGGGATCAATGTCCAAGAGAAATCATGTCCACCATTGCATCCATGTGTTGCTGCTGAGGAGCATGCAAGACAAAGCCGTGAACGTGGAAACTATAGAGGACTTGTGACGGCCTCAAAGATCAGAAGATGTGAAAAATTAAAAAGAATGAACTGTTCTTCATTTTTCACATCTTCTGATCTTTGAGGCTGGAATGTCATTTCAACCTGCTGCAGCCCTAACAGAACATCTGACACATACTTCTGAACAGGTGCATTGATGAGCATGGCTGTTTGATGGTGCAATGCAAATCGTCAACAAACTTGTTAACTTACTGCTGATATATACACAAAATCAGCAAAGAGAAAAGCACTGCTCAGCATGGTGAGGAGCAATGGCCTTCTCATCAGTTCTTTCTGCGCTAGCTTCGGCTGGAGTGACAAACTGTGGTGGATTGGTTTTATGATGAAACCAACGCACCACAGTCTGCTGCTCCGTCGCCCTACTTAGCTAAGCTGTAGGCTGTATTTCTGCATACCTTGCTAAGATGCAGGAAGAGCCCTTGTGCTGGCAGTATGCATTCATGATCACAACAGCTGTTTTGTCAGCATGTCAGCTGGTGTGTGAGCATTTGTCATCAAACAATACTAGATGGTGGAACCTGTATTTTTGTAAACGGTCATGATGCAATTGTGACTGCCGGTAATAGCGTTACTGAAGGGTGTAGTCTTTTGTGACTGTATGTATAGTCGTAGGCAGTCCATGACATGCTGATCAGACCTTGCGCAGGATAGTGCAGTTGCAAGTGATTTTGAGACCTGTATTATTTTGCCCTAGGTCTGATCTGCATCCTAATGCTAAGCGAGTTTAGGTTTACTTCAGAGCTTTGATCAAGATCATCACTTCAAACAACCATCATCACTTCACATTCAATCAGCATTATCAACCTCATAGGCCTTATCCATTGGCAAGTAAAATACCAGTGGTACGCACAAGCAGCCCCCTCCTGAAGCTTTCTGTCACAGGCCGTCTATTTTCATTGCGGCAATGCAAAGCAATGGCATTGAGGCCTGCATCCTGTCTACACAATGCTGAATTTCAGAGCATGCATGCAGGGTTTTTTTTAATGTAGGGTTTCTCTTTTCAGTCTGCTGTACATATGTGGCTTCTGACAGTGCATCAAGAACCCTATAGCCAGAATATCAGCTGACAATCAGATCTGCTTTTGCAGTGGTAAGAAGGTCCCACTCAATCTGCACACTCCGTGGAGGATGCGACATTGAACAGTGCTGACATCTAGATCTCCAACCATCCCATGTGTTGGGAGGTGCCCTGGGTCTTTTCCCCTCCCCAGTGGCAGTGCAGCGAATCACTTGTTGCAACAAAGCATTCGTGGGCAATTCAACCCAGGTTTTCTGCTTGCTGGAAACCTGTGCATTATGCCAACCTCTACATACGGGGAAGCTGCACTGCAAGGGTGTTTTGATTGAGTGCCTTTCGCCTGGGGCTTTGCTGGCTCGTTGCTGCCAGCTTGGCTGACAGAAGAGCTTCTCGGCAACCACAGGCAGTGCCTTCAGGAGAGTTCATGTCCATTTCGCCCTGTGAATAAAGACAGCTCTATGATGCTGAGGGGTATGCATGCAATACACAGTGACACACAGCTGTAGGCTCAGGTGAAGAAGACTGCAATGGTGTAGGGCAACCGGCAGTTCAGCAAGTATCAGAGGGCAACAGCTTCTCATGCATGCTATACTTGTCTGCTGTTCAACACCACTGCGGCCTTCTTCACCCTGGCCTGATTGGCCACTTTAGAGCAAAGCTAGTCGCTGCTGGTCATGCATTGCGTGAAAGTCAAGGGTCGAGTGACCAAATAGAGTGAGTCTTTGCAAGCCTTGCAAACTTTTTGTGTCATGCTGGCATATGCAGCTTGGCATCAGGCAATCTTGGCATCACTCCCAGCAAACCAGCTAACAATGATGTTTGGTTTTGCAGTGTTAAGAAGGTCATAGGATGTCCCCAATCAATCTGCACAGTCTGCAGCTGCGGCACTGAACAGTACTGACGTCTCCAACCACCCCGTGTGTCGGGACCTGCCCTGGCTCTTCTTCTGCCTCCCTCTCCTAGTCTGAAGCAATGAAGCAATAAAGCAGGCATGGGTAATAGAATACAGGTATGCTGCTTGCTGACCCCTATGCAACATGCCAATCATACCCTATCATAAACTATACCCTATTTCAACCCTATGCAACATGCCAAACTGTACGTGTTGGTACCCTGCACTGCAATGGGCCCTCCCCCCCCCCCCCTCCGGGGCCTTGTTTGAGTCACTGTCACCTGGGATATGCTGCATGTTGATTAAGAGCTGCCAAGTGGATGAAGAGAGGATCTCCCCAGCAATTAGGCAGGAGAGATCATGTCTACTGTGTCTGGAGACTGGAGACTGTGTCCTGCGAACATGGCATCTGTGTGTGGCTGCTAAGGGGCATGCAAGACACAGCTGTAGGCCACAGTGAAGAAGGCAGCAGTGGTGTTGGGCGAGAGGCAGGTCAATGAGTATGACAGTTGCCAACTCTCCTACCAATTGAGCTGTGTCTCACCCAGCCCTAATGCGATCTTTTCCAGCTTAACCTAGTTGGCCGTTTTAGGAGAAAGGCTTTCCCGCTGGCGGTCTCGCATTGCTTCAAGCGTCAAGAGTTCATTGATCAAACAGTGTGAGCTTTTGTGATCCTTGTAAACTTTTTGTGTGGTGCTGACATATGCAGCTTGCGCCTGCCATCAGTACTGCCAATAGATTGCAAAGCACCATAGAAAAGTCAGTTTTCATCAGTACACCTGTTCACAGGTCCACTTGTCACAATATTTGTTGACACCATAAACTATTATTGTGCAGAGATGATCAGAAAGCTGTGTGATCCTCATTGACGCTTTCTGTCATCTCTGCATTATGAAGCATTGTGGTACCGACATGGCATTTGACAGGTAAGAACAGGCACTAATGAACATGGCTGTTCAATGGTGTGATGCAAAATTTCATCAGACACGTTGTCTCACTGATGGTTTACACGAACTCAGCAAAAAGAACAGCATTGTGCAGCATGGTCATAGTCTTCTTTATCAGTTCTTTCTGCACAAATTTTGGCTGAAGGCTTCATGCTGAACTCTTGGTACAACATGCTGAAGCCTTGGGTCATGCTGGACATACGCACCTCAGCTCGTTGCTCCATGACCCTGTCTACACAGCTGCAGGTTGTTAGTCTGGATATGAGCATATCAGTTTACACAAGAAGTGGACAGACATAATACAGACCTGTCATTGCTGTTGCATGATTTCATTGTATGTAAGGCTACGGAAGCAAGAACGAACAGCAGCGGACAACATGTGATGCAAGGCATACTTTTGTCAACAGTTGTTGGCTCACTCTGCTCAACGAATAGACATGTCAATGCCTGATATCAGTCCATCCATTGCACTGTCTGCAGACTGGAAGCAAGTGCTTCTATGCCTCTCAGTCAGTGCCATATTCAGCACAGCTGCCATTAGAAAAGATTCCTGTTTTTTTTAAAGTACGCCTGAGTCCTGCTTGCTGGCAGTGCACTTGACCTGCAGTTTGTTCAACTGCAGTGGCCGTGTACCCTGAGAGTGTGCAAAGACTATGGATCCTCACATACTCCTCGCACACTGGCAGAGTCCACAGCCATGGTGGTCAAACCACACCAAATCTGCATGTTGCGTTATTGAAAGAGGGTCGGTGTTTGTGACCTGCTTGCCTACTTGTGAGCCCCAGGAATCCCTCAATGGGCAATCCCCAACAGTGTTGGCACTTTCAACGCTGGCCACCTGCATTTTTGTCAGCAAGTTTCAGAGTGAACAGACTTGTTTCAAGTGCTTTTGTGCCGCCCAATCAATGTCACATTCAGTGCAGCTGCTTTCAGCGAAGAATGTGAGTTTTGTTCAGAACAACCAGAACTAATCTCTGGTTCATCTCTGATTAATCCCTAGGCTAGTGTCACATTTGTGCAGCTGCCACGAGAAGAAGTTTCTGAAACCTATTTGTTATAAGCCTCGGAATCCTATCTGCGCATGCTGCGCAGCATGCTGGCAGCCGCACTTCAACTGGAGTCAACTAGTACTGGACCAAGGCTACTTGACCTGCATCTGTGCAACTGCAGTGGCCGTACACCTTGAGAGTGTGCAGAGACTATGGATCTTCACATATTACCCTTGGCACACTCTCTGGGAGAATGGCCTTGGCGGCTGAATCACATTAGATCTGCATGTTGCCCTTTCGAGGGAGGGTTGGGTTTTGTGACCAGGTTGCTGTCATGTTGCATACTTGTGAGTCCCAGAAACCCCTCAACCAGCAGTGTTGGCACTTGGAGCGCTGGCCAACTCCCTTTTCGTCAGCAAGCTGCAGGCTCTGAACACAGCAATGGAAGTACACAATGTACACACTGTATGTTCCGTGTATTCGACTACCACGTGGATGCACCGCTGGGTCAAGGTCATGCAGCCATGCCCAGCATATGCTGTCACCTCACAGACTTGGCTAAGTAAACAGCGCAAAGTACTCATGAGTAGATTGCGCCGTATATTCAGCCACACTTCTAGTCAAGGATCATAGAAACTGTTTCTATGAGATGTGACACAGACATGATTATGAATTTGATCATGGGTTTGACATGATCATGTGAAAATGTCTGTGATCAGTGACTAACATTGTGGCCCCCGCGTTGCCAAAGATCACAACTTCAATCATGATAATCAAATTTGTAGGGCCTGATCAGTTGACATGTAAGACATCTGTGGTTTGCCCAAGTCATCCCTCTAAGGATTTTTGTCATAGGTCCTGTTCTTCTAATATAACATTGCAAGCAACCAGCATTTTGTCTTGCTTTGCACTGTGTGTGGAGACTTACAATCAGTCCACAGCAGTACACACTGCTGGTTATCGGCAAAAACGCTGCAGCTCAAGCTGCAGATTCAGTCATCACGCTGCGAGGGGATCAATCCATCAGTCATCAGTGCTGTCTTTGACAACTCTGTCCCACCACACGTATGTAATGAATGCTTCTGCCAAGGACAATACAGTCTGCTTGAGCTTCAGCCTTGTGCCGGGAGGACTTGGCAAGTTGCAGCATGAGCAAAAGTGCTGTTTTGTGGCTGAAATCTCACATGGCATTCCTCTGCATCAGCCCACCAAACAGCGCTGTGTCATTGTGCAGGTGTGGATTGGGTACAACCAGAGTCTGCGGCCCTGCCATTCAGGCCTCACCCTGAACATGGACATCACGGCAGCAGCCTTCCTGGAGGGGCAGCCCATGCTGCAGCTCATTGGCAGCACTGTGGGCATGCAGAATGTGTCTGGCAGCCTCAACCCAGGCCAAGCCAGGAGCATCAATTGATCAACAAAGCCATCAGTTGATCAACGAAGCCATCAGGGGCGTTCAGGTACTACACCAAGAATTGTAAATCATGCCTGAAGCGCGCACAGATGGTCAGTTGACGTGGGTGTTTTTTGGGGATGTTTGTCTATGAAAGGGGGGTGAAGGGGGAGGGGGGTGAAGGGGGGGGGAGGATCTTTGGGACTGACTGCAAACAGTGGTTGCACTTCTCATGAGGCAAGACTGACATCACTCTGAAAATGTTAGCCACATTTGTTGTCAGCATGGTGGCATCATTACAGCAATTTCCTAAGCTGTGGTACAGACCAACAGTGTCTGCTCAACAAGTAGACATCAACTCAATGGACAAAGTGTTGAGCTGGCGCCATTGGACCAAGCCACTGCCGAGGGACTTGCTGTCCTCTCATTCGCGATGTGTATTTGCTGAGGGGCACGCTGAACATTTTATCTTGAAGCCATGCTTGAGGCTACTCAGAACATGAATCAGCCTCAAAGTCTGCAAAGCAGCAGTCTACATACGTACGTCAGAGTTGTTCATTGTATCAGCGAGGTGTGCTTGAAAGCGCTGAATGCAGCCCATCACGCACGGTCAAATTGGTAGGTACTTGTGCCTGTAGTAAACGTTTTGAGCCTGATGACGCACAAGAGACGCTGGTCAAAATTTCTGTACGCTATAGATCAGTTCATATTTACACATCCTGTGCACAACAAGTATGCCATGCCTATGTAGCCTTGTGGCAGGATTGCTGGTCCATGCTATGCCTTAGGTGAGCTTACAGGAGTGCAGTATGTTTTTGCGCACTTGAGACCAGGTCAGCGCGAAGTCAAACTAGTAGGTGAAGTCTGCATCCTTACAAACGAGCGTTGTTCACCATGACGGTGAAACCGCATTTATCCTTGACTTCAGACTAGGCAAGCTTTGGCTGTTGGTTAAATCATCATGATGTGCCAGCACAAGCATTGCCAACTTGAAGTACTTGAGAAGCCAGGCTTCCGTACTTTGTTTTGCTAGTTAGCTGGAAGGCTTTGGACTGAACAGTAACATATGACAGACCATGCAAGGCAAAGCAATGTAAATGTGTTATGTGCTTTGTAAGCTTGCTGTAGTTGTAGTCTTTGCAGTGCCTGTCCAAGCAGATTTACAACATTGCTTGGTCATGCACTGTGTACATTACGATTGCAGCAAAACAGCTGCAACACCTCCGGAGGATCCATGCAGACTGCCGGCCTGGCAGTGAGCATTAGCGAGAGCACTTGTGATGCAGTATTGCATGTACAGTGCCACTTGGCAGCCTGCATCGCAGACAGGTCGTAGACACATCTACCAGTCTTGTGATGTTTGCATATGTTGGGGCCAGCTGCTGGCTGACTACAGATACCTCAGGTCAATTAGCTTGTCATGAGTCAGCCCATGGTCAGCCTCTGCAAGAGTCACATGTAAGACCCTGCAGATCTAACTGTGCTTCAGGAACCGCTGTCTGCAGATGAGTCATCAGGCTGCCAATCAGCCTCAATTGACATTCGAGGCTGATCCGCAGCCTGATGACTCATCCTTTGCAATATTGTTGGACCTAGTTGGACCTAGTGGGCCGTGGGCGTGGTTGCTATAACAGGGATTGATATTGCTTGATACTGGGTAGTGCCCCACGGGCAAGCTCAATTGTACAGACTTCACCCTAACGTGTTTGTTTTGGCAATGCACAGCTTGCAAGCCAGACATGCCACAGTACCATCTACATGACTAATGATTTGCAATATCTTGGCAAGGGCTTGCTAACATTAATGTTAACATGCCATGGTGACTATGTGCATTTCCCAATATTGTATAGCAAAGGAAAAGAGGCCCCTAAGGGGAAGTACCACTTTTCTATGTTCTACAATATTGGGCAATTCACAAAGCCTCCAGGGCATGTTTGGCAGCCATTTGCATGGGACAGTGCAAGTTAGTGAACGCCTGTATAAGCTGCTATGTGCCATGATGTCACAGGCTCAAGCTTCAGCGGTAATGTGCTATTTTTTCAGGCTTTCGTGGCGGACAATGGGCAAAGGGTTGTTCTGCCTTACAAATGCGTCTATGGCACTCGCCCTGTCAGCACACACCCCTTGGGTGCAATCAAGTGTCTCATGTTTGTGCATGTTGGCTCACAGGATTAGGGTTTAGGCACCTAATAGGTACTTGGAAGAGCGATCAGCTGGAACACCTGCAAGTGTAACTTTCTTTATTTATTTATTCCACTGGTACTTATTCAACACATGTATTGCACTGCGTCATATCTGGCTTGCATGCTGTCATGTAGCGCAAGCAAAAGTGCTGTGATGTTGATGAAGCCTCACATGGAATTTGTCTGCCTCAGTTTGCCGAACACTGTGGTGATATTGTGCAGGTATGGGGTGGGTACGATCAGAGTCTAGACAGATCTGCGGCCTCGCCAGTCAAGCCTCACGCTCAACATGGACATCAGGGCAGCAGCCTTCCTGGAGGGGCCGCCCATGCTGCAGCTCATTGGCAGCACTGTGGGCATGCAGATTGTCTCTGGCAGCCTCAACCCAGGCCAAGTCAGGAGCATTAACAAAGCCATGAGGAATGTTCAGGTACTACACCAACTGTCAGTGGTACCTGAAACATGCACAGTCAGGGTTTGATGTGGGGTTTTTGGTAGGGGGGTGCAGGGGGTGGGGGAGGGTGAAGTGGGGGTATAAGGATCTTTGAGACTGACCACAATCAATGGTAGCATTACTCATGAGGCAAACTTGACATCACTCTGATTTCATTTGGTGAAGTCAAAGGGCTTCACCCATCTGGCCACCGTAGGTTCAGGTTCAATGATATGACGTCACAAACCTGTCAAAGCTGTACGATTTTGCGTCTACAGGAGCAGCTGCTAGCTTAGTCTGGCAGCTGGAGTGCTGCAGATGCAGCTCCAGTGCAAATGATCACTTGCTCCTAAGCGCACTCTGCACAACTGAAAGTCCGACTCAGCCGTGTCACAATACTGCAAGGTCAGGCACGATCCAGCATATTCTCTACATGTTGTGAAGGTTGCTAAAGCCTTGGAAGCCCTCGGAAACCCTGCTGAGGCCTAGGCGGGTGGAGCCCTCTGAGCAGCAGCGTAGCCTGTAGGCTGCCTCGACCCAAGTCCAGGTGCAGCTGCACTGCTTGAAGACACAGGACCAAGGGCACCAGAGCTGCCAGTGCTGCAA
>JAABUK010008972.1_pt1 | contig 13835 bp, 16 predicted proteins | sample 5559141 | NCBI WGS metagenome assembly JAABUK01 (sample SAMN10711869, study PRJNA513367) | rock metagenome | isolation source: Antarctica rocks | place: Antarctica: Victoria Land, Pudding Butte nord | collected 2016-01-03
TGGAGTAGAAGAAGATGAAGGCTTGAGAGTGAAAAGTAGATGCTGAGAATAGCTACTCTCTATCAAAAGAGGGCAGTGCACGTGGTAAGTGTAAGTAGGCTCACTTAACATGTAAGAAAGTGAAGTTGAAGAGCCGGTCAGAATAATGGATGAATAATGCCGCTGTAGCTTGCATGAATGTACGCGCTATGTGAGGCACTTGTCGTACCTTGTTGCACGAAGGTCTTGCTTACAGTACCCTTGACTAGCTTAAGTGCACGAGTGAGGCCGTAAGTGGATTATGTGAGGTTTCGTTTTATTGAGGTTTCGATGATTCTTGGTCGCAATCGATGTTATCTACACTCACATTAAGTTAACGAGCAAAGCCTGTAAAGTAAAGTAAAGTATGCAGAATGTTGTCGTTAGCATTAATAAGGTCTCGATTGTTTGCCGTTCAATGGATGTAATACTCAGATTTTACCGTGCCAAATCAGTGAGATCGCTGCAGTGAAGCAGAAAGCCGAGTATCTACGTCGCGTAGGTGGTCGAGGTGAGACTCACGACACTGTAACATCGTGGTACAACAACATCTTTCTACATCTGTGCGACCTCAGAAGCCTCTCAAGTGCTTTGATGACGTTGTCACAAAGATTGGAAACTTGAGTCCAGATCGTGTCAACTAATCAGCCTAGCAACCTACCTACCTACGGCAATCTTAAACCATGAACAACGACAGTAGCCTGAACAACCTCTCCTCAAATCTCAGTTCTCCCAGATCTCAATTGTCTCCAAATCTCGATTCCATAACCCCAGACACAAACGAGAAGACGCCGGTGATTGGGATCCAAGACTTTATGGAGGACGAAAGGGTCTCGACCCCTGCACTGACGGGCAATGAGCCGTTTACATCACTCGTAGGCAAGGCTCTTGATCTTGCTGTGAACCATTCGTTCGAGAGCGTCCACGATGATGGCCACTGGTGTGGCGAACTCCGCTCCAACGCAACCATCACCGCCGAATACGTATTCCTGCGGCAGGCTCTCGGTCTTGAGATGAGCCTTGACAGAGACGCCCTATGCCAGTGGTTCCTCTCGGATCAGAACACAGACGGATCTTGGGGCATTGCACCAGACTATCCTGGCGAAGTCTCAACCACCGTGGAAGCTTACCTCGCTTTGAAAATACTCGGCATCCCTTCGGAAATATCCTCGATGCGTCGAGCATGCGCCTTTGTGGTTTCAGTTGGCGGCGTGTCCAAAGTCCGAATATTTACTCGTATTTATCTCGCAACTTTCGGCTTGTTTCCGTGGAGTGCAGTACCAGAGCTAATTCCAGAGCTCATCTTCATGCCATCCTGGGCCCCAATCAACATCTACAGCTTCTCGTCTTGGGCACGCAGCACCATTATTCCTCTGCTCATCATAAGCCATCACCGGCCCATATTCGAATTGCCGAATAGAAAGGCTGCTTCTAACGACTTTCTAGACGAGCTGTGGTTCGATCCAGTTGAAAAGGCCGTGCCGTACGCGAAACCGTTCTGGGATCTATGGAGGACGGATAGCGTTGCACTGGCTTTTACGGCAATTGACAAACTTCTGTACCAGTTGGGTGGCCTTCGGTCTTTTCCTTTGCGAGGCTACGCTCGACGACGATGCGTGGACTGGATTTTGGAGCATCAAGAGGCGTCGGGAGACTGGGCGGGGATTTTTCCACCGATGCATGTTGGCCTCCTTGCTTTGAAGTTGGAGGTTACGACCTGAACGATAGTCCCATACTTCGCGGCTTGGAAGCTGTAGAGCGCTTTACTGGCAGGACGAAGCAGGGAAACGAGTCCAAGCATGCGTCTCGCCAGTATGGGATACCGTTCTCATGACCATTGGACTTTGCGACGCTGGCACACCCACTACCGATGAGCTTCTAAGTCGAGCAGTCGATTGGATCAAAGCTCGTCAGCTGCTTGGACACGAGGGCGACTGGAGGATATACCGGCCCAAATTGAGTCCCGGTGGTTTCAGCTTTGAGTACTACAACGCCTGGTACCCTGATGTGGATGATACTGCTGCCGCAATTATTGCATTCATCAAACAAGATCCCATGTCTGCGTCATCACCAAGTGTGATAATGGCAGTTGAGTGGGTTCTTGGCATGCAGAACCGCGATGGCGGTTGGGCCGCATTCGATGTGGAGAATAACAAGCTTTTTCTGAACAAGATACCATTCTCGGACATGGATTCTCTCTTAGACCCATCAACGGCCGACGTAACAGGCAGGATCCTGGAAGCTTTGGGTCTCTTGCGCAATACCTTACGCAAAGTTAAGGTTGCTCAGGCGCTCCTGGAGCGAGTCGGTCTGGCGTGTGATCACGCCCTCATCTACCTCGCGTCAATTCAAGAGCCAGATGGCGCTTGGTACGGACGATGGGGCTCAAATTACATATACGGGACCAGCAACGTGCTCTGCGGCCTGGCATACTTCTCGAAAGACCATGCGCGTACACAAGCCTTAGTCGAACCCGCGATACGATGGCTCAAATCCGTCCAAAACACCGAGGGGGGCTTCGGCGAAAAGCTGGACACGTACAAAGATCCAACGCTGGCTGGGCGGGGGGAGTCTACGGCATCGCAGACAGCTTGGGGTCTGATGGCGCTACTGGCTTATCTTCCACCGAGTGATGGAGCTGTGAGGATGAGCGTTGCGTATTTATTAATGTCACAGACCATGAAAGATGGAAGTGGGGCCTCTTGGCCGGAGACGCAATACACCGGTACTGGGTTCCCAAGGTACTTTTATTTGGGGTATGAGTTGTATGCACACTATTTTCCGATGATGGCGCTGGGCCGGTATCTGCAGGCTTGCAAGTCGGAAAGCTGATGGCTGCTATTAGCTTTGGCGAAGGATGAGAATAGAATTGCAGATTCTCCAAGATAGTTTTGTGAATCGGTTCTTTGGAGTTAGAATATTGCTCAATACACTCTACACCTCGTATGTTCTTCCAACCATAGTGTAACACCGACTCAACCTCGCAATCTCCCGGCGTACCACGTTAGTATCAAGTCCACCTCTATATAGAATTCCGTGGTAATACGTATGTCGGTAAATATAGTGGCGAGTACGGTAGGACCGGCGAGGGTTTTGTCAAACATGAGTACTGTAGCATGAGGTGGATCCCAGCAACTACCCGGGTTCGGATTAACTTCTGGCCGTAAACTCACTCAGACGAGTGAGACGACATGTCATGTCTTCAAGGATTTATCGAACAGATAGGGTACAGAGCAGCAATATGTCTTTGACCAAAGCATCGAGTCTCTAGCTAGGTGAATGGAACAGTAGGCGGGCTGGCAGCGACTACCAAGGAAGATGAAAAGGGAAAAAAACAATCATCTCCACATATCCAGCTCTCCACCTCTCTCGCCCAAACCTAGATCTTGTAACTTCCGCGGAACCTGGTAGTCCGCCCCGAGCGTCGTAGCTCCGGCACGTTTGCAATCAACGCCGCTCTAGGAGCGCGTTTCTTCTGCACCTTGGTAGGTGCGGCACGAATGCGAGGTGGTGGAGTGAGAGGAGAGAAAGGTGGGTGTGGCGGTGGAGTGGCAGGACGGGGAACTCGCGCAAGCTCTAGAGCCCTTATCAGTAATGCAATCATAAGTAAAGAATACTGGCAGACTAACCCATTGTCAAAGTGGCAATCCTGCCATCCCGATCGGCGATCATCTTGTTTGCCGTCTCATACATCTCATCGAAATCCTTCCTGAGCGCTTTTTCGCGCGCTTCTATGCCTCGAAATTTGTCTTCCACCGCGTCAAGCTTGTCGATTAGGTCTTGGGTGCAAGTGGATTGTTCCACGATAAGCTCATGGTTCTCGTCCAACTCGGCGTTGGCATTCTTGTTATCCGCTTCTAGCTCCTTGATGCGGTTCTCCAGGCGATCGACTTGGGCTACCTGCATCTCGATCTGCGCATCCCTGAACATGAGCTCCGATGGGAGCTGCGATGGCTGATAGTCGCGGTAAGACATGATGCGTTTGGGATAAAAGTAGATATGTTTGTGAAAGGCAGACCAGCTGCGAAAGAGGGTTGAAAGGAAAGGGTAGAGGGAAGATTGAAAACCTAGGTAAATAGTGCTGTTTAAAAGAGGCAGACCAGCTGCAAGAGGAGAGTTAGACGAAAGGTAGAGGGTAAGCTGAAAAGCTGAGTAAGTTATGGTGTAGATGCTTGAGCAAGCTTAGAAGAACGGACGAAGAAGAAGGAATACAGGAGGAATCTTTAAGGTATTTGTACTACATTCTCTCCCGCTAAAACGGATGACAACAACCTACCGAACCATCTACAATAGCATCACAGAGTGGCTGGTCTTTCTCAATTATGCTATGTTCTGGTCAATAGGCCAAAACAGCACTAGCAAACGACAATGGAACGACAATAGGAGACTTGAAACACAACACAAGCTGTTTGAATAACCAATACTATACTCTCGAGCTATTGCCTTATTTCAGGCGCATTAGCATTGTACTAGCTCCTTCAAAGAGCTCGCAGCAATGAGGAATCAGATTCGTTCTAAGTATCATTCCATAAGGTGGAAATTGGGCTAGTACACGGCAATAGGATAACATTAGGAGAGCTGAAAGACAGCATTGAAGCCTTTGGACATCAAATCTGAGAGCGTCGGATTTCTAACATTCACGTCGGCAGGGAAGCATACAATTGCGCTGGGTCTGCTTGAGAGCCCAGTACTATCTTGAGGTTCAATTTACAATGGAGTTTCGTTCGCCAAAGCGGCCTCGAAGGCAAGCTACTCTCTAGACATCAACTGGTTCCAACCCAATCTCCAAGGTGAACACTGAAGCAATGGCGCTGTTTGGCTGTCAGCAATTTAATGTATCGCCGTGATATTTTAAAGTCGCAAAGTAATGGATATCTGAACTTGTTGATAGTGCGCGGATGTGCTGGTACCAGGTTCGTAAGGCCTGCATAGCGATGCTGATAGTCGCCATGCCATCGAGATCGGAGAGGCAAAAAATGAAAGGCCTTTGATTACGAGGATCCATGAAATCCACTTACAGGCAACCTAGAGTCCCAGCAAGCCATAGAGATGAACATGGGCGAGGCTATAGTACGATGGACGCGATTATAATCGAATATGCTAACCGAATCGCGACGGACGCTGGGAATGTCCAGCGTCCGTCGCGATTCGGTTAGCGCCCTAGTTTGCCTCTAGCTACCAGTTCATGCAGCGACGCCTCTACCTATGCTTCTCCATACATCAACCATGGGAAACAACCTTAGTTACATCGTTGAGCGCCTTTATCATGTTCGTAGTGAAGAGAGACTGGAGGAGCTTCGCCGCCTGCTGCTAGATCAGGAAGTGAGTACGCAAAACTTAGATGATCTTACTCTAACTTCATATACAGCTTTCGTCCAGCCTCATCAAAGATTCAAAGGCTGCTGAGCTTAGCATATTACTTCAACCATCAAAGCATGAGGATTCGAGGCTAGCCTCGCTACGACATCTAAAGGTGGACACATTGATATGGAGACCAGACAAGGAAACGATCGAAAGGTGGTCCGCAAATATATCGACATTCTGGACCTCTCCCGCCTGGACGGCAAGATTCGATGATGGCCAACTTGCAGGATTTTACTACACGTTCGTACTCCTGAACAATGAAATGATATTCGGACAGCGAATCCCAGCACTCTGAAGTGTCTTACGTATAACATTGAAGCAAAATCAAGAGAATGCTTCCTTACTGTCGCATTCTATGTTTATTAGTGACAGCACTCGAACGCCATTTTATCGAGCCACAATTTCAATCCATATATGAAATGACTCTTCAAATGGAAAACTCCGGTGACACTACTACTGCTAATCCAATAGGAATGGCAGTAATATCGTTAAATTTCACTGGTAGTAGCTCAAAGCTCCAGGCTTAGAGCGATGCAGTGGGAAATGAAAATCTAGCAGCAATGAATGGGAAGAACAATAATACCAAATATCTGAACATGAACAAAAACAAAAACACAACGTAAAATGAATTGATTGTGTTTTCTCACCACTAACCGTTTATCAGTAAGCATGGAGTATGCGCCGCAAGCACGTCGGAGCACCACACAGTACGTATGCGTCAATACTTGCAATGAAAACATGTAACAAATCTTATGCCCGCTGCTTCGAATATGCACTGAGCTCATGAGGATCACTCTGTCTCTAACTGAGGGAAGATGCCCTCTTCCACCGCCTAAAAGCTCGTTTGCCTTGCAAGTTGGATGCACAAACGATTCGCCCACGTATCTCCGGCCCCAACATCTGTGACGGTACCACAATACTTGATTTCGTTGATGTTAGTTAACGAGGTCGAATTACAGCTAAATAGGTCTGATGAGGAGGCCGTTACGACCGAGCTATGTAGAATGATAGCTCATCTCTAGCTGAGGGTTGGCAGTTGATGGCAGGGCTGGCCGGACAGGCCCCGGGATACGCTAACGAAGCGAGATCGGAATGCTCGTACTCGTACGGAGGTACTCTCGTCCTCTTTTCATCAAGCACACATAATCGCAAGAGAATTGTGTCCCTGATAGAAACAGAAGACCGTCCCATAGAGGACTGCTTTTAAAATTATATGCACCTTAGGGGCAAGAACTTTAAAATATTTGTATGCCATTCAACACAAGCAATTTTGCTTGGCTTTCGCTAGGGATCGTTAAGGCCCTTGGCAGCGTCACCGCCCAGAAGAGCGCCGCTAAGGTATCAGGCATCCAACTGGTGTTGCGTTTCGAATGGTGTTACAATTCAGTAAGCTTCATCCCTCATCCATATCGTTGTGTCTATTTGCCTGCATGTGTCTTGCTGTTACTTCCAATTGATACCTGCGGGATCAATTTTCTGCAATGCGACGTCATTCATGATGGTACGCTGCGAAGACAGTCATGAGCTCCCCGCGCGGTGTGCCCTCTATCCATTGCTGCTATCCTCAGGCCACTTTACTAACCTGATCGATTCTGTTAGAATCATCACTGTACCTCGTGAATCGCCTTGGCCTCAAGGCCGGGCTGAGCGCCAGCCATATGGTCGGGTCTGAAGTGGGTCGATAATGGGACGATCCACAGAGAATTCCATAGACGCGGCCCTCTCTGCACCGAAAGCGCCCTCCCTCTTCGCTAAACTCAAAGCCTCTTATGCCCCGAAAAAGCGTAACCTTTCCGAATACTACATCGAACCACTCGAATCTCACCGCCAACACTCGCCTGGAGATGCGGTCAAAGGCTCCGTCGTCGTGAACGTGATACGGGCATTACGCGTTACCCACTTGACCATTTGCCTCCATGGATTCGTCAAAGTCTTTCAGAACGCGAAAATTCCAGGTGAAAGCATTTCCAACGAAGGAAGGCGCTCGGATACAAGCAGAGGCACGGGCAAGCGGGGTTCTGAATATTTTGGCAATGGTTTCGCATCGCTCTTCGAAAACGAGATCGCGCTCTGTGGTGAAGGTCGATTGGACGTTGGCAAATATATATTTCACTTCGAGCTGGATCTCCCATCCCAAGGACTACCGAGCAGTATCGACGTAAATTTTTTCGATTCCCAAGTCACTATGGGCTAGACTGATAAATTACTTAGTTCGAACGGGGCACAATATCGTATCTTCTTACATCAACGTTGACACGGCCAACCACCATTTCACCGACCGTGAGGTGTGATCGTAAACTTACTCTTGTCGAGACTATTGACATAGCACCATTGCCGCAGCCGAAGCCTCGAGTTATCTCCCTGGAACCGGTGTCGAGAAAATCGAAATCGAAACTCGGTACGAAGAAGATTGGCATCTCTAAACGGAACGTAAAGGGTGTCAGCGTACTAATTCCTCAACAACATGGATACACAACAAACAATGAATTTGTGACTTCTCAAGTGACAGATGAGCCCCTAAGAAGCCCTGCTTTGAGTGAACAGGGCTCTGTGGGCGGCAGGAGCAGTGGTACTTCGAGCAGTCTGACCGGATCACCCCCTTGTAGCGGAGGAACCTGCGGGGTCCACCGACGAGACAGTACCAAGTCTGACGGGAGTGGGACAATTACCGCAATGATAGAACCCTCATATGCCGGGTGTCTTCCTGGTGATATATTGCCGCTGAAGATCTCAATTGATCACACAAAGCCCGTCAAAGCCATGCAAGGCATCATCGTTACGCTATTTCGCCAAGGGCGTGTCGATACTTCTCCCACGATTCCTCTCGGCCCGTCCATCAGAGGCCAGAAACAGGAATATGAATACTACCCCAAGTCTTTGACTGGTTTGGGAGGACTTTCTCTATCATCAGCAGGCTCGAGCAAGCTTTTCCGACAGGATCTGAACCAGACATTCACACCACTTATTATAGATCCTCGTTCTCTCACAGCCATACTCAAAACATCCATACAAGTTCCGGAGCATGTCTTTCCCACTATATCCTCGACCCCTGGGGCTATGATCAGCTTTAGTTACTACCTTGAGGTTGTCATTGACTTGCGTGGAAAGCCAATCAATCAAGACCGGTTCCTTCCACGACTAGGCATGGTGAACGTAGTTCCCAGTCACGGTCAGGGCGACCTTACGATTAATGGCGTGGACGGTATCACGAGCTCCGCCACCTCTGGCTTTTGTTCATTAGATACAAGTCAGATGAGAAGGGAGAAAGGTGTTGTCTCGAGTGTATTCGAGGTGATTGTAGGGACAAAGGACAGTAATAGAAAACGCCTAAGGCAGAAAGAGAATGTCCAAGATCCCAACGTTGGGCAGAAGGTTACGCCTTGGAATATCGAGGTCAATAGAAACGAAGAGCTTGCCGCTGGAGTACGCCGAGAGAACTCTGCTATTGGCAGCGACCGGCCACAGAATTGTTCCCAACCGACTGTAGAGGGAGTGCAAGATGCTGTAAATGGTACAACTTACTCCCGTCTAGTGATGATCCCACCTCCAACGATTGAAGACGAATTAGATGAAAAGACTCGGCTGAAGAGAGCCGAAGAGCGGCTTCTGCCAAGCGCACCACCTAATAGTGACGAGCCTTCGTCTTCCGCATACTTCAAAATTCAACCTTCAGCTCCAGCAGCCTTCGACGATGATCATTATGTCACGAGAACAGGACTTTCACAACTAAGTGCACCAGAATATGATGGCGCTTCAGCACCATCGTTTGCAACTGTGACCCCAAGCAATGTCCGTTGGCATCGCCATGCATATCAAGCTAGCGGTCTTATGTCCTCGATTGCCGGACCTCAAGATGATAAGCAAGAACTAGAGCGACAGCGTCTACAGATGTCTGCCAGTTCACCAGATGATGCCCCTGAAGATGCAACGCCCGAGCCGGGCATTCCGCGAAACCATTGTGGAGAGCCTACGGCTCCCGTGCTCGAGGACGATCATCCATATCAGTACTACGGTCCTAGCGAACCGAGCACTTCATCAGCGCAGGCCGAACGTGTTGTGAGTAACGAGCATCTACCGGTATATAAAAAGTGAGGTACAGATTCAATCACGCATCTGTCGGTATAGTAAAATATAAAGGGATCTGGACTGGCGTAACAGGGCGAACAGGCGCTTCACTCGGATATACCCCTTGGCTTCTGCATTAGCGTCGTATAGAGAGATTTACATTTATATCAGTGCTGTCGGATATTTCTGTATCTACAGTTAACGATTTAGGCCCCAAATCAATAGTACAGTACCAACGCGTGGGGATCGTTTGTCACCGGTAGGTGAGTGCAGAGCTGCGAGTCTATTCATAAAGCTAACAGTCTATGGCACGACTTACTAGACATAGATTGGCAATTTACACTTACGTGTCACTCTCTTTCACATCTAACCCTTGTTGCCTTTCATTGCCATTATCTCTAGTTGTGGATGACTGTCAAAAGCCAATGTCGTTAGAAGGTCAAAGAAGTTTTCAACTTTTCTGTCTCTTCAAGTAGATAAAGAACATTACAATGATATTGTATCCAGCATATGTTGTACAGTAGGCTTTGTTGAACCCAACCCCACTCAAGCTTAAATGCTTCAGCTTGTTTCTTTCTCTCCAGACCCCAAACATCTTGCACGAACACAGCTTGAGACTCGATTCGTATATTCAACGCCTTCTCGATCACGGTTCGCAAAACTTCACCACCAAACCTTCTCGAACATCACAAATAACAGCCATGTGTATTATATGCGACACTCACTTCGGCTGTGGCCACACAGCGAAGAGGACCATCCCATGCTCAGTCGCTTTTATCGGCTGTAACGGCATGGTTGAAGGAGGATTTATAGATCTGCCATTGGAAATCTGCCGTAATTGCAAATTTGGCAATTGTTTCTCTACTTTTACCGTTGGTGAGCAGAATCCGTTTGCCAATCAGACCATTTCACATGAATTCGAGGGGTTCGGCATACCTTCCCAAGGCCGGCAGTGGGGTTCCTACGGTGAGTCTTTGGTAGATGAGGAGCAGGAAGATTCTCAGAGCCAGTTCTGGGACTCCTCGGATGAGTCGGCCGCAGAGGAAGAAGAGCCTTCATCGCATCACGACCAATTCGCCACTGAGAACTCGAAGGTCAATTCCGCTGCCCTTAAGAGATACTTGGAGGTCTTCCCCAACGGGCACCAGATAATTCCGACCCCTGGAAATGGCTTGCTTTGCGGATTTCACGCAGTCATCCTCTCCATGGAAGCCATGGACCCTGACTTGGCTCGACCAAGAGTCGAGGAATTACAAGTCGTTTTCAAGTCGCTGGACAACGCGGCATTCGGCTTAGATAATGAAGACTACTTCCATGTCGACCAAGTTGGAGCGGCACTGTACTTTTGGGGAACGAAGTATGACATGAACCTTCAGGTCGGATATATTCCTCTAGGGGAATCTCCTGTGCTGGTGCCTCATCCAAATGAAGATGAGACAACCGTCATCTTCATTCAGCACGCGCCCGGCCACTTCTCGGGCCTGAGACCGAACAAAGCCGTACACGCCCGAAAAGTCTCCCACATCGCTTTCCAGCCTGTGAAGGAAGACTCAGAGGACGACATGATGTGTGACTGAGTCCGACCCAAGTGAGGAAAATATCCCTACCACAGACAACCCAGAACAGGAAAGAGGAATGAAAACCCTCAGGAGGTTCATCCTCCGTCCTCCCTTTCTGCGGAGGCCGACGCAGTCATTCCCTCAACGCATGCTCGGATGAGCCTTCCTCGGATAGAGGGCCACTGAAGACGCCAAGGACCCAGCTGCTCGCTTCCTCACGTAATCCTACAGAGAGAGAGGAAAACGTTTCTGAGAAGCCGAAGTGAAGTCCTCCCCTTAGGTGTACCAAGAGCACTAAGAAAACGGGGAAGTAGCTGGAGGAACCGTACAGCGGACCGAACGCCGAAATCCGAACCCGTCTGATATGATGGATCAGAAAGATGACGAGGACGGTGAGGTGAAACAGCATGTTTGATGCTAGATTTGATGATGAAATGTAAGCTTGTTGACCATAGAAGAGGTGCGAAGCACGCTTACTATAATTCAGTATATATAATACTTGATAAATGCGCGAATCTTGTCCAATGCCTCCCTTGAATTATCCTCTACATTATATTAAGACACCGTGAGAGCTAACGAAGGTTGTACATGGTCTTCTTGTACTCAAGCGATTGTCCTTCATCATGTGGAAACTGCTAGTTTCAATCCATCCGGACGCCTGTTTATTGGAGCCGAGATACTGCTCTGTCCAGGCTACCGGAGAATTAGGAAACGATGCAGATCCCGCAACACCATCATGACCCTCGATTCTGTCTGCAAGATTCCTACAACTACGCGCCTCACCTGGCTACCAAAGGGAGACTATTCCCGCAACGGAAAGCTGTCTGCGTAAACCTCAAAACCATCATCCGTAGTAAGGACAAAGCCGATCCGTACTTGGAAGGGTTTATACTACTGTCTGGTGACAGAAACCTAGCTGTTGAAAGCGTTCGTGCGGAGACATGTGAGCCGTTACGCAGATAAATTAGCATCATCTGGTGTCTGCAAAGTCTTCGAGCGGCCATGTTCTCTTATTGAGTTGTTCATGGAACATGGCCAACAAGAAAGGGAAACGAAAGTGAGACGTATGTCTGACGATGCAGAAAGAACGGTGGGTTCGAACCATTGGGGTATCCAAGACAGGGAACAGCGACCGCATTATATGTATTACATTCGGGTATGGGTTAGGCTTGTTGTTGAAACATGTCCGAAACACTCATAAAGAAATCCGAGTTAACTCGTCGAGGTATCCGAAACAGTGCGGAAATTACTGCAAAATGGCCTTCTACAGGGTGTTGGGGGTCAAATGCCGTATTTCGATTTGCGAAAATCCCCCTTTGCACACCGGTATTTCCCTGTTCAATGGCTTCCCACCCTCAGATTCTACAATTTCAAGAAGAACAAACATCAATCATTTCATTGACTCTTGACATCCTCATTAGAACCACTATCGGATTACGATCTCTCTTAATCGTTGAACAGTTCCTGCAACGGTGAGAGAGCATTATGTGAAGCGCGCTCATTGAACCTGCGTTTCAACAATGTTGTCGATGGTTCGTTGACTGTTTCCGAGATGCTGGACATGGCTGTCCGTTGTTTCCATGGCTCAATCGCAATCAGGATTGCGGCCGGACGAGATGGCTTCTTGCTTGGGTTGAAAGTTCCAACCCGCCTTTTCCTTTGTAACAATCCAAGACTTCTCTGGAGATGTGGTATTCTCTACGAGAGTAACGATATCCTGAAAACCGCGTTACCTACAAAGCGAAATTCTTCCTCATGTGCGATGAACCTATGTCCCACTGTAAGATGCGATCATTCGTCCCCCTCCGCTAAATAACTCTTTGTCAACCCCCCAAACCGCAGCACGAAACATAAACAAAGACAAAAACCGTCTCCCAATAAACAATACACCCTGCCTAGACAAGCATCGCTCATTTTTCAAACCCCATTTTTATTCCAGCACTCTCCTTCCCTTCCCCTTTAAAACCCCCATTTCCCACCCCCTCCCTCCCCAATTCCTTCTAATCTCCACAAACCACCTTCCCCCATATACAGAACCTAAACCACCCCCTACGCTCAAAACCAAACCGCAACCCAAACACCCAAAACCACAACAATGCAAAACCCTGCCACAACCTCCACCAACGGCGCCACAGAAGCGTGCTGCAGTCCTACGCAACGCCTGTCGAATCAGCAGACAGAGTGGTTGGCGAAGGCGGATGACGAGGAATATGATGCCGATGACGAGGAGGAGTATTGACTGAAATTTGGGAGTGTGTGGGAGTGTGGCTGGAGGGGTTTGGATATACAGTACATACAATACGCATTATATAAGAAACTTTTGAAAGAAAAGAAAAATTAATCCAACTACGAAGATGGGTTCTAGCTAGAGCGTAGGAGCATCCAAGTGCGCCTTTTCAGCATTAGTGGAACCTAAACATGATGTTTTTTTTCAAAAAAATGAGAACAGACTTGTGGGATGCTTGCATTTGACATTAGAGGTTTTCTTAATTATGACATGGCAGAGATGTTGTTGGAAGACAAGTCGTACACATACTAAGATACGAGATGATAGAATCGTAGTAGAGACGTACACAGAATGCACGAGACGGATCTTGTCTGTCGTGGTTTGATTGGATTATTTAGCTTTTGGTGCCCCTATGGATTTTTTTTACCTGTTTCTTACTGTCGAGGAAGTCTTTTTGGCTGTTATCATCACACTAGTTCAAACTCGAAGACATGATGCTGATTTTGTTTGCTGATAGTTTGGGGGAAAAGGGATGATGCAAATTGAATGTTCAACTAAAATTTCCAATTCTTTTTGTGGTAGACATCGAAATCACATCGCCC
>JAABUK010008974.1_pt1 | contig 13831 bp, 10 predicted proteins | sample 5559141 | NCBI WGS metagenome assembly JAABUK01 (sample SAMN10711869, study PRJNA513367) | rock metagenome | isolation source: Antarctica rocks | place: Antarctica: Victoria Land, Pudding Butte nord | collected 2016-01-03
TAATATAATAATATAATAATATACTTGTAAAGTTATAATATATATATATATAATAATAATAAGATATTAATATTATATATTACTATTACTATTTTTACTATCTTATAATTAATATAAGTACTTATTAGAGCGGTTATAAGAGTTATAAAGAAGATAAAACTTTAAGATAAGAAGTTTATTAATATATTATCATATTATTATATTAGCGCGTATATAATTAAAGTTATATAATTAGTAATAATAGATACTAACCTTCTATCTTATTTTATATTAGATATTAATAGAGACTAATATATCTATTATTATATCTTAATATATCTACTTAATAAGAGTTATATATTATAATACTATTAATATATATTTACTATCTACTATTATATTCACTAATAGTATATTATATTAGTAATTAATAATAATATATTATTATAATACTATAATACTATTCTACTACTAGTATAAGTTATAAGTATAATATTATAAAGTACTTTACAAAGATTTAATTTATTATTAATATATATTATAGTTATAATATCTTTAATAAGTAATAATAATTTTATTCTACTACTAGTATATATTATAAGCGTAACTATTATAAAATAGATAAGATATTATTATTATAAATACTTATATACTATCTACTTATATAAGGATATATTTAATATATATCTATTAAATAATATTATTACTACCTTATAAAGGTTTTAGTATACGTATATCTTATATATAATAGCTAATATTATTATAGTAGTAATATATTAAATAACTCTTTTCCCTTATTTTTCTTACTAGGTTTTAAGGTTTTTTAATAAGTATTTATATTACTATATTCCTCGGAACTAGGATCTAGGAGGGAAGGTAATAATTAGGCTATAATATATATATACCTTATATACTATTATATAACCTACTTAGTAAATCTTCCTTATAAATATAGGATAATATTAATACAATATTTAGTTATATCTTAATAGATATATATTATTTAGGTACTCTCCTATATTTTCTTAAGTTCCTTAGAGATTAGTTCTAGTATATATACTATCTAAGATATTAGTATATTATATCTTATATTAAGTTATATTACTTAATCCTATATCTTTTATATTTCTAAGCTACTAGCTTAAAGCTAGTAGTACCTAGCCTTATATATATACTACTACTTAGATACTTATAATTCCTTAATATTAAATATAATATCTAGTAACCTAAAAGTATATAGTTTGAAATACCTAAACTTATAAATATTTAATACTCCCTTGAAGTTTAAGTAGTATAAAACTTAGCTAAATAATAATATATAATCTAGAACTAGTACTCCTAAGGATAACCCCTACTCTAGTTATATAGATATAGGCTAGTACTCTAGGTAACTCTTCGCTATTATATAAGCTATTAAAGATTTATTAGAGTAGCGTAATATTATACTATACTATAGTATTAGGATTTTAGATTTTTAGCCTACTAGATAATTTACGGGATTTAAACTAAGGGCCTTTTCTTAGTATAGAATAATAAGGCTTTATAGCGAGTTTCCAGGGTAATATTAGCGTAGCGGTAGCGCGACTAGGCTTATAACCTGTTAAATATGATGTCCGGTAGCCTAAAAGTATATAGTTGGAACTACCTAAACTTATAGATATTCGACACTTAAGACCGCTCATGATCTAGGTCTTAGCGTTAAAAGTAACGATTAACTCCCTTGCTTAAGCCTGTCGTACCGGACATGGACACCGAACCTCCAATCCCATTTCTCTACCGCCTTCTCTTCCTCTACCTCGAACCAGCTGGCGCCTTCTTCGGCACTATCGTCAACATCTTCGACCCTCTCCAATACCTACAGTCCCTCTCCCCTACTGCGACAGCCTCAGACTATTCGCCCTTGTCCCAGCCAATTTACGACCAGCTAGCCGCACATCTACTCTACTTCTCCTGGTCCCAAGCAATCGTCTTGCGTTCTACCAACGATATAAAAGTGTGGAAGGCACTGCTGTTCGGCATGGTCTTATGTGATATACTGCATCTGTTTGCAAGCTATAGGGTCTTGGGCCCAGAAGTCTTCTTCAGTCCGAGTCTGTGGCGTTGGGAGGAGTGGGTGAACTTTATCATGCTTTATGGGCCTGGGGGATCAAGGTTGGCGTTTTGTGCGGGATTGGGGGTCGGGAGTGTGAGTCATAAGGCAATTAAGAGTCTCTAGATGTAGCTTCGGTTGCTTCGATAGCAACAGGATCAAGCGCAGGGTCATTCGAATCAGCTTATCGCTCTGTGCTCATATGTTCTGCTCGGCTAAATGTAAGTGGATGATATATTGGGGACTATGGTGAACAGCGAGCTGATCCAGATAAATCAACCAAAGAATATTATTATACCCTTGCGGTACCTGAAGTACAGTGTGTGTGTGGTACAGCTCGTCGGTGTATCTTTGTGCTTCCCGATCAAGATATCTTACTCGCGCTTACCGCCATACCAACCTCTATTTTGCCAAGCGCTCGATGTACAGGTCGCCTTCTTCAGAGCATGCCATGTTCTAGTTCAACTTGAATCCTCCTGGCACCTGCGTTTGGAACATTCCATGTGGATCATATTTCGCCGACACCGCCTTCATCTTCGCGAACGAGTCCGCCCCATAGCTGCTCATCACCTTCTGCGTCATGAAGGCATCGTTCAAGAAGATATACGGATCCCAAACACCTCTCTGCTTGGCAAGACTGATCACCATCTCGTACGTCTCCTGAATCAGATTATACACGTATGCATCATCAGATGCAAGGTTCCAGCCCCATGACATGTTCATCCAAAGTTGCGCACGCGAAACAAGAGTCTGAGCTCTTCCTCCCGTGGTTAAGGCGGCATCGACCATGGTCTTGGAGATGGGTTGTGGGATTAGGACTTGGGTACCACCATTGACTTGCTTTAACTTCTCACCCTGCTGCGCGCAGAGATTGTTGACGTCACGGTAAGTTTCTGAGTCATCAAGATACAGTTTTCTAAAGCCATAGCTGAAGCGGGGAAGTACTTGAGCGGGGCCCACAGAGAAAGAAATTGGGGTGAAGCTTGCTGTTATCGCCGACGGCACGAGTTCTATAGAAAGCATCGAAGGCCGCAGGTGTTGGGCTGACAGGTGCAAAGTATATCAGCGTGACGTACAGGGTATCGTTGGTGGGGACAAGATCCGCGATGACGGAAGATTTGGTGTCGAGTTGGCCAATACGCTGGTATTCGGCAAAGGCATCAGCAACTTCGTTGATCTGGCTATCGTTCCATTGGCGCAGGCCTCCATAAACACCGCCCATAGGAAAGGCCTTGGTGGTGTTGTGTGTGGTAACGCCAAAATTGTTTTGGCCCGCTTTCATCGCGAACCAGAGGTCGCTGTTGTGGGTTGCATTGGCATTGACGAGGGAGCCACCAGCGAGAACCAGCTGTCATTACTCTAGTCAACTGGAAGTGCGCCTAGACAGGCATACTCATGAGTATACCTCGAAGCCGCCATGGCTTAGCCGGTTGCCGTTTGGAATATAGTCCATACCTTACCTATTGGCTACGCCCTATTTTAGCGTATAAAGGTGTTTCTCCGCACGGAAATCACTCTTGCTATAAGAACTGGTCCCCTAGATCGTCTTGAAATCGTCGGACTTCAGGTATTATCACTTCCTGACATCCTATTACCCAAACATCTAAGGCTTTCGTCTAATCGTAGCATAGAACCGAAACTCTAACCCTTCCTGTCCCGCTAAGTCCCTACTACTCATCCTCCTAAACTCCTCAATCTATTCCTGCGTATACCCCATTCCCTGCAACATCTTTGGAATCGCGTGATAATACAACATCCCATACTCCCTCGCCACATGCTCGCCAATTCTCTTCGTCTCCGGCCTCTCCCCCACCATCCAAACGCCAATCGGCAATCTATACTCTTTCATCTCAACATCCACCAGCCCCGCCTGTTGCATATAATCTTTCAACTTACGACCGCAACGCAAATCCCACCCTTTTTACAGCGCAGCGAGAAAAAGCGCTTTCATCCATTCCCACTCTCCACTACAATACGACCTATTCAAATACCCGTCCAGTGCGAAATCCTACATCTCGAACCATCCGCCAGGCCGAAGAAGGGAGGCCATTTCCCGCACGTAGCCCGCCCATTCCGTCATCCCCAACACGAGTAAGCGGCCCAAGACGAAGTCAGCGGACCCAAGAGCGAAGCGCGCATCACGATCTACTAGCTGTCGCACGTCGCCAACGATATACTACACATACATTGGAAGGTTTCCGGCGTGGGGGCACGGGTGACAGATCAACGCCGTAGACTTGGGCGGCGGGGTATGTGTCTCCCAGCTGGCAGCTGATGATGCCGGTGCCGCAGCCGACGTCGATGAGGAGACGGGGGGAGTCCAGGGGGGCATGGATGAAGTGATTGTACATCATTTCAGCGAGGCCCGGAGGCCTAATCTTTAAGACGGGCATACTCGATTGCGCTGTGTAGTTGCTGGATTTAGCTTTGACGTGGAAGGGGAAGGTTTGTTTACGCTTACTCGTTAGGAAGTGCGTAGTTGGCGTCTATTGTGTAGTATGTTGGTTCACGGGTTCGTGCGTCCATGATTCCGTTCTCTTCTCCATGCTCGTAACTACATGGTCCATTGTTTGTCATGCATAGATATAAGAGACAGATTAAGGGAGAGAATGAAGAATAAGAAGAGAAATACGAAGAAAGTTTAGTAATTATGAAGTAGACACGCTAGGAATTATTAGGCTTAGTATAAGGCTATATTATACTATCCTTATAAGTAGACTAGATTATTATATTATAAGATCTTAAACTTCTAAGTAAAGCCTTATTATACTTTTAGATTATAAAGGTATCCTTCTTAAATCCTTCTAATCCTAGAAAATTATAAAGATAAGTAATATAAATATTAACTTTATAAGACTAGGTTATTTATATATAAATTATTATTTTTAACTCTTAGATTAAAGTTTTAAGAGTTTTATTTTTAGAAGCTATCTAGAAAATAGTATCTTTTTTTATATGAATTTAGTACTTTTCTTAGACTTATTATATTAATCTTTATTAGCTACCTTCTAGAAATCTACTTTATATAATAAACTAATTCCAGCTCTTATTTCATACTACTCTCGCTCGACGTGGAGGGAAAGATTTCGCCAAGGAATTATTACTGCAAAGAAGCATTTCTCTACCCGGCAAAGTCTCTCAGGCAATCACTTTGGTTTAGACTTCGGTATCAAGAGGTCATGATTGTCAAAGGTAGGACTGGAGATTCGAGCCAGTCTCGATCTGCAGTTGCTCGATAGTCTCATCCCAGACCTTCTTCTGAATGTACTGTCCATCGGCGGAACGAACCCAATCTGAAGCACTACATGGGGAAGTGGTTAGAGATGGCAATGAGAAAGGGTCGTATATACTTACGGTGTGAGCTTGCACTCGCTGAGGTACCCACCATGAGTCTGTGGCCCCTGGATAACAGCGGCGTCAACAATGGTCCTTGCGCCCTCTTCCGTCGTGCGTCCGAAGAGATCTCTGAATCTCTTTTCCATGCCGTTTGTGTTCTCGCGATTAAGATTGCTCTTCACCAAGCCAGGGTTCACGGTATTGATGATGATCTCCGACGGATCGACTTTTGATGCCAGCTCGCGAGTCCATAGCACATTGAGGAGCTTGGAGACATGGTAGCGGTCTGGATTGCCCCAATTCTTCTCATCATCGAGCTCATCGAGGATTCTGGGCGCCGTACGCTCTTTGAAAGAAGTCCACATGTGGACTTCAGAGGATGTGATGGTGATGCGAGAGGGTTTGCCATACCGAGCCGCCGTGGCTTTGAGTGGAGGGAGGAGGAGTAGCGATAGGAGTGCAGTGCTGTAATGATTGACCTGGAGGGTGGTTTCATGCCCAGTAGACTTGTTCTGCTCCCACTCTTGCTTCTTGACTCCGGCATTCAGCAAGACGACATCTAGGCGATGGAGTTCTTGTGCACGCTTGCCGAAGGCAACGACACTGTCGATGGAATCCATATCGAGAGGCCAGATCTCAATCAAACAAGCTGGGTTGGCCTTGAGCAGTGATTGCTGTGCTGCCTCACACTTCGATGGTGTTCGAACCGCCATAATAACACGTGAGACTTTGAAGTCCATCAAAAGGTGGATAGCGGCGAGACCGATACCGACGTTTGAACCCGTAACGACGACGGTCTGACCGGAAAGATCTTTGGGAGCAATAGGCTGAGGATGGACCATTATCTGACGGTACATGAAACCGACGAAGCCCATGGCGGCCGGTGGTCAGTCCGAAGACTGAGGTCAGAGCGGAACGAGTATACCGCTCCGGCAATAACCCTTGACAGATAAGCGTGGTCTAGTTGAGAGAAGCTTGTATATCGGAAGAGAGTAGAGTTAGTAGTCGTAAATGATGATAATCTGAACGCAGTCGAAAAAATTGACTGGTGTCGAGTGTTGGAAGTGGCCATGTAAAGCAGATGCATCATTACTTATAGCTGTCACATACCAACGGCAGCCACAATAGGTCTAACGCATAAGCACCATGGCACAAGATGACTATTGGCCATATCAACGATAAGGTCGACACGAAGATCAAGAGCTCAAGAATCGTATGAGCTCGGTGTCCGTATTAAGCCGAAGCCGTACTCCGCATTAGAATACTCCGTATGTCTCCGTACCTTACACAGGGACCGCACACTCGTTCGTCTGCCCCCGAATGCGGTGGCAAAGGGGAAGGAAAACATACAATATACAATGATAAGATGCTTTCAATAAGACCGAAACTCGTCGGCTCTAAGCGCCTCCCCCGTCGGCTTTAGAGCTAGCCTCAGCCTTATGATAGGGCTCGTGCTAAGTTTAAGATACCTTGGCGCAGACGGCGCGGCGATATTGCTGTATGGCTCTCGCGGTGTGGAGCGCACACGCAGCTGCCTCTTTGGGAGAAGCGGGCACTGCCATCACTCTGCGTAGTCTCTTCGTTGACAGAAATATTCGATGAGCACAGCGTCGCACGCTAGCTCCAATCGATGTCGGTCCTCTATTGCAAAGCAGATGTGTCACAGCGTTAGTGGTCCTTACGCCATGATGACCCAAGGCCCTATCGCTTGCCCTTGACATCTTCTTTGCTTTACGCCAAAAGGGTCGACCAGGTTCTCGTCTCTATCGACACTACCTCCTTTTGTAAATGAAGTATGAATCGCTACAGCTATCCTAACATCCCAGCCGAACGTGCCTATCAATCGCCCGACTCTCGTCTACTATCGCTGGTGCTAGGACCCTCTCCACAGACACACGATGACGGAGCTGGTGACATTTCGATAGGCCACGTGCCCAATGCACGAGGCTGTGAGAAGGTCGAGAACGACGACCGTGCTCTGACTGAGATCGGACTAGAAGCGCCGTCTGGATCTGAGAAAGGCGGTTCTGGAAAAGAATATCCTGAATCATGGAAACTAGTAATAATTACCGTTGCCCTCTGCATGGCGATATTTCTCGTTGCTTTGGTCAGTCTAGCTCTATTCTATACAGATTATTTTATGTAAACTATACAAAAGCGAATAACTGAGTTGTGAAAAGGATACCACTATAGTCGCCGCAGCCATTCCACGAATTACGGACCACTTCAAAGCTTTAGACGACGGTATGTACTCTTCGTCCAGCCTCTAAGCCTTCACAATTGACCGATCACTCAGTGGGATGGTATGGAAGTGCATATCTACTCACAATCTGTAGCTTCCAGCTTGCATTTGGCAATTGCTACGCTGTCTACTCCATCAAAGCCGTCTTCTTGACAGCGATAGGAATCTTCGAATTCGGATCCCTGATATGTGGAACCGCACATACATCGAGAGCTCTCATAGTAGGGCGTGCGATTGCCGGCATGGGCTGCGCTGGCATTTTCTCTGGAACCCTGATCGTTATCGCCTACTCGGTCCCTCTGCACCAGCGACCGATATTCACAGGACTTATTGGGGCCATGTATGGTGTCGCCTCAATCACTGGTAAGGAAAGAAGAAAGGGTGATCGTGACCTGCGTACCAAGATTACGCGCTCATGGGATCGTAGGTCCGCTACTAGGAGGTGTCTTTACGGATCAGCTAAGCTGGCGGTGGTGCTTTATATAAATCTGGTAGATTTCCTTTACCCATGTCTTCACTCATCAGCTGAGAGACCACCATAGCCGATAGGCGCAGTCACAGCAATTATAATTGCAATCTTCTTCAAAGCACCCAATCGGGCAGTCAATACGCTTTCCTTCCGCCAAAAGCTCGATGAGCTGGATTTCTTGGGCACTCTCGTTTTCCTTCCGTCAATCGTATGCCTCCTGCTTGGGCTTCAATGGGGAGGAACTCGATACCCCTGGAGCAGTGGCAGAGTCATCGCACTCCTGACCCTCGCAGCACTCTTCGCCGCAGCCTTCGTGGCCATCCAAATCTGGAAGCAAGACAAAGCCACCGTACCCCCACGGATCATCCGCCAAAGGAGCATCGCCTTCGGAGCCTGGTACTCATTCGTGCTAGGCGGCGCATACTTCATCCTAATCTACTACCTCCCCATCTGGTTCCAAGCCATCAAAGCCGTCTCGGCCACCAGATCAGGCGTCATGAACATTCCCCTCATAATGGCCCACGTCATCGCCGCTCTCCTCGCCGGCATCCTCATAACCTCGATAGGATACTACACGCCCTTCATGCTCGTCTCTGCCGTCCTCGTCTCCATCGGCACCGGCATGCTCACAACCTGGCATCCCAATACCGGCCACGCCATGTGGATCGGCTACCAAGCCTGCTTCGGCCTCGGCAGCGGTCTGGGCATGAACCAACCTCTTATGGCCGCACAGACCGTGCTGCCGCTCGACGACGTGTCCATCGGGACCGCGAGCTCGATCTTTGCGCAGACGCTGGGTGGGGCCGTGTTCGTTTCGGCCGCGGAAAATATCTTTGAGAATTGTCTGCTGCAGGATTTGCGGGCTGTGGTGCCACAATTGGATCCGAAGACTGTGCTTGCGACGGGTGCTACCGATTTGAGGTCCGTCGTGAGGCCGGCACTCATTGGGGCTGTGGTTGAAGTGTACAATGCTTCTTTGGTGCGCGCTTTCCAGTTGGCGACGGCGTTGGCGTGCCTCACGGCTGTGGGGGCGCTGGGAATGGAGTGGAGGTCTGTGAAGGAAGGTAAAAGGGGAGCAGACAATATAGGACATGCCTCACAAGTTTCGTGCTCTAAACAGTGAGGAGAGTGCGAGGCCGGCGAGAGCAGGGGAGTCATTGATGGCTTCGCCGGAGCCTTTGGGATGGTCAGAGTTGTGGAATATGGTACATACTCGACGGGCACGAAAACTTTGAAACCCGTTCATGAGACAATGTTACCCACTCCTAGACCTACTACACTCTAAGGGTCTCAGGACCCATACAAGCACGCAGGTTTCAAAATAACTCGGACACTGGGAGTAATTGGGCACCCAACATGTGTCCGAATTATGTTTCCCGCGTGACAACATACCTCGCACCATGTACCTTCTCCTGCTCAGCCCGCCAAGTATTAAGACATAGTATCTATCAATCTCATCAATACCATGTCCTGGCGACTTTGTCACTCGTCTCGACCAGGTTTTGCCAGGACATGGGATTTCGATGTTTTCACAAGGCAAGCATTTCGATTGTATCTCCTGATTACTCTCATGGCAAGCAAGTAACGTCAAAAGGCCTTTGCTAATCTCTTACATGGTTAGTATCCTTGGACGCCTTGATTGCCGTTAGATATATTGTAGAGCGTCACTCATTTCTGACGTAATCCGTTGTCCCTGGAACAACTTTGTTGCTTTTGGGGAGAGCGAGTACCCCTCGTCACCGTCTCACTTACGGTCCGAACCACGCAGTCTGCTGCTCGTTGTTCCCCATCCAGCTCCAGTCGAAGTTTTGGTCTATTGCAATGTCTGGAGCGAGACCACAAGGATCCATCAGTGACGCGTCAGGTACAGCAGTCTGAGCATTGATTTCGGGCCAAGGTAAAGTAGCGTCGGCGTTTAAGAAAGAGAGGTTATCGGTCACGTTCTCGTTGTGAAAGTTCACATCCCAATTAGTGATGTTGTCGCGTGCGCTGTACTGGTCTTGGTAGTCAGAGTTGTAAGTGTCGTTGACTAGTGGCGACTTCTCCTGAAATGGCCCGTAGTCGTATGGGAAGGGTGGTGTGATTGGGTTGGCGAAGGGTTCATCCGCGTTGGGCTGGCCGGGAATGGACGAAATGGAAGAATAATCAGTGAGATTTAGTGGGAAGCCGGACTGTTGAGAATGTGTAGGAGCCCGGCTGCGACTGGCAGTTGAAGTCGGCGATCGAGACTTCGAGGAGCACAAGATAGACATGGTCTCATGCTCTTCTTTAAACGATCTTGCCATCTCGGTGTTATTGATCATCATCAGCATCTTCTCGAGTACTTTTAGCCCGGTCCTCGCGATTGAGCTAACCTCGCTCAGTATGTTCAGTCGAGCCACAGCCTCCTCCATCTTCTGGAGTCCGTGCTTCCACATCTCTCGTTCCTCAGCTGCGATACCATGGGATGCAGACGAGCCTTGTCTGCTTTCTTTCGTTCCGCATTTGGGTGTCATCAAATATATTCCAAGTAGAACTGCCGGTTCCAGGGTGAAGAAGCTCAACAAGAAGAACCTGTTCTGTTTGCCGCCCATGAGTGTGTGCAGTCTTCCAACACTATCGAGCATTTTTATAGCAGCGTCGATGAGCGACATACGGTGCTTGACGACAAGTCTTCGGTCAGATGCGGACAAGTCTCGGACTGCTTTGGCTGGTATGATGATCATTGGTCTCAGCAGCATACAGATGGTGGCGAACACGCTGATTCTGAACATCTGTCGCTGCCTTCTGAGATGAGGCAGCTGCTCATCCCACCTCTCATCAGGGTCGTCTAATCTAAACGCGGGCGGTAGCTTTTCAATCAAATCCACTGTAAATATCTCCAATTTTTTGCTGATGGTAGCAGGCTCTGTGCACGGTTTGCCACCATTTGAAGACAGTATTTCGGAGGCAGTTTTGGCTAGATCTATCTGAAGCCTGCGTTCGCAAAAGATGTTCGGCGCGTCCCCATGGGACACATTCGGCGTGCCAAACACATCTTGGGGCAACGGGACGGTACAGCGTTGCTCTGGTATCAGCGGCCACCGGCCTAATACAATGGACATAAACCTGTGATTTATAACTTAGAATCGAGGTCGTCAGTGGCTATCGGCTGAGCGCGATCACTACATAATTTTTCTGAAATGCAATGTGGAAACGTAACGAAGGTATCTCGGGTTATCGACAATGAAAGTAACGTACTTGTCCCATAGCCACAAGTTCCAATATGTTCTCTTGCCCATCTCTACGTCGTACTCCGAGACCAGCCTGCCACTGGTTTTCCTAGATTCTAGATGAAGCCCCAGCTCATGTGCGTCATGTATAGCTTTGCCTAATACATCCCAGCTCTCTTTCATTGCACCCTCGTTTTTCAGATAGCAGGCGTGGAAGAAGTACTCATGAATGCGGGTAATTGACGGCAAGCCTTGTTCCATCATGGAAACACGAGTGAGCGAGATGGCTGTGGCGTTGCATTGCTCGCGAAGTGTAGACAACGAATTGCCTAAGATGGTATCGGCTGTGTAATTCTGGGATGGTAGAAATTGGGCGGTGTAGGAGCAAAGGCGGAGCAGCAGAGTAGCAAATTGGATGTCGTCGACAGATTGGCATGGGCCAGCCCACCATTCATTGTAGCGCTTCGTGAAGGTAGCGAAATAGACCATCTCATATATCCAATTTGCTTCGCTGAAAAAGTGCTGTATCAGGACATCGGTGACTGGACGACGAGGCATCTCCTTCAGTAATTTTGTGTTCTCCACGTTGATCGTTACCGGGTCCGTGCCAGCTATGGCTGAATCTGTAGTCTCATCCTCATCGTCCAGGATCTGCATCTGTGCGAGAGAGGGACATCAGTGTCTATATACGACCAGACGAGAGATGTGAACTGACTCGTTTCAGATAGCCAAGTAGATTATCCTCATTGTGATCCGGATAGCCCAGATCATTGAAAGTCTTTTCTTGTACATCCAAGGAGGTCGAAGAGGAGGCGGTGGGATCGAAAGGAGAAGAGAGATCTATAGCGAATCGACTAGAGGAGGATCTGTTCTCATCGGCATTGTCATTGTTCGAGGTCTTGACACTGAGGCAAGTGGGAGTCAGCGACGAATGCCAAAGGCAAAAGGAGAAGCAACATCTAACGACCTACTTGAGTGGGTCTTGCTCCTCCTGCTGCTCTTGAGCCCGAAGATTTACCTTTGAGCTCACTGTCGATTTCGCCGTACGTTCAAAAGCATTGTCACGGGTGGAAAATTGACATGTGTAGCCCACGTTGCGGTCCAAGCAGTGACTGCATGGCCATTTCCGGTCGCACTGATATCAGGAATTGGTTAGAGTAATCGTACTGCGCCTATCAAGTGGAAGCATTGAGACACGAAGCCGGCTTCCTTCGCTATACACTCCATGATTCTAGACCAGAGTTTCGGTCTATGCGGTAGCGGTGGAGCCGTATGGTCATCGCATACGGAATACTCGTCCACTCCAACCCGCTATTAACCTTCACTAGGAACAACCCTTGATGTTCGACATACCTTCTGTTTTCGACGATAACAATTCCCACATGAAGCTTTGGAGCGGTTCCTGGAGTGCTTGGTTGCAGCCGCTGAGGCCTCTGGTCGGGGGGATGGCATGCTCTTTGCAGTGGCCTGAAGGACTTGCGGGTGGAAGCTGACGGGCGAAAGCAATAGTCTCAAGATCTCGCAGGGCTTGAAGAGGTCTTGGGAGAGGGATGTGCTGGAGTGAAGCTCAGTGGCGTGCGAGACTTGCAAGACGCCTCGGGCAGCTTAGAATACGGCTCCTGCAGGATTCGAGCTAAGCTGCTCCCATTTGATTGCATGATCTAGATTTTGAACCAGTACTGTAGCGATTCTAATAGCTCAGTATGTTGCATCTAATGCAGGATTGACGCGAGGCTAACACAGGCCAAAGTCCCTTGGTGCTTTGTACTGTGCCATCCTATTCAGCGTGCCAAGGTGTGAATGGACGGCATACACCCGTATATTACGGAGCTAGGGGCCAGTGATAGAGGATACCTAATCCTCCCTAGCGCGGGGTGGGGCGGGGCGGGGCGGGTACCCGCTCCGCATTTGGCATATGCAAATTATCTAAGAATTCTTGGCATAGGTACTCAGCATCCCATCCCCACGGATCCATGCTTCTGGGTAGTAAAACTAGTCTAGGTATACTAACTCTAGGTATCATAGGTTATACTCTATATAAAAGTTACTCGTAAGAAGCTCTTCTAAAAGGTAGTATTATTTTTAGGAGCTCTTAGATATAAGAGATTTTTACTATATTTAGCTTCTAATACTTAATAAAGCTCGTTCTCTAACTATAAAATTAGAATTCTAAGAATTCTTAGGAAGTAGCTTAAAAAGTAGATTATATTTTAGAATAGCTTCTTATAAGTATCTTTAATAAAGATTATAACCTGTAATACCTAGGAATAGTAGTTCTAGAGTAGCTTTATTCCCTATAATCGTGGATCCGTGGGGATAGGATGCTGAGTACCTAGAAGGGGTCACCTGGAACAGGCGCAAACCTAGAGCGGGCGCAGCCCTATAGGGCGCTAGTGCTACTAAAACAACTCCCGTATTACAATAAGTAGAATATCGTTATTTCACGTATTAGGACGTTCTATTACGTAGTAATAATATCTATTATAGTTATATACTACTTAATAAGTAAAATAAAGATTTAAATA
>JAABUK010008976.1_pt1 | contig 13829 bp, 19 predicted proteins | sample 5559141 | NCBI WGS metagenome assembly JAABUK01 (sample SAMN10711869, study PRJNA513367) | rock metagenome | isolation source: Antarctica rocks | place: Antarctica: Victoria Land, Pudding Butte nord | collected 2016-01-03
CACTCTCAGTGTGTTGCCCTTGACCATTGGCTATATTGGTGGCTACTCAGCTGACAAGCCCAGCAACAACTCCATACTTGTCGGCAGGTAGCTGGTGAGCTGTCAATCTCTGCAAACCTGCTGCAGAGTCTCAGCCACTAAGCTGGCCTCATGGTGTTGTGTGTATACAGAGCTGGAGCATTTGCTCTGGGTTTGGCCACTACTCTTGCTCTATTGGGCGTGCTGTCGTCAGCGGTTGGAAACGCTTATGGCCAGATAGGCAATGCTCTGCCCTTAGGTATGACTCACTTGCAGCACTACAAAAGGATTTGTGGCTCTAAGACTGGAGCAGGCTGCTATGCACATTTGCACTCCGGCTGCATCAAGCTGCATATTCAGCACCTGTGCTTTGTTCAACATCATCAGCACAATGCCATGTCATGTCAGCTCTGCTGTACTCTGGTGAAACATGGGCTGTTAAACAGTACATTAGCACTTTGGCTGTCTTCCAGATGACCTGCTTGCGATGCATCTGTGGCAGATCCTTGCGCGACCATGCGCCAAATGTTGCCATACTGAATAGGTGCAACATCTTTAGTTTGGAGTCTTATTTGCAAAGCAAAAGACTCGGGTGACTGGGTCACACTGTCAGAATGCCTAATGCTAGATTGCTTAGGAAGTTTTGTTTGGTGAAGTCAAGGGTCTTTGTCAAAGGGGCCTTACAGGGGTGCACAAGACAGGCTGCTCTGGAGAGACAAGACTTTGTCCTGCATGTACCTAGCTCATTTTGAGCCGGAAAGCGTCAAAGTTATGGTTATAGTTGTTAGTATGATCAGTGCAGGAAGTCTAGTTCAGACAGCTCCTACCTTAAATGCAAGCCATTTTGAACAATCTCAAGACCATAATCACAAGCCATTTGCATGCTGCATCTACGTGGAACTTTCATCTCACGTGTGGCAGACACCCTGAATCACCAGTCTGATGCTGAAACATGGGCTCCTGCAGGTGTGAGTCTGGTAGCTATTGCCATGGGGCTGAATCTGCTGGAGCTGCTGCCTTTCAGGCTGCCATCTCTGAATGTTGACGTGCGTACTCTGCAGGTCCCTCCCCTTTTGCAGGTAGGTCCTTGAATGCTGCTGCTAGCTCAGGAGCAATAGCATCTCGACAGGTGCTTGTCGACAGCCCAAACCTGGTTGTCTGTGTACATTTTGCATACTGTCATTTGACAGCTCCTGCAGTGACTTTGTTTGCAGCCAACACAATAAACAACACTTTGACCACAACAGGGTGAGTTGTGCAGGCCTATGCCGCTGGCCTCACATTTGCCCTGGCGGCATCACCATGCAGCACTCCAGTGTTGGCTACGCTGCTTGCCTATGTATCTACTGCACAGCGCCCCCTGGAGGGTGGCGCTCTGCTTCTGGCGTATACTACTGGGTGAGCTGACAGCATGATAATTTGCCTAATTTGCTGCTTGCATGACATGTCTTGCCTTGCATTAATTGAGGCACTGGGAGATGGGCAAGGTGGTAGTTGCTGTTGAGAGATGCGTACTGTATAAGCTGGTTGACATGTTCTTACTTTCAAAGATGGCATTGTTAGCTTTGCAGTCAGCCAATGGTGCTCTCTTGTCTCTGCAGGTATGTTGCACCGCTTCTAGTGGCTGCAACATTTACTGGGGCTTTGAAAAACATTTTGGCACTTCGACAATACAGTGCAGTTGTCACTCCTGCGAGCGGTGTGTTGTTGCTGGCTGGCGGTACATATGCATTGCTGTCTAGATTGTTGACTTGAGAAGCATGTTGAGCCAGGTGCAGGACCAAACACGCTGTGTAAGGCTGTTGATAGGACTGCTTGTGTCAGAGGGAACATCAGCTGCTGTCAAAAATCATCTGATGCCCTGTCATTGATTTGACAGTCAGCTGTGCTCGTCAACATGGACACATCTGGACACATGCTGCAGCAATGAGTCATTTCTAATTTGGTGCTTTTGAACTGTTGCTGACAAGTGCGTAGCCACAAGCGTTTGCCAAAGTCACGTACATACTGACAACACACTTAGAACAGGATCACTATCAACGAGGAGTTGATGGCAGACCTAATGTCTGCATGAGTAGCATCAATAAAGAAAGTTTGAGCCTTTCTGTGGCAAGAAGACACGCTGAAACAGGTTGCTTGACAACGAGTACACACCTAAGCGATTACACACCTACATAGCATGAAAGGGACGAATGGCAATGCCATGATCTTGAGCATGTCATGCTCAAGATCGCTGTGCAGCCTTTCTCTTCTTGCCTTGACTTCAGTCTACTGAGCCTGCAGCAGAGGCCAATCTCTTTGTGCATACTGCCTTTCATGTGATCAGCTAAAGTGAAGGTTCATAACTCCTTGAGTACCTGCTGGCGATTGCGCTCCTGTATGGTAGCTATATAGGCGCTAATTGTACCTCAAGGGCTGGCTGCATGGTGCTCCTGCCTGTATGCCATTGATCCACACACCTTTGCTGTGGTGACTGAATCAACATTGTGTCCCTTACATTGCCAGGCACTTTGCACAATGTCACATGCAGCTTGGTTCTGCACATGATGTGCGGCACATGCGATGTAATGCTTTTAGGAGACCTGTGTTTTGCTGCTGCAGGCTGTGCGGTGACAACCTGTTTGTGCCAGTTGATTCACATGGCATGACTTGCAGTGGGAGTGGACAATATCTCCAAGCAGTGCAGTGCTTCAAGATGTACTTTGTCATGAACCCTGTGCCGTTGAGTGTGGCAGACACCAATGCTGAGTACTGCATCTGCTCTATTGCTGACGAGTATCAAGAACAGTGGACAGCAACGTGTATGCTTGTGTGATGACCACGACCTCAAACCGTAGCTGGCAAGTCATGCCTTGTAGATGCGCTCATGCAACCACTGCCTGTGTGTAGTGCCTCATGATCTTGTGTATCAACACAGACCATGCATGTGGTGACACATTCCATCCAAACCCACAGTGAATGATAGTAATGGAGGACATCAAGGATGTACCAAGCATGGAACCATGCATGAACTAGTTGTGTCTTCTCAACAACTGCTTGAATGTGCAGCCAAAGTCCATGTTCATTGCTGAAGTCAAAAGTCGTGCCTTGTCAGCTCTTGTCTCAGCTGTCAGCTTGTTCTGATGACTGCTTGCAGGAGGTGTCTCAGCGCTTTACTTGGCCATGAACTGGAAGCACATACTAGTGCAGTTGCTGGTGGGCGACCTGGACAGGAGAGCTCGCCTTGCTGAGCATCTGGAATGGATGTGCTGCTTGCTTCAGGGGTGGTCTGGCTTCCCAAACAGCAAGCAATGCCTCCTGCTGAGCATTGGGGCCTGCGTCTTTGCTTTGCGCCAGCTTGGCTGCAGTACTGACGTCATCAGTTGGGTGCAGGACCACGCTGAGGGAGCATCAGTGACTTTTACGCTGTCAGGCATGCTGTTCTGCAAAGTCAGGAATGGCCTTCCACCATCCTTCCTATGCTATTGCCTTTTGCTGCCCAGTCCCCTGCTGAATCCATTGGCATGCTACTGGTACAGAAGAGTAGCCAATGCCAATTGTGTATGCTGCTGCTGACCCCTGCGGCACAATTTGGGGACCACTCTGTATGCAATGGCTAGCACTGGTTCAAGAGCTTGGAGGCACCTGCATTTACGTTCCTGCATGAAGCTGCAGATCAATCTGACCAGCAGAGTACAAAGCACTGGTTTAATGGTGGGTCTTTGAACCAGACGTGACAGATAATGTGTCATATGCAGATGGCAGAGGCTTCAGAGCAAGCCTTCACGACTTTCTTGAACGGCATTGCAGCAGCAAGGGACGAGTCTGTGTCATGTGCAGATGCATTGCAGCAGCAGCACGCCTTGGTGACCCGCAGCAGCCAAGCAAATGCCAAGAGTGTGTTTCTCAGCCCTCCAGCCAATCTTGCGCCAGAGCATGCAGAAATCCTGCATGCTCTTGGCTCCTGCCTGTTGGATCTGGGACACCTTCCTGCTGCTGAGTCAATCCTGCAAACTGTAGACATAATCAACGCCAAGGGTCTGCCGTGAGTCAGAAGCTGAAGTTGCAAGAAGTTGGGTGGCAGCGTAGTCTTGGACGGCAGCAGCACCTACGGGAGCAAGAGTTTGGTTTGAGTAGTACAAAGGCTGAAGATGTGACATATCGGCGGTAGCGCAGTCCTGGACAGCAGCACCGCCCATATAGCCAAATTGCAAATTGCAGGATGCATTGTAGAGCAGCAGCTAGATCTTTCATAGGCAGGTGGCAGCATAGCTTAGGCGGCAGTTGTGCCCTCATGGTGACCACTCAAACGCAATGGCACGTGGTGTAGGCTGCATATTGAAGGAGCAACATTTTGATCAGCCAATAGACTCAAGCCATTTTGTCATACAACATGTTTCCTTTTTCCTCTTGTCTCCACGTATACACCAGAACAGCAAGGGTGTGCAGCTGACCAATCATTGTGAAACTGCTTTTGAAATGCGCATGGCTGCTGACCTTTACTTCACAGCTGCGGTTCTCACCTAATCAGCTGAAGTTTGTTGCAGCCTTTAGCAAGGTGCAATGATGATGGTCCTTATAAGCACTTACCTACGTACTTACCTGCATACTTACCTACTAATTAGTGAACCAGTTATGTTCTTATGTGTGCAGCACTCATTTCACGAGTGAATGACATATGTCCCTATTTAAACTAAACTCTGAAGCGCGATCGCGAGGGATCGTGTGTGAGCAGGAGCTCGGGGACCACGCCTGAGTATGCAATGCATTGTTGTTGCGGTGCAAATTTGTCTACAAGTCGCGTCTGGCTGAGCTGTAGCTGATATGTCCCTATTTGCCGATGGCAGTCCAACTGCACATTACATAGCTCGATCCAATTACTGTTGAATAATGGTTGGTACTTTACAGGTACTGCTTCTGTGTGTGGTTTTGTGATGAAGCAGCTGTGAAAACGTCTTCTTTGCTTTGTCCTAAATGTTAAGTTTTGCTAACTTTCTCTCTCGCTGTGGGTCTTCTTGCATTGTGTGCTGTGATCCAAAAGGTCTGCATGTGCTGCGTCTGGGCCAACATCAATAATGGACGCATACACTGTTCACGAACAGTGCTCTAACAACAGCAGTCATGGCGACCTGGTCCAGCATTTCCTGTGTGAAGGGCGCAGCTACTTTTGCACAGGACACTGAAAGCATCTCAACAGCTGCCACAGTCATCTATGCCGAGAGTGCTGTACCTCACTACTGCACATGGAAAAAGGTATTGAATCATTACATGGTAGCTTGACATTGTGTACAAGCGCATTTTCTTCTCAAAAGCCTCCCAGGTTGTACATGGTACAGCTGTATAAAGTCACAGTGACGTACAAAGTGTTACATAGAGGAAAGGGTCCACTGCTTAACCGGAGGGGTCAAACTTGGTGGCAGTGAAGGGCAAGAAGCCGTTGTTGACAAAGGGCTCGGCCAAGTGGTCCTCCAGGTTCTGAAGAGGGCTCTTGCCAGTTACAATAGCCTGCACATACATCAAAGCAATATCACCAAGCATTGCATGCAATCACATCACAGCAGAACCAACAAGAAAACAAAACATGAATGTCCTTCAAATTGAGGTAGCTTCCAAGCACATCTTGTTGGTACCCATGACATGAGTTTGTCGTCAACATCAGCAGCATGTCAGCACAAAACAGTTCTTCGAATGGGCCAAACCAGACTGGGCATCACAAATGACAATTCTGATTATGCATATGTGACATTCAAGCATCTATGTAGGTCACAGAAGCAGCTGCTCACCTGGACGAAGAATCCAAAGTTGGCGAACATAGCCAACCTGCAAACACAATAAACCAATTAGGGGCCTGTTGCACAGAGATATCACATAATACCTTCTGCAATCCAGTACTTGGCAGGATCTGGCGCTTTGACTGTGACTAGATGTCCTGTAAACACCTGTTGCTACAATGCTTTGCCTGCACCATAGCACTTTTATGATGCAGAGCAATGCATGTTGCAAGCAATGCAGCACTGACAAAATGCATGACACAGCCAGTTGGCTCACCGTCCGTTCTTGATCTCCTTGACACGCAGCTCAGAGAAGGTGTCTGGGTCGTCAGCCAGGTTGAGGGGGTCGAAGGGTCCACCTGGGTACAGGTCATCCAGGCCCTCCACTCCTGGGCCCTCACCATTTGCACGGTAGGCCTCAGCCAAGCCCAACAACAGAATCTAGCAAGCAAGCAACCAACAACTTGTTGGTCTTGTCCAACAATGATCAGTTGAGCCTGTGCTGATGCAAAACAGTGCCAGCTTGTGTAGCAGGAAACCTCATCAGGAATGTCAGCTGCATGCATATTCTTTGGAGGCTCATGCTGTACAATGTAGCAATGTCTCAAGGCAATGCAGGCTCAGCTTATTGACGCCATGGGTCTGAAAATGAATTTGCAGGTGTGTGTTCTTTTAACAGCCCATGAGCACTTTTGCAAGAGCAGAAGATGCAGACAAGGGCAAGAAAGGATTGCGCCTTGCAGTAAAGACGATAGGAGCTGTTTGAGGCAGCAGCCTAAAGGTCAAGGCTAGCCTGGGAGTACTGACCTCAACTCCTAGGGTCAAGATGATGTTGGAGCTGAAGGCAGGGATGGTGAAGGCTCCCAGGTACTTGATGCCCTCTCCTGTGAAGATCTGGGCACCAGCCTTGAACCAAACTGGCTCCTGCAAGAAAGCCACACACAGGTTGACCATTGCCACTTGATCAGCAAAACCCCAGCACTGAGACATGCAACAAATAAGACAGCACAAAGCAAAAATTGCAAGAGCAAATTATGTTCAAATAATGCTATGCTTGTGTCCAGATTCCAGCTTACCCCAAACTCAATGCCTGCGTACTTCTCTAGGATCTCTGGCAGCAAGATTCCGAGGGCACCAAGCATGGCCCACCTGGCGTGGATCACCTCCACAGTCCTGTACCTGCAACCGTGAACAAAGAAGTCATGGCGTATGCCGCAGGCTGATCCGGGTGTTGGGTAGGTTGTGCATTTTGTGCGGTGCTGGATGAGGTGCTGCACCTGGCAAAAGTCTGAGGGTCAGCTGACAGACCGGCTGTGTCCCAGCCATAGTCTGCAAGAGTTCACGGAACTTGTCAACATCGGTAATTCGCGTGCAGGAAAGAGGAGCTTGATGGTAGACAACGCAGGCACCGGTACGCTAGAACCGCTCACCTCCAGCGAACTCTCCCTGTAGGTACTCTGGGGTGACGCCCTCTGAGAATGGTCCCTGCAGATTGATCTTGCCCAATCAGACCCAGCCGGATGTGCAGCGGTGAAAGACGCATGCGAAACAATCTTACCAAGAACTTTGGCCTGTCTGGGCCGTACCAGTCATCGCCAGAGGCCCTGACGATCTGACGGGTTGCACACCGAGCTGGCTTGGATGTCTGCAACAAACGATCACGATGTCACAGTAGAGCAATGCCGACGCGCCCGCTGCTGATGGCCATGGCATGCGAACGACGCAGCCAGTCCTGACAGTCGACAAGTCACATCGGACTAGCAGATCACCATCTGGACATCGTAAGCAAACGACACGTTCGATTATTGCCTGTGAATGGACTGCGATCGTGCGCACACTGCACAGGGATCGAAAGTTGATCGTACCTGGCGAGATACCACAGACTTCTTCAGCTGTGTTCCCAAAAAAGGCTTCGCGGAGACTGCGAAAGCTGCCATGTTTGCGATCTACAACTGGTTGAACTTGCCACTTTTTTGACGTAACGTGATGTCTTATCTTGGGTGCCTGCTGTGTGGGGAGGTACCAAACATCTGTGGTCCTCGTGATTTACACTCCCGATAAGCTAGCGGCACACGTCAACGTGGCGCGTGCTGGGGCACGCTGGCCACAAGCTTGCAGCGGCAATCTGATTGGATGCATATTCAGCCATGTGTCATCGACAGCAAGGTATATGCACAGCATTTGCAGCTGCAATTTTGCGCTGATGCACAGATAAAGCGGCGGCATGCATGACTTGGAATCTCGAGGTTGCGACCCTGGCAGCATGCTGCAAAATTCTGAACCTGGTATGCATGCAGCGGAGTTCAAAGTAGTCGGGTGCGTTCGTTGCACTTAATCCTCGTTTACGTGCAATCTGTGACAATTTGCACCAGAATGTGCACATTACTGGTATTGCCATTACTAGATGAGAGTGTGCCCTGCAAGAACGCAAGAATGCCCTGCGGAAAAGAGCCAAAGGACAGCTCACCGTTGTCACGAGCTGTCATGGTCACGGGCACGAGATTGCACGTGCGGGCCGATCGATGCTCGATGGAACTAGTCCACATGCATGCAACTTTAACGAAGCAGCATGCATGCGTGTGTACGTATGCAGCTCATTCATGTGGCTAAAATTGAGACTTGAGCCACTCACTTTTCCATCAGATCCTGAGCTGAAAACCACCCATAGCCATACTCAGATTTCAGCACATCATGCAGCTCATCATTCACTGCCCACTGTTCAAGTTGTTCACTCAACGGCTCGTCACACAGTCTGTGCAGAGGTTTCAGAGCAGCAGCGGCAGCAGTGACTCTCCATAGTGCGGTGCGTCCACTGTTGCTGTCTGCATCACTGCCCAAAGCAGCACGGGCAAAAAGGATGTTCACTTCTGGGGTACACAGAGCGTGCAGATGCTGGAAATGTGGTGTAATTCTGAGTATGGCCTCTTTCAGTGCTGGCAATCCACCCAGAATGTTGACGGCTGCAACACCTCCTGGCCTGCGCAAAGAATGCAACATCAGTACAGTCAACTCAGCCCCAAACGCCTGTTGGCTGCACGCAGTTCACCCCTGTGAGTGAGTTGCGGAGCTGACCCTCCCAAGAAATGATGCTGGTTGATGTTGTAAGCCATAAAATTGAACCTGCTCAGATGTGCAAGCAAAACTCAGCTGCAGCACCAAAGGCTTCTTTCTTGATCTCTCTACATGGTAGTGACAGGAAGTAGGTTGACCATACTGCACTGGAGCATTCTGCTATACAACTAACCCATGCTGTCATCAATTCAAAAATAGCATGATGACACAGCAAAAATGCACAAATATAGCACTGGCAGATGCCGACCAGTTTGAGGAGAGTGGAATGCAACCAAGTGCATGTACCTGAGGCGCCTGCGTAAGCCCTCCTGAAGGAAGCCAGGGCTGAGAAATTGAGCAGGGATGGAGTTGAGGGTGCCAGGATCACCAGCTGGATCTGGGGCTGCCACATCCAGCATGATCACGTCAAACTGCAGTGCACAATGTCGTGCCTGGGATGCATACATGGGCTCTGCAACTCTGCTGACGGCCGTATTCTTTCACTACAATCGCCAATTCTGAAGCCAACTGCATCACTTTACCGGGCACTGAGCAAGACTTCCCAATGAGCTGGGCACACAAGGCACCATGGGTCGGAGCAATGAACGCTGACCAGTCTCAACTGCAATTGGCAGTGCATCACACCAGCATAGGCCACTGGCAATCTAGACTAGTATCTATGACTGCAGCAGGCGGCAAGTTCTGGCGGCGAAGCACTGGCTAGCTGGCCAGGCAATGCATTTCAGCGTCTGCTTGTAGACACGTTGCTTGACTGCAATCATGAACAACTTTCAAGTGGGAATGCAGCCACCTAGCTGAAGGTGCTGCAAAGATGCAAGTCTTCGGGGCGCGTCAGAGGGACTAGGCTTTGACATCAGGCAAATTTGCCTATAGTTGTTTCAGACTCAGTGCAGCCTACCTGTGATGTGGCTTTGAACTGTGCGTAGCCTACCCTAAACCCTAGAGCCTAAACCCCCAACTGTGTGTAGCCTATCCTAAACTCTAGACTGCGTGTAGCTACCTGTGATGTAACCCCATGCTTGGTCAGGAACTTGACTCCATCCTCATTGTGCAGCAGGAGGTGGGCGTCTTCTTGTGTCTCAAAGAAGCACTGGGCTAGGTCCAGAGCCTCAGCATCAATGTCCACAGCATCAATGGCAGCTTTGGGAAAGTGGTGGCGGATGGCCATAGGCAACGCACATGCACCAGCCCCTGCATTTGAAAAATTGCATGCTTCAGACTCGAGTCCTATGTTTGGTCATTAGGAGGTACAGAATTGGGTGCAATACAGGACGCTCTTGGACTGTTGGGACATGAGCTGGATGCTCTGCTGCACCAAAGAATGAGTCCCAGCAGCAGTTGTGCATGAAGATTTGTACGCTCAAATAGAATTATTTTAGCTTTCAGCAGAGCAGCAGGAGAATGACATTATATCTCAACCAGTCATGATGCAGCATTTGACCAGGACAGCAATGTGTGAACATGCAGGCAGCATCACAAGCTGACAACCATGCTGTTTACCGATGCACTCTTGCTGCAGCAATGTACATGGACCGCCATAGACTTGATCCCTTGAAACGCTCACCAACAACTGCAACTGCTAAGTTCGTGCTGGGTTGCACAGCTTGCGCATCATGCACGCTGACTGGCTTGTGCGAGGAAGAGGCGGCTGCGCTGTGCATGTGCTTCTGACTCATGGCCTGTAGGGCGAATGCCAGGCACATGGCCTTGTGAGCTGGCTGGCACAGCTTGTCATGTCGCACCAGCATGCTGTCACCTTGCTTAATGAGCTGCAGCTCTGTCTGAGCATAGCCAGGGCATGCCTTCAGCACTAGGCTCCTGCAAACAAACTCTACTATTTTGAGATGCAAGAAATGACAGACTTTGGCCTCATGCAACATGCATATGCAGCATAATCTGGAAAGTGCCATCCACAGAGGTGCAGCTGTCTAGAGGGCAAACAGAGGCTAGAGGCCTGTGCCGGCTTGTGCATACACACAGTGCTGGCTATTGGCTTCAAGCACTCTTGGCCTTGTACTTGTTTGATCACAATTCAATGAAGCTGTGGCACCACTGAAATGGGAGCTTGGCTTCTGAAGGATGAAGGGAACGCTGTCAGCCATGACAAGCCTCCAAGGAAGTTGACTGGGCAGCATGTTCCTGCCATGCCCACTAATTTTACATACCATCCTTGCTCGTCCCTGAACAACTTATACTCAGCTGTACTGGTGATTGATCATGCAATGACACATTTGTCTGGTATGTTGCTGTTCCATGGTGAGCTTTCTGGAGTGAATGTCATACCTGAAGTGCTCTGCTGGGTCACCAATCCAGGTGTCCAGCACCCTCCACCTTCTGCTGTCGTGGAGGATCTTGCGGCCTCGCTTGGCAAAGAACTCATCAGCAAACTCATCGACTAGTTCTGGTGAAACTGAGGTCAGCAGCTCATCCATGTCGCTGCAAGCAGCGCACAGCATTCAGCATTCAGTGGCATGAATTGTGTGTTGAGCTCAGATACACGACAAAGACGGGTCCAAACACAGTTGTACTGAGCCAGGACAGCAGCTGAAGCACTCGGGTGGGTGCAAGGTTCAGTCTAGCATGCATCTGAAAGCTGTTTGCGCAGTTGTGAAACGGCAGCACAGTGCAACCTCAGCAGTCAAATGGAGCTTGAATGCCTGTGCTTCCTGGGTTCTTCATCAGAACAGATTGCCACGTGTGAAGCAGCATACGTGGTTGGTTGGCAAGGCTGCAAAGTGTGAACAACACTGCTATCACAAGACTGTTGCCATTGTGAAAAATGATGGATATCAACACAGAACCAGACACACCTGTATGTGGTGCCACCCATTTCACCACTTCTTGAGATCTCTTCCAAGACCAGCTGCCGCTTGATAGATTCCACTGGTACTGCTGCATCAGTGACTTCTGTCTCATCAGTGCCAGCTGGCACACCAAGACTTGGTTCCTGGTTGCTGAGAGGATCGCGCTCTGCAGGACCACTCCTGAGGTGTCCTGCAACACTGTGTCGAGGTTGAAGCGTAGGCTGTATTCTGCAGACATGGCAAGCTCAAATGCACAAGATCCCTGTTTATAGCTGTGTTTGTGAATTGCAATTAGTAAGCACAAATTGTGTGGGTACTTGCAAGGCAGAAGTGCTTAAGCTGTTACCACACCTGGTTCCTCCAAAGCCACATTGTGATGCTGTCGGTGCTGTCGATGAGGTAGGGAGGTTTTGACCTGTATGCCCTCGCACCTTAGTGCTTCTGCTTCCCAGTCATGGCGGGAAGTCAGAGGCTCAGGCCAGAAGGGGTATGTCCGACACTACAATGCAAAAGCTTTTGAACTGGGCAGCAGATGTGTGTGTTGACATGAAGAACACTGGTGGTGCTTAAAGCTCTACTCAACACAGAGCTATAGGCCCGGCACGATCTGTTTGCTTGTACAACTGACAGGCAAATGATGTGATCCATGTCACAGGATTTTCACCTGAGTGGGCCGGCTCTGGTACACAGCACATTTCCCATTTTGCAGGAAAATGCATGCCGTGTCTGTACTATTTTTGCGCAAAGATAGCCGTGAACCTGCTGATGTCACAGAGCCAGGCTGCACTGACATGATGCCATTTGTGGGTAAGCTATGCTAACTCAAAGTGCTGCAACAGCAGAACTTTCGGAGCCAGTGCCGCCTGGCATAGACATACCATAAGATACCGATCAGCAAACTCATTGCCTTCCAAGCCTAGGCTACCTGCAATTTCGCCTGCTTCCTGCTCTGAGACCTGTATGCAGCGCTTTCGGATTGAGAAAGACTGCTTTCCGGCAAGCGGTAGCACGTGAGAATTTCGCAAAATCCGCGTTTACCCAAACAATTCTTTCTCGACCGCCGGTGCAGCACTTGCCGCATTGTGTGCACTTAAACTTCAAACCATCACTAAGCCAGCTGGAGTTGTCGGCCACTGATGCGAACGAGCGCCGGCACTGCCGCAGAAAATTTGCCATATAGATCTGTTGACTTTCGGAGTCGAGATTGAGAAAATGCGCCAGCTCTGTCGCTGGGCGACAATACTACGCCAAGCGCAGCTGCGAAACTATTATATTATCCGTATCTTGCCTTGAAAAATAGCACGCTGGACAACTTTCTAGACGCCGAAGCCTGGTGTCAAAACCTTTCTACTGAACTTCTCTGGTTACTTCCATCTGTGGAAGGTATCACAAGATGTGTTGAGTTCAAGCTTAGGTATCCGGACCGGACCGGGCTTATTTCAAAAGTCTGACATCGTCCGGGCTGTTCCTTGCTTTGCTGTTAGTTGGAAGACCAACCAAGGGTTCAGGCTACCTGCATAGCATCTGTAAAATGCCAAAGGAATGACTATGCCTAACGGTGCCGTGATAAACAGGCGCACAAGGTTTGCACTCATCCTCCCCACTCAAAGGGTGGCAAAAAGTATACAAAGGCTTTGTTGAAAGCTGAAGAAGCTGATTCACCAAGGGCAACCAAGGCCATTGTGCCATACGGCCGAAGCACTTATTTTCTATGTTCATGAATATCTCCAATGTCAACTTTGAAAGAGATGGCGCTTCCGCTCAAAATGTAGCACCCGAAGCGCTTGCTCCTGCAACTTTAGCGCAAGAGAACGGGCACGTCGATGCCTTGAAAGCGCTGCCAATGATGTCCACATCGACTTTGGACCCTGCGGTTCACGGGTCGTCCGCGGAACCGGAACAAGCGGTATCTGAAGGTGTGCCCTTCCTCCAGAGTGGATCTATGACATAGCTACATCTGACACCTTTCGTGCCTCAATGTCCGCCACAATCTGAGTTGTGAACGTGGGTGCTGTGAATTGCAGAGCGTAGAGGCAATGACTCAGACACCTCAGAGGCACAGCAGCTTTCCTCCCCAGACCAGCTTGGACACAGCAGTGCGCAGAACCCTGCCAATTCAGCCAATTCTCCCTCGCCATCCTTTGACAGCACAGGCTCTGCAGGTCAGACTGAGGCTGACAGCAAC
>JAABUK010008977.1_pt1 | contig 13829 bp, 13 predicted proteins | sample 5559141 | NCBI WGS metagenome assembly JAABUK01 (sample SAMN10711869, study PRJNA513367) | rock metagenome | isolation source: Antarctica rocks | place: Antarctica: Victoria Land, Pudding Butte nord | collected 2016-01-03
TCTGTCCACAGGACTGTTGGACAGTCATAGAGCGCGGGGAAGATTCAAGGATTATCATCCTACTATTCCCCCAGAGACTCCTTTAGACCGGTCAACAGAGATGCTGCCCAGAAGCGGAAACTTTGCCCTTCCACTCTCTAAAGATTGAAGACCAGCCAACATCAACTCCGATAACAAGCGAACATGAAGGAAAGTGTGCTAGACTTTCGCGGAAGCGGGGAGGTGACCTTGAGAGAACTTCCTCTGAAATTTTGATACAGCCAAGAAGATGGAACTCTGCCCCGACCTCACCCTCGCTCCGGCGCAGGGTGAGCGCAGCCCTATTATTTTCTATCCATTCCTAAGGCATAAACGCTTCATGCACACTATTTCGATCGCGAATCCATTGTAACTTATGCTGTGGCGTATTCCTGACTGAATGACATGCCAGCTAAGCAAACAATCATCTATTGCCCCGTGCTACCTGGTCCTGAATAGCAATCATATTGGATTTGTTCTCTACCTTACACAACGAGATGTAAACAATCGGTACAATGCTTTTGGGGGTCGTGGGAGACGAGCCACCAGAAATGTGTATTCACAACTGACCCCGACATTCTTCATGACATTACCAATTCGTGCTGTGCTTCTTTAGTATGGGAAATCAGAGAGGGCTAAGAAGCGTGCTGCAAAGGTAGGAACACTCTTACCTCCGTCCACTTCATGCATCTCCCCCATATGAGATCTCATCATTGTCAACGACCAGGGTCCCTTCCACCTTGCCATCCTCTCCAACATGCAACGAGCACAGCTTGCCAACCCCGTGGACGTCTCCCACGGCAGCCAATCGGAACATCTTTGGCTCTGACACTGTACTTTTGCTTACGGGGCGTATGTAAGTCGGTGCTATCCTCCTAGGACGAAGTCGCGAGGAGGGAGCCGAAGAAGAAATGGGTCTTTGGTTGGTCGGAGGTGGGGTCTCATTTAATGGTTGTGAAGATGTTAGAAGTTGAAAATCTTCTGAGGACGAAGGCGAACATTTTGAGATATCTTCAGGAGGCGGTTGGGACTTGATCGTGAGGTCTTGCGATCGAAGCGGTCCAGTTTCGAGCGGTGCATCGGCATGACTGTGATCATGTGACTCCGAGAAGTCAATTTTAGGTTGTATTTTCGGTGGAAGCGATCTCTTGATCTTCTTAGTAATACGCTTCACTGGTGGACGCTTTTCCGCTTTGAAGGTAGCAAAACGAAGCCGGATGATGTCATGTATTTCGATCTATGAGAAGAAGAGACGTTAGTATGAAGAAATCTCATTCATGTCAGGACGCAAAATTGGTATGTACCAGGTGTGTAGCTACGTCGAGTTTTGTCTGCTTCTTTATATAATTGCAGATTTTTTGCAGACGTTTGTCACTGAGCTTTGTAAAGCTGTTTTCGTGAAAGTTGTAGGTACTCAGTTTCTCATCGACGGCTTTACAGACCGCTTTGTAGATTTCTTGGGGTAGGATACCGGTTAAGAGAGCTAGAGGGTTTGAGCAAGTCTCTTTAATAAGTGATGGAGGATAATGTACCGTGCACTTCTTGAGGAACACTGTACTCATCGCAACCTTGGCTTCCGATCTCACATTCTCCTGATTCCGTCTCAAGCCCCGTATCGACGTCTCCATTTGTTGGAGAACACTCTGTTAGTTCTTGCGCTGGGATTGCTTGTTTTTGTGCATATAGAAAGCATGATTTATCGTTCCCTGGCTGCAGATTAGGGCCGTCCTTCGACTCATAGGCATTGCCTTGACATTCATCAAATGATGCATTTGGCTCTGCTGGAGGTTGAAGGCGTTGTGCGGCGATAGCAAGCGGTTGATGGCCTTGATTTGACCTATTCTTCTTAGTTTTAGTATCATGGTCGGTAACGGAAATCGGCGAGGTAGGGTGGTTTAGCTCTAACTGGTGACCTGAATGATATTTCGAGGCGCTCTCTTGCTCCTCTTCCCCTTCGATCTCATGATCCGAGTTTTGCTCCGCTTCTGTGACTTCTGCACCTTTATTCTTGCTTTCGTCAAATATGTGATTGACAGAATCCGAAAGAAGAATACCTATCAACGAGCCGTGGTCCTCATCTTCTCTCAACATCACAGCTATCGCCTCTTTCTCCTTCTTGTCAAGTTCTCTCCGCTGCTTTGCAATATCCTGCAATTCTTGCTCAAGGTTCGTTTCTAAGAAGTTTTTATTAAGTTCCAAAGCCCTAATTTTCCCCTCCAGCTCACGGTGCAGCTCGTTAAACTGTTGTTCGCGAGTTGTGTCACGTAGAACCCTAGCAAACCTGGTCGCTGAATGGACCATCTCCAAAATGCCCTTCGCCGTCGTAGGGAGACGATGTACAGCCGAGTGCCGTAACTTGTTGGCAGAGACAAGGACATTAGCCAAAGATAGCGCAGAGTCGTTGGCGAAGGCCGTAAAGCAGCTTGAGGGGAGCTTGTCCAGGCGTTTCGTGGCGGCGTGCGTCCATTTGTTTAACTCAATAGCTTCCTTGCAGTCCCACCTGCGTTGTTCAAGCAATTCAGGCAACCACTGGGTAGAAAAATTATAACAACACTCCTCGAGTAATTGTTGCGCTCTAGTAAGAACGAGATGCTGAATCTTGTATGGAATGTACACAGGATACAACGATGGTGATTTAATTCTGTTCGTGATCGGTTGCGTAGGGACAGCTATTGACATTTTATTAGGATGTTGGAAATGCATATATGTTAACCTACCGGCGGCACCATTCAATACCGAGGGCACTTCGTCAGTCGCCTCCAATGCCTCATCTTTTTCATCCTCTTGGGAGACCATGTCCTCAAGCGCCTCCCCTTGAGATCTTGCAGCATCGGCCTCTGAAGCATTATGCAGGACGTCCTGAACCAACGACGTCGTAAAAAGATTAGGAAATGCTAGTTTGGCTTCAAGCTCGGATTGGAAGACCTTCCGCTCCAAGAGCGATTTCAGAGTGTCAAGGACCTGCTTCTCCCCAAGGCTTTGGAGGAGAGTCTGAGCAGACTTGCGGTGTTTGAAAACGACTTTTAAGATCGCTTTAGGCTGACGGATCTGGGCGTTGTTGCCCTCGAAAACGGCTCGATATGCGAGGAAGACTCGCTGCTCGTTCTCCATTCTGACGAATGCGAGGCGATAAAAAGTCAGACCTTTGGGGTGGTGATATTGTCTTTACGTTCTGGCAGAGTAGAAAACGTTGCTATTTCGCTAAACTGCGTAAACCTCGATTGTGTTCACAAAGCAACCGCGCTGCTGGTGGGTTTCAATAGCCAATTTATTCGAATAGTAATTCTCTTTGGTTCTAAAGTCCTGTAAAGTATCAAGCATTGAATTACACGCGTTCATCTCCCGAACGAGGTACTGCAACACCCGGATGGGTACCGCATCCTCCTCCGATATCCAGTTCACTCGCTAAAGCGGCAACCGCCGGGTGAGTTCCGATTGGGTTAGAGGCAGATTTCTGTCTTCTTTACTTACTTGCCAAGACTAAGTTCTTGAAGCTTGGGTAGGGTAGATTGTCGGCGAAAGCGAGGTGCTCGACGAAGGATAGAGAGTTTACATTCCTCAGCAAATTAAAAGGTTGAGTATGAGGTCACAGAGCTCATCGCGGCCAAGCGAAAGAGCCACTAGGTGGTGATCTGAAGGATTTCGATTTCACGCAAAGCCTCGCCCAATGTCATCCGATCCCGTAATAACTATTGCTTGAACCTGATGACTGAGTTTCTCGTGTTCTGGAAGTTCTTTGAGATCTTCGAGACTCTTGCGAGAAGGGTCTGTCTGGAGTTTGGTGAAACAGGTATCGCTGAAGTAGTGGAAGGTCTTTTGGATTCAGATCCTTGCAGATGAGGCGTAAGGCGAAGGGATCTAAACGTTCGAATTGTTGGGATAACGACACCTCACTCTTAGGACACGTGGAAGAGTCACACCTAATCCCTATCAAAATGTCAAACATCGCGAAACAAAGGTCAAACAGGCGTCTAAGCTATGCTGGGACTGTAGCCTGAAGGATTATGCAACATCTTATACTACTACCTAGAGTCCAAGCCAATAGATGATCAACAAGTTGGCTTCCCAAGTTGAAAGTTATCGTTGGGCCGGCGGAGATGCCCTTCGCTCAGGCGCAAGCGCAGCCGCACTGCCCCCCCGTCTCAAGCACACCGTACCCTCTGTGTTTCTACCCATACAACATTCGGATGCTTTGCCTCAGTACCTCAGACGTACTGAGGCAACGGATGCTGCTTGATCCTCTTTTTATTAGTCATGGTCGTCGGGCATTGGGGTCGACTGAACTGACTTAGACAACCATCGGCCAAGGGAGTACCAGCTAGAAGTGTCTTGATCTCAACGCATTCTACCCGGAAGGATTCAAGAACCAATGGTGGCGGCATCTGTGTTTTGCGATGGAACTACTTCAACATCTTACAAAATCCGTTTCCATCGATGATGGTGGATGAGCCGCAAAAAGTTGATACCTGTACGAATTTTCGGGGCAGTACTCCATCCCATATTCTCAAAATCAACCTCTGATCTCTGTTGGTTCAGGGTCAAGAGGCTATCATAGCCTTGCGGTACGCATCAGATGCATTTGAAGCCTGGTTTGTCTCATCCTATGGTGTACTACTTTAGGCGAGCAACTACAATACTTACTACGAAATCCTCCATTGATTCTTCGAACGGATTGAATATTGCAGCCATAATGGTATTCTACTAGCTAGATCATTAAAATCCCTGACCCAAAAATAAATGGATATGCCCAATCTGTCTGCTCGTCGTAAGACTGGAAATACTATTGGCAGGCTTAACCATCGCTTTGGAGACCGCTGACTTCTAGAGTCTTTCGCACGGCTTTTACGAAAAACCCAGCTTCCTCCAAAGAGGCGGAGGTTGCTGTTATCTGTAAGCGAGCTGCGTTTCTGCCTTCGTTCGAAGATCATTCAGGGCATGCATCCTTCGCGATGATCTAATGCGATCCTCCCAGTTCAAACCATCTGATTGTTTGACGCCAAAATTCTGTTTCAAGTATGGCTTAACAGTAGATCTGTAGGGCCTGGTTTGCTACCACCAGCAATGTGCTTGCGCGGAGGCTCAAGGTTTATGTAAACTGGAACCACCAACATTAACTTCTCTGATTTGCACTCGATGTCAAGCTCAAACGTCTAGGAACGATGTTGTTGTCGGTGCCACTTGTCTGCTGCAATCCTTTGTTCCATCACTTCGATAACATCCATCTCTACCTCAAGCATACATTACGACTGATATCGTAATGTCTAAGCTTTCCAACAGAACGTATAAGTATGAGGTCCTCCCCGATAGCCAATGTATTCCATCGCACAACTCTCTATATCGCTGTCATCAGGAAGTTTTCTTTTCTCTCTTATTCAATCACCAATTTATATCTAATCTTGCATCTACCTATTACTCATCCGTCCGGCACGACTGATAGTCGTCGATAATGCGGTCTTTTCTAATCTTCATATTGCGGGCCTCGATGGCCAGCGCTTTCCAAACGCTAATACTCCCTAGAGGTTCCGATGGGGTCTTCGCTCCTCAGCCTGGTGGGGCCGGAACGACTGTTTCTGAGCAGCTCTATCCCTCTGCTCCACTGTCAGACACTGCGAGGGGGACTGGCGCTTCCTTGGCGGTGTCTGGAGGTGGAACTGCAGTTTCGTCTGGAATATCACCATCTCAATACAGTCTTAATGGAACTTACAATAATCCTATTCGGGTCTCACAAACTAGACCAAGCGCTAACGTACAAACTTCACCACCAGCAAAACAGCCAAACCCAACGTCGATAGGGTCATATAGTCTAGTAACTCAAGAACCTAAGCCAACGTCAGCCTTGTCGTACCATACAATTGCTTCGATACCCACCCCAACGCCGGTACAACTTAGGCCGACCGTGGCACCAGAAAGAAACCCTTCCGATCCTAAAAACATCGTACCTCAAGTGCAGATAAGCTTGGATTACGCCGAAACCGGCGATACTGGTATGCGGTCTTTACAACTGTTGGAAAAGCTAAATCACCGCATCAATGCTAACGCTTCCGTACAGATCCTAACAAGGCAACTCGAGCAGCAAGTGTGAACATAGCTTTCAATTTGCCTACCGTAGCTCTTGAACATGTCGACTCAGTCAGCAGCGTAACTTGTCCATCGAATGACAAACTGGTGGTTACTTTCACCAATCGCGATTTGTTTCACAAGGCTATCAACTCTTGGCCCCACAGCGACTTTAATCTCGTAAATAATGCCGATGGATGCGGCGATAAACCCAATCAGCGAACTGCCTTTCAGGTACTTAGCTTCAAAGTGGACGAGAAAGGCCTTACCATCGAAGCAACTGGTCAAATGTTGGCTTTGAACGACCCAAATCTTTTCGGGGATTTCACTGTGAGCTTCGGCCATCACGCTTCTGCTCAGGCAGCTCCCAGCCCAGCGACAACTCAGGCACCACATAAAAGCCATGGAATTAGAGGTTTTGCCGACATAGGTGCTTTCACCAGTAAAGTAGGCTCTGTAGGTGACGCCTTTACCAGTGCTGTGACCAGCATAGTTTCGACTGCCGCGAGCGAAGCAAGCAGTGCAACGTCCCATATCGCTAGCGACGTGAGCAGTGCAACATCTAAAGTCGCTTCTCAAGCGTCTTCTGTCGCAACTGACGTGAAAACGGCTGCTGCAGATCTTTCGTCCGAAGCCGTCAACGGGTTCTCTAGAGGTGGGACATGGACCACCAGCTTGAACGCTGGGCCACAACCTACTCAACTGAACCAGTCGCCATTTGGCCAAGCTGAAAAACTTGGGAGTTCCGATGGTATGACGATTTGGTGCGTTGAGTGCGGTGCCAAAGGTACCATCGAGCTGTCGGGAGAAATATCTGCGGGGATAGAATCAATTTCTGCCGGCTCTCTCAACTTCCAAGCCCTTGATTTCTCGATCCCGCTCACATTCGGTTTTGAAGCCAAGGACACGACAGTAAAGCACACACTTGGACCCTATTCGTTGTTCGAGATACCTCTAACTCCATTTGAGGTCGAACCTTTCTTCTCTGTCGGTCCCAAATTCACCTTTGCTGTCGATTTCGAGGTGGCTGTAGGCGCAACTGGGAATCTAAAAGCGGGGGTCAATATGCATTGGGGAAATGCCTCTGCTGCGATGGATCTTGTCAAAAACGACCCAAACACGCTTCAAATGGCCGGATGGAATCCAGATGTCGACAAAGTCTTTGAGTTCTCTGGAGGAGAAATGGCCATCAATGCTAGTCTGGGCGTTCCCATATCATTTGACATCGGACTCAGTCTCCTTCAGCACAATTTTGGCAAAAACGTGAGCATCACAGATACACCATCTGTGGAGCTGGATAGCATCTTCCATGTCTCAGGCAACACCCGCCGAGACCACGCTCGCGATCTGATAGTTCGCGATAATCAATGTCCCAATGGTGTGGACGAGACAATCGGTTTCCAGAACATTGTGGGCGTCAACGTTGTCGGTCTTTGGAAAACACAACTCGCATCGTTCTCCACGCCGCTTTATACCACATGCATTACAACTTCCACGCCCTCGCCTTCGGCTTCTTCGCCTTCAGGCTCCTCATCTCCATCATCAGCGCCCACCACAACCACTACCCAAAGTCCCAACCAGTCAAATAACGCAGCAATGGTTTCTGGGTTCGCGGCTGTTGTAGCCAGTGCAGCGGTTTTGAAACCGACAGGCGGCACAGCCAGCGCTGGCCGGCTTCCCAGCAACTTCAACTCCACGGCTTTAGGTTCAGGCTCACAGCCCTCGGGTGTACCGCCAACCAAAATTCCAACAGGAGCTTACACAGCCCCCTCAGGCCAGAGTGCGGGATCCCTCCCTGTAGCAACGCGCGTCTCTGCATCTACGGGGGTACAAGGAGCTGCTTGGCCTACAAACCAGGTCCTGCAACGACGTCATTTCAGCGGGCTGGAACACGTTGTCCGTGAGAACAAGGTGCGGGATATTGCTGAGAGGGGGATCTAAGACCACCTCTGCAATAATTGACTGGAATGTTTTTCCATAACCCGGAGAGGAACAAACGAATTACTAGAATGGTAGAGGTAGTATTCACGATTAGAATGAAATCGTTCCTTTCCGCTTTAGCAACCGCACCTATCTTCACCGCGGTAAAATAATATAAATCCATAATTTCCCACGAGCAAACCACTTCTCCACCACCAAAAAAAAAAAAAAAAACCATCTCTCAATCCATTCATACTGTCACACCGCTCCTTTTCCTTTCCACCCTTCCGCTAGCGACAGCGTTGGTCGAGTAACAAACAGGGGATAAAAAGCGCAGCAGCAAAGGAAAGAAGAAGAAGAAAAAAACGCTTCACTCACCCTCCTCAACCCCAGAGCAGAACAATCGTCCCAACCTCCCCTCCCTCTGTACCTCCTCTTCCACCAAACCACCACCACCACCAACACCCCCCAAATCTTCCCCTTCCATCTCACACCCTTCTTTCCCGCTCGCTTATCAGTAATCGAAAGCACTATTTGAACACGGAAAACGGAGCACTGAAAGTTTTTTTTGGGGGGGGGGGGGGGGGGGGAACGCGCGCTATTATCGTTGTCAGGGTAGGTTTCAAGGCTTGGAGATTGATTTCCACGAGAGGAGGATACATACATACATAGGTGGGATGGGGCAAAACTGGGTGGCGGTCAAGAGTAATCAAAAATCAATATAATAAATGATCGGGGGGAAAAAACGAGATTCCCACGTTCTGCGTCCATGCGGATTGGGTGTTTGAAAGCTCGAACGCTGGGGCGGATTTATCTACGTACTGTAGAATCCTGATTGTGCAACAGCCCAGGAACGGGGATCTGGCGGTTACGCTACTGTAGCTATCTGCTTCGTCCAAAAGGATTATTAGCGTGTGCAGAAAGCTATGGATTCCTTGGCATCGCAATTGTCGCGCCCCCCCCCCTCAATTTACTATTGAATTCAGACATTCTTCAAATCTTCAACGCTTTCGCATTAGAAAAATTAATCAAACAGATAAATATGAAGCTATTCAAACGGTTCACAGTGCTAACATCCTTTTAGCTATGACAGGTTCACTGGCTTCGGCCCTTCGCTCGAAGATACTACGCCTCCTGCTTTTACATTGAAGCCCCTTCGCCATCGTCGAAGAGGTTCACTGTCATCGTAACATCGTTTATACTATGCAAGAGAATCTCTTCATGTATGACTCTCAATTTAGATCTCAGTTTCGTTCGAAGAGCGCTCTTCGAAAGATCTTTCCAGCCGCTGAAGACTCCCTAATTACATATCTGAAGCAACAGTCATGAGCCATGCAGAAAGAGATGATGTGGTTTTTATGAAAGAAGTGAGGTATACATGTTCATAGGTTCACGATATGTAGCTTTCGAATGATCTTTGATCGAGAAGCTTGAACGCTGATCATTCGATGAGTGATCTTTCATTCCTTGTTATGATCATCTCTTTTGCTGATTGCATTCTTCAGCAATTGCTCGAAGTCTCATATATTGAAGAAACTACTAGCCTGAGTTTCTACGAAAGTTGATCATTCAAGCCGTTTATTGACTCGAAGACAGGCGAAAATCTTGAGCGTTGAATCAGCAATTCAATTCTTCAACTTCATAGCTTCGATATTCGAAGTAGAAAGATCGTCGACGATGTTTCTAGCTTCTCTTTCTTCTCTGCGACAACGTAAAGTCTCTTCTTCATCAAATTGAGCAATCTCTGCAGATCGAATTCTTTTCTCTTGTGATCTCTGAGCTCTGACACGATCTGCAGCATTCGTCTGCCGCTGAAGCTCAACGACGTGAGCCTCGCGTGCTTTCTTCGCTGCTTTGAAATTATCAATGATATGTTTCTTGAAATTGCGGGGGCAATTGGCTTTGGCAGCAGCGTCTGCAGTGTTTGCTTTGGCAGCAGTCTCTACAATGATCCTAGCAGCGGCGTCAGCCTTAGCTTTGCGAGCAGCGTCTGCTTTGGCTTTGCCAGAAGGTTTCTTCGTTGATGAGGTGCTTGAGGGGATGAGTGAATCCTCTAGAGGTAGTTTCTGACTTCGGCGTGACGACGGCATGATGGCTTCGGGGATCGAGGGGGGGCTAAAAGGATGTTAGCACTGTGAACCGTTTGAATAGCTTCATATTTACCTGTTTGATTAATTTTTCTAATGCGAAAGCGGTGAAGGTTTGAGAATGTCAAGAATGTCTGGATTCAATAGTAAATTTGGGGGGGGGCGCGACAATTGCGATGCCAAGGAATCCATAGCTTTCTGCACACGCTAATACACGCCGCAGAAAGGTTTTATTCAGGGCAGGAAAGATATGCATATGAGGGTGATGTCTGCCTTTTCCAAGGTTATCGGTACACGGTGTTGTAATATAAATACAGGGGAGGAAGTAGTATGTACATATGTATGTAAATAAGCCATTACCAAAGACACCCATATCGCCCAACTCCCAAACTCCACCACCCATAGCCCCAGACGCCTTGCCGAAATACCAACTCAAAATTTTGTCCATTACCTCCCACATCCACACTACGTCTTCAAAAAATTCTTCCTGGAAATCCACACGCCATCCCTTCCCACCCCCATAAAACCCCCGCCACTCCCACTCCCATTCCTCACCGCCTCCGCACTCCCTCCCTCCCCGCAACCGCTACTACTCCCATCCTTCTTCCGCTTCCCCTTACTCTTCTCTACCCTCTCGCCTCCATTTAACATCGCCTCCGTCATCACCTTCCCACCTTTCTTCCTACTGCCGCCACCGCCGAAGACCTTTTTCCAGCCTCTCCTCTCCCCGCCTCCGAGTGTGGTTTTCGAGCGTTGCGGGAAGTCGGTAGAGATGGGGCTGAATTCGCTGCGTCCGTCAAAGGAGCCGGAAGCGTCGCGGTTGGTAGGGTGGCCGGGGTGGGAGATTTCGGAGCCGGGGTGGTGGCGGAAGGGGTCGTTGGCGTAGTTGGGGGAAAGGGAGCGGTTGGTGGTGTGGGACCTGTGAGTAGCAGCTGAGGACGCGTTGGCGTTGGCGTAGGGGGAAGAGGGTGGGGGGCTGGAGGCGAGAAAGTCGACGAGGGCGGTGGAGGAGGCGGGGGCGAGGTAGTGGGGGATTGAGTTAGTGTGTGTTTTGATGGGCTTTTGGTGATTTGTTGGTGGAGACGGGTGGGCGGTTGGCGGAGAATAGCGGGTGGGTTTTGCGGCGCTGAGAGAGGAGGAGCGGACGCGGGTTATAGGGGGCGGAGTCGCAGCTCCTGAAGCACTTTCGGAGGGGGTTGGCGAATTGGGAGATTTCGATGATGGCAGGGGATTGCTGGCCCCACGGGTAGCGGGTTGGTCCCCGCGGAGGTTGAGGGGAGCTGGGGCCGCCGATGATTGGGTCATGGAGCGGTGCAAGGAGTCTGTGGGTGGGGAGAATTGGTTGATAGGCCTTTCAAGTAGAGAGCTGGTCCGCTGAGGCAAAACGAAGACTTCTTTTTCAAGCGCTGACATGCGGTTTGAGGAAGCAAGGGTGTCTTGACTGTGGTAGTGGCGCAGAGGGAGATCTCTGCCAGGAATCCTCGCCGGTGTGCCTGCAGCGGTTTTTGCGGCCGCAAACCTAGTATGTCGGGCTTCAAGTAGCAGAGGATGAGAGATGTTGACGCTACCTTCAGTGTCCTCTTCCACGACGGCTGGCGCCGGGGTTGGGGGCTTTTGTGGGGGCTCTGTTGAGTCTGTCCGCACGTGAGGTTTCCATCGAACCTCTCTTGTTGTTTCAGCACTCTGTGATCTCTGGTGCATACTCTTTCGTGTTCTCTCATCAATGACATCTGACGGGTCCTGTAAGGATGCTAGTAAAGGATGCATCGGCAAGAAAGAGATCGATCCATATGAGTTGTGCGAGGGTAGTGGTCCTCCTGTTGGAAAGCGCAGCTGTGGGCTGTTCTCTCGCGTAAGGGGTGAGCCTGGGCTTTGGGAATATGTCGACATGCTCATAGTCATTGCTTTTCTGGACGAGAGACGTCTGTGTAAAGGCGTGAAAGGCCGGCTCTGAGTAGGATTGGCTGAACGGTCTTGTGGTGACTCCCAGGTGGAAGAGCCTTGTATTGGGAGGTCATCTTTCGACGGGTTTTTTCCGTCGTGGTCCTTGAACAACGATAATCTGCGTGTAAGTGAACGGGTACGCTCGGTGAAGGAAATTCGACGCGAAAGCGACCTTGCTGGAATGAGTGGTTTATTGTCCGCCGCTTCTTCTGACCTGGCTGTTTCAGGGCTCCTAGTTCCGTCCAGCTCTGGGACTGGCTCTGGGTCTTGCTTCCGGGACAGGAGAGGCTCAGGACCGCGAACTCGTGCGACTACTGGTTCTGGACTTCGAGTTCGCGCGATTACTGGCTCGGGACTTCGATCGCGTACGGTTGATGGCTCTGAACTCTGAGCTCGTACATTCGGCTCTAGGCTTTGGGCTCGTATGGCCGGCTGGGGGCTTTTAACCCGCCTCACCTCTTCTTTCTTGTTTGAAGGCATGGCTCGTTCCAGGTAATGTAAGGGTGGTTCTCCTCGTCTTGGGTTGTTGGGAGACCCTGCTGGTCTTGTTCTTGTGTGCTGCTGAGGTGCCGCGGGGCGGACGTTCCTTTCCGGGGCGTATGGCAAAGGTTTGTTCGGAGATCTAGGCGGAGTAACCTGAGGGTTGGGGCTTGTAGGCTGGGAGCTTACAAAGTATCTACTCTGAATCGACCTTTGAGGGGCCTACTCATTCGTTAGCCAACGTCCAATGTGATATACATAGAGCACTTGACTTACAAGATTCTTTCGACTTGCGGCGCCAGCCCTCCTTTGCATTTCTGCAACGATGGTCCCAAGTTGAACTAATGCCTTGCGCAGGGTATTCCCTTTAGACTGTAGGGTCAGAAATGCCCGTGTCCACCCCTCAGTATTCCCGATCATAGCTAGGTACACCGACTCGTGCTCTTCTGTTCGATCATCCCACTTCTTATCCACTCTCGTCAGGTACTTGGCCAGCTCTCTTGTGGCATCTAAACCTTTTTGTACATCCTTCAAGGCGTCATTCATGGCGGCTGCAGTCCGATCAATGATGTGCTCGATCTTCTCATTCCCTTCCACGATTGCGACTCGGAAATTCCGATCGTTCAGCATCTGGTCAAAGACATGACCGTGCTCGAGAGGCAACCGTAAATATCGTATACGTTCATTGATGTCGCCTTGACCAAGATCGAAATCTTCCGTTGTCCTTTCCAGGAAGCCGTCAACCTCGTCGACATGCGTCTGGAGGATTTTGATGACCTCTTCGTCTGATTTGGCGAGTTGCTGTTGTAACAGATGCATCCCAAACGAGATCTGAGCCACCAGTTTCCACAGCGGATGGAATTTCTCCCCAGGTTTCTGCTTCCACCGGCCTGCGACGGTTCGTTCATACTCGGCTTGCTCCAGCAGCATCTTCCGCCTGCTAACCGAGTCTGCCTTGGAAAAACGATCCTGAGGATCAGGCTCATCGGTCTCGTTCATTGTCTCCAACATTGACTCTTCGAAGGCACCCTGCATGGTGGGTACCGGATGTACGGGTGGCTTGTCCATTTCGCAATCTGCTTCGCTGTCCGCGTCCGACATTCTGCTGGAGGAGTGCCACTCGCTTTCTAAAGGACCAGATATGGCCATCTCGATGTATTCCCCTTCTTAGCTTCCGCGGCACGGTTTCTTTGTTTCAGATGCCGGCTGCAGTGCTGTTGAGACAATCCCGCTTTCGAGTCCACGGGATTGTGGGGTTGTAGAAAACAATTGCTTGGTTCTGGTTGTGGACCATCAAAAGTCAATCGAGCTTCGTTCCCTAGA
>JAABUK010008978.1_pt1 | contig 13828 bp, 13 predicted proteins | sample 5559141 | NCBI WGS metagenome assembly JAABUK01 (sample SAMN10711869, study PRJNA513367) | rock metagenome | isolation source: Antarctica rocks | place: Antarctica: Victoria Land, Pudding Butte nord | collected 2016-01-03
AGGGAATATTGCTTTATAAGATACGAGTACTTCACCATGCGATTCAGTCTATCGATAACGCTATCAGCTTCTCAAAGAAGCTACAAGAACAACCGAGAGCGGTAGCTATGAAGAAGTAATTGATATTTCCTCGGTTTTCTTTCTGCTGTCGCGCCGCCCCTTCACGATCGCTTTCTGTTGGGTTTTCTCCACTTCTTCGACAAGCTTTTGGCTTCTCGAGTACTTCACTATTCCCAATATTGACTTGATGCAAAGAGTCAAATGTAGCCAATAAGAAGCGATCGTGAGGGGGCGGAGTGATAGTGAAGAACTACGGAAACCTCAATAGAGAGCCACTGTGATGGCGAAAGCGAATATCTCCTCTTCTACAGCGCAATGAAGTCAATTCCCAACAAGACTTGCTGCATCAATGCCTTTAAGGTTACTTCTCATTGGGTGTCTTTATTAATTTCTGCTTCATCCTACTCTTCATTACGATAATTTGTTAATCAATGTCAATATTGTAATGCTGGGAACATCATGGCGATGGGTATATAATGGGTACCTTCGCTCGCTATTCCTTTCTCTCACCACAACAGAACGTACAATCGGCTTTCTCCATTATAAAAATACATCAAAGTTTCATTACGCGTCACAAACCACCAGATCCCCGAGCGGCCGTTGTCTATTCCAATCTCAAACAAAGCTTCTCGCGAATACGGAAGCTCCTCGATCCTCCTCATAGCCTCGGGCAGCGAGCCGCTAGCCACGGGGCCTAGATGCTCGAGGACCAGTCCTCGCTGGCGGAACAGACAGGTCGGAAGTCTCTACCTCCATTCTGTAACGCTTGCTGACGGGAGGTACAGCTGGCAAGCCTTAGCATCTCCCTCATATTCATTTGCGGAGTGGATAACCCAAGCGCCTTAACACCCCCTCTCAATCAGTAACTCCCGAATTCGACCATCGTCCTACAATGACGGACACGCCGGGGGATTGGTTATGTCCTTTGTGCTATAGCATGAATGATGCAAGAACAATGCACTGCGCCTGCGTGGGACAAGTAACGGAAGGAATGAGAAGTCTAGAAATGACAGCTACTTCTGGCGGACCCAGGCATGACACTCGGCCCAGTGCATCGTCCGCATATTCAACTGGCACTTCTCGGAGATCAAAACCGGCCGGGATCAGTATGCCAACTGGTTCTGGAGAGTCCAAGTATTTAAGTGGATCTGCTTCATCGTCCGCTTCTTCAACAGCCAGTCCACCTAGGCAGCCACCTCGTGGGATAGCTATGCCATTTACTACACCAACTCCGCACCCGATTGAAAGTACAAACGTTCCGACGCCGCCAAATAGACAGCAACGCACGCACCACCATGCTCAAGCATCTAACCAGGCTACCCTTTACCCATCTTCCGCTTATCGAGCTCCACCACCGGTTTATGGGGAACCCATGCTACCCAATTCTTTACCACGTGCACCGCGTTATGGAGAATTAGGGTGGGCTCCACCGGAAGTCAGGCCTCAACATCCCAACCTAAGCCAGCAACCATGGCCGGAGACATCTTCAACACTAGCTTCGCAACGAACAGGATACCCGCAGCGTGAAGAAGACAGGATGCTAGAAAATAAGCGTAGGCGTGATAATAAGACCGTGGAGCAGAAAGAGCAGGACCGTCTTTATCAGCAAGGATATAGAGCGGCAATGAAAGACGAGGGAAAAGACGATTATCTGGAGAAAGATCGTGTGCGTAAGCGGAATAAGACGAAGGCAGATATACGAAAGCGGGAGGCAGACGAACGTGAGCGCGACGAGGCCAACGCTACAGGAGATATTGGAGAGAAGCGAGCTAAAAAGGACGGTAAGAAAAAGTAACCGCTACTCCTTCTTCGCGCAGCTCCTACAGCTTCCGAACAAACCCCCCAGAAATTGCGACAAAAAGTGCAATCACAGCAACCCACGCCCGTACACTTGCGTTCCTTGTTCCGGGACTCAGAAATGCCTTTATCTTCCCGTGATTCGAAATAATGTCTGCAGGAATTTCGGTGATGATGAGGGTGCAAAAGTGCTTTAATTTCCTTGGTTCGAGACGGTATCTGTTGGAGTTTTGGTGATGCCGGGGCTGGCAGGGCAGAAAAGTGCTTTTATTTCCTTGGTTCGAGACGGTATTTCTTAAGGTCTAGATAACAAGGGGGCCCAAAAGTGCTTTTATTCATCTTTGTCTCATGGCGGTAATGGCGTAGGAGTATGTGAATGACATGGGGGGCATGATACTTTTCGGTTCTAGTCAAATTTCGGTTTTTTCTTCAGCTCCTATAGTGACCATTATAGAAATGCAAGCTTTGCCCCTTACCAACCCATTTCCAGTTCTTATCCTGTAATCCCCTATTATAAGTAGAAGGAAACATCAGCCGCGAACCTTCTGACCTCGCTCACGCCCTTCTCGTCATGATCCTTCACGCCACCGCCATTCCTTTAGTCCCGCGCCCTGCCGGAGAAGGAGCAAGTGAGTTGGAGCAAGAAAACGGCAAACGACAAGGGTATGAGAAATCCAAGCTATCTAACCTTTCACGTTTGAACACCTGCTAGCGGAGGTGGATCAATAGCAAGAGCAGGGGTAGAGAACACCGAAGCTAAGAATGATTCCTGCATGCAAGGAGAGAAAAAGGATGAATTGTTGGTATTCCAAACTCGCAATCCACCTCCTTTCAAAGCCACGAGAACACACCAAATCCCCATCCATATCTGATAAAAGTCCTCCACCTACATACAGTACTTCGAACCTACCTACTAACAGACACGGTGAACAGATTAGAAAAGGGGGGGCATATAAAAAACCAATAACCGACCATGACGATGTTTGGTAATCAATCCAAATCCCGATTCAACGAAGAAGAAAGTAATAAGCAGAAGAGATCTAACAAATTCTGATCAAAAGCACCAACCCCCCCACCCCCCCCTCAAGAATACGGCTAGAATGACAATCCAAACGATCATGCAACGTAGCATCAATTGAGAACAATTGCCAAGGAGTGGCCGACTTGTAGACGAAGCGCCGAGAAGCTTCAAAGTTGATGATAGCATGGTCTGTGTAAGATTTAATACTACCTAGGTTATATAACGTGTCAACCACCTCATTCACAGACCCTCGATATCTTCTTCCGCTACCCCTATTCCCTTCCCTCATCCACTCTCCCCTCTCCCCATCTCCCCTCTCCCCTCTCCTCACACCCAACCCAACCCAAACCACCCTCCACACCACCACCACCATCACACCGCATACACACCGAACGCAAACCCACCACCCCCCCTCCCTCGAGCGGATCGCGGAGCTCCGAGAAGAGCGAGATGCGAGATGCGAGATGCGAGATGCGAGATGTGGAGATGGAAGGGGTTCAGGTATATTTAAGCCGGGTGGTCTAAGTGGCGGGCGGGAATCAAGGGGTTGGTTTTTGAGATGAGTGATGTAGTGGTTATTGGGATGGAGTAGATCGAACAGGGTGTTTGTGGGTAGGGTAAGAGAACAAGGGGTTTTGACGGATTGAATTGTTGGAATTGCTATATACACTCTGAAATAAAATGCGTGAAGAAAAGGTCAGACTCCCTTCACAGCGCACACCCTACTGCGCACATTGACTTCCACCAACCGTTTATCCACGACTAAGAAAACGCCATCGCCTTCTTAATCTCCTGAATCGCCCTACCAGGATTCAGCCCCTTCGGACACGTCCTGGAGCAGTTCAAGATCGTATGGCACCGGTACAAGCTCATCGAGTTATCCAACGCCGCCTTCCTCGCCTCCGTGCGCTCATCTCTCGAATCAACCAGCCACCGGTACGATTGCAGCAGTACTGCCGGCCCCAAGTATTCCTCGGAATTCCACCAGTACGAGGGACAGGACGTGGAGCAGCAGGCGCAAAGGATGCACTCGTAGAGGCCGTCGAGTTTTTTGCGCTGTTCGGGAGTTTGACGGTTTTCGAGGCCGTCGGCGGATTTGGTATCTCGTTGGAGGTAGGGCTTGATGGATTTGTATTGCTTGTAGAAGTGAGTGAGGTCGGGGACGAGGTCTTTAACAACGTAGGTGTGGGGGAGGGGGTAGATGCGGGCTTCGTGGGAAGTTTCAGTGGGAATGCGGCCTGTAATGCTTGGTTAAACGAGATAATAAGAAAGGGTTAATGGTGGCCTACAAAGGCAGGCCAGCGTATTAACTCCGTCAATGTTCATTGCACAGCTGCCACATATTCCCTCTCTACAACTTCGGCGGAATGTCAATGTAGGGTCGACCTCGTTCTTGATCCGAATCAACGCATCCAGCATCATCGGGCCCGTCTTGTTCAAGTCCAATGTGTAAGACTGCATCTTTGGCTTTTCTTTGGGCGTATCTGGTGACCATCGATAGATGTGGAACGTCTTGATTCTAGCCTCTGGGTCTTTCAGAGGCTCTTCAATGGTAGAGGTGTGCTTGGGTGAGACTGGAGTTTGAGAGGCGGATGTGGCTTCAGCGAACTTGGAGGTTGGCTCAACAGTGGCATAGGATCGTTGAACGATGGAGGAGCGGAAGAGGGGACGTGATGACGCCAGAAGGCGGGATGTGGAGGTTCGCAGGGCGGCCATTGTGGAGAGTGATCAGAGGGTATTGGTTAGAACAGACACAGCCAGGAATACTGGATATGATGTCCCAGTTTCAGTTTCAATCAGCAAGGATTGTTCGAAGAAGTTGAATGGTTCTTGGATGTGGACTAAACTATCGATCGAGGCGTTAGTGGCGCCGAGGCTCAAGGCACGTGACTGATGCCGTAATTCAAGATTGCAACGGTTTTGATTGGTTCAATAAACGTTGAAGCTCCTCCAGTGCTCACAGAAGAGCCCTGGCGGTAAGCCTGCGACAATGTCTAGGTCGAGGTGACCGGGTTCCAAACACGGTGCTACTGTCCCTCGTTTCCTCGAAATGACAAGTCACAGTACGAGCAACTCCTCCGCAAGAGGATAACGCAACCCGGTCATGGCTGCTTCTAGAGATGAGCATCCGGTCATGCCACCAGCAAGCCAGCAGCCAGACTGGGAGGTTCCACGCAACTATCACACACAAGCCTCTATACCACCAATGGAGGAAATCTACACGGACAAGCAGCATTCGAGGGGTTTCAAAACAACCGCCGTCGAGCTCCTAGACAAGACCATACCTCCCCACCGAACCTACCTCGGTCTTCGCAGGCGATACTTCCTGAGCACCCTCGCAGCTGCTATCATCCTCGTCATCCTAGCCATAGGACTCGGCGTAGGCCTAGATAGCCACTCTGGGTACGTCCCTCATTCCTCTAACCAACCACTTTCGCTCACCCAGCCCCCAGTAGCGAAGACCTCCCCCTCCCAACCAACGCCAAAACCTTCACCGGCGACCTCACATACTACTCCCCCGCCCTCGGCGCCTGCGGCATCACCTCCTCCGACAGCGACGACATCTGCGCCGTCAGCCATATCCTCTTCGACGCAGCGTCCAAGGGCTCGAATCCGAACGCCAATCCGCTTTGCGGTCTTAAGATCCGAGCTACGCGGTTCAATCCGCAGGTGAATGGGAATCGGAGCGTGGATCTCAAGGTCGTGGATCGATGTAATATCCTCCATGATTCGTACAACTCGTATAGACACTGACAATTGGTGCAGGCGTCGGATGCAAAGCCGCAGACATCGACCTCAGCCCCAGCGCTTTCGACAAGCTGGCCGATCCAGCTGCTGGTAGAGTCCGTGTGACTTGGGCTTGGCTCTCGCCGACACCTTCGCCCTGAATCTGAGCGGACGAGATCGTGGGGGGAAACGGAAGGGGTGGGTGGGTGGGTGGTGGCCGAGGGTTGGGGTTGAGAAGTGCAGGGATGAAGCATTAACTACTAGATATTGCTGCTTTTGGATACATAGCTTGACACCAACACGATCCCAACGACTTATCGAACATCCCACCCCCATCAGCCATGGCGTCCACATCAAACCGAAAAACCATCACCAGAAACCCTCTCAGCACCAACCTAGTAAACAACAATTCAGCCACGCCAAGCCAACTCCTCGCTCGACCAAACACTATACCTAGCTTCCCCTATATCCCTCCACCCCACCTCCCTAACCATCCATCAATGCCACACGCCTGATCCCCAACTATCACGGCATTCCTCCAGAAGGGGTACTCCGGAGCGAGGGCTACAGTAGCTGTGAGATTAGTTTATTTTTCTGTAGAAGACGGGATGGCGGGTTTTGGAAAGTTTTGTTTTTTGGGGAATAAGGGGTTTTTTACTGAGTAGGGAGGGACGTGGGTATCTGTTTGCGGAAAGAGAGGGTAGGAGGGGGGTGTGTATGTGTGGTGGCTTCAAGCTTGGGTTGTGTAGTTTGTGAAGATTAGATGGTTTGGGATTGTTAGGGAAGTTTCGGGGGGAGTTTGGCAACTGTGGAGAGACTTCTAGCAAGTCTTGTGGGTTTTAGCTTTGGAACAGGTAGGAGGGCGTAGTTTGAGTTGAGTTTCTGCTTGAGCGCCAACCCGCCCGCCCCTTTACCTCCGTTTCCCTCCCTCCTCCCTTATCATCCCTCATCTCCTATTCTCCGTCCCTCCTGCCTACATCCTCTCCATCTCCGTTCCCATCTCAGATTCATACTCAACCTCATTAACATCCACTTCCGTTTCCGAGCCCGCCTCATGCCCATCAACCTCCATCTCATCCCCATGCTGTTCAGCTGCTTGATCTCCGTCTTTTATGGTGTTTGCTCCGACGTCTTGGTGTTGGCGGTGGTTACTGGCGTCGCCGCTTACGGGGTTGCCTTTGCTTGAGGTGTCGTTGAGGAGATCGAGTCTGCTGTGAGTGATGTGGGATATGTGAGTGGGTTTGATGGTGCTGTCCGTCGTTAGGTTCTGCTGGCTTTGTTGCTGTTGGGAGGTTGAGAGGTCTGAATTGCCAGGTCTTGGGCCAGAGGATTCTTCAGGTGAATTATTATTCAATTCACTGCCGCGCGTTGTCGACTGCCCCTCCAACAAATGCTCTTTCCACCCCGCCAAATCATCCGCAGGCCTCAGAATGACCTCGCCAGCCTTGATGCACAATTCGCCTTCCCTCGCAAAGCCAGTTGCCACACACGTGATTCCTTCTGCCTCCTTTACAATGACATTTGCTTTCTCGCCTATGGAAGCGTCCGCTACTCGTATCATATTGAAAAGAGGGTGGATACTGCCAACCCAGACATTCTCGCATGCGTCCTTGCTGTCACTGCCGTCGCTTTCGATATCGGTGCTCATGGCAGACCCTGCGGAGCTTTGGTAATTTGTTCTCATACTCCTCAACCACGCCCCGCTTTCACCCCCATCTAACACCTTCTCAAGCACCGGTCCCGTCGCAATTCTCGTCTCCTGCATAATCTTTGCCAAAAGTGTATTTAGAACCCATCCATCACACATCTCCAGATACTCGAAAGGATCCCTAGGGCCTTTGGAAGAGAACTGGAAAAGCTGGTTTAGGTACTGGATCGGGCGCACCACGTTAGCGGTGAAAGACCACGGGAGAGATCTCCTGGCGTTTCCAAAATCATGTGCATGGTCTTTTGGCTGAGGGATATTGAAGGCGCCGTTCCAAGTCTTGGTGCTGGGTAGACAAAGAGGATTGGTGTTGGTATTTAGAGCGGTAATGAGTGTACGCACAAGGAGAAGGTCGTAGATGCATTGGGCTTTGGGATGGTTATACAGGCTGCGTGGATGGAGGGGGTGGACGTTTGCGAGGGGGTCCTCTGTGTGTTTGGGAAAGGATTCGCATATCTTGCGCTGGATGTTAGTTCTGAGACACATCTCGGCAAAGGGTTCTGCCAACTCGCGGCATACAGGAGAACAGTGTAGTATAGGAGCGCCACGCTTTTCGAAGAACTCTTGGTTGAAGCGTGGCGTTTCTTCTGCTGGGCTTAGGGGTGAGGCCAGTCCATAGTGTGGTGAAGCGGTTGAAGGTAAGGAGGGCGGTGGGGAGCTGGTCGCGCTGGTCGCGCTGGTTGTGTCGTTTTCGGGTGAAGAGTTTGTCGAATCGCTTGCGGACAACGTTGAGACTGTGAGGAAGAGGCTACAACTGGCGTTGTGGTCAGTCGATGCTGGTTTCAAGGCTGCAGCACATGTACTACAGTAGTAAATGCTCTTTTCTGTTACTTCATGTGATACTTGGCATTGACAGACAACCTTTGAGATACTAGTAGTGACATGCCAGCAATTCGTCTCCGATAGCATCTCCTCACCAGGATAAATGTCTCGACGCGCGCGTAGTTCGACAGCTGGCGTCAAACCCTCCTGGGTAGGCCTAGTGGTACACGGCACGACAAGATTCGATGTATGTTGCCGAACCATTTCGCCAAGCTCATCGGTGACACTGGGAGAAGCTCCCAATTTCTTCCATGGATAGACCTCTCGTCGTACCATTGTCACTTTTGTTTTCATCAATTCCTTTAGCGGAGGCTGCGATGTCGAGGCTATGTCATCCCCACCAGTCATCTTTCCCAGTGATTTCTTTCTCCTCACTTCCTCTTCTTCCATGATGTACTCAATACATTTCATGGCTTCTCCGCCAAGGGTATTGAAACAGGATATCTCAACTGATGTAGGATCACATCTCATCAGAGCATCCGAAATCAAGCCCAGACCATCGGATATAGCACCACCACCACAATACATAAGGGCAGCGCTCATCCGGAAGATTGCTCGCATTTCCAAGGCGTGACACAGTTCTGCGCGATCATTCGTGTTGATCTTTGCTTCACCGTTGTTGATGACAATGCTGGCGAGTGGTAAGGTCTCCCAGCCTTTTCCAATCTTAGAAACCTCGGGCAATGTCCAAGAGGCACTACCATTGACGTGCAGTATTTCTGTGCGAAAGTATTTGCCGATCCTTGCAAGTCTGGTTGCGGCGACCCTCTTCAGTTCAGGGTCTCGAATATCGACATTGATAGATCGCATCTCATTAGCTGCTATTCCAGCTCGATACGCGTCGACTACTGCTAACGCTGGATATCCAAGCCTCATGTAGGCTAACGCACGGTTCAGGAAAGCGCAGATGTGACCAGGAGAGGTCTCGTAGAGAACCTTGGTGTAAAGTTGGAGCGCTTTTTTTGGCGCGCCTTTGCTGAGATAGGCGTTGGCTCGGAAGAGAAGTTCTTCGGGGCTGTTGGTCGCGTGAATAAGGCGGAGACTGGGTTTGGCCATGGTAGCGGTTGATCAGGTTTGATGTTGAGAATAGAGCAGAGGTATTATGCTCAAAGACTCCGACTATTGGACACGATTTATAACATATGGCCATGTATGAATTGAGCAAAGGGCGAAAGGCTGGTGTTAAAGGATCATGCAATAGTCGTAGATAGATCTAACTTGTTAAGAGGACGCCTTTGAAGTTAGAGATTCAACACCTCAGTTGCCGACTTTAGTGTTTGAATATTGGTGTTGATGACTTAGCCTTGTGTTATGATGGTACACCAACAGCATTAAATTACATAGATCTCTCATGATATCTCAACTACTTTGCCTGAGTTACAAGACAGTAGGTTGATAGTAAAGACATTTTAGAAGTCGGAGTCCATGAAACTGCGATAAGTCGAAGAGTGATTGTGTTTCAAGGAGGCTAAGGTATGGAGTAGACCTCGCGTCAAGCGCGTCAAATTACCGAAAGGAGTAATTCATTAAGTATAGGCGAGGGCGGAATAAACCAAATATTGTCAAGATGAGATAGGGATACAGCCTCTGGTAAGGGCAAAAGAATATCCGAAGGAGGTGTCGAGTAACAAAGGGTTGAGACAGAGAGCAGATGTACGATCCTAGACATTCTTAAACCCCTCCGAAAGTGGTTGACGGGCAGACCACCACGCATCCATCGGCGCTTCGTTAGAGAGAAGTTTATCAGTCGTTAATGGCGACTGACTAGTGAAGAAGAGAACCCTATGTTGAATAATCGAAATAGAAAGGTCTCTGATACCAAACCTGAAATGGAGGCCGGAATCTAAATATGTGCAGCGAAGGAAAGCCTCTGACATCTGGGTCGAGCCGCCAGACCGACAAGTTCGGGGAAGATCAGGCTTAAGAGGAGGATCGCTGAACCCGGGGAAGGTAAGGCGATGAAGCCGGCTGTTCGGATCAGAAAGTACGTATCTAATTTTCGAATATGTTAAAACCCAATAGGGACGACTCGGTCAGAACATGCAGCCGTTACCTTGAGAGGAGGTCTAGGACTTGATTATGAATCGGTGGGAGTCCGCAAAGATAACAGCCGCTCAGTCAATTCTGTCGAAACCGAGGCGTCTTGCTACCCTCGTACGTGCTTACGTCTTCGGAATTGATGGGTAACAATGGCTGAATCAAGTTAACCTACCGTCTCGTTCTCTTAGGAGAGACCATCCATTGGAATGACGCTTTCCCTTACTTTACTGAAACTTCGAGTGGAAGTCCGTTCTTACAAGGACCCCGACAATACCTTTACAACTCTTAGTTCGATCCTGGTCTTGGCTCCAGCGGGAGGCTTTGGCCAACTCATCGTAAACGTACTCATCAGAAGAAGGAATAAGTCCGCGCATGTTGCAGCTTTCAACAACAGGGAATGACGCTCCGGTGCCGAAGTGGAAGAGTTCAATCACCTAAGGTCCAAGGGAAATGAGATAGATAATGAGACTCTCAGTGACGTGGACTCGCTTAAAGTTACCTATTGGTGCCTTCTCTTTTGCATTCTCATTTTGTGACTATCTCAGGCTTCGAAGTGACCATCGCTTCTTAAGAGAAGCCATGCCACCAAGCGCCAACCGGTTCTGATAGAGACAGCCTTCGTAGCCGGCGTCCGTCACTTCTACCCTTCCGGGTTTACTATAGATCTAACGGTGTCGAGTACTTGAGTAGAACGTTACTATCGAGGCACGATACTTGGGTAGAACGTTATTATCGAGGCACGGTACTGACGAGAAACTTCTTGACGAGAAATGCAGCCACGGTCCTACGGTTGCACCTGTGTTGAATATGATAGATTTGCGATGATGCCTTAGCAAGAATAGTTGGAGAGAAGAAATGAAGATGTCGCTAATTGCAGTAAGAGTGTAAGCTTTATCGAGCTCCCGCGGGTCCCCTGAAACAAATCTCTTTCTAGATCAATGCTGAGACCTTTCTTCCGTCGTTCTAGCTTAGCAAGATACATGGTGGCTACTCTTCTTGACCCGCTTTCCAGCCGCCGGGAGCGCGAGGGGCCATTCTTGAGACAATAGAGAAAGTCCAGGGTATTCGATATTCGTAACGTAGAGTTTCCGTGGAGAATTAATTGGTCATCTCCGAAGATCCATGCAGATGAGACTTTCTCGAGACGTTCGAGCACCTAGAACGACGTCCTTTCCTGCGGTATTAACAGGGCTGTGGTAAGAGAAGAGCAAGGTGATGTGTAGGTACTTTAGGGAGTACCGAGTTGAAAGTGCAAGATTGGGTAGAGTGAATAAACTGTTTCGGGTGCTCGGCATATAGTTATGCAAAAGATGTGCCCTGCATTAAGCTGCATAAAATCGGAACTAGGAAGGCGAAGATCCCGGGAACGTGCAGGGCAAGATGTTGTGCAGGGCAATGGTACGGTAGGAATCGCTGCGACAATCGGAAAAGAAGTCCTTGGTGTTGGGTTCTCAGACTACAACCATCCAAAGACTGCGGATTCCTCCCACTGTCAACCTCGACGAAGATGTCGCTGTTGTTATCAATCGAACCACCGTTCTTATTTCTGTGAAGCCCACGCAGTCCTGGCTGCTTCTAGCGCGCGGGATCCGGGGGCCGCGTTCAACGGTAGCGGAATAAGGTACTAGGTACCCACGACCGACATCAAGGAGTCAGAAGGTGCCTACTTATCTTTACCGTTACATGACTTTGTCTCATCTACTAAAGCGCTGTTCACCATGGCCCTTGATCTAGAGCTGACAATGGCGGGACTGCTTAGATCCCCATCATGGCAGAGTTGGCCATCCCTCCGCTACCATCACCAATTGACCCCGAGAAGCGACGTCAAGAGCTAGCCTTCCTCGAGGGTCACGATGCCGACATACCAACCGATGACCAGACGCCTGTGAATCCTGGCATATCAAGTTCGAGGGCACCTGCGCATCAATCAACAATCGCGCACCCTGCGAGTGAACATAAATGGAAGAGCCTCATAGACAAGGATGAGCTAGTACCGGAATCATCTGCGCATGAATACAACAACGATAAGATCGCCGAAGCAAACGGGTCTAATGAGAGGACGCCCTCGAACCAGAATGAGTCTGAACTGAATTCACATAAGAATGAAGATTCAGAGAAGCGTCTGGGTGGAGTGCATGACTTGGAGGCTGGACACAAGAGCTCCTCCACGAGCCAGACCGAAGCAGAGGCACAAGTGAATGAGCCACAGGATCCTAATATAGTCTCGTGGGATGGGCCAGACGATCCCGAGAACCCTCTCAATTGGTCGGAAGCTCTGAAGCTGGGTAATGTCGCCATCATCTCCATGGTTACCTTCATCACGCAAGTATCCCAACTCTACCTGCTTGCCCCAGATAGCTGACTGCTTGCGACAGACCTCTAGCATCCTCGATGTTCGCTCCAGGCGTCCCGGAAGTGATGACGGAATTCAAGTCCACAAACATTCAGCTTGCCTCATTCGTTGTGTCAGTCTACATTCTAGGCTACGCCTTCGGTCCTTTTCTCGTCGCCCCACTATCAGAGCTATACGGTCGTCTTCCTGTTTATCACGTATGCAACGTCAGCTTCGTCATCTTTACTATTGCCTGCGCCGTCAGCAGCAATCTGAACATGCTTATCGGTTTTCGGTTTCTCGAAGGGGTCTTTGGATCTGCCCCTTTGACTTTAGGCGGCGGCTCGATAGCAGATATGATCATACAAGAGAAAAGAGGTGCGATGATGGCTCTATGGGCTATGGGTCCTCTCCTAGGCCCAGTGGTTGGTCCAGTCGCAGGCGGCTTCCTGTCACAGGCAAAAGGATGGCGATGGGTGTTTTGGTTGATTGCCATCGTGGTGAGCACAGGGCTTTCTACATGAGATGAGATATACATATGCTGACAGGCTAGGCTGGCGCCATCACCCTTGTAGCCTTCGTCTTACTGCGCGAGACCTATCCTCCGACGCTTCTGGAGCGCAAGACTAAACGGTTGAGGAAACAAACAGGCAATCAGAACCTTAGATCCAAATTAGCTCCCGACCTCACACCTGGAGCTCTGTTCAAGATCGCCATCTTCCGACCTATGAAGATGTTGGTGTTTTCTCCCATCGTGCTGGCTCTGTCCACATTCATGGCTGTCGTGTATGGTTACCTGTACCTCCTTTTCACCACTATCACCGAGGTCTTTGAAAAGGAGTACCACTTCTCTCAAGGGGCAGTTGGCTTAACATACTTGGGTATTGGGTTAGGAATGTTTGTCGGCTTGCTTCTTTTTGGTGGTGCTAGTGACCGTATCCTCAAACGCATGTCCAAAGACGGTGTGATGAAGCCCGAGTATCGCTTGCCGCCAATGATACCTGGAGCTTTCTGTGTCCCAATTGGGTTGTTCATATACGGCTGGACAGCTGACAAGCACACCTTTTGGATCGTGCCCATCATTGGTACTGGATTCGGTAAATCCTCCCAAATCCAAGGACATTCTGCTTTTGCTAATGATTCCAGTCGGTGTTGGTATATTGGCCACGTTCATGCCAATCTCAACCTACCTCGTCGACGCCTTTACCATACACGCCGCCTCGGCCCTCGCAGCCAACGCCCTGCTCAGATCGCTCGCTGGCGCCCTACTTCCGCTAGCCGGCCAGAAGATGTACACGACGTTGGGGCTTGGCTGGGGGAACTC
>JAABUK010008979.1_pt1 | contig 13827 bp, 16 predicted proteins | sample 5559141 | NCBI WGS metagenome assembly JAABUK01 (sample SAMN10711869, study PRJNA513367) | rock metagenome | isolation source: Antarctica rocks | place: Antarctica: Victoria Land, Pudding Butte nord | collected 2016-01-03
ACATTTGTGCGCTTGGGCTTGGAACCCATGGTGAAGATGCTCAGGCGGCTGTTTCGTGCACCAGGCACCTGGGAGAAATCTTCTGAGTTTTACATCCTGCGAGAGGTAGGCCAGGCTTGGCCCTGCAGACCTTGCCAATGTGCCTGTACGCTTACCATGGAGCACAACAGATTCACTGCTATGATAAAGAGCGTGCATGCCGTTGTGCCATTAGCAGATGTGCACACGATTGGCAGAGCACCAGATGCCCACCACACTGCAACAGGCAATCGTCTTTGCAATCAGTTTGCACTGCAGGATAAATTTTCTCGTGCCTTTGCAGGTGTACAGACCTTTAGAGTTCCTGTTCACGATTGCAGCATTCACCACACTTGCAGAGAACTTTCTGCCACAGCTCATTGCACTTCCCAAGGTGGGTTTGTGTCTACTAACACAAATCTTCGAGCCACACACTGAACATGACATGACCTGGTAGCGTTGTATTTGCATAATACGCCTTTCTGTTTACCATGCATAGCACCATTGTCTGCTTCAAAGCCACAGTACAGCAAGCATCACTCAGAACGCCTTTTCAAGTCAACAACATGCTGTGATGCTGGCGGTCTGCGGTGCAGGGCATGATCCAAAACTTTGTGAGGTCAACACTGTCACTCACCTTTGTGATAGCTGCTGCTCGCGTGGTGTTCAACATCAAGGCGCGAATGGCGAGGGAAACCAGCTGGCAGCTGGAACTGAAAGGGGACTTGACCAAGCAGCGCAGAGTGGAGGCTGTGGACAAGCTCTTGAGTGTCATGACACTGCTGGTGTCCCTTGTCTTTGGCCTACAGGCCATAGGTCTAGACGGTGAGCTTACGATCAGTGGCAGTCTTGGGTCCCTGATAGAGCCTTGCCTTGTGGCCATCACTTGCACTTTGTGACCCACAGCAAAGCTGTGCACATCTCAAACCTTTACTGGATGGTTTGTGCTGAAGAGGCTGACAGCATGATGCTGAAGGCAAGCACAACAACTTCATCACCTGCATCCACAGCACATTGACCTGCACACAGACTGCACAGCCTGCACCACTGTCCAAGATTCCAGTGTGAGACCAGCTGGCTTGTAATTTATGCTTGATGCAGTCCTGATCCTGGCAGAAAGCTATGCTGTTTGATGAGAGTCTGGGCCTAAGGCAGGCTAGTGGCACTGTTCTGTAACCGCGCGTTGATTCAACATGTCCAACAACACTTGTTGTTCAGCCTTTGAATGCACTGCAGTGAACAGCGTGCTGGCTATTGGTGGAGTGGGTGGTCTAGCAGTTGGTCTGGCAGGCAGAGAGATTTTGGAGAACTTATTCACGGGCTTGATTATTCTGTCCAGCAGCCCGTTTGAAGTTGGGGATGAAGTGCTGTTCACTCCACCCACAGGCAATGTGAGCACCTACTCTGGGGCCACCGTAGCATTGGGCTGCTTGCTCTCTGCATACAGTCATGACTCTGCTCATCAACGTGCCTTTCTTGACCTTCCCTCTTGTCTATTGGTGTTGGATCAACAACACTTTTGTTGCTCGGCCTCCATTGTGCTATCATAAGCCTGGTGCACCTCTGCTGTATGCGCTCCATGATTCTCAGAAGAGCAGTGGCTGCTGCTGGGCTGATAGCAAGACCTGATATGCATTCCCTCTGGTCTGACATGGGTGGTGAAGATTATTGCTTATGGTCTGACATGGGTGGTGAAGATCATTGCTTATGGTGATGCAGACAGTGGAGGGTATTGTTGTGGATGTGGGCTGGTACAGGACTACCATCAGAAGCTTTGAGCGAGAGATCTTCAATATCCCAAACTCTGTCTTCTCTCGCAATGTGGTGCTCAACATCACTCGCAAAGGGAAGGAGTGGCGTTTCTATGAGTTCATAGGTAGGCAAGAAACCATAGCTTCTGACGCTCCATTGGTGCATTGCACAAGCAACGCACTGGCTGCCTTATGTAGCCTGCTTTGCGAGTGTACAGCATGCCATTCGTACCAAATCCCTCAACTTTGTCTTGAAACAGACACTTGAAGCCACAGCCCTCAATACCTGTCTGGCAACTTCTGCCTACATGCTATACTGAAGTTGTCACTCTGGTGTTCACCCCCAACCTGCAGGCTTGAGGGTTGATGACATCGTGAGGGCGGGTGCAGTGGTAGCTGACATGCGTAAGATCATACGGCAGGATCCTCGCATCATCCAAAAATTGCACAGACGTGTGTTTCTGGACAAAATCACGCGAGACCAAGTGTCCATCTACATCTCCTGCTATGTGGAGGCACCCAACCGTGACGCCTTCATGGCTGTCAAGCAGGACCTGCTGCTGGCTTTCACTGACTGCGTAGAGCGCAATGGAGCCAGGCTGGCTCGCAACAGGCTGCAGGTCAGTCCAAGCTATTCCAGCTGTCATCTGATGGTCATGCACTGGCAACATGCTTGCTTGCTGATCCTAAAGTCACACAACAGTTTCAATGAAGCAGTGCGTCTCACTGCTTAGCTGTTGCGGTCTGCATCTTTGAAGAGACTGCACAGGCCAATTGGCGCATACAGTACATATGGGCAGCCTTGCTTGCAGCAAGCAGAACTCAGCAACGTTTCCCTGTCCAGACAGCTTTGTGCACTATACTCACGTGGTTGTTCAGGAATGAACTGCCAACTGTGCTTGCTGTTGCAGATTGAGGTGCAAGCAACTACCAGCTCGCTTCCCAAGAGCCCCAAGGAGCCAGAAACCAGTGAAGAGGCAACACAGACTGAAGCCAAGGCGCTCACAGATGGCACTCAACAAGGCGCTGCAACTTTTCATGATGTGTCACCAGACTCACCATCAGGCAATGGCATGCAAGGGAGTGGCAAGGAAGGTAGTGGTGCTTCTGGCAGCAGTGCTTCCGAAAGCATATCTGGCAGACAAGGAGATAGCCAAGGGGGAGCAAGCACAAGTGACAGCAGCAGCAGTGGCAGCAGCAACAGCAAGAAAGTGGGCAAGTCAGCTGGTAAAGCAAAGGCACCGCGTGCTGCTGATGCTAAAGTTGCAAGCAGCAGTACTGCCAGTGGTGGCTCCAGTAATCAAAGTGGCACGATTGGTGGCCATGGGACTCATGAAGAGTACCAAGAAGCAAGGCTGAGGTTTATGAACTCTGCAACAGGAGTGATTGTATCAGCTGATAGCATTTCATTAGACGAAGGTCAAATTGGAAGTTTGGTCACTGCCAGTTTTGATGAGCTTTAGGAGGCCATGTTGTGATAACCCTTCAGCTTTGTACATTGCAGAGAGGTTGCTTCAGCAGCAGACCCCATCTGCATCATTTTCAGCAACCTGTACATCTAGTGTCCCGTATTGTCAACTTACAAGGATTCTTTAATGTCTTGGAAGGCAAAGGCCGGTGGCATACAATATCTGATATTGTTTAGAGCGTCATTTATCACCAGCTCATCAAAGTACTGTTGTCATGCACTGTGCCAAGAAATGACCCCTGTCTAAACAATCTTCTGTGAGTGCTACAGAGGAGTCTGCAATTCTTTTGACGCTTTGCAAAAGCTTTGATCTCTGTCAGCTGCCCAAATACTTCTCCATGCAAGCTTTGCTGTCTGGTGGCACCTTTCCAGAAGACATTAGCTCTTTAACTTCCTGCATGTCGTGCAGCAAACTTGAAATGGTTGCACACGTAGGGGAGACATGGCTGCTGTAATCACACTTGTGGATGTCTCCAGGAAATGGATTGTATAGTTGCTCGGTAACAAAAGCTGTTCCTTACGCATGGATCTATGGAAGGTTACCTTGACACTCATAAAGTCTCCACTCTCAACTTCTTCAGGATCCAGTCTAAACGTGCCATCATATGTGCAACTAAAAAGGCGTCCCCACACCCTGCTGATGTCATCAGCATGGTAGAAGTCAAAACACTTCTGCAGCTGCACGTTTCTCACGCCCATCTCCTCCTCAATTTCGCGCTCAGCACTTTCTTCATATGATTCATCTGCTCCTGCACAGCCAAGCGGCAGTCAAGCAAGGATGTCGTGCTTGTGATGCCTTGGTAACAAGATCAACCGCAGCCAGGGGCATACCTCACCTACTACACCCCCAGGTGCAGGGTCATAGAATGAGGGGTAAGTTTCTTTGAAGGACACCCTTTTTTGAACATACAGTTTACCCTGCAAGCATGTTCCACGGTTTCATAGTGTAGCCTGCATCAGACTTCGTCAGGCTGCCGCTATACCTGAGAGTTGAATATGGCAACAAAGCTACACCTGTGGATCAGGTTCTCAGCTCGCATCTGTCCACGATTGCTGCTTCCAATAAGTGTGTTGTTTTCGTCGACAATAGCAACTTTCTCTGTTGGTCGCTGGACCTCGTTCGTCGTGACTAGACCACTGAATCAAACGCATGCAGGTAAGCCACTCCACTCCAGCTTCCGCAGGACGAGTGCAGCCAAACTAGAGCGTCACCGTGACATCTTCGAGTTTGCTCCAAGCTTCGTTGCCGTCCTTACTCGCCCGGTGCAAGGGTTGCCATTTAACAGTAAACCTCGCATGCGAATAGCATGCTGCATGATTTCACCTGCGATCCTCCGCGTCGGCCTTTGTCAATTCAAAACAGCTCTGAAACCAAACCAGGACATCGATGATGCGTCACAAGCAACAACAAACAGTGAAAGCTGGATGAACTGCTGCTTGGTGACGTGCAGCACGGACATGCTTCACATTATGAAATGTAACAGTGTACATTGCAGATGTTCTTGCATGTTCTTCCAGTTGGTGTCAGCCTAGCTAGGTCTGCAGTTGAACAACCGCTGCTATGAGTATTGTACTCCCTGAGAGATGGTATCGGGTGGTACCCTAGTTGTGCTTCTCCCCAACTGTTTCCGGGAACAAGAACACCTGTCTCCTTAGGCAGCTGCGCGCGCTGTGGTATCTGGGTCCTTTTTTTGCAGTCCGGTTTGTGGCGGTGGCCGCTAGCATCTATAAGCTTTATTTAGCACCCTGGTGCTGGGCTCAATCGTCGAGGACAAAGTCCGAGTCATAGAAAGCCAGATTGAGCGCAGAGACTGCGGCATTCGTTATCATTGATAGACCTGCTAACATCTCAGCTGCCATTGGCTGTACACACCGCACATCTCAGGTCCTAACCTTTTAGAATTGCTTGATCTGTATGCATCTTGACCACTCTCGGTGAACGGTTGGCCATGGTGCTTGGAGACTTCTCATGCAGGATACTGCTGTAAGTGTGTATCGTCAAATTTGGTCTTGCCAGATGTGAACTTCTCTTGTTACATCAACAGAAGCTGATCCAACTTCTTGCCTGTCTGTTTGCTGCAGTAACCTCTGTGGCTATGTCTGGCCAGCCTATCAATGTTTCAAAGCCATTGAGCAAGGACAGAACGATGCAGTGAGGGACTGGTGTATATACTGGTGCAAATACCAACAACTAGAGCTGCTGTTTGCCCTGCTTTACATCTAAGCTGATCTCCTGAGTGGCAGCTTTCTGTACAGGTTCATGCTTGCGCTGTTCACAACTGCGGAACGTCTTCTAGACATTTTTGCCTGGTGGTAAGAGACTTTGAGCGACTCAGCTTACTGCTGTCATGTGTCAGCTTAAGACCTGCAGCTGTGGTACAGGCTCCCCATGTACTATACTGCCAAAGTGGCGTTTGTGATATACCTTTGGCACCCCAAAACCCAAGGCGCCATCTCCTTGTATACACATACTGTACAACCCCTGCTGCGTCAGAATGAAGCTCTGATAGATCAGTATTTTGAAGGTGGAAAGGCTTGGGCATTTGATGCTCTTGCATCTAATTTCAAATGGTAAAGTCATATCCAGCTGTTGATACATGCAAACTGAGATGCTGTTGGCCTTGCAGCAGACTGTGACAGCTCCAACAGACATGTACCATGCTTGTTTGCATTCTTTGCCATTCACTGACAGCAGCACTCATTTGCAGGCTTGTGTCCTCCTTACAGTCCAAGGCAACCATGGCAATTGTACAGTTGCAACAGCTCAAGGTGATACAATCTTTGCTGTTGCTGTATAAGTTTCAGCTGTTACTTAAGCTTTTGGTTTTCAGCTGAGCAACTTCCCCACACTTGCATAAGTGCTTGAAGAAAGTGTTGTGTAGGGGCAGGGCAATGAGGCTGCTCCATCAGCAGATCGAGGATGGCCATCTGCGCAACAGGCAGTGCAAGCAGCTGTCAATGCATTGAAGCCACAAAAACCATCCTCATCCACCAAAGCGGAATAGCACTTCAAATGTGGATAAACGTTTAATGTTAACCTATGTACTGCATGTATGTGCTTTGAACAATTTGATTGCCTCTCTATATATATTCCATCACACCGGATGCGCTTGGCCAGGATGCCCATCTATGGTAGTGTTGCTATTCTGGGAACAATGTCTGTAGTGTCCATGCCCAACACAGCATATGACAATCATGCGTCCCTCGATCAATGTCATATGACATTCATGCGTATGCTAATGATTGAAATTCAAGATGTCATCTGGCAAGTGGCTTGCTGCTCATCTTACTTTCAATGACACACTTGTGACATAGAGCCATAAGTGGAACCATACTTATACCCCTGGACCACATTATGAAAATGGTGCAGTGGTTGCCTTTCAAGATATCTTGCCCTGCACAAGACACCACCGGGGCATTGCATCACATGCGCGTCTTTGATGGACCGTGAGCGCAGACAAGGTTAAGTTGCGACTCATAGGCCATACGAGAGGTTGCTAGCAGCGCAAGCCTCGAGAGCTCTCACACACAACGCATAGGGCGTTTGGAGTGCGACATAACTGTCCGTGAGATACCATTGGGCAGTCTTGCGCGGTCTTGTATGCTGCGGAACGATAGTCTCTGCTTGCTGAGATGTTGGCGAGGTCCAACGGCGGCAGAGTGCGAAATGGGGCTGATCGTCTCTTCAGTCAACTGTGAAGAGCCCACGTGGCGGCCCCCCAATCCAGCGGCGGTATGCGGAAACTAGCGCCGGAATTGCTTCCTGAGAATCAAGCAGCGGTAGCATCAGAGGACATTGAGTGTTCTGGTGCTAACTTTTGCCATGCGACAAAAGGAGAGACAAGCTTATGCCATGGCGACATACTGGTGTAGATAGCAGCTTTTGTTCACTGAGAAAACAGCTGCGCCAGAACGGAAGAGCTGCAGGACCACTGTTGCCACACTCAGTTGAACACCTTCAGCTTGCAGTATCACAGCTCTTCAGACTGCGCAGCCTCGTTGACTATGGAGGACAAAGGAAGGCGTGCCAGCAAACGTGCGCGAAGACATCCCCCAAGGCTGGACAACGGAGGGGACGAGCACTCAGTACAGCAGGTGTGTCATAGCAACTTTGAAGAATACTCGGTCATTCTTTGTAGGACGGCCTCGCGTGTTTTACGCTCGTTGCGTTCTATAAAGACAGTACGATAGCAGACGTTGTCAGCCGCGGTGTGCAAGGTGTTTTTGCGGTCGATTATGGTTCTGGTTCCCGGTCACCATCGCTTGAACATCCCTTTACCGGCAGCATGGATGTGCCTATTGTGTCACATACTGTTCAGTCTGCTAGGGGGTTGAACATAGCTGACCAACACACTTCCACTTGTGGTGTAACAGTACTGTTTGCCACAAAGCTGACTGGCCTGCAGCCAGCCAAGGAGTAAATGCATATGCCATTGTGCTTTGAGCTTATGCTCAGTTACTACTAACATGGGATTCACCTGTCAAATGCATGCCATGCAGTGCTGCGCAAGCGGTGGCAGTGCTGCCTTGATTTAACAAGCTTATGCCTTGTTCATTTTGTGTATATCACGCAGGCTCTCAGGAAGTCCCTTATAGATCAGAAGCGCATTATCAACACCATACCAGATGCACCTGTTTTCCATCCAACAGTTGAAGAGTTCTCAAATGTATTGGAGTACATTGCCAGCATCAAGAAGGCTGGAGAGGCTGCTGGAATTGTGAAGATTGTACCTCCACCAGGCAAGCTTTATGCACAGAGTTGACAAACAAGCACCTGCAGACATGCTTGTGATGTGACTGTCACTGGCTCACTTGGTTTTGTGAACTGACTCATAAGATACAATATGCATGCAGGTTGGAAGCCAACCTTTGAGTTGAGGAGTGACACTCAAACATTTCCAACAAAGCGGCAGCTTCTTCACAAGTTGCAAGAAGGCCTTCCATTTGATGAGGTTTGCTTCTTGCAAGTCTCAGTTGCTGTGTGTGGCTGACGTCTGAGCTGTGTTGTCCTGTTCTATAATCTTTCCGACAATGTTGACTGGCTTGTAGGGTGAGGAATACACACAGCAGACATACTGTCAGAAAGCTAACGCATTCAAGCAGCAATGGCTCCAGAGTCATCCTGAAGTCAATGCAGCTTTGGAAGCCGCCATTCAGGTATGCACAATAAGTCTAACTGTGAACAGTTCTCATTCACAAATCCAACCGAGCCTTGACCTGTTTTTGCAGGATGAAGGTGCACCTGGTGACAATGGAAATGCAGCTGCCAAGATTTTGGAAGAGCAGTACTGGTACGACTGTTTTGTGTTGCGTAACATTTGTGTTGCGTAGCATGTTGCTCGTCTCAGAACACTGACTGTAACACGTTGTCTGATGTGAGGCTGCTGCTTAGGCGCATTGTTGAGAGGGCTTCGCAGGAAGAGGTCACAGTTGATTATGCCAATGATCTGGACACCAAAAGGTATGAGTCTGCCTGTTGGACTGTTTGATATACGCAGCAATGCTATGGGACGACTCTCAGCCCATCGTCCAAGCAGTCTTCTGCTCTTTCTCTTACTGACGTAAGGAATGTTGTCCAGGTATGGCACAGGCTTTACTGAGCCTGCAACAGCCATCCGCCCGTGGGACCTGAATAATCTTTACCAGCAGCCACATTCTCTGCTGGCCATGTTGGACGAAGTTGTGGAGGGCGTCAGCTATCCCTGGTTGTACTTTGGCATGTTGTTCAGCACCTTTTGCTGGCACAATGAAGACCACTTCCTGTACAGCATCAACTACATGCATGAGGGCGAGGGAAAGACCTGGTATGCCCCTCAACAGCTGCAACTGCTAATCCATTTCATCAATGTCCAATTGGCTTCTGATGTGTAACTTGACATTCAACATTTTAGATGCCCACTGTGCTGAATGTGCTCACAGTTGTAATGCGATGCAGGTATGGCGTTCCGGGCACAAGTGCAAGGAGGTTTGAAGAGGTCATGCGGACAACTGCTCCTCAGCGCTTTGAGCAGGACCGTGACCTGCTGCACCATCTCACCACTCTCACCCCTCCAACCCTTCTCATGAACAATGGTAAGATCAGCATCTTGGTGTCATTGTAGCATACAGACACAACATTCACAGGTATAAGCGTGTTTGTGACAGACATTACATGTGCTCACCCACTCCAGCATTTTGCAGGTGTCAAAGTGGTACACACTGTTCAGCATGAGGGTGAATTCATTGTCACATTCCCCAAGGCATATCACAGCGGTTTCAGCTTGGGATGGAACGCAGCTGAGGCTGCCAACTTTGCTGTGATGGATTGGCTACCTTATGGCTTTGAAGCAGTGGAGTCATATGCCAAGGTATGCTTGGTCCACATACTGCTGCCAGGATGTGTCCTTGCGTATAAGCTTGTCTCAAATGTTAACATGTATGCATCTTTACCTCGCCTGCATGAACATCTCGTATGCACTCTGCGCACATGCACAGACTGTTCAGCTATGGTCTGACATGCTGATTTATGTCACATCCATCAGGTTTTGCATGAGCAACATAAACTGATGCAGTCTGGAATACTCTGCACAAGTAATTTTGCACAGGACAGTTGGCAAACAATGTGTAAATTGCTATTGTAGGGTCCCAGTAGGCGGCCAGCTGTGTTTTCTCACGACAAGCTGGTATGGCGTTGCTGTGAAGAGGTTGTTGCTGCCCTCAACTCTGACAGCAAGCAGACCAATGGTCCAGCTACCACTACTGCCAAGCAGGTAGATAGCAAGCAGACCAAGCTTGAGGCTGACGAGCAAGCAGTTCAGAAAGAGATCAAGAGACTGACCGGCAGGTCTGCAAGCAGTAGCGTGTCAGAGCCTGTCACAGGCTTCATGCATCAGCACCAGGCTGCAGCACAGCAGCCAAGCCAGCGTGACCTGGCTCTGCTAGCACTTGGCTTGAAGCCTGCTGCCAGCTTCCAGCCAGCACCCAAGACAGTCTCTGTGCATGTCAATGCACATGCTGGCAAGCAGACATCAGGGCTTGCATCAGTTGCACACCAGATTGGTCTCAAGCAGGCTGAGCTGAGTGTGCTGTCACGTGAGCTTGAGCGGCTTGTGACACCAGAGCTGAAGATGCGAGCTGCTCTTAGGACAGCTGGTATCAGGGAAGCAGTTGTCAGTGAGGCTGCCATGACACCTGCAGATGGTGACCTGCCAACATGCCAGTGGTGTGGACATGCGTCCTTTCTGTCATATGTCAAGTGCAGCTGCAGGTATGTTATGCAGCCCATTGAAATTAGCACCATGCTGTTCACCCTGCTTCACTTTCTTCTGCAAGTTGACCTTCTTGACCTGAGCTTTCCTGCAGTATGGTCCCATTTGATCCTTCTCTGACTTGCAATAGACTTGGCTTACAACAGCACATGTGCATGCACTGAAGCCCAGTACATTCAAGCCGGATAATTTATGAGCAAGAATCAACATTAGACACAGGCGCCGCTTGTGTGTGGCTTTGTCCTTTCTTCCCTTTGTTGACTGAGGTATGCTGTTGACTGAGGTATGCTGTTGGTGATGCAGGCCAAGTCAGATGCGCTGTTTAGGCCATGCTCACCATGGGTGTGTTTGCTACTGGCCCTCCAAGATCCTGTACACTCATGTACCTGATGCGCAGCTTCTTGCCATGAAAGGCCTACTGCAGTCCCTTGTCAAGCAGGTGGGTGATGCATGGCTACAATACATGTTTTGTGCATGCAGCCAGCAACCTTACCAGGGTGCAACTCGACACTCCATATGTCGCAGGCTGTCATTTGATCCAAGATTCTTAGGTGCAAATGCTATTGGTGGATCTGTCTCACATTTGTGAAGGCTTTGACAGAATACGAAGCGATTCTGACATTTCTACTGTGTGTGAGTGCAGAGCAGTGGGAGCACCCCATCAGACACCCTCATGACTGCCATGTCACGCCTGGCCTCAGAGCATAAGGCTGACAGAGCAACCAAGGACAACCCACACCGCAAGCGCAAGTCAGCAGAGGCTTTCCCAGCCAACAATGGGGTGGGCATTGCCAAGCTCAACCCCAACAGCAAGACTTTGCCGCCACTCAGCATGGGTCAGCAGAACAAGTCAGCTTCAACTGGCCCCAGTGCACATCAGCAGCCTGCTTTCCAAGGTAGCTTGGTATCAGCAGCTCAGGCGCACAACTCTATGCATCGTCAGCACTCTGGTTCACAGCTTTCAATGGGGCAGCTGCAGGAAGCTAGAAAGAGAGTCAAGCTTGAGCAGCCATCAGCAGCTGTCAGCAGGCAGACGTCCGGCAGCAAGCAGGCATCTGGCAGCAAGCACACTGCTGCTAGCAGACAGAGGTCTGGGAGCAGGCAGTCCTCTGATGATGGTCAGACAAACACTGAAGGCGTGTCGCAGCTTGTGGGTTCACACCAATCCAGTCAGCAAGCAACAAATCATGACACCGTGACATCTGCTCCTGCACCCCAGCAGCCAGCAAGCGCCCCTGGGTCATCAGTTGCACAGCATGCACAGCACACCCCACAAGAGCAGCAAGTCACTTTTCCTTTCAGGCTGGTGATGCCCAGAGCAGCTCAGCCAGCAGCTGGTGTGAGCTCATCTGTCCTGAATGGTCACAGAGCAGCATCTCAATTGCCAGCTGAGCAGCCAGCAGCTTCCCAGCAAGTGCCACTGCAGGCACAGTCGCAGCCAGAAGCATTGTCTGCTGCAAGGCAAGATGGGGGTGTACCTGCGAAGGGAGAGAACTGCATGGCTGCCCTTGCTGAGGCTGCCGCTGCCGCTTCAGAAGGCAGTGCAGCAAGCTCTTCAAGCCTTGCAAATTCAGATGATGACCAGGATGCTGCAGCCATTCTACGTGACCTTCAAAACAGTGCTGGACCGGCTCCCCAGACCAGCCCTTCAGAAGGTGACTAGTTTTCCCACAGAACATGGCATGTCCTGGCTGGTCATGACTGTTGTGAGTCCAACGCTCCAAATGACATGTGACATGCATTCATTACGCTGCACTTGTGCATCATCCTAGTGCGTGTATAGTGAATGAGCACATCTCATCGTGTTGCTACAGGCTTTGCCATGTTCAACCTTAGACTGACACTCAGCTTATGCAATGCAGGCACTGGCCAGCCCTCAAATGTCAGCCCAGACTCCAGTGCACCTGATAGGAAGCGCTCAAAAGGGGGCTCTGTGAAGCTGCCATCCCTCACACGGTCTAGACCTTCCTGTGTTGCATGTGGCAGATCAGGCAAGGCTTTGCTGCAGTGCATGTCATGTGACTGCTTCTACCACATGAGATGTGCAGCACCAGAGACCAGAAGGCAGATGGCTCCTGGTGATCCCTGGCTATGTGAAAACTGCCTCAGCAGGCAACAGGGATTTTGATGTGATGTAAAGAGGCAGTATATTGTCTTCAGATGTAGATTAGGCTGTAATTGCCATTTGTATGTGTCAGCTGTGTATGGCATGACATCATTAGATTTTTTTGAGAATCACTGGTGATCTCCCTAAAGTGTTTATTGCTTTCTTTGGTGTGGCGAGTGCCACCTGTCATCATGCAGGTCAAGATCTAACGTGATTTCGAAAGACTGTGATCATGAAGATTTAGGAGTAGATTAACAGCCAGTTCCAGGGAAGGAAGCTGGACACAAGCACTTTGACTCCCTGGCAGTTGCCCTGTTGTTCACTGCTATTGGCTCTTGCATTGAAAGTAGCCTGTTCACAGCAAAATTATGGATCTGTTTGGATGGTAATTTGAATACATCTGCATACAACCGGCGAATATGAAGGGCCGCAGAAGGCAACGCAAAGAATGCTGCAGGTGCACTATACACGTTCGTAAAGCGATGCACATTTGCATGCATGGCCAAGTGAGCACTGCCGCAATCTGTTATGACGTATAGAAGGGAATGACCTGCATGCGGCATACAAGCTTGGCAGGAGGTCTGCTGCTGCCGTGCACGGCTTGGCCCTCTCAGCGCAGACGACAGCCATGGAGAGCGGGAACGTTGTGTGTGCGATCGCAGCAGGTCCGCACTGGATTAAGCAAACTGCTGTGTTATAGCCTATCCCTGGCATCTGACTGCATGCAACTTCCGCAGAAATTGCGAAGCTTCAACAACATGGACCAGGCCTATACAAACTTGGCGCTCAGACTGTTGGACGCTTCTGAGTTCACTTACTCAGACCGCAAGTAAGGTGCACATCCATGCGCTAAACTTGCACTTGCTTTTCTTCTGCTGTTGTCATAAAACAAATCTTTGAATGCCAGGTACATGGTGGGCATAGCTGGTGTTCCTGGCAGCGGTAAATCTACCACTGCCAGAGAAGTATGTGCAAAAATAAATGCAATGCGGCCAAGGCTGGATAAGCACTCTGTTGCTGTCGTTGTTGGCATGGATGGTAAGCAACGGCATGCATGTCGCTGGCACACACAAATGCATATGCATGTTGCGCTGTGATTGCCATTTTACTTGCTTGTTTCATGCAGGGTATCACTACACTCGTCAGCAACTAGATCAATTTCCAGATCCTGATGAAGCACATGCTAGACGAGGAGCTTACTGGACATTTGATGGTGCTGCCTTTGTCGAGAAGATG
>JAABUK010008981.1_pt1 | contig 13826 bp, 13 predicted proteins | sample 5559141 | NCBI WGS metagenome assembly JAABUK01 (sample SAMN10711869, study PRJNA513367) | rock metagenome | isolation source: Antarctica rocks | place: Antarctica: Victoria Land, Pudding Butte nord | collected 2016-01-03
TCTTGATCGCAATCGCATTCAGCGCTGGCACGCTGTTGCTGAGTCGCAGGTTACACATAGAGCATTTGTGAATCTATCTCTCCTGCTTTCCGACAGCCTTTGCCTTTTTCCGGCTCGTCGTGTAGCATGTCGCGCATTCCCAAATTGCAGGAAATTCAATCACGGGTCAAATACATTCTTTTCTTCTCGACGTGGCAACCGCTGACAGAGAGATGAATAAAATTCTTGTCCGTATTCACTTCGCGCTTGAAGCTATTTGGAGTAGCTTGTATCCGGCGCGTGCTCGTCAGGCTATCGGTACTCGCGCCCATGGTCTTGCTCAATTATCTGGAGGTTATGTAAACAAAGGTGAACCGTAAATTAATCCGAACGACACTTGCAGAAGTTAAAGAAAAGAAGCGCGACATAGTAATACAGAAACCGGCTCAGGCTGCGGCCACAGGCGGCAGCAAAGACGGCTACCGTCCCGCGAGCAGTGGCAGCAGCGCAGGCAGCAGCAACAGCGGTGCTTCATCGTCTCATACTACTGCGCCGCAATCGTCATCATTTGGAGCTGCGCAATCGCGCCGTCGCACTCCGCCGCCCGCCGAAACCAATGCGGAAATCTACTACTACAAAAAGCAGATGGACGCGCACACGCCGATGGTGATTGTGCTTTCAGGCGGCGAAGAAATCGAAGGCACCATCGAGTGGTATGATCGCGGCGCGTTTAAGATCAATCGAAAATCTGCGCCGAATCTTTTGGTGCTCAAGCGGCACGTCAAATACATGTACAAGGTAGAAGACCGCGACGGCACAAGCGATGGCGCAGATGGCGACGCCACAGCGTAGCTTTGATTTAACTTTACCTTGATTTGACGATTGGACTTTTTAGAGGCGCGCGCTTTGCCGTCGGAAGTGAGTGCCGCAAGCTTAATCGTTTTGGCAGGATCATCGAATCCATGACAGAGTCTTCGCCACACACGTCTGCTAAATCTCACCGCGCGAAGCGAAGATTGCCGCGCATCGGTGTGACGATGGGCGACCCTGCCGGAATCGGCCCCGAAGTAGTCCTGAAGGCGGTGGCGGAAGAAGAGATTTTGAAAATCTGCGTGCCCGTCATACTCGGCGACGCGCAGCTTCTCGCACACACGGCGCGCACGCTCGATCTCAATTGCGGCTACGACATCGTGCGCCGCGACGAGCAACTGCCCGACGATTTGCGCACGCCCGTCATTTTTCATCTAGACAATATCAACGGGCACATCGAACCGGGCGTCGAATCCGGGCGCGCTGGAAAGGCCGCCGCCGAATACATAGAAGCTGCCGTAGAGCTTTGCGCCGCCGGAAAACTCGACGCGATGACCACCGCGCCGATCAACAAGCGCGCGCTCTATTTAGGCGGCTACGGCTTTCCCGGCCACACGGAATTTCTCGCGCACCTGACAAACACGGAAGAATACGCGATGGCCTTTGTCGCCGCGAATTTGCGCATCGTGCTTTTGTCAACGCACGTGCCGCTTTCGGAAGCGATCCGGCTCGTCCAAAAAGACCGCTTGATCGGCGTCATCAAACTCGCTCACCGCGAACTGCGGCGGTGGGGCATAGAGCGTCCGCGCATCGCCGTCGCCGCACTTAATCCTCACGGCGCGGAAGGGGGGCTTTTCGGCGTCGAGGAAGCTTCGGAGATTATGCCTGCTGTCGAAGCGTGCCGCAGCGAAGGGGAAATAGACGCGCGCGGGCCCTTCTCGGCGGACACTGTTTTCCTGCGTGCCTCGCGCGGCGAATTCGATGCGGTTGTTTCGTGTTACCATGACCAGGCGATGATTCCCGTCAAATGTTTATCATTCGGCGAGGCCGTCAATGTCACGCTCGGCTTGCCGTTTATACGCACTTCCGTAGATCACGGCACGGCGTTCGATATTGCGGGCAAAGGCATCGCGGAACATTCGAGCATGGTGGCGGCGATACAGCTTGCGGCGCAGTTGTTTACGCACGGCGAAGAAGGCAATCGCGCCGTCGAAGTTTGATATGAAGTTCGATTTTGAAAGGTATAAAATAAGACGTGTCCACTACGCCAGAGCCTCAAGCCTCACGACGCGTGCTCGTCGCCGACGATGATCCGGCGATCTTGCGTCTCGTCACAGCCATTGTCGAAAAAGAGGGCTACAAGGTAGTGCCAGCGCGCGACGGGCGCGAAGCCTACAAACTTTTGCAGGAAGACTCGAATTTCATCGCAGGCATTTTCGATGTAATGATGCCGCACATACAGGGGCCGGAACTCGTTCGCTTTATGCGCACGGAAAAACGCTTGATGAAGATTCCCGTGATGATGATGACCGCCGAGCAAAACCCGAAACTCTCGTCCGAAAGCTTTTCCGCCGGTGCCGTCGTTTTTCTGCCGAAGCCTTTTACTACCGCGCAACTGCAAATCATGCTGCGAATGCTCATCAGCAAAGCAGGCACGTAAAATCTTCCAACGATAGACGCCGGACAATCAAAGGGAAATCAAAAGAATATGGATGGCGGCATCGGCGCACGCGCGGGCGGCATGAGCAATGGAGCTTTTACAATCTTGCTCGCTCTCCTCTTTGTCATCGTCGCCGCCGTGCTGCTTCGCATATTTTTCGCGCGCCGCAAGAGACTTTTATAGTTTAAGATTCGCGCGCGAAAGTTGTAGATGGAATTGCTTGTCATTCAGCAGGTGCGTGCGCAACCAATTACCCGATACTGATATACAGGATAAGTTTTATGAATAAACGAATCAGTTGGAAAGCTCTTGCGTGCGTTGTCCTTATCGCCGCGTGCGCGCTGTTTGCGATTGTTCGCACGCAGGCCGCAGCAAATAAGCTCGACGCAAAATTAGCCAGAAAGTTAATCTCGCGCGTCGCGGGCATCGAACTCTCTAAAGACGCTGTGAAGGTGCAGGATAAGGACATCTCCGTGCTCGGCGGTTCGTCGGCGACGGTGGTGGCACAGATTGAGACGGCTTTTCGATTTGCGAAGGATGAAAAAGGAGATTGGCGCGTCGCTGAAATCAGGACGGGAAACAATAAATGGGAGGACGTGGATTTGCTTGTCCGCGCCGTCAACTCCGAAAAGCAAGCGCGCGCGCGTGCCGAACTAGAAACACTCGCCACAGCGCTTTCGTCCTTCAAGCGCGAGCGCGGCTTTTATCCTGTGACGAACAGCGAAGCCGTGCTCGTCGATCAACTCAGCCCGCGCTATATGAAGAACATTGTGCGCGTCGATCCGTGGCACGCGCCGTATGTTTATGAAGGCACCCCAGATAATTTCACCTTGCGCTCGACAGGCGCGGACGGCAAAGCGAACACGCCGGATGATATAACGAGAAACAGCAGCGAGTAAAAGATCAGGATAATCAGAAGACAGGAGTCAGAAGTCAGGAGACAGAATAAGAGCAAGAACGCGGGCGAGTCGATGATGAACACAGCTCTCTTTGTTTCTTCATTCTGACTCCTGTCTTCTGATTACTGACTCCTGACTCCTTTTTATTTGACTCGCAATCGGCGTGGGTGTTAGGTTTCGATTGCGGACTTGCGATGCGCAAGCGGCGAAGGCTGGCGGCACTCGTCTCCAGATAAATATGATAATGCGGCGGTTGTTGGTGTGAGATGCGCAAACTTCTTCTCGCAGATGATTCGATCACGATTCAGAAGGTCGTTGAACTGACTTTCACAGACGAAGGCTTCGTTGTCACGACGGTTGGCGACGGCGAACAGGCGCTCCAAAAACTTGCGGAAGAAATGCCGGACATTGTGCTCGCGGATGTTTTTATGCCGGGCAAAAGCGGCTACGAAGTTTGCGAACGAATCAAGAGGGACAAACGTTTTCAGCATATTCCGGTGATGCTCTTGGTCGGTTCCTTTGAGCCGTATAATGAAGCGGAGGCGCGCAGAGTCGGCGCGGACGACGTATTGACCAAACCCTTTCAATCAATTCGACAACTCGTCAATAAAGTCGGCGCGCTGCTCGGCGGCGGTGATTCCAAACACGATGCGGCGGAAACACAAAACGAAGAACGACGCGATGATGCGCCCGTTTCGTCAATTAACATGCCGATGGCAAACGCTCCGCACGCCGAAACCAATACGGAAGACGTAAATAGCTCTCACACTTACCCGTCCCGAAGCATCTCGCAGTCGAATACGGGCGAACCACTCGAAGAAGCCGCGCCGGAAAACTCTTTCTCTGATCCTTCCCTCGACGACGGGATGATTAAAGCCACGCCCGCAGAGCAATTCAAACACAGCCATGATGATGCAGCGCGCAATACGACGCCGCTTTCGCCCGCAGAAGTACGCGAAGTCATGACCGCAACTGCCGATACAAAATCTACAAAATCATTATCATCGAGCGGTGAATCCTTCGACCATGAAATTTCCGGCACGACTGAGGCACATGATCTCGGAGATGAAACGCTGCTCTCGTTTGCTCCCGTAGAAGCACCGGCGCACGTTGTAGAAGAACACGGAAACGAAACCATGAATGACGCCGAACCGCACGCTTCTTCCACACATACTGTGGCCGGAACTCACGCCTCCGACGATACGCTGCTCGATCTTGATGATGTCGCGTCGCCTTCTGCGGCGGCAACTGAAGCAGACGATTTTATTCTCGATTTGCGCGACGAATTCAATCACGCGCCACACACAGACAGCAACGAAACTAATACGCCGCCGCCATCCTCACCCTTGCCGCCAGACGCCGCGCACGCATCCTTTGACGACGATGTGCGACAGTCAGACGACGCCGAAGCCACGACACTCGTCGAGTTCGAGGAAGAAATGACAGAGGCTGCGCCGCAAACTGCTGCCTACACGGAAGCCCAAAACATTTCTGAAAACGAACAGGCAGACTTTCCACACGCCGCAGAACCTTTTGCCGCGCACGCTGAAACGAACGAGCCGCCGCACGCATCCTTCGCCGCACCCTCCGAACAAGAATCTTACGGCGGAGAATCGCACGCGGAAGAAACATCTGCGGTGACAGCGGCAGAGGTGGCAACGGCGGATGAACCGCCACCCGTCGCGTCCGGTGAAGTCGCCGTGCCGCAATGGGATTCCGCCAACACATACACGAGCGAGGAAAACTTCCAAGAATCTCCGGCACAGTCCGCGACGCCGCAGCAGCAGTCCGGCGAAATCGCTGTCCATCAATTGTCGCCGGAAATAATCGAACAGATCGCGCGCCGCGTCGTCGAGCATCTTTCGGAAAAAGTCTTGCGCGAGATTGCTTGGGAAGTCGTGCCGCAACTCGCCGAATTAATGATTAAGCGCCGCCTCGAAGAAGAGAAAACGCAGACGCCGTAAACCAGTTTTCACAGCTCACAAGAATCGGGATGAAGCCGCGCTGCAAGGCCGCTTCGTCCCGATTCTTCTTGCTGCTATACTCGATTCATCTTATGGACATTCCGAAAACTTACGATCCAAAGCTAGCCGAAGCCGAACATTACGCGCGCTGGGAAAAAGAGAATTGCTTTGCGCCCGAAATTAATCGCGACCCGAACGCGCCCGTTTTCTCCATCGTTATTCCGCCGCCCAACGTCACAGGCTCGCTTCACATGGGTCACGCCCTGCAACACACTTTGATGGACGTGCTCACGCGTTACAAGCGTATGCGCGGCTATCGAACGCTGTGGCTGCCGGGCATGGATCACGCTGGCATTTCCACCGAAACAGTAGTAAAGCGCGAACTGCAAAAAGAGAAATTGACGAAGTTCGATCTTGGGCGCGAAAAATTTGTCGAGCGCGTCTGGCAATGGAAAAAAGAGTCCGGCGGGCAGATCACGCGGCAGATGCGCCGCGAAGGAGCAAGCTGCGATTGGTCGCGCGAACGCTTCACGATGGACGAAGGCTTATCCTCAGCCGTGCGCGAAGTCTTCGTGCGTCTCTACGAAGAAGGTTTCATCTATCGCGGCGATAGGATTATCAACTGGTGTCCGAAAGATCAAACTGTGCTCTCGGATTTGGAAGTCGATAAGGAAGCAAACAAAGGAAAGCTTTACTATCTGCAATATCCCGTTAAGTCCGAAAATGGAAACCACGCGCGACGCATTACGGTAGCGACGACGCGCCCGGAAACGATGCTCGGCGATACGGCGGTGGCCGTCAATCCGAACGACGAACGCTACCGCGATTTGATCGGCGCGACGCTAAGGCTTCCGCTCGTCAACCGCGAGATTCCCGTTATTGCCGACGAATATGTTGACCCGGAATTCGGCACAGGCGCTGTGAAAATCACGCCCGCGCATGACCAGAACGATTACGAAATGGGCGTGCGCCACAACTTGCCGCATGTGGTCGTGATAGACAAAGACGCGCGCATGACGAGCGCGGCAGGCGCAGAATTCGCCGGGCTTGATCGCTACGCGGCGCGCGAAAAAGTAGTCGAGCAACTCGCGGCTGAAGAGCTTCTCGAAAAAGTCGTTGATTACGAATTCTCTATTTCAAGATGTGACCGCTGCCGCACGGTGATCGAACCGCTCGTCTCGACACAGTGGTTTTGCCGCATGGACGAAATGCGAAGTCGCGCGCTCGATTTAATGCAGCATGAAAAGCTGCCGCGCTTTGTGCCGGAAGTGCCTTACGAAAAAGTTTACACGACGTGGTTAGAAAACTTGCGCGATTGGACAATCTCACGGCAACTCTGGTGGGGTCATCAAATTCCCGCTTGGTACACGACGGACGGCAGCGTGATCGTCGCCCGCACCGAAGCCGAAGCGCGGGAGAAATCTGGCACGGATAATATCAAGCAGGACGAAGATGTATTGGATACTTGGTTTTCATCTGCGCTGTGGCCGTTTTCGACGCTCGGCTGGCCGGAAGAAACCGCTGACCTCACAACTTTTTATCCAACATCCGTGCTCGTCACGGCGCGCGATATTATTTTTCTATGGGTTTCGCGGATGGTGATGGAAGGCTTGAAATTTGAAAATCGCACGCCATTTTATGACGTGATTGTGACCGGCACGATCTTCGACAAGCACGGGCAGCGCATGTCTAAGACGAAGGGCAACGGCGTTGACCCGCTCGACGTGTTCGACAAGTACGGTGTCGATGCGACGCGGCTCACGCTTGCTTCCATCGGCAGCACGGACACGCGCTGGAACGACACGCAGGTGGAATCCTATCGCAACTTCGCCAACAAAATCTGGAACGCGGCGCGCTTTTGTTTGATGAATTCCGAAGGCGCGCAAGTCAACAGCAACGCCCTGCAAAATATGAGCGCCGTGCCGCTCGCGCTGCATGATCGCTGGATACTTTCGAGGCTCAATAAAACGGCGCGCGACACCGCTGCGTTCATTGAAGCTTACGATTTTCATCAAGCAGTGCAAACGCTTTACCATTTTTTCTGGGACGACTTTTGCGATTGGTATATTGAATTGACAAAAGCGGACGTGACCGCCGAAGATGCGTCGCCCGTCAGAGACAACGCGCGGACGCGCCTCTTGAGCGTGCTTGAACAATCGCTTCGCTTGCTGCATCCGTTTATGCCGTACATCACGGAAGAACTGTGGCGGCAATTGCCCGGCGTCGGCACACATTCGCTGCATCCGGCTTATTTAGACGATGAATTGTCGCCGACGATTATGCTCGCTGCTTACCCGCAGACCAACGAAGGGATCATAGATGAGCAGGCCGAACGAGACATGGCGGCGATCATCGAACTCATCACGCGCGTGCGCAGCATTCGCGCTGAAATGAACATCAAACCATCGGAGCGCGTACGCGTCCTTATCGCCGCCAGCGACGAGCAATTGCGCGCCGTGTTTGCTGCCAGCGCGGATCAAATTAAACGCATCGCGCGCATCTCGGAAATTTCAATCGCGGACAAACCGGATGCGCCGCGCGCTTCGGCGCGCGCCGTGCTCGCAGGCGGCGCGGAGGTCGCCGTGCCGCTCGAAGGCTTGATTGATTTCGCGCAGGAAAGAGCGCGGCTTGAACGCGAGAAAACGAAGTTGCAGACGGAAGCCGACAAACTCGAAGCGCAGCTTGCCAATCCTACTTTCGCATCGCGCGCGCCCGCTGAAAAAGTTATGGAATTAAAAACGCGGCTCGAAGATATTTCCGCGCGCACGCGTGGCTTGCAACAAAACTTGGAGGCGCTGCAATAATGAGCTGGCTCGACGAAGGCGCACTGTTTTCACAGATCGGCGCATTCCTTAGCGAAGATTTAGGACGCGGCGACATTACGACGCAATCCACCGTTGTGCGCAATACGCACGCGCGCGGGCGTTTTATCGCCAAGCAATCAATGACCATCGCCGGACTCGAAGCGGCGGAAGCGGTCTTTTCCACGCTCGACGCGCAGCAGCAACTCGAAGCATTCGTTTCCGACGGCGATGAAGTCGAAGCCGGAAAAGTCATCGCGCGAACGAGCGGCTTCGCAGACGTGCTGCTCGCGGGCGAACGCGTCGCGCTCAATCTGCTACAACGTCTTTCGGGCATCGCGACGCTCACGCGCGAATATGTGCGCGCCATCGAAGGCACAAGCGCCGTGATCGTGGATACGCGCAAGACGACGCCGGGACTTCGTATGCTGGAAAAATACGCTGTGCTTGCGGGCGGCGGGCGCAATCATCGCTTTGGCCTCGACGACGGCGTGCTGATTAAAGACAATCACATCGCGCTCGCGGGCGGCGTCGGCGCGGCGGTTGAGCGTGCGCGCAAGCAAGTCGGGCATTTGCACAAAGTCGAAGTCGAAGTATCCACCGAACGCGATTTGCGAGAGGCAACTGGCAGCGGCGCGGACATCGTCTTGCTCGACAATCTGACGCCGGAAGAAACAAAACGCCTTGTCGAGTTAGCGCGCGAGTTAGCGCCCGCTGTGACGCTTGAATCTTCGGGCGGCATTACTCTGGAAAACGTGCGCGCTTACGCCGAAGCGGGCGTTGATCTAATCAGCATCGGCGCGCTCACGCATTCGGCGCGGGCGATGGATATTAGCTTTAAGATTCAGGCCGGTTAAGGAAGTAAGCGAAGCAGCAAGCGTCTGGAACTTGCGGAAGCGCTGTGCGTGTGATGTGTGAGCATCTTTGCAATTGAAGCGGGCATCTTTATCGAGTAGTTTTCCGCGTGCGCGAATTAAAGTTCGGAGGTGTGTGATGCAAATCAAATCGAAGAATCAAATGTGGACGGCGCTTTTATGCGCATTGGTGGTGATGGCGGTGTTGTTTGTCGATTCGAGCGCGCAACAGGGACGGCGCAGGCGCAAGCCATCGAGACGCTCCACCTATCCTGTATCGCGTGCGCGAACTTCTGCCACGACGCCCGCGCAATCGGATTCACCCGAAATCGTCAGCACCGATGATCCTTCCGCGAATGGATCAGACGGCAATGCGCGGCCGAACAATGGCACCGGCAATCGAAATCGCTCCGCCACGGGATCGCCTGCGCGAACTAATCCCGAGACCGACTTGACGCGCCGCGCCTTAAATAAATTGTCTATGGATGCTGATTACGAACGGCTCTCGCGCGCCGAGCAGCGCACCGAAAATCTGAACGCGCAATTGCGCGACGTAGTCACCAGACAATCCGATTTGCAGGCGCGTGCGGAGCAGCTCGACATTGATTTACAGCCGGGAAACATCGAACGCAGTCTCGTGGGAGTCGGCTCGCTTCACCCGGAGGAGTTGCGCGCGCAAAGGCGTCGCCAACTCGAAAGCGAGAAAACAAGAGTCCGCAATCAACTCGATCTGCTGGATAAAAACCGCGCGAGTCTGGAAACTTCCATCGCCAGCGCAGAGACGGAAGCCAACCGCTTGCGCCAGCGTGTTGACGGCGCGAACGCCGCGAGTGCCACGACGCAAACAAACACTAATTCATCAAACAATAACTCATCGTCGCAGACAGGCACGGGTGCGACTGCCAGCCCGTCGCCATCGCCGTCACCTTCGCCTTCGCCAAACGACTCCCGCACGCCTCGCTGAACCGTCGTTAATTTTCCGTTCAATGCGTTGCGTGCGGCACAGGGAAAGTTAGCCGTCGAATCGAAGAATACATGGGAACGATTGCACTGGAAAATCTGTACAGTTTGATTAACGAAGCGAACAAGCGCGGCGAGCGTGTCGTGGTCGCAACCGTTGCGCACACGCTCGGTTCGACGCCGCAGCGACGCGGCGCGAAAATGCTTTTCTTCGAGAACGGCGAAGTCGCAGGCACAATCGGCGGCGGCTGCATCGAAGCCGAAGTTTGGGCGGAAGCACGCGAGGCTTTACGCACAGCACGGCCTGCGCTTCACAAATTCAGTTTGACGGCGGACGCCGCGAGCGAAGAAGGCATGGTTTGCGGCGGCATGATGGAAATTTTCATAGACGTGTGGAAGCCGCAAACGAAAGGCGATGAGTTATAAACGATGAACGAGATGCGATGACCCATGCTGACCATCACAATTCATCGTCTCTTTCGATCACTGAAGCCGCCGCCAGAATTTTGCATGAATCTTCTATTGCTGCGCTCGTGACGCTTATCTACGCGCACGAAGGCGTAGGCGCGAAAATTTTAATCGAAGAATCCGGCTCGCAAACGGGAACTTTCGGCAATGACGAATTTGATAAAGCCGTCACGCAGCACGCCGCAAAGTTTTTAGCTTCACGCGCCGAGGCCGCGACCTTCGACGCACAAGATTTCGCGCACGTATCCGATAAATGGAGAGACGCACGCGTATTATTTGAGCGGATCGAGCCGGAGCCGCGCGTCGTCGTGTGCGGCGCGGGGCATGTCGGCGCGCAGCTTGCCAGACTTGCGCGGCTCGTCAATTATCGCGCGACGCTGATTGATGACCGCGCGGATTTCGTCGCACGCGAGCGCTTTCCAGATCATGATATTGAGCTTGTCGCCGCCGCAGATTGGCGCGAAGCGACGCGGCAGGTGATCGGCACTTCAGGACGCGGCGTGTATGTCGCGGTGGTCACGCGCGGGCACAATGAAGACGAAGAATGTTTGCGCGCCGTCGTCGAAGCCAGACCCGATTACGTCGGCTTGATCGGAAGCAAGCGACGCACAAACATCGTATTGCAAAGATTGCGCGAAGAAGGCGTCGCCGAAGATCGTTTGCGAGAGATTCGCGCGCCCATCGGTCTGGACATCGCCGCCGTTTCGCCCGAAGAAGTCGCACTCGCTATTCTCGCAGAGATGATTGCAGTGCGGCGCGGTGGCACAGGCGCACCGCTTTCGGCATGGCGTCGCAAGTGAGAATGTTTTGTAGTTAAAGCAGGAATGGAAGAATTGCGGGAACGCGTTTGGCGTAAGCGTCATACTCTGCGCCGAAGGCTTCGCGCAAAAGTTTCTCTTCGCTGCGCACGCGTATGATCGTGCCGACGCCGAAAATCATCACAGCCAACACCAGCGCAAACAAACGGTTGAAAGCCAAACCTGTTGCCAGCAACATGCCGAGCATTCCCGTATAGATTGGATGACGCACAATCTTGTACGCGCCTTCTGTGACAAGGCGATGCTCGTCTATTAGTCGCGCCGTCAAACTCCATTCCTTTCCGAGCGTGCGCAACGCCGCATTGATAATCCAGATCGATCCGGCAACGAGCGCCGACGTTACGATTGCGAGCGCGATCCCGCCCGCTTTATCGAACGGCGCAATCGAAGCGAAAGTGCTGCGTGGAACAGACCAGACCACGCCATAACTCGCGCCCTGCAACGCGAAACCGGCGAGCGATGTGCGATCACGCTTGCGCGCGGGCGTGTGCGGCGGTTTCCGGCGAAATATAAAAATGAAGACGAAGGAGAGCCAGCCGATCAGCAGGGCGGCAAAAGTGGCGAGTGATGCAGGCTCTAGTTTAATTTTCATCAATGGCTCCGCAAGCTAAATAATTCATACTGGCTATTGGCGACGGGCAACTTTAATGTAAGCTGCAAACGTGCCGCAAGTGCAACACAGTGGCGAAGCAGCGGCGCATTCTATCTTCTATTGCGGATCGGCGATCAAGGATTATGGCAACACAAGTGAAATCGAGTTTGGATGAAGCGAAGAGCGCGGGCGGATTGTTTCGCGCGCTATCGCATCGCAATTATAGATTGTTCTGGATGGGCGCGCTGCTGTCGAACGTCGGAACATGGATGCAGGCGGTGGCGCAGGGCTGGCTCGTTTTGAGTATGACCAACTCGCCGTTTTATCTTGGCCTGGATGCGTTTATGGCGACTGCGCCGGGACTTCTTTTCACGCTCGCGGGCGGCGTCTTCGCAGACCTCGTTGACCGCAGGCGCTTATTGATTTACACGCAAATCGGCGCGGGACTATCGGCGCTCACGCTCGCCATTCTGATTTCAACGCAGGTTGTGCGCCCGAATGATTTCACTCACGTGTGGATTGTTTTTGTGCTGTCGTTTTTCACAGGCTGTTGCATGGCGCTGGCGTCGCCGTCGTATCAGGCGATCACGATTGATCTGGTCGGGCGCGAAGATTTGCCGAACGCGATTGCTTTGAACTCGACGCAGTTTCAATTCTCGCGCGTCGTCGGCCCGGCGCTGGCGGGAATTGCGCTCAGTGCCTTCGGCATCGCCGGATGCTTTTACGCGAACGCGGCTTCATATATCGCCGTTGTCGTCTCGCTGGCGCTGGTGCGTTTCGAGCGAAATGGAAACGACGGCGACGTTGAACGCACTCGCGCGACGAAAGACACGCGCGCATTGTGGAACGATTTGATCGAAGGCTTCCGGTATGTTCGCAAGCGCCCGCGCGTTTTTATGCTGCTGTCGATTTCCGCCGTCACAAGTCTGTTCGGCGCGCCGTATTTTGCGCTCGTGCCGTATTTCGCGCGCAATATATTTCACCTCGGCGAAACGGGACTTGCGACGATGATGGGCACGGCGGGCGCGGGCGCGTTTTTCGGCGCGCTCTTTCTCGTCTTGCTGGGCAACTTTCGTTACAAAGGATGGTTTGTGCTCGGCGGCGCGTTCTTTTTTTCGTTGGCGCTCGTCGGCTTTTCGCTTTCGACGGACTATCTTCTCTCGCTGCTTTTTCTTTTCTTCATGGGCTTCGCTATTGTCTGCTCGGTTGCCGTCATTAACACTTTGTTGCAGCAACTAGTGACAGACGAAATGCGCGGGCGCGTGATGAGTATGTTTATACTTTCTTTTATGGGCGCGATGCCGGTTGGCAATCTTCTCGCGGGCGCTGCCGCTCACCGCTACGGCGCGCCACACACGCTCGCCGCGGGCGGCTTCGTCATTGCCCTCTTCGTCGCCTATGTCGCCGTCAGCAACGAGCGTCTACGCGGATTGCGCTAAACGTCCGCACACAGCTTTTGCCTCGACTCTTTTAGAGCATCTAACAAAACATACAGATTAGCCACAGAGAAACGGAGACACAGAGCAAAACAAATATGGAAAGAGAACCATTTGAAAGATTTGATTTTACCCTTTCCTAATCTCTGTGCCTCTGTGTCTAATTTTTGTTAGGCACTCTTAATGTCGCAGGCCGCGCAAGAAATGGCGCGCACGTGCGTTCTATCAAATGAACACGCGCCGACTTTGCACGCGCACGACGGCAATTTGAGGAGAGAGTTATGCGAAATAGAAGATTAGCGATTCGTTTTGTTTTTGCTTTGTTAGCGATGATTTGCCTCGCGACAGCGACGGCACACGCGCAGGGAATTATTATTCCGCGTCCGTGCGGGCGATGTCCGCGCCCGATTCCTTTGCCGCGTCCCATCACGCCGCCGCGCGCACTGCCCGTCAAATCCATCAAGCTCGACACGAAGATCAAAGAGCAAATAGCGACCACGCACGTCGAACAAGTTTTCCGCAACGACACGGACGTGATGCTCGAAGGCACATACTTTTTCCCGATTCCAGAAACAGCGTCAATCA
>JAABUK010008982.1_pt1 | contig 13826 bp, 15 predicted proteins | sample 5559141 | NCBI WGS metagenome assembly JAABUK01 (sample SAMN10711869, study PRJNA513367) | rock metagenome | isolation source: Antarctica rocks | place: Antarctica: Victoria Land, Pudding Butte nord | collected 2016-01-03
GGAACCGAGACTGGGATGCTATGCAGCAAGTGGTCGATGACGCCCCGCCTGCTCATCGTTATTTCAGTGACGGCTTCCCGACCTATGCCCAGCTTATGTATCCAGGCACACACAGGGTCGCCCTCGGTAAGAGTGAGACCTACAGCGTCGAGGGTGACAACGCGGAACTGCGGCACTATCTGGCCCGGCTGGCCCGACGGAACCGCTGTTTTTCGCGGTGTATCTGGGCCTTGCAGCGGGCGGTAGCGTTGTTTGTGTATGCTTGGAACAAGCGCCAGAGGTTCAAGCGGGCGTTTCCGAAGTTGCCCGCTCACGTTTGTGATTTTGTCACCGACTTAATTTAGACACTTCTGGAAAAGTCAATACCAACCTTGTCAAAACGAGCAAACAAGGAGGCGGCAATGAGCTTGTCATCGCAAACTCGGTTGGCATATAGCCCCGTTTCAGTCGTTGGGTATCATGGCTGCCATCGAGATGTAGCCGAGCGTGTTCAGGCAGGTGAGCCGTTCCTTGCTTCCGCGAATGGCTACGATTGGCTCGGCAGCGGCGTCTATTTTTGGGAATATGCACCGTTCCGGGCAGAAGAATGGGCAAAAAAGCGGTACGGTTCGGGCGGTGCTATGCTGAAGGCGACCATAACGCTTGGGCGCTGCCTTAATTTACTAGACACGGCCCACTTCGCTGGCTTACGTCAAGCTTATGAGACCACAGTGCAACAGATGCATCTTGCGGGAATAACAATTCCCAGAAATACGCACACCGGCAAACACTATCTGGACCGTGCTATCGTAGAGGCGTATTGCCTTGACTATGCTGCTGTCACCGGGGAGCCGCTACAGACAGTACGCGGAGGATTTCCAGAAGGCGAACCCGTTTTTCCTGGATCGAAAATCCTCCGGGAGACGCACTTACAGGTCGCCGTTCGGGATGAGGCTTGCATTTCTGATGTAGAAATGGTACTATTTACCTGAAAGAAGCTCTTTCTTTCAGAAATAACCCCATCCATTTTTGGAAGGAGAAGAGTAGATATGAGCCTATTCAGCATTGAAAAGGAAAACGCTATTCAACTGGAGAGCGTTGATCCTGGTGATCCTCGAGTCATCCAATTGATCCTAGAGCGAATGAACAGCTTGACTCCAAAGCAGTGGAAAGAGCGCCTGGAATGGACGCCAGTCGGCTTAGAAGACAAACGGGTTTGTGTCAGCACAAATGAGCGCTCCGATGCTACCCTTCCCTGCGAATCCGACAGGTTCAATAGTCTCTGACTAATTTTTCTGACAGCTTTGAGAACAGAGCCACCTTTTGCATTTGTGTGTGGCCGCCCCTCAGATCGTCTCCTCAAAACCCCCTTTGGCTGAGTTTTCTGCTCGGCCTTTTTTAATAATCTCACTTTTAATAATTTCATTTATTTCTCTTCTTGGTGCCTTATTGCTCCGATCACAGTATTCTCAGTCTTAACACTGAAGATAACTAACTTGGGGTGAAAGTCTGGTTCTGAATTCTTTATCTGAGTTTCCTGCAAGAACCAAATAAAAAAACATGAGTAAAAAGACCTGTGCGTGTGCACAGGCCAGAAGTTGCAGTAAGCGAGCGGAGTGAGCATGAAGCTTTACCGGATATAAAGCCTTATCGGATATAGAAGCTGAGGCTAACCGCTCCCAGCCCTTCCACCAGACGGGTTCCCTGGGTTCCGGCTCCCGTCTTGTTGGTGGTGCGGATCGGCGTGCCGTCCCGGATAAACTCACGGGCTTTGGCAAGCGCCTCCACATAGTCGGGAGCCGTGCGCCCGGACAGACGGGCGTCATAAGCGAACTCCACCAGCGTGAAGGCAGCCCGGATGCCGCTCCCGGCGGGGGCTTCCAGGTAAACGACGTTCGGCAGGGACAGTTCCGGTCCGGCCAGGATTGCCTGAAGAGCATAGCCGAGGCAGCCAGCGAGCTGCCCCACCTGAGCGTCGTTTAGGCGCTGGTTGCACACGGCGCGGATAGCGGTGAAAGGCTGCTCGGGATCGAGTGCCGCAGGATCATCGATGGATTGCCAGGCGTGCGGCTGCGCGTCCATGAGGGGAATGGCGCTCTTGTTAAGGAGCAGCAAAGTCAAGGGATCGGCCTGGGCTTTGTAGGCGGCGATGGCCTGCTCAAAACGGCGCATCACTTCAGAGTAGTCGGAGTTGGCGGTACGCTCTAAGGGGCTGACAGTTTCGCAATTGCTAACGGTCTCGCAGTCGGTGGGCATGACGGGGTTCTCCTCGCAGTGGGTCTAAGAAGCGTAGAAGGTCTTCTGAGTCGAAGGCTCCTTTCTATCGCCCTTCTCCATCAAACCACAGCGGACACCGCCAAACAGACTAGGGGTGCGTCTATGCAACGGATGAAAATGAAACGGCTGAAAATCAGTTGCCCTCTGGTCCCGAGAAAATACTTGGTATTGTTGCCTGTCTGCCTGCTACTTGGCATAGTTTATGCAGTTTGGGTTTCTTTAACCTACCGACTACTCCTCAATTTGATTCGTCCCCCGGCCACTGTCGGCCACATCGGTTGCCTGACCAGCTCCTTAGAGACTTTCTACACAGTTTCTTAGCTGAGTGTCCGATCCTTGTCAGCATCCACCGCTTCCCTTACAGCACGTCCCGGCTCTCCACGACGCAGACCGGTGCCCGAATATAGTTGTACTACTTCCGTTCCCAAACCAACTGTTCGCACAAGTCCCAAACCAACTGTTCGCACAAGGAGACAATCCTCATGACCCCAGAAACGACCACGCACAGCGGCCTCGCCCCGAGCGCCCCCGCCCAATCTCACGCCTCTGTTCCCACCAATGCCTCCGTTCCCACCAATGCTCTGGTTCATCTTTCCCACGGCTCCGTTCCAGGACTTTCTTCGTCAGGACTGACCGCAGACAAGCAGTTCGAGCCGCTGATCGCCCGCATGGAAGCGGACATGGACGCCGCCCGCAAGCAGGGAATGCTGGGCGTCATGCGCCTGCGCTATGAGGCATGGCTGGAAGAGCGTATGCGCGGCCCCGCCATCCAGAAGATGCAGACGCGCCAGGCGGTGCTGGCCGAGCAGTGCAAGACGGCGGAAGCGGAAATCCGGCTGCGGGCAACCGTGCAGAGCGGAGAGGTGGGAGCGCAGCGCCACAAGATCGAGTGGAACGACGTCAACCGCTACCGGCTGGCAGGGGAGCTTCAATCGCTGGGGCTGATCACGCTGCCGACCGGAACCTCCCCGATGGCTGGGCCTTCTCTGGGTGCTTCCCCGTCTCAGCCACCGCTATCAGCGCACGTCACCAGCGAGCAGGTGGAAGCCGTGGCCTTGCGCGGGTTCTTGCAGGGGGTGGAGAGCGAGGATGACTGGGCCATGTTCAAGGAGGAGCTGGGGCAGCATCTGTCGCCGTATGCGGTGGAGGAAGTGGGGCAGCGCCTGCGGGAGCTGTGGCGGCTCAACCGTCAGGCACAAGCAGGATAGCTGCTCAAGCACAGCGATGGAGAAAGATGACTAAACAGGACATTGGAGGGGACAATGGGGCGGGCATCGGCAGGGGCTTTTCATATCCCTGCCGATGGTTCGGCTCGTGAGAAGCGGCGTGGCCCGCTGCCCCTCTACCTGGCGTGTAACTGTTTATCTTCCTCACCCGCTCCTTGCGTGTTCGTCATCTCTCCCCGCCGGGCGCGGCCTCAACAAGATAAGCAAAGAAACAGAATGAGCAAGAAGGGGAAGGCGCATTAGGCGGGGCAAGAGATCGGCAGCCCGAGTAAAAAATCAGCAGCCGGGGCAAGAGATTAAAGGATGAAACAAGAGATCAGGAACTGCCATGCCAGCAACAATCACCCGAGAACGAAAAGCGCCCTCGCCGCACGGTAAATCACCGGAAGCAAAGACGCAGGAAGCATTGGAAGCAGACGCCATCCGCCTGGGACGCTACCTGGCAGCGGCAGAGGACAGCCTGCCCCTGCGCGTCCTCTGCGACGCCCCCGAACTCGAAGCGCACGTCCGCAAGTCCTGGTTCCACGCCTACGCCGCCGAGCGCCTGGACTTTCCACTCCGCCCGGAAGAACACGCCCCCTCCGGTCCTGCCTCGGTCACGCCCGATCTGCTCTCCCGCCACGCTCTGCTCTGCGGGGCCACCGGCTCCGGCAAAACGCGCCTTGCCCTCCACCTGCTGGCCGAGCAGCTCAAAGCGGGCTGCTCCGTCGTCATGCTGGACCCCAAAGCCGAGACCCTGCGCCATCTGCTCCAGCTTGCCCACAGCGTCGGCATCCAGCCCGAGCAGGTCACCGTCCTATCGCCCTTTCTCGCCGGAGCAGGCGCACCCGGCTGGAACCCCCTGGATGGCAAAGCAACAGGACTGTCTCCCTCGCAGGCGGCCCAGGACCTGGCCTCAGTTTTAGAACAAAGCAGCGGCTCCTGGGGACCACGCATGCAGGACCTGCTGGTCAATGCCCTGACGATCATCAGCGCCCATGGCCTGTCCCTCTACGAGCTGGCCCGCCTCCTTCAGCGCGAAGACTACCGGGCCGGACTGCTGGCCCTGACCCCGCCCCCGGAGTGTTTGCGCGGGGACGCTCTGGCTTACGCCGAAGCGCGGGACTTCTTCCTCTCGGAGTTTGCCGCCTGGGGCAAAGCCGAGAAAGCGGCCTCTGCCGCACCGGTGCTCAACAAGTTCCGGGAGATGCTCAGGAACCCCTTCCTGCGTCCGCTCCTGTGCGCTCGCAGGAGTACCCTGGACATCGCCGGGCTGTGGCAGAAACCGGGTCTGGTGCTGGTGCATCTGGACGGAGCAAGTCTCGGGGACGAGGGAGCGCGCCTTCTGGGCGGGATGCTGGCCCATCAGCTTTTGCGGACGGCCATGCGGGCGTCGGGTCCAGTCCCGGTGGTGCTGTCGCTGGACGAGGCGGGCGTGTCCCAGCAGTTCCTGGGGGGAGCCTTAACGGGCATCCTGGCAATCGCACGCTCGCGCAACCTACGCCTCTTGTGCTGCTGCCAGCACCTGGCGCAGCTTTCAGGGGAGCTGCGGACGGCGCTGCTGGCGAATGCGGCGGTGCAGGCGTTCTTCCGGCTGGGACCCGAGGATGCACGGGCGGCGGCCTCCTCCTTCTCTTCGGGGACAGGAGAGCGGGTGACGGCTCTGCTGGCAGACGTGGCGAAGCGGGACAGCGAGGACTTTGTGGAGGCGTGGGCGGAGGTCAGCCACACGCTGCGGGACGGCTGGGGCGAGCCGGTGCGGCTGTCTGCTCCGGCCTGGACAGCGTTCCGGGATGTGTCCAAAAATATGACGGGACTAAATATGAAGAATAGGGAAATGAGCGGGATGGGGATGAATGGAAAGGAGCAGCTTGCGGCCATCTTGCGTCTGGCCCAGGTCTCCGGGGCGGGGCGTCTCTATGTGCATGCAGCGGGAACGGGGGAGCCGGTGGAGGTCAGCCGGTATCTGTCCGGCCTGGGGGCGGATGAGTATGAGGTGCGCGGCCCTGCTCCTCTGCGGCTGGTGATCTCGTTCCCGAAGCCCCGGCTGTCCGTGGTCTCCAAGGTGACAGAGGCTGAGCGAGAACGGCTGTGGGTGCGGACGCTGACGGGTCTGCCAGTGCGGCGGGCGGCGCTGCGGCTGGCGGGGGGCAAGCCCTGTGTGATGGATGCGGTCAGCGTAGCGGATGTGGCCCTGGGCGCAGGGGCGGAGACGCTGCTGAGCGGGGCGGTGGCGCGGTCGGGTCAGTCGGCGCGAGAGGTGGAGGAATCGGTCTGCTGGCGGCAGGAACAGGTAGAACGAGTTGCCACAAGCACGTCAAAGTCGCATGAAGCTGCAGGCAAGATGACAATAGAGACCATGGAAGGTACTCAAAAGGCTCCCAAATCGCGCAGCAAGCAAGAGGCAAGTTCTACTCCCGCAAAAGCACGAGCCACCTTCCCTGAGCTGCATATTTCTGAGTTGCATATCCCTGAATTACATATCCCTGAACTACAGAACGAAACGCCGCATTTTAGTAAGTCTGCAGCGCTTGTGCAGAACGATCCTCTAGCTGTGGCAGGCGACAAGGGGGAGGACGGCAGCCTTGTCTGAAAAAGTATTGTCTGAAAAAGTATTGTCTATAGAAGCGTTGGAGGACATAGATACGCCTGTAAACGGCAGTACAGAAAGTGCCGCAAGAGCAGGAAGCCGACGCAAACGATACGAACGTCTTTCTGCGCCCGATGGTCTGCCGGCACTGACGCCTGTGAAGGTCCAGATGCTGCGTTACCTGGCCGAGATGCGCTTCCTGTCCCTGCCCCAGCTCGCCCGGCTGTGCTGCTCGTCTGAAAGAGAAGATGGAGCGCGGGAGGATTTGTCCCGCAAGAGCGCCCGCAAGCACCTTCGGGCACTCTTCGACGCCGGGCTGGTAAGCGTGCTGCCTGTCTCGCGGCTGGCGCTCGCCCCGCCGAGTGCCGTCAACGACGCCTCGCTGCTGTATGGCTCTGCCCCTAACGTCTATGCCCCGACGATTGAGGCCCTGCAACTGCTTCTGCGGGCGGGCCTGATCGAGCGGGAGTGGGCGAAGCGCCCCCCGGTGGTCTATGGGCCAAAGAACAGCTTGTTTCTGGCACACGAGCTTCAGGTGCGGGATGTGCGAGTGTGGCTGGAAACGTGTGCGGCGGCGTCCGGGGGGCAGCAAAATCTCCTCGTTTGGAAGGACGGGACGGACGCAGTGATCGAATTAGGCAATACCTCCCCGCGCCCTAATAGTTCCCCGCGCCGAGTGCGGCCCGATGCTTGGTTCGTCTACAAGGTGAAGCCTGCCCAGGATGACGGCAAGCCGACTGTTCTGGTGGCTCTGGTGGAAGTGGACCGGGGAACGGAGCGGGGGGAGCGGCACTGGGGAGAGAAAATAGCGGCCTATGAGGCGCTGCTGGCGGGCGACGCATTGCGGACCGCAACGGGGTACATGAACGCCCGCGTCCTGGTGATCACGCCCGACGAACGGCGGCGGGACCATCTTGCCTGCCTCATTGCTGAAGGTGCCGAAAGTAACGCTGTGTTTGCTGCCCGGTTCTGGCTGGCTGAGCAGACCGTTCTCGATGGTTGCGGGCTGGCCCTGCCGGTATGGCGGCAGTCAGAAAGGCGGGATCTGCGGCCACTTGTCTCCCCCAGATAGACAGAATACGAAATATACAAAAAGGCCCGCCTGAAACGTGTGTTCAGACGGGCGGGGTGAGGGGAGCCGTGTGTGCTCGCCTCGGAGTGTTTACTTGCCCACCGACCGGGGGCCGGGCACAAGACTTATCCCCGGCACTGCTCCTATCAAGTCAACACCGGGTCGCTGGCTGCTCCCCAAATCGGCGGGACTTGATCCGCAGGGGACTAGCCCCATGCGAATATGCTGCCTTCCTTGATAGCACATGGGCATATTGCCTTCTGAGCCTTCCGGCGTCAAAAGACGTTGCACGGGCGCACGAAGCACTGTTTCTTAGTCTTCGCTTGAGTCAAACAATAGAGTTCAATCAAGGAACGGATCGTTCTTGTCCTCAACTCGGGTGAACTGAAGGCTCCGGTGAACTGGCCCATGCTGACGGGTCCGAGCTTCCTGCACAAACAGCCGGGTTGTCACCTGGCTGGGGGTTAGCCCCATCCGTCGCAGACGCGCCGCATACCGGGTGAAGTGCAGACTGCCCGTCCGGCCCAGCGTGTGGGCGAACACGCGCCCGCTTTTCTGTTCGCGCCAGCTGATCCACCAGTGCGGGAAGCAGACCGCTGAGCGGTCTTCGCACTGCCCGCACTCGCGGCCTGGTCTGCCTACATCGGCGGCTTTGCGGTTGGAGGAGGCGCACAGCACCTGCCCGTCCCGGTCCGCCATCACGCGCACCACGCGGCTCTGAAAGATCGTGCCGACAAACGCCGTCACTTCCAGCTTTAAGCCGCAACAGATCAGCAGACCTCGCTCCTTGTCTAGAGCCACCCACAGAAGCGGCGGCTCGATCTCTTCTTCACCATCGAGTTCGGGAGCCGGCGGCAGGGTTGTCAGGCGGCTGGCCTGCATGACGTCGCTTTGGTTGGCCTGCATGGCGTCCCCGTGGCTGACAGGCTGCTCCACCCTTATCTGTGGCGTGATCATCAGTTGTCCTCTCTTCTTCTTTCTCTAGTTGGCATACTCGGAGTTACCCGACTTCTGCTCGTGTTCTGCCTGCTGAAGCATGTTCAGCAGCTCCCCACCCTGGTTTTTGTCCAGGTCTTCCAGGTTGGACTTGCCAAAGTGTTCCGCCACCAGCCGCAGCAGTTCCCACTGAGCGATGCCGCGCCGAGTGCAGTGTGAATGCACCGCCAGGCATTGCGCTCTGGTGATCGCCTGCGCCTTAGCAACGGATTGAGTAGCGGCAGATTGAGTCCTTGCGACAGACGGCGCTCTGGCGCTAGCTGGGGAAGGACTCTGGCTCTGAGCAGCACTTCCCGCGCTCGTAGCAGCCCCGCCAGCGTTAGTAGCACTGCCCGTGCTGCCGGAATGGCCGTTGCCCGCTCGCGGCGGGATATAGTCACCATAGCGAGGGGTGGTCGCTTCCTCGGACGTAGTTTCCGGGGAGGCTGTCGCGGCTCTGCCGCTGCCCACTTCAGGACCTGCCTGTTTAGAATTTGCCTGATGGCCGCGCCCATTCCCGTACCCATTCCCGTTGCCAGGATGACTATGGGTGGGGTTGCCGTTGGAGCCATTTCCAGTGGAACTGTTTCCGACAGAACTGCTGTTGGCAGCCGTCGCAGATCGCCCGTTCGCGCCTTGCCCATTCATGCCCTGCTTTTGCAGGGCGCTGGGCACGGGGTTCTCATAGGGTGCAGCCTCTCGGGGCTGAACCATTTGGGCCAGCGCCCGCTCTGCCTCTTCGGCCAGCGCGGATGTCGTCAGGGTCAAATCCTGCTCGTCTTCGCCCAGGCTCCACGTTACGCTCACTCGCGCCTCGCGGGCTTGCAGTCTCTCGTCGCTGTCGGGGTCGCCGCTGTACACGGTCCGCCCCAGGGTGAGCGTCAGCTCAGTTGCTGTTGCCATCGTCTTTCTGTCCTTTCTCTACCTCTCAAAATCAAGCCGTAGCAGATGAAATCAAGCCGTAGCGATAATCGTGACAAAGTTGTGGCCGGGTGCAGTGGTTGCTGCATCCGGCCGGAAGGTTCCAATCCACTTTTGTTCTAGTCCTTTCTTTACCGCTCTCCGGTTTATGTCCGGCGCGGATTGTAGGCGGTCCGCGTCAGCCTAGGGGCTGATGCCTTTTGCTTCCGAAGTCCATCGGCCAGCGGGCGAAGGTCCGGCGGCAGAAGTCGCCGGATCACCTCCACCCCGCCTTTCTTGTAGACCGCCGTGACGATCAGCCGCTCCTCCGGGTCAAAGACCTGCCAGAAGCGGCCCCGGCGCACAAGCCGGAACCCGTCCACTTCCACAGCCACACGCTCAGCGGAATTCAGATGATCAGGAGAAGCTGAGTGATCAGGAGAAAGGCGCATGAGCCGAACCTCCTGAATTACCTAGTCTTCCTAAAATCCTTTTGCTTCCACCAAGACGGGGAGGGAGCGCATCTTCTCGCACCGGTGCAGGCAAGCCCTCGTCCAGCAGCCGTCCTGCCACCACTTCCAGATCGTAGCGATCATCGGGCGGCAGGCTCTGGGCTGTGAACGTGAGCGCCTGAACCAATCCATACACACGCTCCTGTTGGGGCGGCGCAGTGGCAGACAGTGCCTGCAAGATACGCTCCTGAACGGAGCGCGTCAGAGCCGCTTGCCTGGCAATCGCACGCACCACGCCTTCCACGTCCGGCACCGGCTCGCGGGTCGCCGTCTGAAGGCGATCAATCAGCCCGGCTCCGGCCGTCACCGCCTCAGAAACCGCCATCCGCAGTGCCTCGGCAAAGCGGGGACGATCCCACGAGATGTGACGCTGGCGCAGCAGGCTCTTTCCACGAACCAGCCGCACCATGCCGTTCAAGCACACCAAGCGCCAGACCAGCGCATCAACGGTCACGCTGCGCCTGCCGACTTCGCTGTTGGCGACGTGAACGCCCACCATCAGCCGGTCGTTTGGCAGCACCTCGCGGCAAAGCCTCGGGTCCACCAGGCGCAGGTGCAGGCTCTCCGGGGTCAGGGACAACCCCCGCACCTCAAAGCGGTCTTCCAGCAAAGGAACCAGAGTTCCCAGCAGGTCCGCGTTGTCGAGGGGGGCGTATCGGTCCGAAAGGACAGCCCGCACGCCTTCTCCCTGGCAGCGCAAGAGCCACGGGCGGGGAGTGCCCGCTCTTCCGTCTGTATCGTCATCCAAGTCGGCTCCGGTGCGCCAGGCCCAATGGTTAAACTGGGCGTCTTGCAGGGGAGCGGAGCAGCGGACGAAGTAGGGGGCGGGGATGCCGAGACGCTGACACGCCTGAGCGGTGGCCCAGGGGGAAAGTGTCAGAAGCTCCGGGTGCTCGTCCAAATGCTCTTCGGGCAGCACGAGCTGTCCCTGAGCCAGGGCGAGGCGATCTCGGGGGACGGTGAGGTCCCACTTGTCGTGGTCGTCCTGCTGGATGCGCTGCTGCAGCTCTCTGAGGCCATGCCGGGTAGGCAGGTCCAGTGTGGGCTGCCACTGTGCCCAGTCTGGGGAGGTAACAGTTCCAAGAGCCGGTGAAGGCTCTTGTGACAAAGACCCTGATGACATGGGCTGCGGCATGGGAACCGGTAGCGCCAGTGGGTCAGAATTGGCAAGCGGGTCAGGCCCGGCGGGTGTATCCAGCCGGGCATAGTACTCCCCGATGGGGAGTGTGATCGAGTCGGAGGGCATGAAAGGCTCCTCCCAGTCCTCTGACAACCAGTGAAGTCAACAAGCTCAAAAGGAATAACTTTCTAAAGTTAGCCTCAAAGTTTCTCAACCGGGGTGTCAAGGGACGGGTGAAGAGGGGGATTTGCCGCGAACCCCGAAAGGCTTATGACCAAAGGCTGCGGCGCTCTTCCGGTAAAGCGTATCCGAGGCAGGAGAAAGCTGCACGCGCTGGTGCGGGGCGGCAACTGGCGCTGATTTGTTGGGGCTGATTTGTTAGGGCAGATTTGATGGAACCGGCTACATAGCTCAAGCCAACTTTATAGCTCAAGTCAATTTTATCAATATCTACAGATATATCGGTTATCAGTAAAATATTGACAAAAATGCCCCTTTAATGAGACAATATTAACATATCGTTACTTACACAGGTCATTACCATGAAGAAAACTACTTTAATGAAATCTGCTTTAAAGAAAGCTGCTGTCCTGCCTGAGGTCTTTCTTTCCGACAGCAACACCTCCACCGCCGTGGGCCGCATGGTCCGGGCGGGAACCGCACGCAAGATCAGCCCCCGTCTCTACACCCGCAACCTGGCCGATGAACCCAAAGACATCGTCGCACGCAATCTCTGGCAGATTGTCGCTTTGCTCATGCCCGGCGCGGTCGTCAGTCATCGCACTGCTTTTGAGAACCGCCCGGCCCCAGACGGCTCCGTCTTTTTGTCGGGAGCCTATTCTCGTCAGACCGCGCTGCCCGGTATCACCCTGCGGCAAACCGTCGGCAGCGGCCCGGTCGGTACAGAAACGCCGTATGCGGATATGCCCTACATGCAGACGCTCTACCTGGCCTCACGTCCGCGTGCCTTCCTCGAAAACCTACTGCCCTCCCGCCGCCGTGGCCTCATCGCCCGAACCGTCGGACGAGAAGGAGTAGAGGAGCGTCTGGCGGAGATGCTGCGAACCGGGGGAGAGGAAGCGATTAACCACCTCCGGGACGGCGCACGCACTCTGGCCCCGCTGCTCGGGCTGGAAGAACAGTTCCAAATTCTCGACGGCCTGGTGGGAGCGCTCCTGCGAACGCGCACTGTAAACCTAAAGACGCCGGTCGCCCGTGCCCGCGCTCACGGGGAGCCATACGATCCTGCTCGACTGCCCCTCTTCGAGGCACTTTTTGCGGCTCTGCGCTCGGGGACATGGCCTAACCGCCCTGATGCCGCCGCACTTTCGCCCGCGTTCCAGAACGTCGCCTTTTATGATGCGTACTTCTCCAATTATATAGAAGGAACCGAGTTTCCCATTGAGCAGGCCATGCGGATCGTCTTTGAGGGCGAAATCCCCCCAAGCCGCCCTCAGGATGCCCACGACGTTCTGGGAACCTACCGCCTGGTTGCAAGCCCCAGTGAGATGCGCCGGCGGCCTGCAACTTTCGAGGAGCTGACGATGCTGTTGCAGGGACGACATGCAGCGATTATGGAAGGAAGGCCTGATCAGCTTCCAGGGCGCTTCAAGGAAAAGAACAACCAGGCGGGGGCGACACTGTTTGTCGAACCAGAACTGGTGAGGGGGACGCTGCGGCAAGGATACGGTATGTACCAGGGCCTTGACGAACCGTTTGCACGGGCGCTGTTTGTGATGTTTTTGGTCGCTGAAGTGCATCCCTTCACCGATGGCAATGGACGTCTGGCCCGCGTGATGATGAACGCGGAGCTGCTGGCGGGGGAACAAACCCGCATCCTCATTCCTTCGGTGTTCCGAGGCGAATATATCGGTGCTCTGAAGCGACTGACCAACTACCGCGACCCAGCGGGCTTTCTGCGCGTGATGGCGACGGCACAGGAGTTTGTCAGCCGGATCAACTTCACCGACCTGGAAGCCGCACGGCGCACGTTGGCGGCGTGCAACGCCTTCCAGGACCCAGCTGAGGATATAAAATTACGGATGCCACCTGAGATGAAGCCCTAAATCTGATGGGAACCTGAAATTGCAGTTGCGGTTGCAATGGCAGTTCTGTTAGACATACAAAAGTGTGACAGCTACAGGTATGCAGAAGTAAGGTTGCTTTGGTATAATGACGCTCAAGTGACCGTCGTTGATCTGGTAGCCAAGCTTCGTGCCGACCAGCATCGGGGGGACGTGATTGCACGGATCGTGGGGTACGTCGTGATGATACAGCGCCTCGGTTGGGAAGAACTCCCGCTGAACCGGATTGCCAAGTACAACTTGAAGAAGACATTCCGGCTTCTTAACATCGACCCCCTCCAGATCGAGATATAGCTCACCCTCTGTCTCGCTTTCTTTTTTGCAATCTTGCCCGCCCGAATAGGGAGATTTCTTTTGTTCACACTTGTGTATATGTATACAGATTTAAGGTATAATGCAGGTAGAAACTAGGAAATTCGGTCAAGAGTGCTTTTATGTGCTCTGTCTTTTGCTCTGTTTTTTGCTCTGTTTTTGTGTCCAGCAAAATGAGGTTTACATGACCGCAGTGAATAATGCAAGGGAGATGAACGCTGAAACCGCTGGTGCAAAGAGCATGGATGCCGGGGAAGTATCGGCCACCGTGAAGCAGCCCCTTGTGACCATGTGTGGACACGCAAAGGAGACGGTTCAGCTCATCGAACTGCTGGAACAGATCGCTGCCGAGCTATCCTGGCAGCCGGGCCAGCAACTCCGGGACTACCAGCCCCAGGCAGTCCACTTTGCCGCCTACGCTGACGGAGTTCTTGCCGGGGGCATGCAGCTTGTACCTGCTACTCTCAGCCGGACGCTTCCCTGCGAATTGGTCTGGCCCGAAGTCACGTTGCCCCGCCGCGACCGGACCGCTCACATCGCCATCATGGCGTTGCGCCCGGAACACCGAGGCACCGCCGGGCTGCTCTGGCCCCTCTGCATCGCTATGTGGCGCTACTGCGCCGCCCACGGCCTCACCGACATCTCCCTGGAAGTCACCCCCGATCTGTACCGCCTGTACCGAAGGCTGGGCTGGCCGCTGGAGATCGTGGGCAGCCTGCGCCCGCACTGGGGCGAGGACACCTGCTACCTGTGCCGCATGGGCGTGGCCGAAGTCGCTGGGGAGATGATGATCCGGGCCA
>JAABUK010008986.1_pt1 | contig 13820 bp, 17 predicted proteins | sample 5559141 | NCBI WGS metagenome assembly JAABUK01 (sample SAMN10711869, study PRJNA513367) | rock metagenome | isolation source: Antarctica rocks | place: Antarctica: Victoria Land, Pudding Butte nord | collected 2016-01-03
TTCTGAGTCGGCGCTCGGGTCGCTTCCCAGCGTTGCCCTATCCTCCGCTCAGGTGACGCTATCTTAAGCCCGGCCTCTGCAGCCGGTGACGAATTTACACTCTTTACTTGACACGGGCGTAGGCCAGACTGGACCGATTGGCAAAAAGACAACGCTAAGCTTTATAGGCAGCGAGTTGATCCAAAGCGTGTACCAGCACCACATTGATGAAAGGGCCAAGACGCTGAACCTGGCTTCAAGGCAATCGGCAAGTGCCCGCGGTGTGGGTTGCCTCCGCCGGTCGTCGACCACGCTACCGCGCTTCAAACTGCCAAGGCCTCGAGCAGCTTCAACGCAGGAGTTTGCTAGACAGGCTGACAACATCCAGACCAGAGCCGGGCAAAATGCCCAAAGCGAGTGTCCCGGCCAGCGTTAGCGCGTACGTGACAGTGTACCCGATGCCGGGCTGCAGGCGGTAAGAGTACGCCGGGGGCTCCAGATATAGCTTACTGATCACAGCGACGTAGTAGTAAAGAGCAACGACCATATTTGCCGCTGCGATTACGGCAAGCCAGGTCAGTCCGCCCGCCATTGCCGCTTCGAGCAGCAGGATCTTGCCCGCGAAACCCGCCAGCGGCGGAATGCCCGCCAGTGAGAATAAGAACAACGCAAGGCACGCAGCGGCCCCTGGCGAGTTTCGGCCCAGTCCTGGCAAAGTATCCAGGCGGTCTGTTCCGATCGCTCGCTCCAGCTGCGATGCGAACGCAAACGCTCCCAGATTCATGAAGAGATAGGCTGCCAGATAGTAAACCGCTGCCGGTAATGCTCGGTCGATACGACCCACAGTTGCGACCGCGAGGAGCATATAACCCGCTTGCGCGATTGTTGAGTAGGCCAGCAGGCGTTTGAGCCCGGTCTGCCGTAGGGCAAGGAGATTACCGAGGGTCATCGTAAGCGCAGCGAGCACCGCGATCAACGTGGGCCAGTTCGCTAGATCTCCACGATATGTGTATGAGAGTAGCCGGAGAAGTCCAACCATCGCCGCCACCTTCGGCACCACCGAAACGAATCCGGCGACGGGTGCTGTTGACCCGCTGAAGACATCGGGCGCCCAGAAATGGAACGGCGCCATCGTGATTTCAAAACCGTATCCGGCAAGAATGACCACCAGGGCAACTGCAGTCCAGGCGCGGTCCGCCCCAGTGAGGGCCTGTCCGATAACCCGCAAATCGAGGCTGCCGGTTAATCCATAAAGGAAAGTCAATCCGTAAGCCATGATGGCCAGGGCAACAGCACCGAACAGAAAATATTTGAGGGCGGCCTCGAGGGCTCTTCCATCGGAGCGCACCAGCGCGGCAAGCATATACGAGGCCATGCTCATCATTTCCAAGAAGAGAATGATGAGCGCCAGATCCATACTCGATGTGAGCGTCATGGCGCCGAGAGTCGCAAAGAGGATAGCCACAGGCGCATGGGCTGCCTGCACAGTGCCATCGAAATAGGACCCTGCGAGTAGTATTGTGATGAAAGCGCCGGCCTCGATTAGGAGCTTCGCGACAGTTCCCAACCCGTCGACAGCGTACGTGCCGTCAAACACTGAGACAGGACCCCACAGAAGCATGCGGGCGGTGAAGATCATCGCCCCAGCCAAACCTATTAGAGCCGCCGCCATCGGAATGCGTGTCCACACCCCGTGGACCCAGGCTGCAACTGGAACCAGAAGCAAACATAGGCAGGCGACAATTAACTCCGGGACAATGGCCCACAGATTCATGCCCCCGCTCCCGACATCGCCCGCGCGACCGGCTCGATGACTGAGACCAAAATCCATGGCACGATTCCGAGTAGCAGTGAGAGAGCAGCAAGCGAACCCACAATAACAAGACGTCCTGCAGTCAATTCATGCACCTTCGCCGATTCGGACGAGACCTCGCCCGTGAGAACGCGAGCAACCACGATGATGTATAGGCCTGTAGTGATCAGTAGCGCAAAAACGACTACTATTGCTACCCAGAGGTTCACCGAAATCGCAGCGCCAATGATCTGGAATTCGGCCACAAAGCCGGATAATCCAGGCAGTCCGAGCGATCCGAACGCAACCAAGCCAAACAGCCCGCTGTAGAGCGGAGCCTTGCGCATTAACCCGCCCAAGAGAGCGATCTCCCGAGTACCGGTCTGATCATGCAAAAGGCCTACCAGGAAAAACATCGCGCCAGTGAGCAAACCGTGGCTAACCATTTGAAATATTGCGCCGGTAAGCGCCAATTGCCTAATCGCGGGGTCTCGATTCAATGCAAAAATGCCGGTCGCCAGCAGGACATAACCCATGTGATTGATGGATGTGTACGCGATAAGGCGCTTGAGATCCTTTTGCGCGAGAGCTGCCAGCGCACCATAGATGAGCGACACGAGGGCTAACACGATTAGCACCCATCCGTACCGCGAGGCAGCATTGGGGACCGTCATCAAAACGATTCTGAGAAAACCATAGGCGCCAAGCTTCAACAAAATGCCCGCCAGCATGACACTGCCTTCAGTAGGCGCTTCGACGTGTGCATCCGGAAGCCAATTATGAAACGGAAAGGAGGGCAGCTTAACCCCAAACCCGATGAACAGCCCGAGCAGGACAAGTCCCGAGACCATCGGGGCGGCAGCGGTCGGGTTAGTTGCGGCGATTGCCGTAAGCGAGAAGGTATGGGGCTTCGCCGAGAGATATAGGCCGAGGAAGCTCAGCAGCATGCTTAGGCTCCCGGCACGCGTGTACAAAAAATATTTGATCGCCGCATGCTGACGATTTTCGTGCCCCCATACACCGATGATAAAGTACATCGGCACCAACCCGACCTCGAAGAACACATAGAACAAGAGTAGGTCGAGAGAAGAGAAAACTCCCATCACGCCGGTTCCCATCAATAAGAACAGAAAGGCGTGAGACTTTGCCCGGTCCCGCTGCGGTAACACGTACATCGCGACCAAAACCAGCAACAAAGCTGTGAGGAGAATGAGCGGGAGCGAGAGCCCATCAACACCGAGTTCATAACGGGACCCGATCGCGGGGATCCATGGAATCGAAGTGCGCCATTGAAAGCCAGGCTCGCCGGGGCGGTACCCCGTCCAAAGAATCAGAGCGCCCAGCAGCGTAAGCACCGACCCGGATAGGGACGTCCAGCGGGTGATGCGCGGATGGTCGCCGGGCGTGAGCAGGATTGCGAATGCCGTTAAGAGCGGAAGAAAAATGACGACGGAAAGCATGAACGGCTCCTTCTATATCGCTGCCCACACAAAAATTACGCCGGCCGCCAGGACACAACTGACCGCACCCGCCAGATACAGATACACCTGGCCGGCTTCGGTTGCCCGAAGTTCAGCTCCGAGACGGGCGCATGCGTCTGCCAATGACTGTGCGCCTTGCGCGAAAAAGCCGGTTTCGGCACGCTCCGTCGCGTCAGCCGAAGCAACCGCTAAGCGCACCATCGCGGATGAGGCCCGGTTAAGCAGTGTTTCGGCCGAGTCGAACACAGCCGCGGCTTGGCGTGCAACAATCGTGCCGGCGTGCGGCAGCAAAGTCAGGCTGTGATCGATTTGTTCGGGCCAACGGCCGAAAGCGGGGACGGGTCCATGGAGCAGTACCCGCCAGGTCCCCACGCCAAGACCCGCGACACTCCCGGCAATGGCGGCCGCTCTCCAACCCCACGATCCGGAGTTAGCCGTACCGCCGATCCCCAAAACCGTGGCCAGCAAGGATCGGATTGCAAGCCCGAGTCCCGCAGCCGCGACTGCAAGAACAATCATGGCGGTGGATTCGAGCGAATCCGTTGCGCTCACCTTCCGGTTTGAGCGCTGTGGCCGCCAACCGAATGTCGCCACTCCCGCGCGGCTGATGTATACGCCAGCGATAAAGATGAGAAGCACCATAACGATGCCCCAGGCAAATCCCTTCTGTTGCGCCGCTTCTAAAATGCTTTCCTCGCTCCAGAATCCGGAGAGGAGCGGAAAGCCGGCTAGCGCAAGCGCGCAAATTGAAAACACGATCGCCGTAATCCGTAACTGGTTCGCCAATCCGCCAAGCTGCCGAAGATCTCTAGTGTGGACGGCATGATCCACGACTCCGGCGGTCAGGAACAGGCCCGATTTGAATGCGGCGTGGGTGGTCAGATGGAAAGCTGCGGCGAGCGGTGCCCCCAGCCCGAGTGCAATCATCATCTCGCCTAGCTGCGAAATCGTCGACCAAGCAAGTATCCGCTTCAGATCGAACTGCGCGGTCGCGGTGAGGGCCGCAGCCACAGCCGTGATCGCGCCGACCCAAAGAATAACCGTCAATGCGGTGGGAGATGCCTGAAATGCCGGATACAATCGCAGAACCAGATACACGCCCGCGGCGACCATCGTCGCTGAATGCATCAGCGCGGAAACCGGCGTCGGTCCCGCCATGGCGTCGGGCAGCCACGCGCTCAGCGGGAGTTGGGCGCTCTTGCCGATGGCCGCGCCAAGGAACAGGAGCGTAAGGAGCAAAAGAACCGCCGGGGGGAATACGCCTGATCGCGCCGCCGATAAGAACACAAGGATATCCACCGATCGGACCGTAAGTAATACGCTTAACCAGGCGAGTAAAAATCCGAAGTCTCCCAAACGGGTCATCAGGAAAGCTTCCTGCGCCGCGTAGCGGGCCTTCTCCTCCCGATGCCAGAACCCGATCAGCCCCCACGATGCGGCGCCGACCCCTTCCCAGGCCATAAACATCAGCAGCAGCGAACTCGCAAGGACGAGGGTCAGCATTGCTCCCGCGAAGAATGACATCCACGCGAAAAAAAGCGGCTGCGAGTCATCCTCCTTCATGTAGCTGATGCTATACAAATTCACGGCACTCGCGACGCAGGCGATGATCAGGCTTACCCACCAGGAAAGACCATCCAGCCGCAGGCCGACATCAAGCGAGAGCGCCCCGACAGAAAACCATCGCGTAATCGCTTCAACGTATTTCCCGGATAGCAGAACCAAAGCCGCCACGGAATAAGCGGTCGCAATTAAGGGAAGCCACGCTCCGGCGCCCCGCTGCTTGTTCCCGATTGCGCGGACAACAATGCCCGCGAACAGCGGGACGGCCGGAATCGAAATCAGGAGCGCGTTCATCCTCGTAGTGATTGGTACTTGTCTACCTGAACGGTTTGGCGCTGCCGGTACAGCAGCATCATAAGACCAAGTCCGATGGCCATTTCGATTGCGCCGACGGTCACGATTAGAATCGCGAAAATCTGGCCTGAATAATCGGAGGGAGCAACGAAACGCCAGAAGGAAATGATATTCAACCCGACCGCGTTCAATATCAGTTCCACGCCCATCAGGATCATCACCGCAGATCGCTGGGCAAGAACGGTGTAGATACCTATAGAAAACAGTACAACGGCAACAGCGAGAAACGCGGTCAATGGAATGACCATCATGAGCTTTCTCCGTTATGGCTGGAGCGCTCGAGCAGACTGGTCGGTTGCAGCGAATCCGCCGCGACGCGCGCCGGCGTTTCCGCCGATGCCACCCGCAAATGATCTCGGTCTATTGGCCCAGGATGCTCATCCGGGCGTGAAAGATACACGGACGCGAAGATACCCAGAAGGATCATCAGCCCCGCACCCTCAAAAGCCATCATATATTTGCCCATTAATAAGCTGCCGATCTGCTTCGGAGAATCCGGATCTGGAACCGAGGCCGATATGCGCCAGGCCGGCCGCAAGAAGATCATCGCGAGCAGAAGTGCGCCGTTTACAGCGGAAATGACGATGGCGGGCTTCTTGATAGGTGTGGTCATTGACATCGCGGCCATATCCATTTGCACGTCCATGCCGTGCCCTTTCTTGTGCTCCTTACTTCCGGCGGTGCTTTCGGAGTCATGCTCACTTTTCTGAACCGATCCCATCTGCTTTCGGTTCTCGCCATCGCTCCCGTTATGGGCCAGCCCGAGGCTGAATAATTTCTCAATTGGGGGCAGGTCCATCATTCCCGTCATCATCGTCCCTCCGGGGTCCTGGCTGAAAAGAACCATGAATAAAATCATGACGAGCATCCCGCCGATGTACATCATGACTTGGAGCACGCCCAAAAGATCTGCGAGGAGCAGGATGAACAGGCCTGCGACACCACAGAACGAAGCCATCAGCAAGATTCCGCTTCGAAACATACTCATAGTCGTCGTCATACCCAGTGCGCCGCCAATAGCAACAAGCGAGAGAAGCGCAAATACGACAATTTGAATCGGCGGTGAAATCTCCATAAGGGTTATGCAAAAGGCTTTTGGCCCACTCCGAAAAGAATCAGCACGCCAACGATGAGAACGTTAAGGAGCCCGATCGGTATCAGGATCTTCCAACTGAGGGAGAGCATTTGAGCGGTACTCAGCAAACGTGTACGCGATCCTGTCCAAAGCATCAGCGCCATAACAATGATGGTTTTAAGCAACATCCATAACGGCCCGGGCAGAATTGGGCCCGAATATCCGCCCAGGAACAGAACCGCACCCATGGCGGAAACGACAAACAGTATCCCGCTAAGAGCTACTCGCCAGAGCAGCGCTTTCCATCCTTCGTATACCGAGAGAATTCCGTGATCGATTTGACCGCTGAACGGTTCGAGAAAAGGCGCCCGGTATGTCTGCATCAAAGCGGTTGCTATGTACAGAGCAAAACCAAGGGGCTGCACGACAACGTACCAGAAGCCGGCGGCACTTTGCGCGTTCACAATATTAACAGTAGATAGAGATCGGGCCATCATGAGCGGGCCGATCACTGCCATGCCAAGGGGCACAACGTATGCAATCATTTGCGCCACAATCCGGTAGCAGGATTCCACCGAATCCGGTGCATTTGCTCCCCAGCCGCCGATGGCAATTCCTAGGACCACGAAATCGACCACTACTAAGAAATAGAAAGCCCCAATGTTCAAATCGCTCCCGACAGCACCCGAACTGAACGGGAGGACAACAAATGCCCAGCAAACTCCGAGTACCGCCACAATGGGAGCCGTCAGGTACATCCAGGGATCGGGCATACCCGGTTGGAGATCAATCTTGAAGTGTAGGGGTTCGGCAGCCCCAAGCTCACGCGGCCTCATCCGGAAATGCCGCTCGATCCAATCCGTTCCGATCGCCGACACGATCACGGCGGCTAAAACGGAGAAGCCACGGAAGATCACTCCCACTCAAGTCCTGCCATGCCCCAAGCGTAAGCGATACCGGCTGCGAGGAGTGCTATGAAGACAAGCATGTCGAGAAACGCCACCATCCCAAGCTCGGCAAATACAACGGCCCAGGGGTACATGAAGATCATCTCCATATCGAATGCCAGGAAAATGAGCGCATAGACGGAGAAACCGAAACGGTACTGTTTCCAGGAATCCGGCGTCTTGAGTGGGCGCTGCCCAGCTATACGGAGCGCTGCAAGGAGCAAAGCCATGCCCGCCACCAGAACACCGACTATTGCAACCACACTGAACGTTGAAAGAATCATGGTTCAAGTATTTGGGCGGAATTTATCGATCACCTCCTTGCCCCTTCGCGACTGCAGCAGCTCCGAGGATGGACCCGCCACCTTCACTAACATAATTGCGGTTCCAGTCCGGAATGTCTACGACCGCGCCGCCCTCTACTGCCCGACACGGGCGGGAAAGCAAAGTCAGACCCGCAGCCATGTCGAGCATGCGACGCCGGGCACCGAGCCCAGGCTGAGATTGACCGGCGGACAAATAGTTCAATATGCCCATGTGCCCGATGTCAATTGTTGAATTTTTGATCGGCGTCGCCGTTCTCGTTTTATAGTGGTTCTGATTACCACAATGATGCGAAGCAAATGCAGAGATTGCGCTTGTTTGTAGTGGCTTTCGCCTTAAACCTCGGGTGGGAAATGGTCCAGATGTTGGCACCAATAGCAGTTAGCACGCTGTGTTTTGTGTTTGACATGACTTTCTCTACCCGGACTTAGACCGTCGCAGTCAGTCGGTTCTCGCCATCCATCCGGCTACTCAGCGCAGCATGAGAGTTTTGCCGGGTCTTTGTATCGTGAGATCGCCACAATTTTCAACGCCTCCGCCATTGTCGGGTACACATGGAGCTGGTCGATGAAGTCATGGATTTTGGCATGAAAGCGAAGCGCCATTGCAGCCTCATGGATCACTTCGCCGGCGTTGAGACCGACCATCGAGACACCCAGCACTTCGTTTGTGCCCGAATCGGCCACCATTTTAATGAAACCTTTTGTCTCCCGAATGGCCCCAGCGCGAGGCACGAACGACATTGGGACACTGTTACACCAGCAGGGGTGTCCGGCTGCAAGAGCCTCTGCCTCCGTCATGCCCACGATGCCAATCTGCGGGTCTGTGAAGATCGCGCGGGGAATCACGCGGTGGTTTACGGCACGTGGCTTCTCTCCCGAAAAGGCGTTATGAGCCGCGATTCCGCCGTCCTGGCTTCCAACGGGCGTGGCCAGCTGGCTTCCTACTTGGCTTCCGATAACGTCGCCGGCAGCGAAGATATGAGGAACGTTCGTTCGTAGGTACTCATTTACCGCCACCTCACCCTGAGCACCGAGTTCAACCCCAGATCGTTCAATAGCAATCTTGTCGGTGTTGGGGCGCCGACCTGTCGCTATCAGAAGCTTCTCGGCACGGTATTGACGCTCGCGATTGCCAACAACGACTGTCGCTACAATCCCTCCCTGTTCCTTCCGAACCGAACGGATTGTAGCTCGGGTGACCACCTGAATTCCCTCATCGGCGAAGATTTCGCCGATGCTCTGGCCGACCTCCGGCTCGTAGCCGCGAGCGAGCAGTTGGGAGTTCCGATCGATAATCGTCACTTCGGTCCCAAAGCGATTGAACATTTGACCGAGTTCGAGCGCGATGTATCCGCCGCCCAAGATCAGCAACGACTTGGGTAGCTCCCGCAGCTCCATTTCTTCGTCCACCGTCAGCAGGTCGCTCGTGATGTAAGGCACGCTGTCCAGGCCCTCTATTTCAGGGATAACCGGACGTGAGCCCGTAGCGATCAGAACCTTCTCTCCAGTTAATTGCTTGCCGTTGACCTCCACGGTACTGGCATCCACGAACTGCACGTTCCCTGTCTCGATACGGAACTGACCGCCGACCAGGCTCTCATATTTCTTTTTGCGGTACCCGTGCACGACGTCATCTTTCTGGGAGATCAGAGCGTTGAAATCAAGCTTGATCTCGCAAGGGGTGAGGCCGGGGTAGCGAGGCGTGCGAGCGTTATAAATAAGTTTGGCAGCCTCGATCAGATTCTTCGAGGGAAGGCAGCCGCGGTTAACGCAGGTGCCGCCAATCGGCCGCTCTTCAGTCATGACTGCCGATTTGCCTAATTCCTGTGCGCGGAGTGCGGCGGCGAATGCCGTAGAACCAGATCCAAGAATTACAAGATCAAAGTTGTCAGCCATGAGGTGTTCTTCCTTGTTTGTGTCGTGCAGAGATGTAGCAAAGTTCTTGTAATGTGGGATTGACTGGAGAGCACCGGATGCTTTCTAGCTGGCTTCATCGTGTAAAAAGGTCCTTTGCCTGACCTCGGGCTTCCATTGGCAGCGACCCTCATTCCGGGTACACGTGGCACAGCCACGCTTTAGATACCAGACAAAGCCAACTACACCGACAACTGCGAGCACGCTAACCGATGACCGGCCAGGTCGGGCGCAGAAAAGCCATGGACACGCCGGAGAGGAGCAAAAGGGGCAGGCCGCAGCAGAGAAGGTGAAGCACTGCCAAGAGCGCCACGGTTGGTCCCATTTCAGTCTTCGCCGCTTTTTTCATAGGCCCTCCAAAAACGTACCCCGTGGTTTTGTTGTCCTGTCGATTCGCCAAGTTCTTTATTGAAAACAAGCGCGTATTGAACGGTCTTCCGCCCCCGCTTCTTGCTGTCGCTGGGTAACCGGAGCCTAACGAGTTGAGGATGTCTACTGCGGGAATGTGCCGTTGTTATTAATCCCTGTGCTCACAGCGGTCTTGGACGGAGCGAGCCAGACTTTTACTTCGCTCACCTGTTCTGGGGCAAGGAGATGTTCGGCTTCTGCAAGGAGTGACTTCTGGCTTTCCTCAACGGTTTGGTTGTAACGCTGAATCACGGCCTCCCACTTTGCTCGCTTCTCATTGGTAAGCGAGAGGCGGTCTGCGGTGCCATGCCCACAAAGCTGTCCTTTGGACTTGGTGGGGCACCAAACCGGTTGGCTATCCGTTGCCACCTTCGCCAAAACCGCTGCGGGTTTCGCAATTGTATTCTCCGCCTTTTTCGGGGTAGTCGAGTAGCCACTCTCTTCCACGCGCTTCTTAATCTGCTCAAGTGTCACCTGGGTGTCTTCATAGACCACAATCGCCTGAGCCTTTTCTACGCTTACCTCCGCGATCTTGACCCCTTTGAGGCTCTTGAGAGAGCCCGCCACGCCGGTCGCGCACCTTTGGCAGTCCATGCCGTAGACCTTGATGTCGCTAGTTCGTTCGGCAGCAAATGCACCGACCGTTGAGAGCAGGAACACTGCACCCGAAAAAAGAGAACCTCGCAAAAAAGAACACGTCATTGTCATATCTCCTATGAACCAAATTGCTTTACATGAAAACCGGATTTGGAAACGATCTTGGAAAACACTTCGGGCTTTTGCTGCCGGGGGTCGTAAATGATATTCGCCCGGCGTGTCGGGTAATCCACAGTCGCACTGGCCACACCGGGAAGTCGTTCGAATGCGGCCCGCAAACTTATAGCACAAGCTGCGCAATCCATATCGGGAACCAGAAAGCTCGCTGTAGTAGTTTGGCCGGTAATCTGTTTTAGAGGAGCGCGCGGCGTAACTACTTCCGCAACGCGGCCGGAATAGGCCGGAAAGGTGGCGAGTGCCAAAATAAGAACACCCAAAACGCTGAGAGCCAGAATGTTCCAGCGACTGACTGGTTTAGTAACACAAACGCTGTCCGTCTTACAGCTACGACGGCTATCACGGTACGCAACTCCTACCCCAATTAAAAACAGCACCCCAGTAAGTGCAAGAAGGTAAGGGCGAAAGCGTTCAAAGCTTGCGGCCGCTTCTAATGCCGCCAGCCCCGTGGCGGCTGCCAGAATCGGCAAGATGCAACAAAGTGAAGCTGCAAAAGCAGCGATGACTGAACTTCCAAGTAGGAACGAACGGCGCATTGCTAGTCTCCTTCTACTGAGTTGAGGCTACGGTGTTGAACTGCCGGAGGGCACTGCGAATCAGCTCGGGTGAGGGGACTCCGTTATGGCAGCACCCGTCGCCATAAGTCCGGCACATCAGGCCGAAGCTCTGCAAAGTGCGCTACTCAGGTTCGACATCAACGCCATTGACACGAATGCTCGGTGAGCCTAAAAAGCGAAACCGCTGAGCGGCTTCCGCATCAGGCACTTCCAGTTCCTGTACCTCTGCAGAGAGACCCTCCTGCCGAAGCACCTCGTGGACACACTCAACTGCGGGGCGGTGATTTGGACAGCCTTCAAAATAGAGAATTTCAACTTTTGTCATTGGCCTTTTCCTTCAAAGAATCATGATGCGCAATTTGCTCCAATACTGGACAACATTCGTGGTTCGGGTCTGCTCGATCATGAGTGAGCGCGTTGGTGCATTTCGCAAGTGCGTTTTCCAGGTCGCGCTCTATCCGCTTCAGATCATCGATCTTCTGGTGGACCGATAGAAGCCTTTGTTCAATCAAGTCTCGGACGTGGGTGCAGGATTCAACTCGCTCATCCTGAATCAGCAACAACTCGCGTATCTCACCCAGCGAGAAGCCGAGTTCCTGAGCCGTGCGGATAAACCGGAGATGCTCGATATCAGGAGAGCTGTAGAGTCGAAACCCACCCCCGCTTCGAGGCGGTTCGCGCAGCAATCCCTCTTTTTCGTAAAAGCGGATGGTATCGATGCTTAGCCCGCTCTCCTGCGCAACTTTGCCGATCTGAACACCGCGCGACATAAAACGGGCTCCTAATGCTTCTCCACCTTAACGCTACAATCTGGACCCTAGTCCAGAGTCAAGTACTTGGGCCAAATTCTTGTAATTTCTTTCACTCGGCCTGCGGCTAGATGGCTGCTTGAGGGCTGTCTTCAAAATAAAGTAGGCGCGAAGCGCGTCTTTAGCAAGATCCCTTTAGCGCGGCCAAGAGATTCATCTCTTTTCAGCCAGACAGAAAAGACGCGGAGCGCGTGTCTTGGCCAGCCGTAATTTCTTTCGAACAACTTCGGACACGAAACCCCTATATTTACGAATCAAGCTGAATGAGAATCGGACCCAAGGCGTATGCACTAAACAGTCCGACGAAATACAGCGTCACAGAAAGCCAAAGCACGATTCGGCTCACCCGGCTTGCTGTGTCGCACGTCTCGGGTGCCTCAATTGAGCAAGCGTTACCTCCTGCTCGCAGCTTTGGCGCAATCCCATAGACATACGCCAGATTTCCAGCGATAAGTAAGCCGGAGATTGAAAATACCCAGTCCTTATGATGAGACAGGGTGACAACCCATGGCATTGCTGAAAGAAAGCTTGCAACCGTCGCGCCAAGTCCGAAAAGCACGAGGAGCGACGGAAGAGCGCAACAAAGGAGCGTGCCTGCCGAGCTAAACAGCGACAGGTAGCCAAGAACGGGTGCGTTCTGCTGTGTAGTTTCATTCATGACGAGAGCACAAAGCGTTTTACCTCCATAATCCGTATTGGTTTCTTATCCGTTGGTGCAGGGACAACTCCTTCAATAAGGAGCACCTTGCCGACATTCTTTTTCAGTTCGTTTACTTGCGGTCCTGGGATAAGATCATAAACATCGTTCGTACCGAGCACCTTAAATTGCGAGTTGCCACCGCTCGCAATAACTTCCCCGCGGACGCTGACTCTTGCTTCTTTCGGATTGAATGCGTTGTCCCGCACTTTCTGAACTAGGTCTTCCAGCCGCACAGTATTCCCTTGCTTCAGCTTCACAATGGCTTTACCTTGCTTAAGGCTGGCTTCGACGCTTTCTACCCCTGGAATCTTTTTCATTGCCACGCTCACGGCGTGGGCACAAATTCCTCAATCCATCCCGAAAATAGTCAGGTCTATTTGGCGAAACTCGGCGTGTACAGTCTGGCTGAGAAGGAGCGCGGTGACTGGTAGTGTGAATCGTTTCATATGGTCCCCTAAAAGAATCTGCTTAAGTTAATTGCGAACCGATATCGCTCTTGCATCTGCCTCGATCCGATGTCTTGATACATCGGAAATTGAATGCCGCCTTCGATCGCGTAGTTTTTATAGATGCCAAGAGCCGTGGGCCCGACAAACACCTGGTCTCCACCAGTGCCGGGCATGAACTGGCCTGCACGCCGCACTCGAGAGGAGCTGTCGCCACTCATTTCCGCAAATACTCGCCAGTCCCAATGTGGATATTCTTTTTGAAGCGGCGGCGGCCTGTATCCCCACACTGCACTGTAGGTAATGACGTTTGGCCTGCGATCCCCTAAGCGCTCAGCAAAGTGCATGTTGCCCACTCCAGCCCAAAGATAGTGACTCCGCGAAGCCAAGCCGGTCGAGACAGCGGTGTAGAGGCCTGGCGCTCGATGAAGCGTTCCGAGCATCCCTGCCGGCCGCTGCACGCCAGGAACTATAAGGCCGGCATACGCTGTGCTCTCAATCCGAGTTCCAACGCGGGGTCCTTGGCGCAAGAAACGCCATGCCCCGATTGCTTCTACGTCTCCGCTCGCAGGCATCATCCCGGTAATACGGGCTGGAACAAACGGAGCGGACGAAAAAACGTAAGGGACGGATAACGATACCTGCAAGTCTTCAGTGATGCCATAACCAAGCATCCCTCGGAGCATTGTTCCCGA
>JAABUK010008988.1_pt1 | contig 13816 bp, 14 predicted proteins | sample 5559141 | NCBI WGS metagenome assembly JAABUK01 (sample SAMN10711869, study PRJNA513367) | rock metagenome | isolation source: Antarctica rocks | place: Antarctica: Victoria Land, Pudding Butte nord | collected 2016-01-03
CCGCGCTGCAAGCGGAGGCGCAGGCCGGGCTTGATGCCGCCTTGTCCAGCTCGTCCGCATATTCCGGCGGGCTGGCCGCGCTGCAGGCGCTGCTTTGGTTGGCCCAGGGTCTCGAGCCGAAAGCGCGTGCGCTACTGGAGCGGCTGCGTGCGGCGATGCCGGCCGAGCCGCTGTCGGCCGCCTGCGTGGCGCTCGCGGAGCACGCCGTGGACGCCGACCTCACGCATGCGCACCGTGCCGACCTCGAAGCCCGCTTCGAGCACCTGAAGCACCAGTTGCCGCTGATCGCCCGCATCTACGCCGAGATCCTGGCCAGCGTGGCCGTGTCGCCCGGGCCGTATAAGGCCTACCTCGCCGACGTAGACCAGGGCGTAGCGGTTGCGTTCACCCAACTGGTCCAGGTGCGCCAGCCCTGGGAGCGCGCGTTGGAAAGCCTGGACGCCTTTCTCGGCGCCGGCACGTCGAAGGTCGCGTCGGGGCCGGGACCGCGCAAGACCAAGCGTCTGGCCTGGTTCCTGGACCCGGAAACACGGACGATCGAGGTGGCCGAGCAATCGACGAAGGGCAAGGACGGCTGGACCGACGGCCGCGCAGTCGCGATGAAGCGGCTGCACGAGCGCGACCCGAGGCTCGACTACCTAACAGAACAGGATCGCACGGCGCTGCGCTCGATCCGCAAAGAGACGTCGGGCTGGTACGGCGATGAGAGCTATTCCTTCGACACGCCCCGCACCATTCCGGCGCTGGTTGGGCACCCGGCGGTGTTCGATGCCCGCCACCGGTCACAGCTGATCGAGCTGGTGCGCTACCCTTTGGAGCTGGTGGTCACCGAGCGACGGGGCGGCTACCACGTCGCGCTGTCGCATACCGCCACCGCGCCGACCGTGTTCCTGGAGGCCGAAACGCCGACGCGCTATCGTGTGGTCGAGTTTCCGGAGCGGATGCTGGCGGTGCAGGAGATTCTGGGCCGCCGCGGGCTGACGGTGCCACACAGCGCGCGGGACCAGCTGGTCGCCCTCATACGCCGCGACAACCCGGCGCTGCCGGTCCGCGACGAGATCGGGGCGACCGAGCAGTCGGCGCTGCCGGGGCAGTCCGCGCCAGTCGTCCAGCTGCTGCCGCACGGGGAGGGGCTGCGGCTCAGCTTGGTCGTGCGGCCATTCGGCGCCGACGGGCCGGCGTATGTCGCCGGGCTCGGCGGCCGGTCGGTGCTGGCAAGCGTCGGTGGCCAGCAGCTTCGGGCCAACCGCGACTTGCCGCGCGAGTTGGCCGAGCGGAACGCCCTGGTCGAGGCCTGTCCGACCCTACGCGACCGCGGCGGCGCGGACGTGCATGAGGTGGCGATCGACGACCTGGAGGGCTGCCTCGACTTGCTGCTGGAATTGCAGGCCTACGCCGGCCCGGTCTCGGTGGAGTGGCCGGAAGGGCAGACCCTGCGGGTGAGCCCGGTGACACCGGACAAGCTGCGGCTGCGGGTCAGCCAGGATCGCGACTGGTTCAGCGTGGACGGCACGGTCGCGGTCGACGAGGACCAAGTGCTCGACATGCGCTTCCTGCTCGATCGCCTGGATCGCGCCCAGGGTCGGTTCGTGCCGCTGGGCGACGGCCGCTTCGTCGCGCTGACGCGTCAGTTGCAGGCCCAGCTGGGCCGTCTCGCGGCGGTGTCGGAGCCGCACCGGGCCGGGCGCCGCGTGCACGCGCTTGGTGGAGCCGCGCTGGATGCGGTGCTGGAGGAGGCCGGCGACGTCAAGGCGGATGCGGCCTGGACCCGGCACGTTGCCCGTATCCGCGCGGCTGAAGGCTGGATGCCGAAGCTGCCCCCAACCTTGCAGGCGGAGTTGCGCGACTACCAGGTCGAGGGCTTCGCGTGGATGTCGCGCCTGGCGCGCTGGGGTGCGGGTGCCTGCCTGGCCGACGACATGGGCCTGGGCAAGACAGTGCAGGCGATCGCGGTGATGCTGGACCGCGCAGAGGCGGGACCATGCCTCGTGGTGGCGCCAACCTCGGTGGGCCCGAACTGGCAGGCGGAGATCGCGCGCTTTGCGCCGACACTTACGACGCATCGGCTATCCGCTGTGAGCGACCGTGCGGCGCTGGTCGCTGCCCTCGGTCCCCGCGACGTGCTGGTGTGCAGCTATGGCCTGCTGCACCAGGAGGCCGAGCTGCTGGGCGGGCGGGCCTGGCAAATGGCGGTGCTGGACGAGGCGCAGGCCATCAAGAACGCCGGAACCAAGCGGGCGCAGGCGAGCCTGGCGCTGCAGGCCGGGTTCCGCTTGGCGCTGAGCGGCACGCCGGTGGAGAACGACCTCGACGAGCTGTGGAGCCTGTTCAACTTCGTGAACCCGGGCCTGCTCGGTTCGCGTGACGGGTTCCAGAAGCGCTTCGCCGTGCCGATCGAGCGCGACCGCGACGCTCATGCGCGGCAGGCACTGCGATCCCTGATCCGGCCGTTCCTGCTGCGACGGACCAAGGCGGCCGTGCTGAGCGAGCTGCCGCCGCGCACCGAGCAGACCATGCAGGTGGAGATGGGCGAGGCGGAGCGCGCCTTCTACGAGGCCATGCGGCAGCGGGCGCTGGAGAACATCGCGGCGCTCGACGCGCCTCAGGGCAAGCGCAAGATCCATATCCTGACCGAGATCACCCGGCTGCGGCGGGCCTGCTGCAACCCCGCCTTGATCGACCCCGCAGCCGGGGTGCCGAGCGGCAAGCTGGATGCCTTCCTCGACCTCGTGGACGATTTGGTGCTCAACCGGCACCGGGCGCTCGTGTTCAGCCAGTTCGTCGGCCATCTCGGGCTGGTGCGGGCGGCGCTGGACGCGCGCGGCATCCGCTACGAATACCTCGACGGCAGCACGCCATCGGCTGAGCGCGGGCGCCGGGTCGCGGCCTTCCAGGCGGGCGGGGCGGAGCTGTTTCTCATCAGCCTGCGCGCGGGGGGCACCGGGCTGAACCTGACCGCGGCGGACTACGTGGTGCACCTCGATCCCTGGTGGAACCCGGCAGTCGAGGACCAAGCGTCGGACCGGGCGCACCGGATCGGCCAGGAGCGGCCGGTGACGATCTACCGCCTCATCATGCAGGACAGCATCGAGGAGCGGATCGTGCGCCTGCACCGCGACAAGCGCGACCTGGCATCCGACCTGCTGGAAGGGGCGGAAACCAGCGCCCGCTTGAGCGAGGAAGAGCTGCTCGACCTGATCCGAGCCTGAATATGCCGCAGGGGAGGCACTGCTCCGTTCCGCATGACATGGGATACGCCAGAAATGCGCACGAACGGGACGTTGATGGGCTTGACGCTCTCGGCCCCTGATCACACCACGGTCAGCCGTCGCGCCGTGGCGGTGCGGGTGATCCAGCCAGCACAAGTGCCGCCTGGTCCGTTGCACGTATAGATCGACAGCACCGGCCTGCAAGTCTACCGAGCAGGCCTTTGGTTGGAGGCGAAGCATGGCGCGAAGTCGCGCCGGACCTCCAGTCCGCTTCGCGGCCGGCCCCGCCGGGGGATCGCTTGCGGCGATGGCGCAAGCTGCCTCTAGCGGTCGATGCCGTCGGCGGCGTGATCGTGGCACAAACGCTGACCGATCAGGACACGGATGATCCATCCCAGGTCGGGCCGCTGCTCGATCAGCGTCGAGTTCGACCTGGCGGGCGCCCCGGCGGCGGAGCTGCAATGCGCGCTGCGAGGCGAGCGGGGTGCGCTGTCCGAGACATGGATCTATCGCTGGATCGCCTGACCCGGCTCGCACAAGCATGGCGTCTCAGAAAAGGGCGACGGTTGTCGGAATCCTGCCGCATTCCTGGTATTAGTTCGCGTGAGTGGCACCAGGCCATCCTTATCAAAGCCAAGAGGCGATCATGCGTTCGATCACGGCGACCATAGCGGCATTGGGAGTTCTCTTCGTGGTCGCGACCGGCGCACCGGCGTGGGCAGACGAGGACGATTACAACGGCGGTTGGCGACGGCATGAATGGCGCGATTATAACTGGCGCGAGCACGAGTGGCGTGAACGCGCGCGACAGGCCTATGCTCCCCCACCGGTTGTCTACGCTCCCCCCGGCTACTATGCGCCGCCACCGGCCTACTACGTCCCGCCGCCGGCTTACTACGCGCTCCCGCCACGGGCTTACTACGCGCCACCTCCGCCGCCCACTCTCTACGAGCCCCCGGGAGTGTCGATCGGATTTGGCTTCGGTTTCCGCTGATCGCCAGGTCGGGACGCCGAAAGTTTGGTCCTGGTGGTCCGCTAGACGAGCGGAAGTTCAAGCTCGGCTAAGCCGGCCTGCTCATCGCGCTCGATGCAGGCAACCTCGGTTTCCGTCGTCACCCCAGGCCGCAGCTCCGCAACCAGCTTCACCCGCCATACCAGCTTTGGCACCAGCCCACCCTCGTCCCGTGAGCCCGGAGCCTAACCCAACCCGATCAGCACCCCACGAGTTAGAATGCTCTCCGTGCAGAGCTGGACGGCGCAGCGCAGCCTATGCTCCGCCCCGCGTGCCCGCAGCACCTCGGCCGCATCGTCCGGCGCCAGCGACCAGCGCCGGGTCAGGTCATCCTCGGCGGTGCCCGCCATGAGCTTGGCCGAATGCACCAGGGTTCGTGTCAGGAGCCAAGCCAGGCGTTCTTAGGACGGTCGCGCCCAGCTGCATCAAGGCAGCAATCTGGAACGGCTTGCGGACAAAGGCGGCGTAGCCATCGACGCGCTCGCGCACGTTCGCCTCCGGCATGGAGCTCATGACGATGCAGGGGATGTCGCGATGCGCCTCGGTCTCCAGCATCGCTTGCAGCATCCCGGCACCGTCGAGCACCGGCATCATGTAGTCGGCGATGACCAGGTCGGGGCGCGGCCCTTCCGCCAGCCGCGCCAGCCCTTGGCGTCCGTTGGCTGCGGTCAGCACGCGGTAGCCCTCGTCGGTGAGCGCCATCTCCAGCAGGTCCGCGATGGCGAACTCGTCCTCGACGATCAGCACCGTTGCCATGCCGGTCACCCGGGCCGGCCGGTAGCGGCACTTGGCAACCCTTGATTGTCCCCGGACGGAACCGCGGTCCCGCCTTCCGCGACGTTCCGGGCCATCCCGCTCAGGACGCCCTCGACGCCCTCGAACGGCTCGCCCACGACGGCGCCGGCATCGCCGATCGTGAACTCGCGAATGGTGGGGTCGAACGCATCCTCGCGCACCTTGACCAAGGACACGAGGCGATACAGCCGCGACCGGAGCTCGACGTAGCGCATGAGGACCATGACCTCAGCGAGCTGGGCGACCCCGGTCGCCGGGACACGGACTTCGGTTCCCACGAGGTCTGCAAGCCACGAGGTGTGCACCGTGGTGACGCCCAGCGCCCGCAGCTCGTTCGACAGGACAGACCAGAACCGCACGATCCGCTCTGGCTCGAGCGCTGCCTGCTGAAAGCCGGACACGCCGTCGATGACCAGGCGCTTCACGCCCCGGCGCCGGACCGCGTCGAGCAGCCGGTGGGCAAGCTCATCCAGGATGTGCTCGCCGATGGGATACCAGAGCAGTTCCACGTCGCCCCGCTGCTCGGCGGCGGCGAGGCCGAGGCCCATCTTCGCGGCCTTCAGCCGCAAGCGTTCCGGCGGCTCGTCGCAGCCGAACAACAGGCCGGGCTCGTCGGCGCTTGAGCTGGACAGGAAATGCAGGCCCAAGGTGGTCTTGCCGGCGCCTGACGGACCGATCAGCGCGGTCATGGAGGCGGCGGGGATGCCGCCCCCGAACATGGCGTCGAGTGAGGCGATGCCGGACGACATGCGCGTGGGCGGCGGCGGGTCACGGCGCGTGGGCGTCGCGAGCAGGGCTTCGATGCGCGGGAACACGGTGACACCCTCGCGGGTGATGCGGAACGCGTGCTCGCCTTCCAGGAACGCGCTGCCCCGGATCTTATGCACCTGGAGCCGGCGCTCATTGCGCAGGCCGTAGAGGCGCTGGCGCAGCTCGATCAGCCCGTCCACCATCGTGTGCTGAGGGGAGGACATTACGCCCGACGCGGTGGTCAGCAGGAACATGGTGCAGTCGGTCATCGAGGCCAGCGTTTGCAGCTCGTGGGTGAACCGCTTCATCTCGAACCCGGCCCCGGCCTTTTCCTCGATCGCACTCATGCCGTCGAGCACCAGCAGCGTCGCCCCGTGCGCCTGGACCTCACGGCGGAGCAGGGTCGACAGGCCCTTCAGCCCTTCGTCCTCTAGCGCATGGTAGGCGCTGATGTAGGCCACCTTGTCGGGGACGGCGGACGGGTCGAAGAACCGCATCGGGCGCAGGTGGGTAAACATGCGGCCGTGGTTCTCGCCGAGCACGGTGACATAGAGGGCGCGCCCTCCCGCCGCGGCGTTGCCGTAAAGGATCTGGCTGGCCAGGATCGTCTTGCCCGCGCCGGGCGGACCCTGGACCATGTAGAGGCCGCCCTGTAGGAAACCGCCGCACAGGACGGCATCAAGGCCCGAAACGTGGCTGGGCACCCGCGCGATCTCACCGTCGTCCTCGCCAGCGTCGGCGTCAGGTTGCGTCATGCGTGGTCCGATCTGGTTCTGAAGGTGCGAAAGGCAGGGTGACGGTGAAGGTCGAGCCCTCGCCCACGCGGCTCGACACAGCGATCCGGCCACCCATGGCAGTGACCAAGCGGTTGGTGAGCCACAGGCCGACCCCGAAGCCGGTGCCCCGGTGCTGGGCGATCACCTGCTCGAAGCGCCCGAACAGGCGAGCCTGCTGATCAGGCAACATGCCGATGCCCCGGTCCTGCACGTCCAGCTGCGCCGATCCCTCGTCCGAGCGGAGCCGAAGGGTCACCGGCTTGCCCGCTCCGAACTTGAGTGCGTTGGAAAGCAGGTTCTCGAACACCTGCTCGACCGCGAGCCGATCCAGCACGCCGACGATCCCGTCCTCGATGTCGCGCTCGACCGGGCTATGGCTGCGGGCGGCGATGACGTCGTACTTTTGCGCGACCGCAAGCACGAGCGCGGACAGATCGGTGGAGGACGGCTCCAGCCGCAGATTGCCTGCCTCGATCCGGCTCACGTCAAGCAGCCGCATCGAGCGCTGGATGAAGTCCTGGGTGAGAAGCTGCATGCGCTCCAGCAGGGTGGTGACGCGCGGGGGACAGGCGCTTCCGGCATCAAGCGCTGCTTTGAGGGCCAGCTCCGCCACCGCCATGATCGGCGTCATGGGGTTGCGCAGCTCGTGGGCGGCGATGGCGAGGAAGTCGTCCCGGGCGCGCACTGCCTCGCGCAGCTCCACCACCTGCTGGCGCAGTTCGGCCAGCTCCGAGGCGACGACGTCGGACCCAAGGTGCCCTGGCAGGTCACGCATCGGCGAATGCTTGCGGTGCCTCGACAGCTGCTGTGCCGCCCGATGCTCCCTTCGCAGGGTCCGCACCAGCGCCAGGCATGTCCGTATCGAGCAGCTTACGCCCAGGCGCCTTCAGCGACCCGTCCGCGCGCACGTAGTGGTAGAGCGTGCTCGCGGGCAGGTCGCCCAGCTCACGGCAGATCGCGGGAATGCTGCGGGTCTGGTCGGCCATGAGACGCTGGGCGTAGCGCAGCCGTTCGGGCGTCATCAGCCGCGGGCGTCCGCCCTTGCGGCCGCGGGCGCGAGCCGCTGCAACGCCTTCGCTGACGCGCTGGCGGATCAGATTGCGCTCCATCTCGGCGAACGCCGCCTGGATCTGCAGAAAGGCGCGGCCGGCCGGGGTTGTGGTGTCAAACGGAGCGTTGAGGGCGCGAAAGCCCACGCCGCGGCGTTCCAACTCGTCCACAAGCTGGATCAGCTCGCCGGCGCGCCGCCCGAGCCGGTCGAGGTTCAGCACCACCAGCACGTCATTGCGGCGGAGGTCATCGAGGCAGGCACTCAGGCCGGGCCGGTCGGCACTCACCCCGCTGCCATGATCCTCATAGATGCGCTCGCAACCGGCGGCCCGGAGCGCGTCCACCTGCCGGTCGAGCACCTGCCACTCCTCCCAGGCGGACACTCTGGCATAGCCGACCAACTCCATCGTTCCCCCGTCCCAGCCTGTTCATGATAACATCGATGAGAGTGGATTATCACTCAAATGATTATTACGGAATTTTCGTGATCAAAAACGTTTCTTGCTCCGTGCTCGCCAGCGCTTGCCAGCAACTCACGACAACGAAGTAGTAGTCATGAGGCGTCTTCGCACTCGGCGTCGTTCGGAAGAACACAGTTGGCCTGAAGTTCGTAGAGGGGTCGCGGTCTCTCTTGTTGGTGTCGCTGGAAGGAGAGCGATGCCGCACCCTCGACCATGCCCCGGACCTTGGCGGCGAGCGCACTTGACGTGAGCGGCTTGCCGGTCAGCGCCATGCCGACCACCGCAATCACCTCAACCTGCAGATCTACCGGCTGACCTAGATGAAGGCCACAGAACTCATCCAGAGTCGTGTTCGTGTCTTGCGTTGATCTCGTCGAGCACCGCTTCAGGCGCGGCGTCCTTCTCGATCTCCTCGATCCCGGCGGCGGCGCCAAGCTGCACGTCCAGGCGCGCGGCGATGGCAGCCACGACTTCCGTCAGCTTCGTCAGTTCGTGTTCGGCCAGCAAATTGATGTGCAGGTCGAGGTCGGCGCGCTTGTCCGATGCAGCGCCCGTGCGTTCTGGCTGATCAGCACGAAGGTGGACAGGAAGATGGCTTCGACGGAGGCTTCCATGGCCAGGATCACGAACGACGGGTCGAACTTGGGCACTCCGGGCACGATGCCGAGGTTGGCCAGGATCCAGGCGGCATGGAGGGCCAGATGCAGGTACACGAGCTGCCTGCTGCCGGTGAAGGAGATGATCGCCGTGCTTCGCGCCGCCATGCGGCAATAACTCGGTCGGCTAGGCCTGGGGACTGACGGAGCTTTGGCGCATCAGGCCCATCAACACCTATGAACAGCGAACGCCAGAGAGGTGGCGGGGTCGCATCAACGGCGATCATCGGAAGCTTGGCCTCCAGCAGCCCCCGCGCGATCCAGGCGGAGTTGATGCCAACCCTTTCCGGGTTTGCACCTACCACCATGCGCAGCGACAAGACGTGCATCGTCGCCACCCGCCACGCCACCCAACTCCGGTTGCGCCAAGCTATGTTCCACCGGGCTCGCATGATCATCCGGAACGCCGCCAAGTGCCGCAGCCACTACGATGCCTGGCGGGCCCAGGGGCATTCCTACGGCCGCGCCCTGCGCGGGGTTGCCGATCAGCTGTTCGGGGTCGCCTGCGTCCTACTGCGGCGTTGAGCGATGTTCAAACCAGACCACGGCATGCCGGCTTTGCTGCAGCCCACAGAGCATCCCTTTTCGACTGCAGCTGACACCCCCCTCCGTCCCGACCTATCTTCGGTATGGTGCTGGCGCGCGACGTCCAGAATGCCACGTTACGGCACTGGAGCTGCGCGCCGGCGCGCAACGCCCTGGACAACGCGAGCACAGCGCTATGCTCGACAGGCGGGTGGAAACGCTCTCCAGGCCAGGTCTGACCCACCCCTCAAACCTCTACCGAGCGCTGGACCGCGGGTAGAAAGTCCAGCGCCGGTCCTTGCCCTTGCCCCTAGCTCCGGCGTTTGTCCACTGGCTTCTTGACAGTCTTCGGCTTGCCCTTCTCATCCGGCTCACCAGGCTCCTCGTCCTCGTCCGGCACCTTGCCCTCGTCGTCCTGGCCTTTTTCGCCGGACGCCTCGACGTTGGTGTCGCCCTCGGCAATCTTACTGAGCGCCTGGTCGTCGGTGCGGGCCGCGTCGCGCAGCGTTTCCAATTCCTTTATGGCATCCTTCAAGCCCATCTGCCGCGCGAACGCCAACAACGAACCATAGCGGGTGACCTCGTAGGTCTTGATCCCCTGCAGGCAGGCGATCAGGGCGGCGTCGAGCACGGGGCCGCTCTCGCCCTCCTCGATCGCTTCCTGGCATTCGGCTAGCAGGCCGTTCATGGCCTCGCATGCCTTGCCACGGGGGCGCTTGTCCACCGCCTCGAACACCCGGTCGAGCGCCTCGATCGGCACATTCGCCTGCTCCTTGGCCTTCTTCAGGATCTCGCGGACCTGCTCGTTGCCGACAGCCTTCATGATCTTGTTGGAGGATTTCGCGAAGGCCTTCTCGGCATAGTAAATATCCTGCAGGAAATGCAGGAACAAATCGTTCATCGTTTTCATGGTGCCGCCCCAAGGCCAGACTGGATTGTCGGGTTGCCGAGCCAACGCCAGCGATGGGGACGGGTTTGCGCCGCTGTGGCCTTCTGTGAAAATGCCTGCGCGGGCGAGGAATCTCCGACGAGGCTTTTCGCGCCGGTCATACTTGATTTTCAGGCGTGGTTGGGTACTTCGTTCAAACTCGTCGCCCATTCTGCTGGCGTCCCGTCGCATTCCCTCGCGGTCTCTGCTCAACCCGGGTAAGTAGCCGCCTGCCCACGTAGGGTTTGCTGGATAGCCTGGTATGCGCCCACGCCGCGGTGTGCGGCGGTGCCGATGACGGAGCGCACGCCCGCAAATAGGTCAGCACCCCAATTGGAGCGGAACCCGCCCGTCACCTTGCGGTAGGTGGCCGTGGGCCGCAGTTCGCGTTCGCTGCTGTTGTTGTCGGCGGGCACCTCGGGATGGTCGAGGAAGGTGAACTGGCTCTGCTATCGAACTTCGGCTTAGTTGTGCTGACGGATTTTGGCCCACCTCCCGTCCCTCAAACCTAGGGTGTCCCCGGCTTTGCCGGGGAGCTCAGAGTAGACTGGAACGCCAGAGTGGATTTGTTCGAGCAGCTCCGTCGGGAGCATGAGTTTGGGATCGGGACGATTGTCCAGGGCAAGTCGAGGGCGGCCTGCACGGCGGCAAGGTCGCGCCGCAGGCTGGCAGCGAACTCCTCGAGCGGGGTGCCGACGGCCGCGTCGAGCACTCCGCCCAGGTTCTCCTTGCTTTCGTGTCGCAGCAGCTTGTTCAGCCGTTTCGCGACTGCGATGCCGTCTGCAAGCCTGGGAACCTGCGCCAGCAGACACGAGACGAAGGCTTGCTCGGCCTCGGGCAGCGCATCGGGATCGGCCATGAGCATGCGCGCGACCCGACGGCCCGGTGGGGTTTGCTCGTCGGCAGCGCGCGTGCCGGCCCTGCCGCCGGCGGTTTGCGGCTCGCTTCGACGCCGCTGCCCAGCCCAACTCCGCACAGTCCCAGGTCGACCGGAGAAGCCGAGGTCGACCAACTCCCGCCAGAGCAGGGCGGCGTTGCGGCAACCCTCGGTCCAGCGCCGTTCAAGACAATCGCGGTAGGGTGCGAGAACGCTCGCCCGCGGCGGGTGGCGCCAGAGCGGGGCGCCACCCGCCCGAAGCCAGCGCCGGACCGTCTTGCGGTCGGCGCCGAGTTGGGCGAAGCAGGCAAGGTTCCGACGGCGTAGCCGTTGGAATACCTGCGGAGGGGGCGATGCGCGAGATGGAGGCGCCTGCCGAGCGCAGCCGTGCGGCGTCCTTATAGCGCGCGTGCCGCCGGGCACGGGATGCCTGGCTGCGCTTGGCTGCCGCACTCGGTTTGGAACTGTCCGGCTCGGCGACAGGTGTTATCACGGGCAAGATGGCTTCCTGTTCGCTGGCCTGCTTGGCCGCACGTCGGACAGCGGCGTGCTGGCAGTCAACCACGCTGCGGACCGCATCGCCAAGGTTGCGCAGCAGGTGCCAGCGATCCGTGACCTGGACCGCGTCCGGCGCACCCTGCCGCACGCCGTCCGCGTAGGCGCCGGCCCGGTCGCGCGCGACAACCTCGACGCCCGGGTGCTGACGCAGCCACCCGGCCAGGGTGTCGGCTTGGCGGTCGGGCAGCAGGTCGACCACCGTGTTGCGCTCCAGATCGACGAGGACCGTGCCGTAGCGATGACCGCGGCGCCACCCCTCCGCAGGCATTCCAATGGCTTCGCCGTTGGAACCTTTGCCAGCTCCGCCCAATCGTCGACGGCAAGGACGCGCTGGGTGGGCGGCGGTTCGGCGCCACTGCCGACCTTGCGCACGAGCCGCAGCAGCGTGTCGGCGCTGGTCGGCATGGCCAGCCTCTCGGCCAAGCGCATGCCGGCTTCGCCGCCCAGCGCCAGCCCGAGATGGCTTTGCAGGTCGCCCAGTCGCTCGGTCCGCCGTGCGGCGGCAGGAGCGGTGCCGGACAGGCGTTCGGCGAAGGTCTGCCGAGAGCAGGCCGGGTTCAGGCAGCGGAACCGCCGCGCATGAACGTGCAACGCCACTGGCCGGCCCTGCCAGGGCAGGTCGGACAACCTCCGGAGATACCGGCTGTGGAGGCGTTCCCACACGACCCCGCAATCTGGACAAGGAGCCGATGTCTGACGGGGGCTGGTCACGATGGCAATGTGGTCGGGGCTCGGCAGGACTTGGTCGACCATCAGGTCGGCCGGGATCAAAGGCAGCAGGTGCTTGGACAAGGAAGGCTTTCAGGAAAGGGCGGAGTCCTCCTATGTGCTCATTCAAACCCGTAACGACAGCACGGGAAGTGCGGGAGAACCCGAAATTCATTGTCACAGCCACCTGGGTCTCGGTCTGCCGCGCAAGCGCCAGCGGGATGGCGAGCTCGTCGTCTGGATCTCCTTGGCTGGTACGGTCGATCCTGGCCTGCAGCGTCTGGCGCCGCGACGCGGCTCCTTCGGCAAGGTGCTGCAGCGTGCTGGCCAGGCCCTCGCACCGGCGCTGGATGTGGAACACGTCGCCGTGGCACGGCGTGTCGCCCCAGGCGGCCTTCTGCCCGGTGCGCAAGCCCTGCCCGGCATCGGCGATCGTATAGTCAGGATCGAGCCCCTGCGCGGCGGCATCCAGCAGGTGCACGCCCCAGGTGTCGGCGTCGCGGTGGCGCTCCGCCGCCAGGAGATAGCAATACGTCGACTGGGCATCGACACCGGCCAGCACGGGCGTGGCGCCCTGGAAGATCTCGTCGTGCAGGCCCACACGAATGCGCGACAGGTCCTGGTCGTGGTTGATCGCGCTCGCCTGCCGCGTGGCCGCCTCGAGCACGTCGTGGACGCAGCCCAGGCTGACCGGCAGGCCCAGCAGGTCGCGCAGGAACTCGACGACGCCGCGATACGGGCTGCGGCAGATCAACGTCAGCCCGACGATCGCCTGGCGCAGCCAAGCCTTGGTGACCGCCACCTCGAACAGCACCTCGTCGTCCGGCGTGGCCGACGAGAAGGCGTCGTCCAGTGCGGCGCGAGCCTTGTGCGTCTGCTGGTAGACGAACTTGCGGCTGACCCCGTGACGGGCGGCAAAATCGCTGACCGTCGCCGATCACGCCAACGCCTGAATGGCCAGGTCCTTACGGTCACTCCCGGGCAGCCCTGCTGCGGCGCCAACACCTCGATCCATCTCGCACCACCGCTGAAAGCGTGAGGGTGCCATCGTCCATCCTGGAAGCGTCAACCCGGCTTCACCACGCTCCATGTGTAACCCGGCTTTGAACCATGCCCAGATCAGCTCGACTTAGGGTAGTCGTGCAGAATCGCGCCTCAATAATGGCAATAGCCAAGACGTCTAAAGATTGACGGAAAAGCATCATCTTTCTAAACGTAGGTAGCTGCCGGCGCTTGCAGGTTCCGCACGCCGTTTTTCTTGTGCGGTGAACCCAGGAGCGTTCCCATGAGTGTCAGCCTGCTCTCCAACAGGCCGGGATCCTCCAGGTTGGCGTTCAACTATGTGGTTCCCTTGCTGTGCCTGCTGGCTGCATGCGCCATCGGCCTAAACACAATACTGTTCACTTTGCGATCCGAATGGCGGCGCTGAAGTCGATGCGCGTGGTCGGTTGTGGCGTGCGCGGGCGCAATGGATAGCCGCTCATCTTGCGCTTGACCCCGCGCGGCACCTG